>Ga0193750_1000039_pt1 | contig 63874 bp, 58 predicted proteins | sample L1c1metaG_FD_160569 | JGI IMG/M metagenome (GOLD analysis project Ga0193750, IMG submission 160569) | Soil microbial communities from a riparian zone of the East river system, Colorado, United States - L1c1 | ecosystem: Environmental > Terrestrial > Soil > Riparian zone | place: USA: East River... | reverse complement strand
CTTTGCGGGCAGCCTCGCGTGCTCGGGCCGCGGTAAGGACCTTCTCGAAAATGCGGCGCGCGATCGGCGGGGTTTTGTCGAAGTAAGTCATTAACCCGTCGTACACAGTCGAGTTCACGATTCCGTCTATCTCCGTGTTGACGAGCTTCACCTTCGTTTGCGATTCAAAGCGCGGATTAGGTAGTTTGACACTCAGAACGGCGATTAACCCTTCGCGTACGTCGTCTCCGGAAATGGATGGGTCCTTTTCTTTGAGAAGGCTGTTTTGTTTTGCGTACTGATTGATTGCCCTTGTGAGCGCAGTGCGGAATCCAGTGAGATGGGTGCCCCCGTCGGGGTTCGAGATAGAATTCGCGAACGGCAAAATCTGATCGTTGTAGCTATCGTTGTATTGGAGCACGACATCGACAAAAACTTCGTCGCGCTGTCGTTCGATCACGATCGGTTTGGGATGCAAGACCTGTTTGTTTTCACCCAATTGCCTAACGAACTCTTCGATCCCGTGTTTGTAAAAAAATCGCTCCTTCTTTGGCGGATCAACGCGTTCATCGGTGAGCGTGATCTCAAGACCCGGATTAAGAAACGCCAACTCGCGCAAGCGCGCAGCTAATCGTTCGAACTTGAACTCGGTCGTGATGGTGAAAATCGTCGGATCAGGCAAGAAGGTAATGAGTGTGCCAGTGGTTTTCTTATTTTTGATCTCACCGATTACGGCGAGTTTGTCGGTCGTTTTGCCTTTGGCGAAGGCCATGTGATAAACCTTGCCATCGCGCGAGACCTCGGCCTTGAACCATTCCGAGAGCGCGTTTGTGCACTTCGCGCCGACGCCGTGCAGCCCGCCAGAATACTTGTATGCGCCCTGTCCGAATTTTCCTCCGGCGTGCAGATTCGTCAGCACCAGCTCAATCGCGGGCATCTTCCATTTCGGATGAACGTCGACCGGAATGCCGCGGCCGTTGTCGCGCACAGATATGGATCCGTCGACGTGGATGATCGCTTCGATTTTTGTGCAAAATCCCGCGAGATGCTCGTCGATGGAATTATCGAGAACTTCGTAAACCAGATGATGTAATCCGCGTTCGTCCGGGTCTCCGATAAACATTCCCGGCCGTTTCCGGACTGCTTCGAGACCTTCGAGCTTATCGATCTGCGCCGCGTCGTATTTTTGCGTTGAGGCGATTCCAGTACCAACATTTTCGACCGGAACTTCCTCTTGAACTTGAGCCATAAAACCGGGGCCGAGCGGCCCACACCTAGACCATAGTTGAAAAAGGCTCGGAAACAACAAATAATCTCGTGGTCTCGAAGCGGTTATTTCCGCTACTAATTGGAGGCGGCGCTGTCGCCGACCCCACTATATTGTGGTTCTGCCGTCACAGATTTTGGCGGCTTGACCAGCCGTTTTCAAACTCTGAAAATAGGCTCCTCTTATGCGCCTCCAAGCCCTCTGGGAAGCACGCTGGATTCTAACCTTTCTTGCGCTGCTCGCGATCGTTTTCGGGTTGTTCTCGGCATGGGCATTCTGGTTCTTTGTGCTGCTCTGTTTGTGCACTATGGCGTTTTTCCGTGATCCCGAGCGCGCAGCGCCCGTAGATCCAAACATAATCGTCGCCGCTGCGGATGGCACAGTGATGGACATCGTAGAGCTGGATGAAAAGGAAGTGCTGAAAAACAAAACGCGCCGCGTCGGAATTTTTTTGTCGATCTTCGACGTGCATACCAATCGGGCGCCGATCGACGGCCGCGTCGTTTACCGTCAGCATCGGCCGGGATTTTTCCTGGATGCGCGCCGGCCGGAATGTTCCGAGAAAAATGAATCAATGACGTGGGCGTTCGAGAACCCGCGAGTTACAATTGTTGTGCGGCAGATCAGCGGGGCTATAGCGAGACGCATCGTGGCTTGGGCGAACGTGGGTGACGAATTGAAAAAAGGCGAACGCTTCGGGATGATTCGCTTCGGCTCGCGAACGGAATTATATTTGCCGCTTTCCGCCACCATTCTCGTCAAGGTAGGCGACCACGTGGCGGGCGGAGCGACCCCGATTGCGCGACTGCCTAACGAATGAACGAACAACCATCGAAGATTTATCTGCTGCCAAATTTAATGACAGCAGGCAATCTGTTTTGTGGATTCACAGCCACACTTAAAATCTTGGAAGGCGCACTTTTGCAAAGTGCAAACGCCGATCTTGCCGCAGATCGTTTCCATGAAGCAATCTGGTTCATTCTCGGCGCGTTTGTCTTTGATTTTTTAGATGGAAGGCTTGCGCGGCTCGGCGGCCACGACACTGTGTTCGGCCGCGAGTTCGACTCACTCGCCGACATCGTATCGTTCGGGCTCGCGCCGGCACTCATGGTTTACAGAGTCGTCCTCAATCAATTTCCAAATGCGTGCTGGATCATCGCATTCGTTTACCTGGCTTGCGGTGCGCTCCGACTGGCTCGCTTTAATTCAGCTGAGGCGACAAACGGATCCAATCATCAAAAGACCTTTACGGGTTTTCCCATACCCGCAGCCGCCGGTTTGATTGCGTCAATCACGTTGTTTCTTCTTTGGCTTGCTGAAGGTGAACATCACCTCGGAAACTGGCGTTTCGTACTACCGCCGTTACTGCTCTTTCTCTCATTCATGATGTTCAGCCGGTTCCAATATCCGAGCTTCAAGGCGGTTAATTGGAAGACGAAGAAATCAATTCCGCGTTTTCTCGCCATCATCCTCATTCTCGTTCTCACGGTAATGTATTACGAGTGGATGCCAGCGGTTCTGTTCCTGACCTACTTGCTTTACGGAGTAATACGGCCATGGCTTTCACGCGAATGGCAGCGCGAAATCGAAGAAGAAATCGGCGAAGAACCGTCGGAACCGGCCGAGCAAACACGCTGAAATTGCGATAGCCACCAACCAGTTCCGATGAACATAAAGTTGCGGCCAGCCAAGCCCGACGACGCGCAACGCTGCGGCACAATTTGTTATGAAGCATTCGCGGCAATCGCTAATCAGCATAATTTTCCGCCTGATTTGCCCTCTGCGGAAGTAACGATTGGACTGATCTCGAAGCTGATCGCAAATCCACGATTTTACACAATCGTTGCCGAAATCGATCACCAAGTCGTCGGCAGCAATTTTATGGACGAGCGGTCGGCGATTGCAGGCATCGGTCCGATCACGATCGATCCGACTGTGCAAAATAGGGGAATTGGACGCGCATTGATGGGCGACTGCATGACGCGAGCTGCAGAACGGCGCGTTCCCGGCGTTCGCCTCATTCAAGCTGGTTATCACACCCGGTCCCTCTCGCTGTACACGAAGCTGGGATTCGTCACGCGCGAGCCAATCGCGGTGATGCAGGGAGCATCTCTCGATCTCCAGATACTCGGTTCGAAAAGCAGTCGAAGCCGATCTGCAGGCCTGCGACCGCGTGTGCTTCAAAGTCCATGGGCTCGATCGCAGCGCAGAAGTGCTCGATGCGATCAAGCAAGGAACTGCGACCGTCGCGGAGCATGACGGTGACGTTGTCGCGTACGCGACCGTGGTCGGATTCTTTGGGCATGCTGTCGGGGAAACAAATGATGGATTGAAAGCCCTTATTGGTGCCGCGACGGTTTTCGCCGGTCCCGGCTTTCTGCTGCCGATGCGTAATTGGGAATTGTTCCGATGGTGCCTGGATAATGGACTGCGTGTTGTGGAACCGATGACGTTAATGAGCTTCGGTCTGTACAACGAGCCGGTCAGCGCATTTTTACCTTCGGTGTTGTACTAGCGAATCCCAATTCGGGAATTCCAGTAGTACTTATTGCAGCGTCGCAGCTAGCGAGACGCACGACCATTGGGGCTGGACTTGCAACGGCTTGCCCGCCGATCGCGCCTTGTCAGCTTTGATTCAGCTTCGCTAGCACCTCAGGGTCGCGAACATCTGCCCATTCGCCCGTGAGCTCAAGGGCCTTCACTTTTTTACCGGACTGAGCGAGGTCGCGAATCGCATCGGTCAATTCGTATTCGCCGCGTGGGGAAGGTTTCAATTTTGCGATGAAATCGAAAATGCTTGGCCGAAACGCGTAAAGCCCGGCGTTATACCAGAGGCTCGTCGGTTCCCCTGATTTTGGTTTTTCGCGAAGATCGATCAGATGCATCTCGTTATCGAGAAACACCGCACCGCCCTTACTAACGTCTTCGCCGCGCGTGACTGTCAACGTCGCGTTAACATCGTCGGCAAGGTTCACCACGCGTTTGTAATTCTCCGGATCAACTAAAATGTCGCCATAGGCCAGGATGAATGGACAATCAGTCACGAATTCGCGAGCGAGCTCCACAACGCGCCCCGTCCCATCTTGGACCGTTTGCGTCTTATACTGAATTGCGACGCTGTAGCGCGAACCGTCGCTGAAAAAATCCTTCACAGCATCAGCGCGATAGCCAACCACAATAAGACAATCGCGTATCCCTGCGTCGCGCAGTCCTTCGATGATGTGCTGTAAGACCGGTTTCCCGCGCACCTCGATCATCGGCTTGGGAAGCTCGGCGGTAAGCTCGCGCATCCGTGTGCCGCGGCCCGCTGCGAGGATTACAGCTTTTTGGATTTTAGTCACCGCCACAAGGTAGCGCATGCGTCCCGCTTGCGAGAGCTGACAGGCAAGCCAGAGACTCGCGTTACTTCTTTTCCGTGATGATCAGCGCCGGCAAGTTCGCTTGCTTAATCAATTCGGTTACCTTCGCGACATCTTCCTGCTTGACCTGCGCCCACTTCTTTAATTGCTCGTCGAGTTGGTTGCTTAACATTTCAAACACCTCGGACTGCGGTTTAGTCGGTCCCTTGTCGCCCGACTCAATGATGTGACTAAACGTGTCAAACCGCTCGTTCAACATGTTCGGGAAAGCGAGGTTCGCTTCTGATCCTTTCATATTCACTTGAATAAGTTTCTGTTCGACCTCGGACATTTTGTGGTCGAGATCGTCTGCTACCGCGAGGGCCGGTTTCAAGCGCTGATCATCACCGAAACGTTTGTGCAAGTTCTCGATCTGCGATCGCAAATCGCGGATTTCATTGACAGCCTGGTGCAATTGGGAAATCCGATCATTCACTTCCATGGCCAAAGTGAATTGCTTTTGCAACGCTGCTTTCTCTCCTTTGTTTCGTGGATCGACCGTCAAATGAAGCGGAGCAGTCTGCGATTTGCCGCCGACGGTTAGTTTCACCTGGTAATCGCCAGGCAACGCCAGTGGGCCCTTTGGTCCTGTGCTCGAATAAAATGCGCCCGGGATTTGAATCGGATCATCATAACGCAGGTCCCACGCGAACCGGTTCATTCCTTCCTTGGCGGGAATGGTCTTCACGCGCTCAATGCGATCCGGCCATTCAGGCGGTTGTTCGCCTTCCTTTTTCTCTTTACTGGAAAGGTGCCTCACGACTTTGCCGGAACTGTCAAGAATATCGAGCGACACTTCTTCTTTCGGCGCGGTCTTGAAATAGTAGTCGATCATTGCGCCCGGCGGCGGGTTATCACCTACCGGCTGTCGTTTGTCGAATTCCTCCGGATAATGCAAACGCAACGCGGTCTGCGGTTGATACAGAATTACGTCCGATGCCGATTGCGCATTCACTTGCCGAAGCGGCGTCAAGTTGTCCAGCACCCAGAACGAGCGGCCGTGTGTCGCCACGACGAGATCGTCATCTTTGACGACGAGATCGTGTATCGGTGTTACCGGCAGATTCAGCTGCAACGGCTGCCAGTGCGCGCCATCATCGAAGGAGACGAAAGCGCCGAGTTCAGTTCCCGCGTAGAGCAAACCTTTGCGCTTGGGATCTTCGCGCACAGCATGCAAATAGGCGCCATCGGGAATTCCAGTTGTGATTGCGCTCCAATTTTTTCCGAGATCTGTCGTTTTGAAAATGTACGGTTTGAAATCGTCGAGCTTATGTCGGTCCACCGCTACGTATGCTGTGTTCGCGTCGTGCGGCGATGGATCGATGACGCTGACGGTGCTCCACTCAGGCATCTTCGGCGTTACTTTTGACCAATGCTGGCCATCGTCAGTCGTAACGTGAACGAGCCCGTCATCTGTGCCTGCCCATAGCGTTCCCTTGTTTACTGGCGACTCCGCCAGCGCAAATACCGTGTCGTAATATTCGACCGAAGTAATGTCGTTTGTCAGCGGGCCGCCGCTTGGCAGTTGTTTGGATTTGTCGTTGCGGGTGAGATCGCCGCTGATTTGTGTCCAGCTTTGTCCGTCATCGGTTGATTTGAAAACGCACTCCCCCGCGGTGTACAGCACATCCGGATTATGCGGCGAAAGCATCAGCGGCGAGACCCACTGAAAACGATGCGTCAAATCGACTGCGCCATGACCAGCATTGTCGATTGGCATCGGACTGACGTCTTGTACTTCCTCTTTGTTTTTGTCGTAGCGATTGATGAAGCCTTCGTTGTTCGAATAGATGATGTGCCAGTCGCGCGGATCAGGCACGACGAACCCGCATTCACCGCCACCAGCCTCAAACCAATTCTGCCGCCCAATCACTCCTGAATCCGAGCGGCTCGCAATGCCGACATTCGAATTGTCCTGTTGCGCGCCGTAAATGTGGTAGGGGAACGCATTGTCCACAGCCACGTGATAAAATTGCGCAGTCGGCTGGTTGTTTTGAGTGGTCCAGTTTTTGCCGCCATCAGTGGAAATGCTGGCGCCGCCATCACTCACATTGGCGATTCGGTTCGGGTTCGTTGGATCGATCCAAAGTCCGTGATGATCGCCGTGCCTTGCAGGCATGAGGTTGAATGTCTTTCCGCCATCCACCGATTTAAAGAGGCCTGTGTTTAACAGATAAACCGTGTCTGCAGATTTTGGGTCTGCGTAAACTTTGCTGAAATACCAGGCGCGCTGACGAAATCGGCCATCGTCATTTATTCGCGTCCAATGCTGGCCGGCGTCATCGGAGCGGAAGAGGCCGCCGTCCTTCGCTTCGATAATCGCGTAGACACGATTGGAATCAGCTCCGGAAACCGCGAGGCCGATCCTGCCGAGAATTCCGTCCGGAAGACCATTCCCCTCCAGTCGTTTCCATGTTACGCCGTTGTCTTCAGATCGATACAATCCGCTGCCCGGACCGCCACTGGAGAAGAACCACGGTTGTCGCCGCGCCTGCCAAAGCGAGGCGAACACGATGTTCGGGTTATGCGGATCGAAAACGATGTCGATGCCGCCTGTGTTTTCATCTTTGGATAAAACTTTCGTCCAGGTTTTGCCGCCGTCGCTTGTGCGAAAAATCCCGCGGTCCTGATTCGGGCCGAATGCATGACCCAGCGCGGCTACGAGAACTACATTCTCATTTCTCGGATCGACAATCAGTGCTCCGATCTGGCGTGTATCTTTTAACCCCACGTTCTCCCAGCTTTTGCCACCGTCGATGGATTTGAAGACACCGGTGCCGTACGTCGCGTTGCCGCGGATGGCCGCCTCGCCCGTGCCGACATAAACCACGTTGTGATCCGATGGCGCCACTGCCAGAGCGCCGACAGATGAAATCGGTGCTTTATCGAAAAGCGGCGTCCAATTTGCGCCGCCGTCAGTCGTCTTCCAAACCCCGCCGGCAACCGCGCCGAAATAATACGTGTCCGGCTCACCTACGACGCCTTCGATCGCGAGCGCGCGCCCACCGCGAAACGGACCGACTTGCCGCCAACGCATGCCATTGAACAACTTTTCGTCGATTGTTCCCGACGGCGTCGGGGTAGGGGAACCAGCGGATTGAACAGAAGCTGATGAAATGAAAACAGCCAAAAGGAATCCAACCAGCGCCGGAACACGGTGATGCGGAGCAATCATCCGCCTACAGTGTAAAGCTTGTGGCTTGCTTCAACTGGAATCGCGCGACGTACAGGGGAACCTGCATCGGCACTGCTGCTTTGTTCTACCTCTTGCCTGAAATTTCGACAGTGCGCTTTCTAGTAGCAAGCCCAAGAGCGACCGCGGATCGAACTTGTTAGATCGCCCCAGAGCCTCTAAACATCTGCCTAATATGGCTCGCGTAACGCGCTCCGCGCTTTCGACAACGTAATTCGATCGCAGCTTCGCCATGCTCTTTAATTCGCTCACGTTCGTCGTTTTTTTCGTAGTCGTTGTCACTCTTTACTGGAGCATTCGTTCGTGGCAGGCGCGGAAAAATCTGCTCGTCGTAGCCAGTTACATTTTTTACGGAGCCTGGAACCCGCCCTTCGCTGCGCTCTTGTTCGGCACCACTGCGATGGATTTTTGGCTCGGCCGTCAAATGAGCAAAGCCAGAGATCAATACGCAAGACGTCGCTGGCTGGTTGCCAGCGTTTGCATGAACCTGAGCATGCTGGGGTTCTTTAAATACGGAAACTTTTTGCTCCAAAATTTTCAGTGGCTGGTCGCGCGAGTTGGGATCCTCTATCAACCGCCGCATCTGGACATCCTGCTTCCGGTCGGAATTTCTTTTTACACCTTCCATTCACTTTCGTACACCCTCGACATTTATCGGGGTGTGCTGCGACCGACGAAATCTTTGCGTGACTTCATACTCGCCGTTTCCTTTTTCCCGCAGTTGGTGGCCGGTCCAATCGTGCGCGCCGGTGATTTTCTCCCGCAGCTTCTCCATCCTCCCCGATTGAAAAACGGCCAATTCCTCTGGGGACTGGCGCTGATGACTTTGGGACTGTTTCAGAAAATCGTTCTCGCCGATGCGATGCTCTCGAGTTCTGCCGATCGGATCTTTGATTACCCCGGGCCACTGGTTGCGCTCGACTCGTGGGCCGGCGTGCTGGCATTTGCCGGGCAAATCTTTTTCGATTTCGCCGGCTATTCTCTATGCGCGATCGGCGCTGCCCTAACACTCGGGTTCCATCTCAAGGACAACTTTCGCTTCCCTTATGCTGCGATCGGCTTCTCGGATTTTTGGCGGCGGTGGCACATTTCGCTTTCCACTTTTCTTCGCGATTACCTTTACATTCCCCTCGGTGGCAACCAGGTCAGACCCTACCGTGCGGCGCTTAATCTTATAATCGTCATGTTCCTTGGTGGACTTTGGCACGGCGCCGCCTGGACTTTCGTTGTGTGGGGCCTGTTGCACGGCTCTTATTTGGTGATCGAACGCATCTTTCGCGTTTCGTTCGAACACAAACCGTGGGCGAGCACGTTACCTGTTCGCGTCCTCGTCGGTTTCGCTACTTACGCGGCGGTTTGCGTTGCGTGGGTGTTTTTCCGCGCGTCCGATTTCACGGTCGCGAGCCGAATGCTTGGCGGCATGTTCGGCCAACACCCACACGGCGATGCGATTCTTTCCACGCGTGAATTATTGCAAATTGGAAGCGTCACCGCTGGTGTGATCGCGATGCATTGGGCCATGCGCGACAACACATTTGAGACGGCAGTGATGCGCTTGCCGCCGTGGACAATCGCGGCGATCGGGTCCGCGATGATATGTGCCATCATTCTCACTCAAGGAAGCAGTAATGCGTTCATCTATTTCCAATTTTAAAGAACGCCTCCGGCTGCCACGTTTGTTCTTCCGCAAACCTTCGCGGGAGGAGCAGATCCATGGCGGGCCGCCTCTCGAATTTGAGCGTCCGATTCCGCCGGCACCCTGGCGCGGAATTGCCGTTGTTGTCACGATCGTTGTCATCGCTGTGACCACGGCGTGGGAGTTGTACTGCCGCTCGCTCGGTTATGCGCCGACGCTCAATGACAACGAAGATCTTTGGACACTGAAACGCCGTCTTGTTGAGCCAGAATCCATTGTCATTATCGGCGATTCACGCGCCTGGTTCGATGTCGACCTGGATGAATTCAACAAGGGTTTGGGCAAACGACCGATCCAACTCGCGATGGCTGGCTCAACCGTTTTGCCTGCTTTGGCCGATCTGGCGGACGACAAAAACTTTCACGGCACGATCATTTGTAGTGTCGTCCCGCATTTGTTTTTCGCGCCGCCCGGCGCTCCGCCCATGGAACGCGCTGAGAAAGGAGTAAAGCGATTTCACAATCAAACGCCCGCCCAGCGTGTCAGCGAATATCTCGCGATGCCGCTGGAAGAACATGTCGCGTTTTTGAAACCCGATGATTTAAGCCTCGAAGCGCTTTTAAACCAATTGCCGATTCCGAACCGTCCCGGTGCGTTAGTGCCACCGCGGTTTCCGCCCTACTTTCAAACTGAAGACCGGGAGCGTCGCGCGCGAATGTGGGAGAAATGCGCTGAACCCGGGAGCGAATTAGCGAAACGGATCCAACAAATCTGGATTCCGCTGTTCACGCCGCCAGCGCCTCCCAGTTACATCCCGAGGGACGTTTTCTTCGCGCAAATGAATGAAGGAATCCAAAAACGTTTTGCTGACGTGAACGCGGCTGTGGAAAAAATCCGATCGCGCGGTGGAAAGATTGTTTTCGTTCGCTTTCCACACACCGGTGGTTTGAAAGAACTCGAAGATCGGATCACGCCGCGAGAAAAAACTTGGGATCCGCTTTTAAAAATGACCCGTGCGCCCGGAATTTATTACTCTGATTTTCCCGAGCTCTCTGGGTTTAACTGTCCCGAATGGTCGCATTTGTCTGCGGGCGATTCCGTGGAATTCAGCAAACGCCTCGTTCCGCATCTGCGCGATGCACTGAACATGTAGGTACCCGATTGCGTCTGCGGACTTGCCGTCTCTACCTACGCGTTGATTGCAGCCATGCTGGGCGCGTGAGCTTCGACGGCGTCGCCACCTGTTGAACGACCGCCAAATCGTCGCGCAGCGAAATACGACCCGATCACGAGCACCGCTGCGATCAGTTGTGCCACGAGCGTTTCGACTGTTGGAAAAACGGCGAACCAGAGTCCCATCCATCCCGGGATGTGTGTTTCAAGAAACGCGATCGGCGTGGTGGGAATCCAATGCGCGCGCTGCATTTCCTGTGCTTGCTCGCCGACCATAACAAGCAGCACAACGCCTAGCAGAATGCCCGTCGTGATCAGCATTTTCCTATACGGCAGACGCCGCTGAACAATAAATGTGAGCACGGCCACCATGCCGGTCAGGACGAGGCCCAGCACCGCGCCCTTCAGGACAACCCCGCCACCGAGTCGCAAATTGTAGCTCTGCAGGAAAAGCACGACTTCAAAGCCCTCGCGATACAGCGAGGTGAACCCGAGCAAGATCAAACCCCACCAAAGACGCCCCTGTGAAATTTCCGCTGTGCGCGCGTTTTCTAGTAAAGCTTTGCGCCGGCGATTGTGAGCACGGATCCAGCCGCCCCAGTAAACTTTGTGAAAGAACCAATTCATGATGACCAGGAGAACAATGATGGCCAGCAAACCGGTGGCAGCCTGAAGATCGAGTGCTGACATATTATCGCTCAGCGACCCGACGATTCGGACGGCGATGCACCACGTAATTAGCGTGGCAACAAATGCGAAGGCGGCACCAAAGGCGACTGGCCGACGATGCTCGCGCTTAGGACCGGTCATGCTTGCCGTGACGGCTGCCAGGACCAGGATGCATTCCAAGCCCTCGCGGAAGACAAGAATTCCAATATCCAAGAAAGCAACCGTTGAACTAGTGTTTGGTCGCAGTGGATCAGGCGCGCCCTGTGCCGCAACTCCCTGCCAAATTAGAATCCACGCCACGAACGCTGCTACTGCAAGAACGCTGATGCGCAAAGCGAGCTTCATTTGCGATTGAGCGTAGCACATCGACTAGACAGCTGCTGTTGATGGATTGCTTTTTTTTAGCGGCTAATTGCACCACCAATTTGCCGCTCGTCTGTCAGTAATTTACGATCAGCGCGGCATGCCAGCATATGTTCTTGGTCATCATCTGAAAGGCGAGGGAGCGCGACTCGAGCTGATGTCGGAATTACTAGATCCGATGCATCGACGATACATTGATGCGCTCGGCGTTGTGAGGCCAGGCGCGCGCACACTTGAAGTTGGATGTGGCAACGGATCGATTTCTGCCTGGCTCGCCGCATGTGTGAGTCCCGGCGGAACAGCGGTAGCTGTCGATCTGGATTTATCGCTAATTCATGTTCACATCCAGAATCTCGAATTTCGCCAGGCCGATATTCTTGCCGGCCCAGTAGAGCGCGGAGCATTCGATTTGGTCACAGCACGCGCTGTGCTTCATCACATTGCCGATCCAGAAACGGCAATCTCCAACATGATTGCAAGCCTGAAAGAAGGTGGCGCGCTTCTTTTGATCGAACCCGACTTCCTTCCGGTTAGCGTTGCTGAACCTCAAGAGGTGCGCGCGTTCTGGGACGGCTGGCTTGCGTGGTCACGTGAGCGAGGAATCGATTACCACATTGGGCGGACACTTGCGCCTCGAGTGGCTTCGCTCGGCTTAACAAAAATCAGCGGCACAGCGGAGACCGCGATTTACAACGGCGGTTCGTTGCGGGCAGATTACTGGATTCAAACGGTTACTGAGCTGCGTGGCGACTTGATAAGCTCTGGCAAAGTCGACCAGGCGCTAATAGATCGCTTTCTCGTGTGCTGTTCTGCCCCCACCTGGTGGACCCAGACGATTGCTTTCACCGCAGTGCACGGCCGTACTCCGGTGACTAAGCAGCACCACAGGTTGTGATTTTGCGTCTATCGAGTAACTTCGGCGGTGCAACGGTCTCGGGCATTTACGCTAATCGAGATTGCCCTCAGTATTTTTATCTTGCTGCTGCTGCTCCTACTGGCGGTGCCTAGTTTGAGTGGGGTGATCGCTAACAGGCGATTAAAGCAATCTCTCGATGGCTTCAACCAGCTTGTGCGCCAGGCGCAGGAGCGAAGCGTGACGGAACGCCGCGCATATCTGATTGTTTGGGGCAAAAGCAGTGTCCTGTTGCGGCCAGAAGTTTTTGCAAAAGACGAGGAAGAGAAACCCACAACGGTGCTTCGCCTCCCCAAGGGAAGCTGGATCAAGGTCTCGCTGCCGGCAGCATTGATCGGCAAACCTCCCGCTGAATGGATATTCTGGCCATCGGGCACCTGCGAACCGGCGATAGTCCAATTCAGAGGTCCCGCTGGCACCTGGACGGCGGATTATTCGCCGCTTACAGCGCAGCCTGAACTTACACAATATGCGGCAAGGTGACCCCCAATGGAATGATGGAGCAATGGAGAAATGGGGTAATGAAATTTTCAACACTCCAGCACTCCAGCACTCCAATACTCCAAGCATGGCTACGAGACGAGTTCGAAGACGCTCAAGATCGAAATATGCGTTTGCTCTGTACGAGGTCCTGCTCGGCGTAGCGATTTTTGCTCTCGGGGTAATCGCGCTGGGACGTGCGGTGCAAAATTGCCTCAACGCAAGCACGATCAGCGCGGAAGAAAATGTTGTGCGGCAGATCCTATCCGATCGCATGGCGCAAGTTCAAGCTGCGCCGGTGGTGCCGGACGCAGAAAAGGAATTCAAGGTCACAACCAGTTATGGCAGGGTGATTTTGACCCAGAAGGCTGCTCAAGCCGCTTTGACCGAGCCTGACAATACGGTTATCAACGGAATCAATCTCGTCACGTTGACTGCGCGCTGGCAGCACGCCGGTATTCCGCAATCAAAACAGATTCAATTTTATGTCTATCGGTCTGGCTAAGTTGATGAAACGGCGAATTGCTTCCACAAGCGCGGTGCGTGGTGGCTACCACGGTTTCACATTGCTCGAGATCATGCTGGCCGTGGCGATCATGGGAATGATGGCGATCGCAATTTTTCGTTTCGTGCAAACGAACCTGACTGCGCTGCGGTTTTCATCGGAAACAGCGGCCGCGGACGCGCAATACGACGGCCTTCGTGATTTGCTTACAACTCAATGGCAAAGCTTGACCCCGCTTCGAGCAAGAATGATTGGCGAGCCATTCAAATTAAACGATCGCGAGCGCGATGAAATAAAATGGAATTGCGGCGCTGGCCCCGGGCTGCTTACGCGGTATGCACCTGGCGAGTTCACCGCTGTGTTGCGCTTGCAACCGGGCAACGACAACAGCGATCGGCTCGATTTGGGCATTTTGCGTAAGCCGCAGGAGGATTCCGATGTCGCAGAAAAAAACGAATCATGGGTGCCGTTGATTAAAAATGTGGGCAGCCTTGAAATCAGCTACTTTGATCCGAATGCCAACGACTGGTTGCCGCGATGGCCCGGGGGAAACCGGCTGCCGTCGCTCGTCAAGGTTAGCGTCGGCCGCCCGGACGCAACCGACCCTTGGGAAGCAGTCATCCCGCTGAGGCGAACACCGTATTAGCCGAAGCAATCTTATGGTAAAACTTTCGCGAAGCTGCAAACGAGATTCAGGCGCAGCGCTGCTGTTGGCGCTTTGGGCGCTATTTTTGCTTGCCGGCGTCGTGTTTGCATGGGCACTTAACATCAATTCGCGCCTGACAGTTTCTGGCACGGCAAACCGTGTATTGTCGGCTGAAGCAATGGCCTCTTCCGGTGCAGAGGTTGCCTTGAATCCCACGATCACACCTGCTTCGGCAAACCTGCATAAGAAAATGGGCAACGACAGTTACGATGTTGAGATGACTGGCGAATGTGGTCGTTTCAACTTGAACTTTCTGGCGCCCGGCGGAGCAGAGAACCCGGTGCTCGTAGCGGCGTTGCGCCAGTATCTCAATATAAAGGGCGTAGAGCTAAATGATCTCGACGTAATGATGGATTCTCTGCTCGACTGGATAACGCCAACCAAAGGACTGCATCGATTGAACGCGCCGGATGAGACTGACGACTATCATCCGTCACATGCGCCGCTTACTTCCGTGGACGAACTTAAAAAGATTTTTGGATGGGCTGAATACACTTCGCATCCCGGATGGGACGAAGATTTCACCGCGCTCATGGGTGGCTGTCAGCAGATCGACGCAGCGTACGCCTCGCGCGATGTGTTACGCGCGTTTGGAATTCCAGATGATTTTGTTGATCGCTTCCTCCAGGTGCGGGCTGGGCCGGATGCATTGGATGGAACAGCCGACGATCCTCAGATGGATCAGGCAACGGCCTTTTCTCTCCTTGGCATTGGAGCGGCTGGAACTGCGCCTCCGCCGGTGCCTGTCCCTGTGCCCGGGGGGACTGGGACAACACCGCAGGTTAATGGAATTCAAAGTCTGATCGTGTTCAAAAGCCCGAACCCCGTATTTCGAATCGTGAGCGTCGGAAAATCGGGCGATGTTACGCGGTCCGTCCAGATGGTAGTGCAAAAGCAGATCACGCCAGTTGGCCTTGTAGGCGGGGTAGGAGCTGCGATCGCCGCTGGTAAGCCGACAGTGATAAGTTGGAAGGAGCTTTAAGATCCAGACCGGAATGCCATCGATTTTTATCATTCCAACTTCCAACGGCTGGAATCTTGTTCGCTCGGCCGCGCCGGCATCGCCGCCTGACCCTAAAGATTCGCACAACAATGGAGGTGAGGGCAAAGCCCCGGCGGCAAAAACCGAGCACAACGGTTCGTGGACGGTCCGCAAACTGCAAACGTTGGAAGAAGCAGTACCGCTACTCTCTGCCAGCGACGAGTTTGTCCTCGGCTTGCCTGTCTCGGCTGTAATTGCACAACGGTTCCGTCTGCCGAGCGTCGATCCTGCGGAGTTTCCGGAGATGATTCGTCTTCAGATTGAAAAGTTACTGCCATTTCCGGCCGATGAAGTGACGAGCGATTTTGAACTGATCGAACAAAACGAAAATGAAAGCGTGGTGTCTGCGATTGCGATCAGAAACGAGCAACTTGCGGAAATCGCTTCGCCACTCCTGGACCGCGGTTATATTCCGCGGCAGATCACTGTGTATGCCGCGCAGCGCGCCACCACGCACGCGCCCAAGGGCAACGCTCTTCTGATTTATCCCGAAGGCGAGATGCTCGTTTACGCCATGACCGAAAACGGCAAACTCAGCCTTGCGAGGTCGATCGAACGTAACGGCGATCATCTCCAACTCGAACTGCCGCAACTGCGATTGAGTGCCGAACTGCAAGGCATAGACCTTTCCTATCCAAATGTTTTGCTAGACGAGGCCTGCTACGAACTGCGCGAGACGGTCGAGGGAATTCTGACCAGCCCCACCGAGATCGTCGGAATCGAACTGCCCCCGGCGCCGGTCAAACTGAATCTTTTGCCTGAAAGCTGGCGCCGCCGCCGCCTGCAACTGACGCGGCAGCTGGAGTGGCGAAAACGGGTTATCTGGATGGGTGGTGCTTACCTGGGGGTCCTGGTTTTGCTGTTCGCTTATCTGGGGCTGTTGCGATTCCAGTTAGGACGCCTTGATCGTCGCATTGCGCGAGACGCGCCTGGGACCGAATTCGTACGCGCGACCGAAGCAAAATGGAAAGCGCTCGCACCGGCGATCGATCCGCATTTCTATCCGGTCGAAATTCTGCAGCATTTGTTTGAAAGCCTGCCTTCTGCAGACGTGCGCATCACTTCATATAATCAGTCGGCGCGGCAGATTTCCGTAGATGGGGAGGCGAACACGGCTGCGCTTGCTTACGAGTTTATCGACAAGATCAAGAAGAACCCGGAGTTGCGGACGTTTCAATTTGATATGGCTGCGCCGAGGATTTTGCCTAACAATCACGCGCAATTTCGCCTGGAGGGGAAACCGAAATGATGCCGGCCTGGTATCAACGAATGAACGCGCGTGAGCGTGTGCTCTCGTGGATTGTCGCAGGGACGGTTGCCGTGCTGCTCAATCTTTGGATTTTGAGTTCGTTGTGGGGCGCAGTCGCGAGCGCGCAAAAGGAGTTTGGCGCCCGGAGAAGTAAGCTGGCCGAGCAAGCTGTTTACGTAAATGAACGTGACACCTGGACGAAGCGTGACGAGTGGATGCGGCAGCATCAGCCGACGCTCAAAGATCCATCGGAAGCCTCCGCGCTGCTTGATCAAGTCAGGGAAGTCGCCGGCAAATACAATATCCTACTTGAAAATCCTGCGATCGGAACGGGCGAGAGCACTCCGAATCATCAGACGGTTTTCGCTTCGATCGAAACCAAAAGTCCGTGGCCGCCCCTGGTCCATTTTCTTTACGACGTGCAACGGCCGCAGGAATTCGTGGTTTTTGAAAATGTTAATCTCGCGATTGATGGCAGCGATCCCACAATGATGCGAGGTAAGTTTAAGATCGCCCGCTGGTTTGCACCAGGGCAAAAGGAAAGTAATAAATAAGAACTGAAGTTATGAAATATTATCTCACGCTCGCAACGATCATCGCGATGGCAGGAGCAACTTACAGCCAGGCCGAGGATGTTCTTCCGCCGCAGTACAACTTCGATCGCTACTCAAAAATGATGGATCAATCACCATTCGCGATTGCCTCTGCCGTAGCAGCGCCTGCTGCAACTCCCGACTTCGCGAAGGACCTTTACATCGCTAACGCCGCGAAATCGCAGGACGGCGATTTGGTGACGCTTGCTTCCACCACTGATCACAACTTCAAAAAATATCTTAGTACAAAGGAACCGGCGGACGGTTATAGCATCGCCAGCATCGAATGGTCCGACAAAGTGGGCCAGACAAAGGTGACGATCAGTAAGGACGGAAACTTTGCGACGCTTACCTTCAATCAAGCGTTACTGTCGCAAGCCTCGCCGGGCGGAGGTGTCGCAGCCAGACCGATGCCTGCTCCTGCGATGCCGGTTCCAAATCCCGCCGGGATTCCGAATGCACATGCACCCAAATTGCCTCCTAACGTGCCGCCGGAATTGCAACAGCTAATTCCTTCACGGGATTCGATGCAGCCGCGTTCACGTGGCATGATTCAGCGGAACCCAAGGACGACGAAGGGAGCCGCCGCCGGGACTGACGCATCTGCGAAGCAGTAACTTGTAGCTAAGGAGCCTGCGGGTCGCCCCTTCCAGACGTGGTCAGACTGGGAGCGGCAAATGCTAGCCGCCACCCCAATCGTCGTCTGAAGTATCAGGCTGACGGTCGGGTCCTGCGGAATACAGATCGTAGCCGCTGGGGTTTTTCAGACCAGGATTGCGGTAGATGTAATCGCTGCTCCACGGATCCTTAGGCATTTCCTTAAACAATTGATACCAGCGAGTGGGTCGGGGATCGTTTTGTGGCTGGCTCACCAGCGCCTGCAAACCCTGCTCTGTGGTCGGAAAAAAGCCGTTCATACTCTCATACAATTGCAGTTGCGTCTTAATCGCCTGGATGTCCGCTTGAACACGCATGCTTTTGGCGATGCCAGTCGTGTTCCCGAGTTTTGAAATCGCGACTCCCAGAATAATCACGATGATGCTTACAACGAGCATGATTTCCAATAGCGTGAAGCCCTGCTGTTTTATCTTTGTTCTCATCTTCAATTAACGGGAATTCTCCGTCCCGGTGTGATGATTACACTACCTTGATCTTCAATAATTGCTATCAGCATCTGGTTTAGATTAACGCCGAAGCAACACTCCCAATTTCGGCTCATTCAATGTGACAGCGTCACTGTCACATAAGTTCAATGGCCGGTGCGGAGAAGATAATCCGACTTGTCCCAGATGTACTTTAGCTGGACTTGCGTCGCTCGGATTGCCGAGGCGCCGGTGCCTGCCCCGTTGGCGACGACGAGATCATTCGCACCCACTTTCAAGATTGTTGCTGGTACAAGTTTCTGAGCGCGCACCCATCCCGTGTAGCTGAAATGCATCTCAGTCGTAAGAGGCTCGGATTCTCCTCTGTAACCAGGATCAGCGAGGTCGGGCAGCGTGAGTGCAACCGGCCCGATGTTCTGACCGTTGATATAGACTTCCGGCGGCGCGTCGATGCGCGGGTTTGCGATTTCAAAAGTCAAAAGCGCGGTGAGCGGTTGCGCTTCAATCGGAAATTGGAACACGGCGTTTTGCTGCGTCCGAGCATCAAGCTGAATTGCATCCGCTGCCAGAGTGGCAGTAACTGTGCCGAAGTTTTCGACGTCTTCCGGCGGCGCCCGTAGCTTCGGGACGGCCGAGAACGGCTCGGGAATCATATCGCGGTGTTCGGCATTCACCGGATGGACTACTTCACTGGACGTCATCCAGTCGAGATACGCCGCGCGAATTGTTTTTCCGTCGCCTGGAACTTCGATATCGATTGCGGAGGCGCCGGTCATCGGGATGATGACGGAATCCGAGCTGGGCAAATTCATTCCGACGCCCAGTGTGCCCGAACGCAAAATGTGGCTCCCTGTTTCGTCCCACGCTATTAATTCTGGTTGCTGATTCGGCTTGTCGTCGAAAAACAATCGGAAGAAAAGGATCTTATAATCTGGACTGGGTGGCGCCACTCGAATACGGAAAATGCTTTTCGACGCCGTACCGCCTTCGGTAAGTTCGCCGGGTAAAAGCGTAAGCGCTTCGACCCACTCGGGCGCCTCTTGCGTTTTCGAATTGCGCGACGTCGTTTGACGCAAATCGAGCCACGCGCTTGACGGCACGGGCTGCGGCTGTGCAAGCAGGGGAGGCGGAGCGGGCAAAGCGTCGGTACAAGCTTCCTGAGCGCTTACGTGGCAGACCGCAGCCAAAAACATTGCAAACGCAGCGCGGGGTAACATTGAGTGGGCGAGATTAATTCAGACCCGACCTGCTTGGCAAGCTCTGAGTTTAATGCGGTCGGACTTGCAAGCTGTGGGTCATTTCAAAAACCGCCGACAAAATACTGAATACAACCAAGCCGACCAGACACGCGATGATCACGATGATGACCGGTGGAATCAATTGCGAAATCACCCCGACGGATCGATCAAGCTCGCGCTCATACACGTCCGCGATCGCCTGCATCGTTTCGGCGAAGTGTCCGGTTTGTTCGCCCACGGCCATCATGTCAGTAAACAAATCCGGAAAGAGCTTCTGCTGTTGCAACGCAGCCGAGAGCGTCGCGCCATCGATCACTGCTCTGCGTACCTCGCCTAATTTTGCTTCGAGAAAACTGTTGCCCGCTATCTCGGTCACGAGATCGAGCGCGCGCAGCAAAGGCACGCCGTTTTCCATCAAAGTCCCCAGCGTACGCGCAAACTGCGCGTAATAACTGTGGCGAATCACCCGTCCGTACCCAGGGATCAGCAACCGGAACCGGTCCCATCCGATCCGCCCTTCCTGAGTACGAACCATGGCACGGAAACCGATAATTCCACCAACCAGTATCAGTATGCCGACCCACCAGTAACCGGTGATCGCATGGTGGACGTGCAGCAAGATGCGCGTCGGCAATGGAAGAGCGCCGCCGGTTTGCGCCATGAACTGCGTCAACTGCGGCACCATGAACGTGATAAAAATTGTGACAAGAATAGCGCCGGCCAGCGCGAGGAATGCCGGATAAATCAACGCCTGTTGCACTCGGTCTCGCAAGTCCTTCGCCTGCATCAGATGTTTCACCAACCGCAGGAGAATTTGCGGTAACGCACCGCTGGCCTCGCCCGCAGCGACGAGGTTCACAAACAGCGGCGGGAAAATTCGAGGCATGTCGCTCAGGGCCTGGGAAAAGCTGCGGCCATCGATCAGCGCTTGATGCAGCGTGTGCGTCATTTGCTGGACGCGCGGATGTTTCAACCGTTTCCCCAAAACCGACAATCCTTCGTCCAGCGTCATGCCGGCTTGTAGCAAATGCGCGAGCTGCTCAGTGAAAATGAGCAGTTGGCCGTGCGGAATTTTCAAGCTTTGCGAAGGCGTGCCGGCTTCGGGCGAGCTCAGCAGTCGCAATTTTCGTTGAAGTGCGTGCGGCTTGCTTACTTTTACTTCTGCGGCCTTAGCCGCTTCTACCAAATCGATCCGAATCGGGATGCACTGTTGCGATTCAATCTGATGGATGGCAATGGCGCGATCTGCGCAATCGAGAATCCCTTCAACCAAACCGCCCTGCGCGTTGCGCGCGCGATAAGTAAACTGTGGCATCGGCGGGGAAAAATAGTCGGAAACGTTGAATCGCAAAACTTAATCTGGCTTCGGCTCTGAACAAAAAACATTTTGAGCAATCACCGATCACCTAGGAAAAAATTTTACTTGGCATTCCGACGGAATCTGATAAGAGCGCAGGCCATGAGATATGTAGCAGTGATCATTGTCGTCTCTATTGCATTCGCTTCGCCCGCGTTCGCAGTGTTACGACCGCTCTTTCCGGCGAAAGCTGGCCCGCCATTTGGCGCCGAAGCTATCGTCATAGGAAAGGGTTCGATCCAACATTCTGCAAAACAAGCGCCTGCTACGGAGCCGAAGAAATAAGGGCTGTATCAGCCGCGAGACACAGGCACTCGCCTGTGTAATAGGAGCATTCTCACCTCTATTCCGGGGTCGTGGTCAGTGAAAAACTTCGCGGTGCCGCTTTACGAATACTACCGGACCAACCGAGCACTGCGACTTCCGTTAGGAGACCGGTCCATTGGATCCATATCTTGACCAGTTCACAAACGGTGGGTGAAACTCCGGCGTGCCGGATACAGGTACGCCGGCATCGCAGAGGCGTCACGTTGCCTGCTTTATCGTAAACGCGAATCACACCGTTGTGTCTGCGGCGGTAGAATTTCGCACAGTTGGAGCGGGGGATACCCTCCCATTCACATTTGTGCGAGAATCGCGACCCAATAGCGAATTTGGGTAACTGTCACAGTGGACCCATTCGATATGAGACCGATTTCAACGCGCATATTGACCCTTTGATTTTCATCGTCCCAGTCGGCCTCGACGGAGTGGATATTGACCGTGAACTCCCGCGGCGTGTTTTGTACGCTTACGATCTGCGAAGCCACTGAAGCCGTGCCGATCGCCCGATGAAACTGCAAGCGCGTAAGGGGTGGTCCCACTAGGAAAGTCCATGTTTCGGTGGTACGCTGCTGACGCGTCGCCTCGATACAGACGTTGGCTGCTCCGCTAATGGTGAAGAGTCGATTTGCTCCGTCTGGTCCAGCTACAACTCCTTCTATAACTTGCTCTACAATGGCGTCCGTCGTGGGCATTGCAGCACGTCCTGGTAAAATCGATTGAATCCTGATGTGCTGGCATCCGACTGTCAATATCGTTGAGCAGCTTTGGCACTTTTACCTATGAAGAGGCGGGGGCGGGAATCGAACCCGCGAATAGCGGTTTTGCAGACCGCGACCTTACCACTTGGCTACCCCGCCGACTTTCGGAAAGCGGACAATATCGTTGTAGCCGCGCTTGTATCAAGTGCCGAGCATAGATAGGCGTTCGGCGCGGCGAACGCCTCAAACTGCGCTTCAACCCTTCAACGAATTTGCGTATCGTGACGGCGTGACGAAGTCAGCGGAACTATTTGCTCGCGCACGAAAACGCATTCCCGGCGGCGTAAATTCTCCGGTCCGCGCGTTTCGCAACGTTGGCGGTGACCCGTTCTTCGTAACTCGCGCGGAAGGCGCGCTGATCTGGGACGTAGATGGAAAAGCGTATATCGATTACGTGGGCAGTTGGGGACCGGTTATTCTCGGACATGCGCCTAAAGTTGTTGTCGAAGCAATCCGCGACGCTACGACGCGCGGATTGAGTTTTGGGATTCCGAATCCGCTGGAAGTGGAGATGGCGGAATTAATCTGTGATTGGGTGCCGTCGATCGAGAAAGTGCGGATGGTGAACAGCGGCACGGAAGCGACGATGTCGTGCATCCGCCTCGCACGCGCGTTCACGCGACGCGATAAGATTGTCAAGTTCGACGGCTGCTATCATGGGCATGCAGACGCTCTCTTGGTGAAAGCCGGCAGCGGTGCGCTCACGCATGGCCAACCGAGCAGCGCCGGTGTTCCGTCCGCATTTGCTGATCTGACAATCTCGCTGCCGTTCAACAATGCCGGATTGTTGAGGAAAGCGTTTCACGAAAACAAAAATGAAATCGCGGCGGTAATTATCGAGCCGATTCCAGCAAACGCGGGTCTCTATTTTCCGAGAGAGAACTTTCTGTCGGTCCTGCGCGAGGAATGCACGAGCAACGATGCGCTTCTGATTTTTGACGAGGTGATCACTGGCTTCCGTGTTGCCCGCGGCGGCGCACAGGAAGTGTATGGAGTGAAACCTGATCTAACTGTGCTCGGGAAAATAATTGGCGGCGGACTACCCGTCGGCGCATTTGGCGGCCGCGCCGAAATCATGGACCAACTTTCCCCGGACGGTCCGGTGTATCAGGCCGGAACGTTGTCTGGAAATCCCATCGCAATGGCTGCCGGTCTGGGGCAGTTGCGCGAGCTGGAGCGGATCGATGGCTGGAAATTGCTCGAGGAGTTGGGCGCGCAATTTGAAGCGCTAGCGCGTGACGCAATCAGGAGCGCAAACATCGATATCACGTTTTATCGGGTCGGTTCGATGTTTTGTTTGTTCTTTGCTGCTGCGCCGATTCTCGATCTGTCCAGCGCGCAGCGAAGCGATCTGAAAATGTTCACCCGGTTCTTTCACGCTTGTTTGAAGTGCGGCGTGTATTTCGCGCCGTCGCAGTTTGAGACTGGCTTTATCTCCGCAGCGCACACGGCGGGAGACATCGAGCGCACGGGCGCTGTGGTGCGTGAAGTATTGACCAGTTTGTAGGGGAAGCTGACAGCTTCCCTGTATAGAATCCATGTAGCACCGGGCGAGGCATGATTCGGAGTTGCCCGGTCATAGCTTTGTGCGAAGGCTGAACGGACCCTTGAACTTGATGAATCGAGAGATGAAAAGCCTGGCCTCGCGAACGCCGTTCGCTGCGTTGCAGCCTCGATTGCGCTCGGAATGACAAAACAAGGCTCGACATGACAGAAACGACAACGTCCCGAATTGGCCCGAAGGCGAAGTTCTTTTTCGAAGGCGAAAAGAAATTTTTCGTTAAAGGCGTTACGTACGGTCCGTTCAAACCGGATGCGGATGGAAATTATGTCAGCCGGCCTGAACAGGTAGATGCCGATCTGGCATTGATGCGCGACGCAGGTTTAAACGTCGTGCGAATCTATCATTCGCCGCCGCGCTGGTTCCTCGATCGTTGCGCTACGGCGGGGATGCGCGTTCTGGTGACGCTCCCGTGGGAAAAACACATCGAGTTCCTCCGTAAACGATCCACACGTAAACAGATCGCCGAAAATGTCCGCGCTTCCGTTAAAACGCATGCCGGGCATCCTGCAATTTTTGGTTATCTCGTTGGGAACGAAATCTCCAGCACGATGGCGCGTTGGCTCGGCACGCGTCGAGTGATCGAATTCGTCGAGGAACTAATACAGATCGGGCGCGCAATTGATCCCGATGCTCTCTTTTCGTATGCGACGTATCCGCCCACCGAATATCTGCTCCCGCAGAATTCCGATTTTTCTTGTTTCAACGTTTACCTTCACAATCAGCGCGATTTTGAAGGCTACCTGCTGCGCTTACAAAATCTCACCGGCGAGCATCCGCTCATCCTCGGTGAATTTGGCATGGACACGATCCGGCATTCCCAAGACGAGCAGGCCGAAATGCTCGGCTGGCACATCGACAGCGTGGTGAAATGCGGTCTCGCGGGAACGATTTTTTTCACCTGGACGGACGAATGGTTCACGGGCGGCCAGGAAATTACGGACTGGGCGTTCGGCCTCGTCACGCGGGAGCGCAAGCCGAAAAAGGCGTTCTACACGATTCAGGAAAAGCTCGGACGGAATGATTCGACCTCGCCTCATCTTCCGTTGCCCAAGGCACCATTCGTGTCGGTCATTGTTTGCTCGTACAACGGGGGCCACACTCTTGCTGCCTGCCTGGATTCGTTAGGCAAACTAAATTATCCGGCTTACGAAGTCATTCTCGTCGACGATGGTTCGACCGATGATACTGCTCACGTGGCCGCGCAGTTCCCGTCAGTGCGCTACATCCATCAAACCAATCATGGATTAAGTCACGCCCGCAACACCGGGGCGGCTGCTGCCAAGGGCGAAGTGTTGGCCTACACCGATTCCGACTGCATGGCGGACACCGATTGGCTGTATTACCTGATAGGCACGCTTGTCAGCGGCGATTACGCAGGAGTAGGCGGGCCAAACATCACGCCGCCGGCGCAAAATTGGATTCAGGCGTGCGTTGCTGGGGCGCCGGGCGGACCAAACCATGTTCTGCTTACGGATACAGTCGCCGAGCATATTCCCGGTTGTAACATGGCGTTTTACCGTTGGGCTTTCGAAGGAGTAGGTGGGTTCGATCCCGAATATCGCAAGGCGGGCGACGACGTGGATTTCTGCTGGCGAATTCAGCAGGCTGGATGGGTAGTCTCTTTCAGTCCGGCCGCGATCGTCTGGCATTATCGGCGGTTTACGCTGCGCGCTTTTTTGAAACAGCAAGACGGTTACGGCGAAGCGGAATCTTTGCTGCGCTTTAAACATTTGATCTTTTTCGGCCCGACGGGCACAGCGAAATGGCGCGGTCAAATCTACGGCACCACGCGCTTCAGCTGGTTTGTTAATCGCCCGATCATTTATCACGGGATTTTCGGTGAAGGATTTTTCCAATCGATCTATCCCGCGCCGCAATCAGACGTCGCAGCATACCTCAGCAGCATCGAATGGTTCGCGCTGACGATCTTTCTTTTTGGCCTCGGAATTTTTCTGCCTGGGCTGCGCATTGTTCCGTACCTGATGCTGGGTGGCACTTTTTGCGTGGCGCTTTCGTACATGGTGCGGGCGCGTATCGAACCAAAATTCGACACGGTACACGCGCGCTTGCTGGTCATGATTCTCGCGTTTGTGCAACCGCTCGTGCGAGGATTCTCCCGATATTTTACCTGGCTGCGTTTCAAACGCACACCGGCAAACGTCATTCGGAAGCACGAACATTTGCCCGAACTTGCGCGCTCGCGAGGCAGCCTGAGTCGCCGCGTATTTTGGAGCGAGGAGGGGAGGGATCGCCATTATTTTCTGGGCGAAATATTTCGGTTGCTCGACGAAGAAGGCTGGCGCTATTCCGCCGACAGCGGCTGGAACGATTGGGATATTCAAATTTACGGCAATTTCTGGTGGAGCATCGCGCTTCAAACCGTCACCGAATATCACGGTGCAGGAAAGTGTTTGACGCGTGTGCGGCTTCGCAACCGGATGGTCATTACGATGATCATCTTCAATTTGGTTGCGATCAGCTTGTTGATTTATCACCAGGTTAACGTCTCTCGCGTTGATTTCTGGGCATTCGTTTTTTACGGGGCCTTCCTAGGTTTTCTTGGGACGCGAGCGCGCGCGTTGAAATCGCGCGTAGCCGAACTGGTTGATCTTGCTGCCTTTCGAGCAGGCTTGCAGCGCGTGTCGCGTAAAGGAAAACCGGTAGCCCCAACACCAGAACCGGAACTGGAGGTTGCGGTGAACGCGACCGATCCCGCATCACCGCAGTTGCCATAGTTTCACTGGCGTCCGCCCCGGTGGGACGCCCTAGAATTTCAAAACCGTTCTACCCGATCCGCGCTCGATCCGGCCTATTCGCTTCGCTCTCAACGTCGACATTGCGCTTCGTGCATTTCGCTCCGCGACAATCGCCACCATCCCAATCCCCATGTTGAAGACTTGATACATCTCCTGAACATCGACGTTTCCATTTTTTTCCAGGATTTGGAATATCCTCGGAACGCGCCAGCTTCTAGTTTCAATTACCGCGTCGCAATTCGACGGCAAAATTCGAGGCAAATTGTCGATGAGACCGCCACCGGTGATATGAGCGAGCCCTTTGATCACGCTACCGGGAACTTTTGCGAGGAGCGGCTGATAGTTTCTGTGCACGCTCAGTAATTCTTCGCCGACCGTGATTGTCGAACCGGGTAAACGCGAACTTGGTTTGAGCCGCATTTTCTCGAACAAAAGTTTTCGCGCCAGCGAATAGCCATTGGTGTGCAGACCGTTCGAAGCCAGACCGAGAACGACGTCGCCGGGTTTGATCTTGCTGCCATCAATGATTTTCATTCGATCCACAACGCCGACGATGCAGCCTGCGAGATCGTATTCACCCTTGCGATAGATCCCGGGCATCTGCGCAGTTTCGCCTCCCAGAAGCGCGCACCCAGCTGCGCGACAGGCGCGGGAGAGGCCGCGAAGTAATTGTTGAAACACGCGAGGTTCGAGTCTCTCGCAGCCGATGTAATCGAGGAAGAAAAGCGGGCGGGCGCCGAGAGCTGCAATGTCGTTGACGCAGTGGTTCACGAGATCCCCGCCCACCGTGTCGTGTTTGTCCATCGCGAAGGCGATCTTCAATTTCGTACCTACCCCATCGACACTGGCGACCAATACGGGTTCGCGCATTCTGGGAAAACTCGCGTGAAATAATCCGCCGAACCCGCCGATCTTCCCGAGTACCTGCGCGCCATGCGTTTGCCTAACGAGCGCGCCAATGTCGCGCTTCAACTTGTTTGCGAGATCGACATCCACGCCCGCGCGCGCATATGCTTTTTTCACGATCATACGTTGTAGGGCAGCCGCGCTGGTTGCCAATTCGTTTCGGCAGGCGAAGCGCCTGGCCTGACAATCATTTGAGGTCGGTGAACAGCGTGGGCTGCGCTTCCTGGTCGGCCAGCGCTTTGGCGCGTTGCTCGCGTCGTTCCATGATGAACTTGTCCAAGGCAGGATCGACGGGGAGCGGATAGTCGCCGTTGAAGCAGGCCAGACAAAAACTGTTCAACGGTTTTCCGGTTGCGCGAACCATGCCCTCGACGTCGAGATAGCCGAGGCTGTCAACACCAAGATATTTGCAGATGTCTTCCATCGACATCTGGTTCGCGATCAATTTTTCAGGGTCAGGGAAATCGATCCCGTAATGGCAGGCGAACCGGTGTGGCGGACAACTGACGCGCATGTGCACTTCTTTTGCACCGGCCTCGCGCAGGTTCACCACGCGGGCACGCGCGGTCGTACCGCGCACGATTGAGTCGTCCACAACGACTACCCGCTTTCCAGCAACCATTTCCTTGATCAAATTCAACTTCACGCGCACATCGAAATCACGAATCAGTTGGCTCGGCTGCAAAAATGTCCGGCCGATGTAATGGTTCCGGACGAATGCGTGCGCGAAAGGAATTTTTAGTTCTTCAGCAAAACCGAGAGCGGCGTAGTTACCCGAATCGGGAACAGGCACGACGATGTCCGCTTTGACAGGAAATCTGCGCGCCAGTTCGCGTCCCATTTCCGTTCGGACTTTTCCGACGTTAACGCCGCCCATGATGCTATCCGGCCGCGAAAAATAGACGTACTCGAACATGCAGAACGCGGGACGCTCGTCCGGGAATGGCCGTTCCGAGCGCAATCCGTGTTCATTGATAATCAGCACTTCGCCCGGTTCGACTTCGCGGATAAACTCCGCGTGGATCAGATCGAACGCGCACGTTTCAGACGCGAGCACATATGCGCCATCGATTTTCCCGAGTGCGAGTGGCCGCCAGCCGAAAGGATCGCGCACCGCGATGAGTTCGCGTTCGCTCATGATTAAGATCGAAAACGCACCCTGAACGCGACGCAACGCCGCCAGGATATTTCCACCATTGTTCGAAGGCTGCGCTAGAAGATGCAAAATAATTTCGCTATCGGCGGTAGTCTGAAAAATGGAACCCCTCCGTTCGAGCTCATCGCGCAGGATGTCGGCATTAATTAAGTTTCCATTATGCGCAATAGCCATTTGGCCGCGCACGCAATCGACCACGAAAGGTTGCGCGTTCTTGATCGTGCTAGTGCCGGTTGTCGAGTAACGGGTGTGCCCGAGCGCGCGAGTACCTTTTAGCCGTGCCAGTTCATCCTGACCAAACACCTGCGACACCAGACCCATGTCCTTGTGCATGAGAAAACTGGTGCCTGGCCCATTGCTTGTGACGATCCCGGCGCTCTCCTGTCCGCGATGTTGCAATGCAAACAGACCATAATATGTCAGCACCGCGGCGTTCGGATGACCGAACACGCCGAAAAGCCCGCACTCGTGCTGCGGCAGAACCGCTGAGTCGGGCATCTGGTCTGGGTCCGGTCTGTTCGAGGGGCTAGTCACACGAAATAATCCATCAAATTGGCGTGGATTCAAATCGCGCCTTTCGCAGATTCACAAGCTCGGAATGCTTTCGTCTTGTTCAACTGCGCGACGAATCGCGTTCCACCACTGGTCGTAAATCTCGGCAACTCGCCAGCGAAAGGTTTGTTCGTCGATTCGAATTCGCAGTTCGTCGCCGCCGACTTTGCCCAGTTGCTGAAATGGAACTTCGCGCTCGCGTAACATCGCGATTGCGCTATCGAGGTTTTGGGGCGTGACCGAGATAACAATTCGAGACTGCGATTCGTTAAACAATACTGTAGCCGCTTCGCTGTGCGAAGCGCCGGGCGGATTTGTTTCTTCCGCGGGCGCGTCGCCCGCATGGCGACGGCTACAGTCGACGTTTGCTCCAAAAAGCCGTTCCGGATTGAAACAGGATTCAGCGAGTGTAACCGCAAGTCCGCCTTCACAGCAGTCGTGCGCGCTCCGCACGAGGCCTTTACGAATCAAATCACGAACAGCATTTTGCACCTTGATTTCGTGTTCGATATCGACGTGCGGTGGCGGACCGACTTTTAATCCGTGGCAGACCGTCAGATAACGCGAGCCGCCTAGGCTTGGAGCCGCGACGCCCTCGTCGCGGTGTGCTGCGGCCCGGGGGCGGGCCGGCTCCAGGCCGACGAGAATGATCATGTCGCCTTCGTCCTTGAACCACTGCGTCGTGATGTGCTTTTCGTCGTCAATCAGCCCGACCATCGCGATTGTGGGCGTTGGATCCACGACGCCGAGAGGGCTCTCATTGTACAACGAGACATTTCCGCCTGTTACCGGCGTTCCAAACGCGCGGCAGGCTTCGGCCACGCCTTCAACGGCTTCACGTAATTGCCAGAAGTTTTCTGGCTTGTACGGGTTGCCAAAATTCAGGCAATCCGTGACGGCCAACGGCCGCGCCCCGGAGCAGGTGAGATTGCGCGCTGCTTCAGCGACAGCAATTTTGCCGCCCTCGCGCGGATCAAGCACGCAAAAGAGTGAATTACAATCGGTGGTCGCGGCGAGAATTTTGTTCGCGTAACGAACGAAATACACTGCGGCGTCCGAGCCGGGCTTCACCACTGTTCCCGTTCGAACTGTGTGATCATACTGCCGATACACCCAATTTTTGGACGCAATCGTCGGATCGCGAAGAAGCTGCCGAAGAGATTCGTGCACGTCGATTTTTTGTAGCCGTCGCTCTGTGAGCGACGAGCGCGCGTCCCCCAGGGACGCGGCTACAGGGGGCGATTTCGCTTCGCGCGAGTAGAGCGGCGCTTCATCAGCGAGCGCTTTCGCTGGAATTTCGGCCGCAATCGTGCCGTTGTTTCGGACGCGCATGATGCCGTCGCTAGTGACGCGGCCGATCTCCGCGCACGGCACGTCCCACTTATCGAACACCTGGCGAACGACATCTTCCCGGCCGCGCTTTGCAATGATCAGCATGCGTTCCTGCGATTCGCTAAGCATGATTTCATATGGCGTCATCCCTGGCTCGCGTTTTGGTACCTTGGCCAGATCGATTTCGATACCGCTGCCTCCACGGCTTGCCGTTTCGCATGTTGAACAAGTCAGGCCGGCTGCTCCCATGTCTTGAATTCCGGCAACTGCATCGCGAGCGATCAGTTCGAGGCATGCTTCGAGCAGCAATTTTTCCTTGAACGGATCGCCGACTTGCACCGCAGGACGATCTTCGCGCGATTGCTCGGTCAATTCGCGGGAGGCAAACGCTGCGCCGGCGAGACCGTCCCGACCTGTTTCAGCGCCGACGTAGAAGACAGGATTGCCCGCGCCTTCTGCGGCGCCGCGCGCGAGTTGTTCGTGACGCAACACGCCGAGGCAAAAAACGTTTATCAGCGGATTGCCATCGAAACTCTCATCGAAATAAATCTCGCCACCGATGGTGGGAATGCCGACGCAGTTACCGTAATGTGCGATACCGGACACGACACCGGTGAAGAGCCGCCTGTTGGCGGCGATGTTTGATGTTTGATGTTGGATGTTGGATTGATTGATTGGCCCGAAACGCAAGGAATTCAGGCAAAACTCCGGGCGCGCCCCCATCGTAAAAATGTCTCGAATGATTCCGCCAACACCTGTGGCTGCGCCTTGGAAGGGTTCGATCGCGCTCGGATGATTATGGCTCTCGATTTTGAATGCGACTGCCCAGCCGTCGCCAATATCGACCACGCCCGCGTTTTCTTCGCCGGCTTTGACCAGAATATTCGCTCCGGTTGTGGGAAGCTTCTTCAGTTCCTTCCTTGAGTTCTTGTACGAGCAGTGCTCGCTCCACATCACGGAAAAGATGCCGAGCTCGGTGAAGTTCGGCTCGCGTCCGAGGATTTTCTTGATCCGCTCGAATTCTTCCGGCGTAAGGCCGTGTTGTTTGACCAGTTCGGCTGTAACAACCGGATCGGCGTGCGATGTTTTGCTTGTCATTGGCGTCTCATGTTACCGAATTCGTAACGCCCACTCAAATCGCCGAAATGACAAACGATCTCGAATAGTGCGTTGCATGCGCCGTCAAAATATAGAACGGACCTGAAACGGCCGCTCAACACCTGAGTCACGAACTTGGGATAAACCTAATCAACAAGGAGGCATGAGAGTGAAGAAGACAATTATTGCTTTGGTCTGCGGACTGGTTGCGCCATTGGCGTTTGCACAAACCAGCACGACCACGACCGAAGAAACTACAACATCAACGAAACCAACAACCACGACGACTACGAGCACAACTTACGAGACCGGTACGGTAACTACCTATGAGCCTGGTAAGACGATCGTTGTCAGAGGTGAGCAAGGCCCTGTAAGTTTCGCTCTTGGCACGGCGGCGAACATTGTTAACGCAGCTGGCAAAGCTGTGACGGCGCCATTGCGATCCGGCCAAAAGGTTCGTGTCTATTACACCGGGCCGACTGAGCATCGCACGGTCGAGCGCGTAATAGTCGAAGATTAAGCGAAGCTGAATTCGCAAAAATTGAGCTGCAGGATTCGCTCTGAATCCTGCAGCTTTTTCTTTATCGTCGCTCTATGAGCGACGAGCGCTTCGCACAGCGAAGCGGCTACAGGATTTGCGTTCCGAAGGCGAATCGCTGAAGTTTTGCTCCTCATGGCTTTCGACCTGAAGGAGATTATCGCCTCGCGTCTTGGCGAAAACTACGAACTGCACGAGCGGCACATAAACCGCACGCTCGTGTCAGCGCAGCGCGTCATCGGTTTCGACAAAGTCTATGCGCGCGCGGAGGGCGCGTATCTCTACGACATGGATAACCAGCCGTATCTGGATTTTTTGAGCGGCTATAGTGTTTTCAACATCGGTCGCAATCATCCGCTGGTGAAACAAGCGATCCGCGACGTGCTCGACCTGGATCTTCCAAACATGGTGCAAATGGACTGTTCGCTTCTGAGCGGCGTGCTGGCTGAGGCCCTTGTGAAACGGACGCCCCCGCATCTAAATGCCGTTTTCTTTTGCAACTCCGGCACCGAGGCAATGGAAGGCGCTCTTAAGTTCGCGCGCGCTGCGACGGGACGACAACGCGTTGTGTCGCTGGCGAGCGCATTTCACGGCCTAACAATAGGATCATTGTCGCTGATGGGCTGCGAAAGCTTCACCGAGGGCTTCGGCCAGCTCATGCAAGGCTTCGACACACGCGTCCCGCTCGACGACATCGCCGAGTTGGATCGGCAATTGCGCGGGCGCGACGTGGCGGCGTTTGTCATCGAAACCGTTCAGGGCAAAGGCTGTCAAACGCCAAAGTCCGATTTCTTTATTCGTGCCCAGGAGCTTTGCCGCAAATACGGAACGCTGTTGATCTCTGACGAAGTGCAGACGGGACTCGGACGCACGGGCAAGATGTTCGGATTCCAGCATTGGAATTTGGAGCCGGACATCATCACGCTCGCGAAAACATTGAGCGGCGGTTACGTGCCGTGCGGTGCAATCGTTACGCTGCGCGAAATTTATCAGAAGACGTTCAGCCGCATGGACCGCTGCGTTGTGCACTCCACAACCTTCGGTCGCAACAATCTCGCAATGGCGTGCGGACTGGCGTCACTCGAAGTGATCGACCAGGAAAATTTGGTCGAGCGCGCAACAAAAATGGGCGCGTTGCTGATGGAGAAAATCGAAGGGCTGAAGACGAAACATTCCTTCATAAAAGAAGTGCGCGGCAAAGGCCTGATGGTCGGCATTGAGTTTCACGAACCTAACGAGTTCAAGCTCAAGATGGCGTGGAAGCTTTTGCACAAGATCGATAAGGTGCTGTTTGCGCAGATGGTCGTGACTCAAATGTTGAGTAAGCACCGCATTCTCACGCAGGTAGCCGGCCACGCGATGGACGTGCTGAAAATACTTCCGCCGCTCATCATCGGCGAAAAAGAAGTCGACATGTTCGTCACCGCGCTCGACGACGTGCTTACTGAATGTCGCAAATTTCCCGGTCCAATGTGGGAACTTGGAAACAATTTTGTCCGCGCCGCGATTGGTTCGCGGCGGACGACGGAAGCGCCTTCGGAAGTGTCTGCATCTGCTTAACGGAGGCGGGACGCCTCGATGTCATTCGACTTGCAGCGAAACGTGTTGCCCCGAGTAGTGCGAACGTCTCGAGTTTGTCGTTGTCGATCTTTTGTTCGGGCGTACCTTTTGAGTTAAGCCAAAAAAAGGAGTTATCATGAGCACTGCTGTTGTTGAGGAGAAGAAGACCGAAACAAAATTGAATCAGCTGGAGCAGCTGAAGAAGTTTACGAAAGTCGTGGCCGACACGGCCGACTTCGAGTCGATGAAGGAATTCAAGCCGCAGGATGCGACGACGAATCCGAGTTTGGTTTATGCGGCCACTCAAAAAGAGCAGTATGCGCGTCTGCTCGATGAAGTTTTAAAGGATCGGAAGAAATCGGGTTTGAGCGGTCAGGCGCAAATCGAAGACATCTGCGATCATTTGCTGGTGCAGTTTGGTACGGACATTCTGGGGATTGTGCCGGGTCGCGTTTCAACCGAGACCGACGCGCGACTTTCGTTCGACGTTGAGGGTTCGATTAAAAAAGCCCGGCGGCTCATTGAGCTTTACGAGGAGCGCAAAATTCCGCGCGAACGTGTGTTGATTAAAATAGCATCGACCTGGGAAGGATTGAACGCCGCGGAGCAGCTGCAAAAAGAGGGGATCCGCTGCAATTTGACATTGCTGTTTTCGTTGCCTCAGGCCGTACGCGCAGCGGAAGCGAAAGTGCAGCTCATCTCACCGTTTGTTGGCCGGATTTACGATTGGTACAAAAAGGAGATGAAGCGCGATTATATCGGAGCAGAAGATCCGGGAGTCCAATCAGTTACAGAGATTTATACGTACTACAAGAAATTCGATATTCTGACGGAAGTGATGGGCGCCAGTTTCCGTAACACGGGTCAGATTCTGGAATTGGCGGGGTGCGATTGCCTGACGATTAGTCCCGAACTAATGGACGAGCTCTCAAAATCCACGGACTCGGTTGAGCGCAAACTAACTCCGGAGAAATCGAAAACGGCGAAAGTTGATAGGTTGGAATTGGACGAGAAAAAATTCCGCTGGTTGCTAAATGAGAATGCAATGGCCACGGACAAAACAGCCGAAGGCATTCGCAAATTTGCCGCCGACGTAGTGAAGCTCGAAAAATTTGTGGCGAGTAAGTTGTGAATCTCTTCCTCTACTCTGTCTCTCAATCTGCTTTGATTAGCTAGAGAAAGATTGAGCCGGAAGAGAAGAGTTGATGTTCAATGTCGTTTTAGTCGAGCCGGAGATTCCGCCGAATACTGGCAACATCGGTCGGCTTTGTGTGGCAACGCGATCAACTCTGCACCTGATTAAGCCGTTCGGATTTTCGCTCGACGACCGGCAATTGCGTCGAGCAGGGCTCGATTATTGGCACGAGGTACCGTTGCAATTGTGGGATTCGTTCGACGCGCTACAGCGGGCGCAATCCGCGGGAACTCGTTATTTTTTTCTAACCACCAAAACCCAATGTCCTTATTACACCGTGAATTTTCACAAAAATGATTTCCTCGTCTTTGGACGCGAAACGAAAGGACTCCCACATAACTTACTCGCGGCCAACACTGACAATTGTATCACTATCCCGATGCATGGGGCGCGCAGTCTGAATCTGGCTACGGCTGTAGCAATTGTATTGTTTGAGGCTGTACGTCAACAGCAGGTCTGATCAAAAACATCGCAACGGCGCACGCGCACGGGGGAGAGTCGCACAGCAACGCGTTGTGCGGCTCTTGTCTTCCTGGCAGATGATTTTGCTGCCGTCGTCAGCGGCGGGGTATCCTTTCGTTTTTGAGGCAGACATGCATCCAGAAAAGGACGCTGCCACGTTGAATAAATGCAAACCGCAAAAGGTCTAACAACCAAAGGAAAAGAAGCTTATGAGAATATTCGTTGTTTTAATTTGTAATCTTGCGCTCTTTAGCGTGGTCTACGGCGCGCAAAAACAAGAAAACAAACCACAGCCGAAAAAGCAGCCGCAACCGGCTCATCATGCGACTCAGCCCACTGCGCATCCGGCAGGAGGAACAGGCGCCAAGAAAATGACGACGGCGCCGTCGGGAGGGCAAAAACCGAAAACGCGTCAAACCTCAACGGCAGCGTATCACGGCCAGCAAGGTAAGAAGAGCCAAACGTCAACCGCAACCTATCATGGGCAAAAAGCGAAGGCGGCTCAGACTTCCAACGCTGCTTATCAAGCCCAGAAAGCCAAGAAGAACCAAACCCAAGCTGAGAGACAAACAGCCAAAGTGGCGAACGCTACCCAAGTAAAGGGGGCAGGCAAGCCGAACCAGAACGGGAAGTTCGCCGACGGTAAGCCGTTTAAGCCGCAGCACTTCAACCTTCCAAAACAGCCGAATACTGCAAAGGCGCCGCCGGTAAAGTTCCAGCAAGGCAGACGCATCGCAGGAAGCCAGAACTGGCAAGGCCGCCAATACACAGTGTTCCGCAACTACAAATCAGAGTGGCACGATCGAAACTGGTGGCGCGGTCATTACGGCAACAACATCACGTTTGTGTTCGGAGCGCCTTATTACTGGAACGCGGGCTATTGGTTCCCAGCCTGGGGTTACACTCCCAACGCGTATTATGCATGGGATGGGCCTATCTATGCGCATAATCGCCTGCCACCAGATCAGGTAATTGCGAATGTGCAGTCAGCGCTTCAGCAACAAGGGTACTACCGCGGAGAAGTGGATGGTTCCATTGGACCGCTCACGCGTGGTGCGATCGCAGATTATCAGCGCGACCACGGGCTTTACACCACGTCCACGATCGATCAGCCAACCCTTCAATCGCTAGGCGTGTCATAGCGAACGAACGCGCCGATTTTCGCCAAAAGCCGCCGCGAATGGTTGTTCGACGGCGGCTTTTTGTTGGAAGTAGCTGTGCAGCGAATCTCTTCTTGAATCGTTAGACATGTCATAAGTGTAGGGTCATCGCAGCGCAGCGCCTGATTTTTAACGGCAGCTTTTTGCCACCGCGCTCTTGCACCGGAACAGATTAGCGGGAGATACTTGCTCGGTGGAGCAGCCGCAATTAATTGCCCGAGATATTTGCAAGTCGTTTCGAATGGGCGCCAGGCGAATTGAAGTCTTGCGCGGGATCTCAATGGACATCGCCTACAATGAAACGGTTTTTCTTTCCGGTGCATCCGGAGCGGGCAAGACGACGCTGCTCTACACATTGGCGGGGCTGGAACGTCCGGAATCAGGAACGGTGAAATTCGAAGGACGGGAGCTTTATAGCGGCAGCTCCTCCGCGGAAGCGCGTCTGCGGAACGAAAAAATGGGCTTTGTGTTTCAGGGTTATTTTTTGCTGCACGAACTGACTGCACTCGAAAATGTTCTGCTGCCGGGAATGATCGGGCGTCGTGTAATTAAGGGAGAGGCTGAGGAGAGTTTGGCGGCAGTTGGGCTGACTGACCGCATGCATCATTTGCCTGCAGAATTATCAGGCGGAGAGCAGCAGCGCGTCGCCATTGCGCGAGCATTAACGAATGATCCGGACATTATTTTTGCCGATGAGCCGACGGGAAATCTCGATTCGAAAACGGGCGACACGATCATGGATCTACTGCTAAATCTGGCGCGCGATCGCAGCAAAACTCTTCTGGTCGTTACGCACGACGCCCGTCTGGCAACGCGCGGCGATCGGCAGTTGCATATCGTGGATGGAGCACTGCAGTGATTCCGCTTGCGTCGCCGATTTTGCGGTTTGAATTGCGCGCGTAAACATTTGAGGTTTTGTTGCTAACATGAAAACCACTGATGCGACGGTGTTGGAGGAACCAAAGGCTCGCAGGCGTGCGACCGAAGAAACAATTGAACCTGCGATAGAAAGTCGGCCGCGTCCGACAACGGGCGTCAGGGAAGCGAAGATTTACATCGATGGGAAATTCTATTCGGAAACAAACGCAAAGGTTTCGGTGTTCGACCATGGTTTGCTGTACGGCGATGGAATTTTCGAGGGCATACGTTTTTACAACGGCCGCGTTTTTCGCCTGGAACAACATTTGGAGCGCCTTTGGAATTCAGCGCGTTCGATTTGTCTCGAGATTCCCATGACCCGACAGGAAATGACGGAGGCGTTGCTTGAAACGATACGGCAAAATCATTTGCGTGACGGTTACATTCGTCTGGTCGTTACACGCGGAGTTGGCAATCTGGGTTTGAATCCGGAGCAGTGCAAAAATCCGAGCGTGATAATCATCGTTGCGACGATCGCCCTTTATCACGAGGATTTTTACCGGAAAGGGCTGAGCATTGTAACTGTCGCGACGCGCCGCAGTAATCCTGCGTCTCTCAATCCGGCGGTTAAATCATTGAACTATTTGAACAACGTAATGGCCCGGATCGAAGCGAACCTTGCCAGCGCTGATGAAGCATTGATGTTGAACGACGCAGGAAACGTCGCCGAATGCACTGCCGACAACGTCTTCATCATCAAGCACGGCAAGATCTTCACGCCTCCGATTACGGCCGGAGCGTTACAAGGAATCACCCGATCGGTCGTGTTTGATATTGCTGGCGAGTTCGACATCAAAGTGATCGAGGCAGATTTCACGCGGCACGACATTTTCGTGGCCGACGAATGCTTCCTCACGGGAACTGCTGCCGAGATCGTTCCAGTGGTTAAAGCCGATGGCCGCATTATCGGAAACGGAAAACCCGGCCCGATCACAACGCGCATCGTCGCACGGTTCCGCGAAATGACGCAGAAGACTGGCACACCGATTTTCGCTTAATTAGCAAGGATCGCCGAGCGAGACGATGTCAGGGCAATGTGTATCGGGGTTGAATGTTTGCAGCAGATCACGGTCTAACTAACAGAAATGTTGTGCGACGTTTGCAAATGTAATGATGCGACAGTTTTCCTGACACAGATCCTCGAGGGCAAGATGCACAAGGTAAACCTGTGCGAAGCTTGCTCGAAGGAAAAAGGTGTCCAGGATCCGACCAGTTTTGCGCTTGCCGATTTACTCCTCGGCATCGGGGCAGCTGAAGAAATTGAAAAAGGGGCACCAGCGAAAAAATGCTCAGTATGCGGTTTTAGTCAGGCGGACTTCAAAAAAACAGGTCGCCTTGGTTGCAGCGAATGCTACGGGACATTCGCCGAGGGTTTGGGTTCGCTCTTAAAAGCAATGCATAAAGGGACCGAACACATCGGGAAATTGCCGGAACGCGCGCAGCGCACCATGGCACTGAGCCAGCGAATGCGCGCCCTCACTGAAAATCTACAGAAAGCCGTGGATGACGAGAACTACGAGAGTGCTGCTTCGCTGCGCGATCAAATTAAACAGCTCGAAACCGACCTTTCGAATTCAGTATGAAATTTTCAAGCATGCTTTCCACTGCGGGAGAATGGCTGCGCGGTGAAGGGCCACATCACCAGGTTGTAATCAGCAGCCGCGTCCGGCTTGCGCGGAATTTGCGTAACCGTGCCTTTCCCGGATGGGCGAAGAAAGCGGAACGAACCGCAATCCTCGAACAGATCCGGGCGCGCGTCGAAGAGCTGCCGGAGATGCAGGACGCGTTTTCCGAAGGCTTGCAGGATTTGGCGGCATTGGACAAACAAGTGCTGGTCGAGCGGCATTTGATCAGTCGCGAGCATGCCGCGAAGAGCGCGGGCAGCGCGGTGGTGGTGAATCGGCGACAAACCCTCAGCGTTATGATCAACGAAGAAGATCATCTCCGGATGCAATCCATTCGTTCCGGACTTCAGTTGAAACAGGCATTTAAGCTGGTCGATAAGATCGACACCGCGCTTGAGAGCAAACTCGACTACGCCTTCGATTCGCGACTTGGATATTTGACGGCTTGCCCGACCAATGTCGGGACCGGGATGCGTGCTTCTGCGATGCTGCATCTGCCGGGGCTCGTCCTGAGCGAGCTGATCAACCAAGTCATCCAGGCCGTTAGCAAGATCGGGCTCGCGGTGCGGGGCCTTTACGGCGAAGGCACCGAAGCCATGGGCAATCTTTTTCAGATTTCTAATCAGACTACGCTCGGTGAAAAAGAAGAAGACATCATCAATCGTCTAACCAAAGTCATTGAGACGATCATTGATAAGGAACACGACGCGCGCCAGACTTTGCTGCAAAGAAAACCGAGCACGCTTTGCGACCAGATCGGTCGTGCCTATGGCGTTCTAACTTACGCGCATGCCATGCCGTCGAAGGAGGCGCTTAATCTGCTTTCGGTTATCAAGCTTGGAATGGATCTCGGCGCGTTCCCTGAACATCAACGCCTGCAAATCGACGAATTGTTCATAGAAACACAGCCGGCGCATCTGCAAAAGAACTCGCAACAGAAGTTAAATGCTGAGGAGCGCGACCATCTGCGGGCCCAAATCATCCGTGACCGTTTGAAAGTCTTCCCCAAACCTGATATTAGTAAGATGGTAAAAGAGTCAGGCAATGGCTTGACGGACCCACCATCAACTAATGAATAATTTCACACCGCGAGCTCAACAGGTTTTGGCGCTTGCTCGCAAGGAAGCCGACCGGTTTAACCACAACTACGTGGGCACCGAGCATTTGCTTCTTGGGCTGATCAAGCTCGGCCAGGGTGTGGCAGTAAACGTCTTGCAAAAGATGGGGCTCGATCTCGAGACGGTGCGAATGGAAGTGGAGAAACAAGTCGGTTCCGGCCCTGAGACAAAGATGGTCGGCAACGTCCCATACACGCCTCGCGTCAAAAAAGTGCTGGCGCTTGCTGGCAAAGAGGCCAAGGCGCTCAATCATTCCTATGTTGGCACGGAACACATTTTACTCGGGCTGTTGCGCGAAGGCGAGGGGGTTGCTGCCAGAGTGTTGAAGACTCTGGAACTCGATATCGAACGTACGCGCAACGAAATCTTGAAAGAGCTTGATCCGAATTTCACGCCGTCCGAAGCGGAACAGGAAGGCGAGCCGGCAAAGAAAGACGTCAAGACTCCGGCGCTACGGGCATTTGGCCGCGATCTAACCGAGTTAGCGCGTAAAGGCGAACTCGACCCGGTGATCGGTCGGCGCAATGAAATCGAGCGCGTCATTCAAGTGCTTTGCCGGCGCACGAAAAACAATCCGGTATTGATCGGCGAAGCCGGTGTGGGCAAAACAGCAATCGCAGAGGGACTGGCCCAGGAAATTTCAAACGGCAACGTGCCGGAACTATTGCGGGATAAGCGGGTGATCACGCTTGACCTGGCATTAATGGTCGCGGGAACAAAATACCGCGGGCAGTTCGAAGAACGAATCAAAGCGGTGATGGACGAGATCCGTCGTTCCAAGACCGTGATCCTTTTTATCGATGAGCTGCACACGATTGTCGGCGCAGGTTCAGCCGAGGGCGCGATGGACGCATCCAACATCATTAAACCGGCCCTGAGCCGTGGCGAATTGCAATGCGTTGGCGCGACGACGATGAACGAATACCGCAAGTATATCGAGAAAGATGCTGCGCTGGAACGCCGGTTTCAGACGATAAAGGTCGATGCGCCGACCGTTGATGAAGCCATTCAAATCTTGAAAGGTCTGCGCCCGAAGTACGAAGCGCATCACAAAGCCAAGCTCACAGACGAAGCACTCGAGACTGCCGTTAGATTTTCCGATCGTTACATCACCGGCCGCTTTCTTCCCGATAAAGCCATCGATGTAATGGACGAGGCAGGCGCGCGCGCTCGCATCAACTCAATGACGCGGCCGCCGGACGTCAAGGATATCGAGAAGGAAATCGAAGCCATCCGTCTGGAAAAAGAAGGAGCGATCAAGGCCCAGGATTTTGAAAAAGCCGCTTCGCTTCGCGACAAGGAGAAGCAAACCAAGGAAAAACTCGATGCCATTTTGACCAAGTGGCGCGAAGAACGCGAAGAGAAAGAGGTCGTCGTGACTGGCGACGACATGATGCACATCATCTCGAAGGTCACTGGCGTTCCGCTCCAACGGATGGAAGAGCAGGAGACCCAAAAGCTGCTCAGGATGGAGGCGGAGCTCAAAGAGCGCGTAATCGGCCAGCACGAAGCAGTCACAGCGATCAGCAAGGCGTTGCGGCGCTCCCGCGCGGATTTGAAAGATCCCAAGCGCCCGATCGGTTCGTTTGTGTTTCTTGGTCCGACCGGTGTGGGCAAAACATATCTCGCGCGCACGCTCGCGGAGTTCATGTTCGGCGACGCCGACGCGTTGATCCAAATCGACATGTCGGAGTACATGGAGAAATTCACTGCGTCGCGTTTGATCGGGTCGCCGCCGGGCTATGTCGGTTACGAGGAAGGCGGGCAACTTTCTGAAGCCGTCCGCCGCCGTCCGTACTCGGTGGTGCTTTTCGATGAAATTGAAAAGGCGCATCCGGATGTGATGCATCTTCTTTTGCAGATTTTGGAAGACGGCAAGATCACAGACTCGTTAGGCCGCAAGATCGATTTCCGGAACACAATCATCATCATGACGTCGAACGTCGGCGCGGATTTGCTGAAGAAGCAGACGGTGATGGGCTTCGGCGCACCCAGCGAGGGACACGATTACGATTCGATGCGCGACAAGATTCTCGAGGAAACGAAGCGAGTCTTTAAACCCGAGTTCCTCAACCGGCTGGATGAGATCATCGTGTTTCATTCGCTCGGCAAACCCGAGCTATTGCGAATTGTTGATCTGGAAGTCGACAAAGTGCTCACGCGCATCAAAGCCAAGGAAGTGCATATCGATCTGCAGCAAGGCGCGAAGGAATTTCTCATCGACAAAGGGTACGACCCGCAGTACGGCGCGCGACCAATGCGTCGCGCTGTCGAACGTTTTCTTGAAGATCCGCTCGCGGAAGAATTGCTCCGCGGCAACGTCAAACCTGGCGACCACGTCGACGTCGTTGCAGCTGACGGCAAGCTGTCGTTCAAGGTTCCCGAATCACAGGCACAAAGCAGCGCACCGGCGGCGCCGGCGCCGAGCTAAGCACACACTTCTCAATTACGCCCGCGGATGTGCATCCGCGTACGCTTTCTTCAGACGTTCGACGGTTACGTGCGTGTAGATCTGTGTCGTGGAAAGACTCGCATGCCCGAGTAACGCCTGCACGCTGCGCAAATCCGCGCCGCGATCGAGCATGTGCGTCGCGAAGCTGTGGCGCAATTTGTGTGGGCTCATGGAAATCGGAATGGACGTGCGCCGAACGTAGCGTTTCAACACCAGCCAAACTGAGCGCGCGGATATTCTCTTTCGCCCTTTGTTGATGAAAAGGGGACCCGCGTGAACGTTGGCCGTCGCCCGATATTTCTGAATCACTTCCAACGCCGGCAGACCCACCGGGCAGACGCGTTCCTTGCGGCCTTTGCCGAACACGCGGACCGATTCTGTGTAAAGATCAACATCGGATACATCGAGCGCAGCCAGTTCGCTCAGGCGCAACCCGCTGCTATAAAACAATTCCATGATACCGACGTCTCGCAGAGGCATCCATGATGGCGCAGATCGGCTCTTCGGCTCGCGGGTTGGCGCTGTGAGAAGTTCGTCCACCTGTTGGCGTGTCAGGACCAGCGGCAGCTTTTTCTCCATCTTTGGCAGTTGCACTTCCCGTACAGGATTATGTCGCAGCTGTTTCCGAGCGGCGAGAAATTGATAGAAAGTGCGTAGTGCTGAGAATTGCAGTCGCACGTACGAACGCGCCTGCCCGCGTTTCATCACTGCAAAGAGGTAATTGCGAAAATCGTCGGCTGCGCATTTTTTCCACGACGTTTTGTTTTCCGCGCGGAAACTAGTCAATGCATGGCGATACGCTTTGAGCGTGCGCGGTGAAGCGTTCCGCTCGTTCGCGAGATAGCGCAGGAATTCCTCCGTAAGAGGATCGAGGGTCGTCCGGACCGCAGTCGACGAGTTCTGAGGTGATGGCTTTGAGATGTTGCCGCGGGATCCCTCGACTTCTCGCGCGTCTGCGCGATCCGCTCGGGATGACGAGGCGCTCATTCGGGTTTCTCGACGACGTACCGCAGGTCGGTTGGATTCGAGCGGCTCATTTGGCTTTTGAAAATCGGCGTCGGGGTGGTGGAAATGAGCTCGTACCCTTTCAAAACGAACTCCGGATAAATCCCATTGCTAGCCGGCTCATACACTTTGTCGCCACTGAAGTAGCCGTAGAGTTTGTATTCGTAATTATTATCGCTACCGAATTCGAGACGTTCGCGGTCCGGCGCAAGTTTCCCTTTCTCATTGAGCATCACCAACTCCGCTGTGCTCCATGGCTGGCCCGGCTTGCGAACGTAACCCCAGAATTTGTAATCGGGTTTGTAGTAACGGCGTCCGATATAATAATCGCCGGTCGGTTCGGCTGCGATGTGTTGCGTCATCTCGATTCTCGCCTGCTGAATCCCTTGCGGAACAGTTTCGCAACCGGCAAAGAACAGCGCGCCGAGCACCAGGTTACTGGCCAACAGATACTGAGCGGCGCGTCTCATCGCTTGAACGGGCATCATTTACGCAGGTTTGCGCCGGGCGCAATTGCTAGGTCGTAGGCACAAGCTCCGGCATTCATTTTCTCGTGCGAGATGGATTGCATGGCTTTGATCGGCCCGCTAGTATTCGAGGGATGTTCGAAGTTGAGATTTATGCGCTTGGCTTGCGCGAAATGGGGAAGGTCCTGGAATTGGATCGACAACTCGTGGAGATCGCCAGCCTGCGTTACAAAATGGATACCAATCACGATATCGTTTACCTCGAGTTCGATGAACCGACTTTGAGCATTCGCGAAATTCGCACCATTTTCCTTAAGCTCGATCTTGAACCGCTTTTTATCGGCGCGATTCCGCCCGAACTGCAATCGCGAACAAAGACCGAGCGGCTGAGCGGCTAGCGACGTAATCGGCGATTACTGATCAGAACAAAACGTTGCGCAGCACGCTCTTTAGCCGTTCACTGTCCGCTCATCTCTCATCGCTTCTTCCATAATGGTCCGCTTCTTTAGCGCCCTCGGTGCGCCGCTGATCGCGTTCGTCCAATATCTCGGCGAACTCGTCCTGCTGGCTGCAGACACGTTTCGTTCCATTTTTACCCACAAGCTACGGTGGAAATTGTTCCTCAATCAAATTGTCGAAGTGGGGTTGCTTTCGCAGCTCGTCGTCATAATCACCGGCGCGTTCACTGGTGCGGTGTTCTCGGCACAAACATTCTTCCAATTTAACAAATTGGGAATGGGCTCAGCTGTAGGCGCGGTAGTTTCGGTTTCGCTCTGTCGCGAGCTCGCGCCGGTGCTGACTGCTCTGATGGTAGCCGGACGCGTTGGCGCAGCAATGTCAGCCGAGATCGGCACAATGAAAGTCACTGAGCAAATCGATGCCTTGCGCGCGCTTGCTGTGTATCCGGTTGATTACCTGGTAGTGCCGCGCGTACTGGCCATGATGGTCTCGATGCCTCTTCTGGTGGCGGAGTGCATTGCCGTGGGCATCGCAGCCGGTTATCTCGTTGCGATTTTCATGCTCGACATTAACGGCACTTACTACATGGCGAACATGGTGCGCTGGACGCGCAGTCGCGATATCATCATGGGTCTGTCAAAAGCATTCTGTTTCGGGATACTCATCGTATTCATCAGTTGCCAGAAAGGATTGACCACACGCGAGGGAGCAGTTGGCGTCGGTCGGGCCACCACTGAGGCGGTGGTGAACGCCTCGCTCGCGGTCCTGATTTGCAATTTTTTTCTCACCATGATGTTCAACATCATTTATCCGGCGGGGTATCAATAATGCTGCACAGTTGAGACTTGCAGGCTGAGAGTCGAAAGTTTGAGCTACGGTGATCGAAGCGCCTCCCTCTCCAAAGATGTCAGCGGAACCTCCTCTGGTTTCGGATAATTCCTCGCCCATGATTGCTGTGCATTCGTTGCAAAAGAAAATCGGGCAACAGGAAATTTTGCGCGGCGTCGATCTTAAGGTTAGCAGCGGCGAGACGCTGGCCATCATTGGGCGCAGCGGTGGCGGCAAGAGTGTTTTGCTCAAACACATGGTCGGGTTGATGGAGCCCGACTCCGGGGAAATTTGGATCCAGGGCCAAAACATCATTGGAATGAACGAGCGCCAGCTCGGCGCGATCCGCAAAAAGGTCGGTATTCTATTTCAAGGTGGCGCGCTTTTTGATTCGATGACGGTTGAAGACAACATTGCCTTTCCTTTGCGCGAAGCCGGCGAGCGCGAACGAACGGTTCTGCGCTCAAAAGTTAGTGAGATGCTTGAGGTGATGGAAATGGAAGGCCAGGAAGATAAGATGCCGGAAAGTTTGAGCGGCGGGATGAAAAAACGGGTCGGGCTTGCGCGGGCCATCATTCGGCGGCCCTCGTGTGTATTGTACGATGAGCCGACAGCCGGTCTTGATCCTGTAGTCGCCGATAGCATCAATCGATTGATTCGCCGGCTGCAACAACGCTTTGGAATGACCAGCGTGGTTGTCACCCATGACATGAAAAGCGCATTTGATGTGGCCGACCGAATCGCCTACCTGCACGAAGGCCGGATTTATTTTAACGGAACGGCGAATCAACTTCAGGAATCGAGCGATCCACTGATTCAGGATTTCCTCCTCGGCCGATCTGACGGTCGCGGCGATTGACCTCAATTGTCTGCAGTCTCGAGGGCGAAACGCGCTCGGGTGAGCCGTCGCTTACCTTGCGAAAATGAGCAGTAAGATCGACAATAAACATCCAAGATGAACCGGCACGAGCGAGGTTTGGAATTCAAAGTAGGCATTTTTGTTTTTGTAGGGCTGGCGATGTTGGGCGCGCTGCTCGTGCAATTCGGCAGGCTGGGGGAAGGCTTTAAGACGTATTACAACATCACTGTGCGCTTCAGTGATGCGAGCGGACTGCTGAAAGGAACCGATGTCTTGCTCGCCGGAGCGAGAATCGGAAAAGTCGCGGGGGGCCCGAAGCTGGTTCGTGACGGCGGTGGTGTGGCTGTATCTCTGAAAATCTATGATTACATTAAGATCCCTGAGGGAACGAAGTTCACAGTCGGCAGTTCGGGTTTGCTTGGCGATCGATTCGTGAACGTAGCGATCCCGCCCGGACCTCAGAAGGCGTTTCTGCCGCCGAATGCCGACGTCAATGGTGCACGCGAAACCGGCATCGACGATCTCACACGCTCAGGCGGTGCGCTCGTGAACGATCTCCGCGGTACAGTGCAAAAGATCGACACAACTGTGAACCGTCTGAATCAAGACACGCTTTCCCCGGCGAACATGGAAAACCTGAAGGCGAGCATGGAACATTTGAACCAGGCTACCGGCGCGTTGGCAGAATCATCCAAGAAACTGGACGGCGTGATCGAGCAGGCAGATTCGGCGATGGCCTCCGCGAAGAAGGCCGCCGATGGCTTGCAAACGGCGATTGCTGATACGCGGAAAGTTTTGCATAGCGCCACGCAAGGCAAAGGTTTGGTGGCGACATTGCTGAATGATCAGCAACTGTCGAACGATCTGCATGCGCTCGTAAGTAACCTGCGCGCGCACGGCGTATTGTTTTATCGCGATAGCGCCGCAGGCCGTCAGGCGAAGCCGACCGAGCAAACCATACCGTCACGAAAAACTCAAAGCCGCTGAACTTATCGAGACCAGTCGCAACGCGAAATAGAGCGATGCGAGGACGCACCGGACTCTAAAAGCTGTCGCAAAACAGATCAGGGCAGGGGTAGACTTGCTCGACGGATTTTGGCGCCGCATGCAAGGGTATGCAGCCATGAGATTACGACACGTCTACCTGGTTTGCTGTGTGATTGGATTGGTCCTCCCTTGCTCGCAATTTGTGCCGTGGCTATTGGAGCATGGCTTGAATGTCACGTTGTTCCTTCGTGAACTATTCGCCAACCGCATCAGCGCGTTCTTTGCGATGGATCTGATTGTTTCTGCAATCGTGCTGATCTGGTTTATCAAAGCGAAGGCAAACGTTTGCGAGTCCGGCTTCTTTGGTTGCCGACGGTTGGAACATTGGTCGTCGGGGTCGTCGGTGTATCGTTTGGGTTCCCGCTTTTCCTTTCTAAGACAGGTGACCTTGGACCGAACAGCTGCTCGAACTTAACGGAACCATGACGCCAAATGAATTTCGGGAACTGGCGCTGAGTTTTCCGGAGGCGATTGAATCGGCGCACATGCGTCATCCGGATTTTCGCGTCGGTGGAAGGATTTTCGCAACGCTCGGATATCCCAACGATAACTCGGCAACGGTGAAGCTGTCGCCAGAGGAGCAAAAAGAATTTATCCGACGTAGTCCGGCCGTTTTCGCAACGGTGAAAGGCGCCTGGGGTCGGCAGGGAAGCACAATTGTTGACTTGCCGTCGGCAACAATCGACATCGTGCGCGAGACACTCACAGCGGTGTGGCGCAACACCGCGCCGAAGCGGCTATCGAAAAATCGCTAACGCAGCCCGACAGCTTTGCGAACGTGGTCCATCACTTGACTGGCAATTTCATTGGCACGCCTGGCGCCGCGGGCGAGAACATCGTCGATATACGATTCGTCCTTGAGAATTTCTTCGCGGCGTTTGCGCATCGGCGCGAAATATTCCCAGAGCTTTTCGAACAACTGTTTCTTGAAATCGCCGTAGCCAGTACCGCCTTTTACAAATCGTTCGCGCATGTCTGCGATTTCATTATTCGACGCGACCAACGAGTAGAGCTTGAAGATTGTTGATGTCGCCGGGTCCTTTGGCGCGTCCACCGGTACGGAATCAGTGACGATGCTCATCACGCGCCTTCGCATTTCCTTCTCGTCCCCGAAGATGTCGATGTTGTTACCGTAACTCTTGCTCATTTTCTGGCCGTCGATGCCCGGCACGGTTTCGGTTTCGGGCTGAATGCGGGGCTCGGGCAGCTTGAAAATCTGGCCGTACGTTTCGTTCATTTTCACCGCGAGATCGCGCGTGATTTCGATGTGCTGTTTCTGGTCTTTGCCGACTGGCACGACATCGCTGTCGTAAATCAAAATGTCCGCCGCCATCAGGATGGGATAGCTGAACAGTCCCACGTTCGCGCTCATACCGCGGGCGAGTTTGTCCTTGTAAGAGGTCGCCCGTTCAAGCAACCCCATCGGTGCTACCGTTGATAGAATCCAGGCGAGTTCCGTCACCTCCGGTACATCCGAATGCCTAAACAGTGTCGCGCGCTCCGGATCGAGTCCACATGCCAGAAAATCGAGTGCGACGCGGCGGCTGTTTGTGCGCAACACTTCCGGGTCGCGCAGACTCGTGAGCGCGTGGTAATCGGCGACGAAATAAAGCGCTTCACCCTCGGCTTGCAGCGCGACCGCAGGCCGCATCATCCCAAAGTAATTGCCAATGTGCAGGGCACCGCTGGGCTGGAGGCCGGACAAAATGCGCATGGGTTTTTTATCTGTCATTCTGAGCGGAATCAAAGAATCTCAGTTTTGTTCTTCATTTCTTAAAGCGAACAGTATGAAATTTCGCACTTCGCTCGAAATGACAAATCTTTCCTGCTGGTAAACTTCCGCGGCAGTGATTAGAACAACTCCTCAATGGCAAAAAATTCCGAGCCTGTTTCGGTTGTCACCGGAGGCGCGGGTTTCCTCGGCTCGCATCTCGTAGACCGGCTATTGGCAGAAGGTCATCGTGTCATCGCCATCGACAATCTAATCACCGGTAATACGGCGAATATCGGCCATCTCGCCGGCAACGAGAATTTCCGGTTCGTTAAACACAATGTCTCGAACTTCATCTTCATTCCGGAACAACAGATCGACTATGTGTTTCACTTCGCATCGCCGGCCAGTCCAATCGATTATTTGGAGCTCCCGATTCCGACGCTCAAAGTTGGCGCGCTCGGCACGCACAACACGCTTGGTTTAGCCAAGGACAAAAAAGCCACGTTCATTCTCGCCTCGACCTCGGAAGTTTACGGCGATCCACTCGTGCATCCGCAAAAGGAAGATTACTGGGGCAACGTGAATCCTATCGGTCCTCGCGGCGTTTACGACGAAGCGAAACGGTTCGCGGAAGCGATCACCATGGCTTACCACCGCTATCACCGCGTAGACACGCGAATCTTACGGATCTTCAACACGTACGGCCCGCGGATGCGCTTGCGCGACGGTCGCGTGGTGCCGGCGTTTATCGGGCAGGCTTTGAGCGGGCAACCACTCAGCGTTTTCGGCGACGGATCGCAGACGCGTTCATTTTGTTACGTCTCCGATTTGATTGATGGCATTTTCAGGCTGGCGATGAGCGATTTCCACGAGCCGGTCAACCTGGGCAATCCGCGCGAGATGACCATTAAACAGTTTGCAGAGGAAATCATCCGAATCACGGGGACGAAATCTACAATCGAATACAAACCCTTGCCGGTGGACGATCCGAAGGTCCGCCAACCGGACATCACCCGCGCGAAAGACGTCCTCAATTGGGAACCGCGAGTTCAGTTCGAGGAAGGTATCAAGAAGACGATCGACTATTTTGAAGCGTCGTTAAATCGCTGAGAGTTCAAGAGTATTGTAGCCGTCGCTCTGTGAGCGACGCGGCGCGCTGGTGTTCGGGCAATAAGGGGAGCGCTTCGCACAGCGAAGCGGCTACAGAATTTTAACTGTTCAACCGATCGCCTGCGCTCACGCGCAGAAATTTTACTGGCGTTTGCTGTGATTTGGTTTTGAGTTCCGCATGTTCAAGGGTGCGCTCTTTCTGGCGCTGGGGTTCTTTGCCGTTTGCTTTCCCGTCGTAGCGCAGCAGGCCAAACATTCTCGAGCTGTGCAACATCGCGTCGCCGCATCCGCGTTGATGCCGCTCGATATGGTTTCTAATTTCAGCATCTACCGTCCCAACATTATCAATACGTCCAATCCCATTCTATTTCACAACGGGCCCGTGCGCGCGTGGTCCGATGGCGCGCAGTTGGTAAGCGAGAGTGCGCTCGTGCAAATTGGAATGGCGCCGCTCGGGTTATTTCCAGTGACGTATTTGGCTCCGAGCGATATCGGACCCGCGCCTATCAGGAAGCCAAGCGCCGCTTCCAATTCTCGATCGCAAATGGCTGCGACCGATGGAAAAGATTTGCCAGGCGAGATGATCAGTTCGCCGTTGAATCAAGTCTATTACACAGGAGAAGTCGGCTTCGTTTACGGGCGATGGAGCGGGAAAGGCAACGGCGACTACTGGCAGAATTACGTTTGGGGCCAGGCCGGCAACGATCACTTTCAGATCAATGCCGGCGCGTCGTTCGAAAATTGGAGCGGCAACTCACCGAAAATTCGCGCGTATCCATTTTCGAGATAGTTACGGTCAGCCGCCGAAGAAGCAACAAGGTGGATATCTTGTCCACAAGATGATGCGTTAAGGCCGCGACCGAACACGCAGATATGTGGCCGATCAACGCGTTCAGGCCAACAGGTTCGACCGAGCGAGCCAAACAACGCGTTGAAGACAACGCGTTCCACCTTGGTACAAGAGGTGGATCGGCTTGTCCTCAAGACGATGTCAGGTAAGTAGCCGAAAGGTGCAATATCAGACGGCAAAGCCGCAATGACTGGCCAACGCGTTCCACCAAATTGCATTTCACACGTGAAATTTGCTTGGGCATTTTGGAATTGCGATTTAGACCTTTAACGCCATGCCCGGACCGGCGCGCCTGATCACTCTTAACCTCGGATCTCAAACATTCGGTCTTGCCGAATTCCGAGTCGGCCACGGCGGTTTGACCCTGGTGGATTATCGCCTGCGCGAAGTGCCGCTCGATCCAGAGACCGGGCACCGTCGCGACGCACATGTTGAATTGGAGGAGGCCGCCGCGGTGTTACGCGAGATGATGCAGGAAATGCAAATTACTTATCGCGCAGTCAATTATGCTTTGCCCGCGCAATCAGTGTTCGCCCGGTTTGTGAAATTGCCGCCGCTAGGACAGGAAAAACTGGACAAAATTATCTCGTTCGAAGCGCAGCAAAATGTGCCGTTTCCTTTGAACGAAGTCGTCTGGGACTACCAGATCGTCGGCGGCGGAATGGGCGAAGAGATTCAGGTCGTCCTGGTCGCGATCAAAGTTGATTTGCTCGACGAAATCAATGCAAAGGTGGAAGGAACAGGACTACAAACGTCCATTGTCGACATTGCGCCGACGGCGCTCTACAACGCCTTTCGCTACAGCTACCCCGAAGTCGGCGATTGTTCGCTGCTGCTGGATATCGGGGCGCGCACCACGAACATTCTTTTCATTGAATCAGGGAGAATTTTTCTGCGGAGCATCCTGCTCGGCGGCGGCGCGATTACCGCCGCAATCGCGCGGGAATTCAACGAATCATTTACTGCGGCAGAAATTCGCAAGAAACGGGATGGCTTTGTCGGGCTGGGCGGCGCTTATGCCGAACCTGCCGATCCCAACGTTGCGCGGGTTTCGAAAATCGCGCGCAGTACCATGACCCGGCTCCATGCAGAATTGATGCGTTCTATCACGCACTACCGCGCTCAACAGCATGGAAATCGCCCGGCTCGCATTTTCCTGTGTGGCGGCGGGGCTGGAATGCCTTACTTGCGGGAGTTCTTTCACGAAAAATTTCAAGTGCCGATCGAATTTTTCAATCCGTTGCAGAACGTATCGGTTGCCGCGTCGGCGCCGATGCAGGACGTGGCGCATTCGGCACATTTGTTAGGTGAAGTGGTCGGCCTGGCGCTGCGCAGCATCACTGTTTGTCCGATGGAATTGAACCTGCGGCCGGCGAGCGTTGTTCGCAGGCACGATTTGGAAAAACGCCGGCCGTTCTTCATCGCCGCGGCGGCGTGTATTCTGCTGGCGCTGCTGGGCTGGTCGGCTTACTACACACGCGCGGCACAGGTCGCGCGCCAAACGGCAGAGATACTCCGCCAGAAGAACGACACCATGCACGTGGCCGAGGGGCAGTTGGACAAGCTTAAAAAGCAAATCACCGCGTTGGATAACACTGCGACCCCGCTGATTACGGCTGTGAACGATCGCAATTTTTGGCCGCAGATTCTCGAACAGCTAAACTCGCGCCTGCCCGAGTCAGACATTTGGATCACGGAGTTGGCTCCGACTTCCGCTGGAAAACTATTAGGCGTCTCTGAAAAACGCGCCGCGGAAAGTGCAGCCATCCCTCCGCCGGCACCCGCGGCGGGTCCGGCAACCAAGGGTCTGACTGCCGCTGCAATCGACGGCATTAACGTGCGCGGCCTGTACTTGTATAATCCGAAACAGCAGGAAATCGTCGTCGATTACCTCCGGAATCTAGCGAACTCGCCGCTCTTTGCCGTCGATACGAAGACTCCGGAGCGTTTTATAAAAGCTAACTCCGTCCCGACCGACACCGAATGGGCGTTCCCGTTTGAGCTTCAGCTTACGCTTCGCAAACCGGTGAAAATGCCATGAACAAAGGCGACCACGGATGACACGAATGATCGCACACGACGAGGTGCAAATGTCGAATGACGAAGGAATGCCAAAATCCGAATGTCAAATCTGTGTAAATCTGTGCAATCTGCGGATGATCATCTCCGTGATCTCTGCGTCCTCTGTGGTGAAAAATAATTTTGCGGCATGAAATGGTTTCAGCAAAACAGGGCGCTCGGAACATTTCTCGTTGTCTCGGGAATTTGCATCTTGCTCGGCGCGGCCCTGCTTTACTGGAGAGCGAGTGTTTGGAGCGAGGCTAAGCAAACGTTCGACCAGGCCACAGCAGAGCGGAACCGTTTGCAGGATCTCAATCCGTTTCCCAACGACGCGAATTACCGGAAATTGCAGGGGTACCTCGAGAGATACAGCGCCGCGCTGGACAAATTCAAAGACGAGCTGAAAGGCGAAGTCGCTTCGGCGCCACCCCTTGCGCCTAACGAATTCCAATCGCGCCTGCGCGAGGCGACCCTCGCCGCGGAGGAGCGTGCGCGCAAGAATAACGTGAAGTTACCCGACAAATTTCAGCTAGGCTTCGATGAATTCGGCCGGATAATGCCTAGCACAGCAGTCGCGGCGTTGCTTGGACAGGAACTCTCGCAAGTTCAGATGTTCATCAACATTTTACTCGATGCGAAAGTGGACAGCATCACGTCATTTCGCCGTCGTCCATTGCCGGAAGAACGCGGAGCATCGCCAACACCGACACCATTTCCCGGCCAAAGAGTTGCGACGACCGCGAAACCGGGCGGCACGCCCGCAGTGAAATTAATCGAGCGCAACGTGGTTGATGTCACGTTCAAAGCTGCGCCCGGCGCCGCGCGAAAAGTCATGAACGAAATCACAAATTCCACCGGCCAATTCTTCATCATTCGCACGCTTTACGTCCACAACGAAAAAGACAAAGGGCCGCCGCGCGAGAAAACCGGAGCGCCCACGCCAGTCCCGAGCGCGCAAGCATCTCCCGACCAATCACCCGCAGGCGCACTAAACTTCATTGTTGGAAACGAACACGTCGAAGTCTCAGCGACGATCGAGATGCTGCGCTTTACCTTTTGAGTCGGCCACGGATTACCCGCTACGGCCGGCAAGCTACGGATAGCAAGATTCAATTAACCACAGAGGACACAGAGCACACAGAGGCTTAGACAGAATTGACAGTATCAACAAAATGGATTGAAACCGCTGAGCTTCCGATCCGTCCAAGTCAAATCGTGCTATCGGCGCCATCGGTGGTTCTTTCTCGAAGAATCTGCGTTAATCTGTGAAATCTGTGGATAAACTCCGTGATCTCTGCGTCCTCGGTGATGAACGTTGATTATGGCGAAAGCAATCGACTGGCTTAAGGCAAATTACGATCGCGCGGTGCTAATGGCTGCGGCGGGCTTCCTTTTCATTTCCGCCATCGCAATTTGCTGGAGCGCAATCCAGTTCAACAATCGCCTTATTACTTCGCCGGCAGTTCCACCGAAAGCTGCCTCGCAGCCGCCGGTCGCAGTCGAGCTCGATCAGGCCGCGGAACAGCTCCAAAAGCCGCTGCAATGGAAAGCCAGCACGCGCTCCGGCCTGTTCGTTCCGAAAAAACATTTCATCGGCCCGGACGGCATGCCCGCGACGTTAGAAAACACGCAGGTGCATGCGCCGGTGCCTAACGAGTGGTTCGAAAAATATGCGTTACCCATCGAAGACGCCGACGCTCTTGAACAAGACCCGGATAAGGATGGGTTCAATAATCTCGACGAATGGCAGGGCAAAACCGATCCAACCAACGCAGAGTCGCACCCGGATTACACCACAAAGTTAAATCTGGTGTCAGCCACCGAGGAACCGTTTCGATACATTTTTGCGTCGCGCACAAAAGACAAGTTCGGCATCAACAGCACCGACGAGAGCGAACCGACGCAATTCCTGAAAGTTGGCGACGTCATCCGTGGCACCGGCTTTAAGATCATGCAGTTCACGGAAAAGAACGAGCGCAACCAGTACGGCATGAAGAGGGATGTGTCGGAATTGTTGCTCGAGCATCAGCAGAATCACGCACAGCTCACGCTGGTGAAAGGACAAGTCGCCACGTCGCCGCAATCCGTAGCGACGTTCGTTTACAGCTGGGGCGGCCGGAAGGAATTTCAAGTACGCAAAGACCAGGAGTTCCCTCTCGCAACCGCTGAAGGGAACAGGACGTACAAGCTCATCGATGTGCACCCGGACAAGGCCGTGATCGTAAACACGCAAAACCCAGGTGCACAGATCGAGATCGGCTTTGCGGCCCCCTGAACCTCACACAACGATCACGAAGGGACACAGAGGAAGATTTTTCATCCACAGATTTGAAACTCGCTCTCTCTCCCGAAGTTCACTCGCCGCTACCCTTCGCGCCTTTGCCTTCTATCTCGGAAATCCCTTAGCTCGGTTTGCAGATTTGAAAGCCTGGCCGTCGCTCAGTTTACCCGCTGTGGCGGGCGTCCGTTGCAGCCGCAGATTTAATGAGGAAATCAGGAATGCAGTAATCGAGGAAAGGGATTTCCGAGATAGAAGGTAAGGTCGCTAGGATAGCGACGAGTGAATCGAGTCGCCCGGGCGGCGCGCGGGCGGGGACGCGAGCGAGTTTCAAAATCTGGGCAAGCTGTGGCTTTCTTCATCCGTTTCATCCTATGGAATTTCTGAAATCCGGTGCGCCCATTTTGTCCTTGCCGCCTTGAGAGCAAAAGCAGCACAATATGAACATGAGAACACTTACTGTTCTTCTTTGCAGTCTTGCGCTTGTGTGTGTCGCGCGCGGTGCTGAAAAAAAGGCTGCTATTAAGTCTGGTGAACACTCGACAGGCAGCACAACACATGTCCAGCACGTGCAACCGCCACAGCATGCGCCTGCGTCTCATGGACAGCCGGCAGGCGGCACGGCACACGTCGAACACGCGCAAGCGCCTCAGCATCCCGCTACGGTTGGTGGACATGCCCCGGCAAGCGTCCCCGTGATAAGACCGGCAGGGCCGGAAAATCATCCTGCGGCGGCTCCCACTGGTAACGCTGCTGGCAAAGCTGCTGCTTCTGCTCCACCTGCTCCGATTTACCACTACAACTTTCCCACTAAGTCTGGCCTTATTGGACGTGATTTCGCAAAACCGCTAACGCCTGAAGAGCAATCAACTATTGCAAGGCAAATTGCTAACGGCCAACCGGCAAGAACCCAAGCTGCTCCTGGTGGTTATCAAAATGACAATGGTGTTTACCATTACAATTTTCCCACGAAGTCAGGCCTTATTGGACGTGATTTCGGAAAACCGCTAACGCCTGAAGAGCAATCAGCTGTTGGACGGCAAATTGCTAATGGCCAACCGGCAAAAACCCAAGCTGCTCCTGGTGGCTATCAATATGACAACGGTGTTTACCATTACAATTTTCCTACGAAATCTGGTCTCATTGGGCGTGATTTCACAAGGCCATTAACGCCTGCAGAGCAATCAGCTTTTGTACGACAAATTGCGAATGGTCAGCCGGCAAAAACCCAAGTAACACCCGGTGTTGCTTCAACTCAGTCAAAGGTGAATCCGTTTCGTGCAAAGCACTTTAATCTGCCAACCAAGCCCGAGCCGGCCATCGCGAGTGTGAAGTTTGAAGGTACTGGCCACATCCAGGGGAGCGAAACTTGGACCGACCCAAAATACGCCGCCTTCCGCGATTATCACCACGAATGGCACAACCAACAATGGTGGAGACATCATTGCCACCGTATCGTTCTGGTAGCTGGTGGATGGTATGTCTGGCGCGCCAGTTATTGGTATCCGGCATGGGGTTACAGTACCGCCCACAACTACTATCCATACGACGGCCCGATTTATGCCTACCATGGCTTGGCGCCGGATCAGGTTGTTGCCAATGCTCAGGCCGCATTACAAGCGCTCGGTTACTACGACGGCCCAATCGACGGTCTCTTGAGTTCAGCTACTCGTGAGGCGCTTACCAATTACCAGCGTGACCAGGGGCTTTATGCGACGTCAGCAATTGACGAAGCAACATTGGCAGCGCTTGGGATGGCGTAAGTACGGAATCGTGCCTCAAATAGGCAAATCATCGCGGCTCTCGAGCGACTCACTGCTAATATGGGAATCACTCTGACGGGTTCCATGTAAATCCGCTTCTCCTCTGCGTGACCTCTGCCTGCCACGCCGCAGTCTTGCGCGGAGGGGGGTGTCCTTTGTGGTGAACGGCCCTACGAAGATTTTCCTTGAACCCCATAGAAGGGATCAAGTAAAAGCGCGTCACCCGTACACGTCCCAAAGATCACGCGGGGCACCACAATGAAAAAACAACTTAATCCCTCCGTTAAGGCGCAACTTCTCCGGAGCGCGCTCATTCTGCTTTTACTTCTCGCCATCTGCGCGATCCCATTCGCGCTGGCGCAGCGAAATGCGACGAAGACGGCCCACCAGTCTTCCTACCAAGGCGACGGTACAAGTCGTTCGGACGTGCCGTTCCCGAAACCGCAGACGGCATTGTCGCCTCAACAGCCGGCGGTATGTGCACTCGACGGCACCTTGGGCACAGCGCCTACGGGCGGTGACACGGGAAGTATCGTTAGTGGAATACGTCCGGCCGGTTCACCCACAGTGATGTGCGGTATACCCCCGACTTGGCCGGGCAACATAGGGGGAGGGCCGTTTATCTACAACGTCCACTACATTACCAATAGCGGCGGTAGCCCGCTCTGTACGGCGATCGCTCTCCACCTCTTGGACCCAGGCCCTATCCCGCCGACGAACATTCAGTGCTCCGCGTTCATGGCGCCGTTTGCGGCTGCTGACATCGCCGATCCGGCACGCTATCTCGGCGATGCAGGAGTTAGCACCAACAATCCACTGGTTAGTCCGTTCTTTCAGCTGACTATCCCTGCAGGCAGGACCGTCGCGTTGGTTGTATTCAACGTGAACCGCTTTCCCGCTGGTCAAGGCGCCAGTTACGAGCTCCTTTTCGACCAGGACATCTTCTGTCAGCAGGGGGGTCCAAGCCCGACGGGCACGCCAAGTCCCGGCGCGACGTCAACGCCGGCATGCTTCAGGCCGCCACCGGGAGTGTGTGCATCATATGAAGCGGAGTCGACCCAGAACTCGCTGGAGGGAAGCGCCATCGCCCTAGATTGCCCGACGTGCTCCAATGGAGCCAAGGTGAGTTACGTGGGCAGCAATGATGGTACTCTCCAGTTCAATAGTGTTGGTATCATCGCGTCGGGTAATTACACCATGACGATCTGCTACCTCAATGGAGACGCGGTGCGCTACGCCCTTCTGAGTGTGAACGGTAGCCCAGGAATGCCCGTGAGCTTTCCGTCCACTGGCTCGTTTCACACTGTGGGGTCAATACAGATAACGGTGACTTTGAACACCGGCTGCAACACGCTTGAGTTCTCCAATCCGATCGTTGGCAGCTGGGCCCCGGATTTCGATTCAATTCGATTCAACTGCCCGGACTGCGGGCTGCCTACGCCCACTGCGACGCCCACGTCAACGCCTATCGCGACGGCAACCCGAACGCCAACACCTAGCCCGACACCAACACCCACACTGACTCCTGCGGCGTGGCTCGGCAACATCAGTACGCGCAGCTTGGTACAGACCGGCGATGACGTGATGATTGGCGGTTTCATCGTGCAAGGAAGTCAACCAAAAAGGGTGATTCTGCGTGCAATTGGCGCTGAACTCAGTCAACACGGAGTTCCAAATCCAATGGCCAATCCAATATTGGAGCTGCACAATGCCGCCGGGGCTCTGATTGCCTCTAACAACGACTGGCAGCGGACGATCATCGGCGGGATCATCACTAGCGATCAAGTCCAGGATATTCAGAACAGCGGGCACGCTCCGGGGGACGCGAACGAATCTGCGATTATCGCAGACCTGCGACCAGGTAATTACACCGCGATTGTGCGTGGGGTAAACAACACGCTGGGAGTCGCTCTTGTGGAAGCGTACGATCTCAGCCCCAGCCTTAACTCAATTCTAGGCAATATTAGCACTCGTAGCTTTGTTCAAACTGACGACGACCTGATGATTGGCGGGTTCATTGTACAAGGGGGTCAGCCAAAGAACGTGATTATACGTGCCATTGGCCCTGAGCTCAGCCAGCATGGCGTTCCGAATTTCCTGACTGATCCGACATTGGAACTGCACAATGGCAGCGGAGCTTTGATTGCCTCTAACAACAACTGGCAGCAAACGATCATCGGCGGCATCATCACCCAGGACCAAGTCCAGAACATTCAGAACAGCGGTCACGCTCCGGCGGACGCTAGCGAATCCGCGATCATCGCAAACCTTCCACCGGGTAACTACACCGCCATCGTCCGTGGGGTAAATAACACCACCGGAGTTGCGCTCGTGGAAGTGTACGACCTGCATTAACGAAATGCCGAAGGCCGAATGCCGAATGTCGAAAGAACGACAAGATTGTTGAGTCAGGAAAACAGGAACTCAGACTCGCGGTGGAGAGAACTCAGGAAAGGGCGTTTGAAACTCGCTCGGCTCCCGCCTTGACTCATTTGCTCCCGCGCATTCGACCTGTCGGTTTTCCCATCTATGTCGCGCCGCCCGGCGGCTCCATTCACTCGGTCGCCGCGGCGACCTTTGCCTTCTATCTCGGAAATCCCTTTCCTCGATTCCCGTGTTCCTGTCCGCCGTAGGACGGATTGACTTACTCGTTCCCACTCGTTTCGGCCTCTCGGCTCAACCCATCTATGTCGCTCGCATCCCCGCGGCTCCATTCGCCGTGGCGAGCTTTCCTTATTTGAATCTGTGTAAATCTGCGCAATCGAGCTGTTGGGTCAGCGAGATAGAAGGTAAAGCCGCGAAGGGTAGCGGCGAGCGAGTTGGGAAAAAGAGCGAGTTTCAACTCTGCGGACGCCTTTATCCGTGTCATCCGTGGTTGTTTTGCATTGACGCAGCGTTGCAATTTTTGACTTGCTACCACCAAGGGCAGCCTGTCAGAGTTCGAAGCGTGAATCGGAATCGCGTTGCCTACTTTGGAATTTTTCTCGTGCTGTTTAGCTGCACTGCCGTGCCGGTAAAGGCTGGAGGGAATGGAGAGTATCGCGCGTATCGGGAAAGCAGCTACCGAGCTGTATCCAGCACGGTGGACAGCCAACGTATTTTCGAGCAGATGATCGAACAGCGTGATATAAAATACGCAATCAATACACTCGTGGGTGAGGGATTTACCTCCAGCGAAATTCAGGATGCTGTTCAGAATAGACTTCTCCGCATTCGTGGTTGGCATTGGCCCGGCAATGCCTGTTCTGCTTCAGGGAAAATAGGAGAACCCGGAGAAGGGACTGTGGTAGGTCCGACTTATTATCTGATTATGGGTCGTGCTCGCATCTTGAGATGGATCCGTGAAGTCGGTTCGAACTAGCACCATTTGGCGCTCGTTGATCTACCACGGTAGCGACAAGATTGAATCAGGAAAAAAGGAAGCAAGGAAAGGGGAGGGCGTTTGAAACTCGTTCGGCTCCCGCTTTGACTCATGTGCTCCCGCGCATTCGACCTGTCGGTTTTCCCATCTATGTCGCGCGCCGCCCGGCGGCTTCATTCACTCGGTCGCCGCGAACTTTACCTTCTATCTCGGAAATCCCTTTCCTCGATTCCTGCGTTCATGCTTTCCCTATTTGACTCTTTCTGCTCTTCATGTCCTCCGCGGCATCTGTGGTAAAATTACGAGGTTATTTCGGCGAGGCCGCCGAAACATTCACGCGAGCCGCGTGCGCTCCCCAGACCCGTGGAATCCGTGTCATCCGTGGTTCGTGCCGAAAATCTTAAGAAATTTTCCTTGAACCCCGTAGAAGGGATCAGTACAAGCGCGTCAATGGGTACAAGTAACCGAGTAACAGCGGATACCCGAATGCACACACTCAGAAAGAACAAGTGAGGTTTATGAAAATCACCCGGAACGTAAGAATTATTGCAGCGGCACCGTTGCCTCATTGCGCTTCGCACCCGCCTTCGCACCGCTTCGGCGCGGCAGGCAGCGAAGCGGCTACAGCTGTAGCCGCCGCCCTGTGGGCGGCGCTCTTGATCCTAACGATACCCGCGTTCGCGCAAAATCCGGATAACATCGCCGAGCGCGAAGTGCAGCGGCGTCAATCGGCCATACCGGCCGGCGAAGCCGCGCTCGCCCGGGGCAAGACCGCCATCAGAGAGAAGAATTACACCGTGGCGTACCAGGAATTTAAAACTGCCGTTGGCTATCTGCCGGACGCAGTCGTCTCGGGGAGATCGCACGACGAAGCGGCGGAAGGCGTCTGCAAGAGCGGCACCGTTTTGGCTGAAGCGCGTATCGCGCAGGGCGATTACGCCGGGGCGGAAGCGATCCTGAATGAAATCATAACCCGTTACGATCCGACCTGCCGCAAGGCGCAGGACCTGCTGGCCCACATGCGTCAGCCGGGTTATTTCAACAAATCGGTGGATGCCGGTTTCATCAACAAAGTTGAGGAAGTGAAACGTCTGCTCGCGGAAGCGGACGGGTTTTATCAGTCCGGCCAGTACGACAAGGCGATGAAACGTTACGACCAGGTGCTGACGCTTGACCCGTACAACACTGCCGCGCGTAGAGGACAGGAAAGAATCGATAACACCAAATACCAATACGGCGAAGAAGCGTACAACGAGACGCGTGCCCGGGATCTTTGGAAAGTAGAGGAAGCCTGGCAGCAACCCGCCAGAAAATACGGCGCTGTCGGCCCGGTCGCTGACAATAAGGGGCGAGGAGGGGAAGTGCGCGGCACGGCGCAGATGACCAACAAGATGAACAGCATCATCATTCCGCACATTGAATTTCGCGATACGACAATTCGCGAAGCGATCGATTTTCTCCGGGAACAAGCAGCCGAAAACGATCCGTCGGGAAACGGCGTGAACATCGTCTTGCGTCTTGTTCCTCTGGGACAAATCGCGCCGGCTTCAGTGCCTGTGGTGCCGCCGCCGGGCACAGGCACTCCCGTGCCCGGCGCGCCTGCGCAAGCTCCTCCGGCCGGCGTGCCCGCCCAAGTTGGTCCTGGAGGATCGCCTCTTCCAGTGCCCGTTGTGACAGGGGCGGCCGGCGCTCGCATCACGGTCACGCTCGACAATATTCCACTTGGCGAAGCGCTGCGGTACGTTGCCAACCAGGCGGGGTTAAAAGTTAAAGTGGAACCGTATGCGGTTGCTGTTATTCCGCTCACAGAACAAAGCAACGATCTGATCACGAAACGATATCATGTCCCACCCGAATTCTTTGGCGGCCCGCTCGATGTCGGCTACTACATCGGGACTAATTTGGCAGGTGGTGGCGAGACCGCTGGCACCCAAACGGGCGTCAGAGGGGCGCCCCCCGTGGCGGAAAAAGTTATTGATCAGCAGGCAGTGAGTTTTCAGACGGCTTCCGGAATCGGTGGTGGTACCGGAGCCGCGAGCCAGGCAAATGCGGTGCAAGGCACTGCTAGTACCCGACAGAGTTTGTACAATGATCGTCAGCTCGTCGGCAGGGCAGACGCTAAAATAATGTTACAAAGCATGGGTGTCTCGTTTCCGCCTGGCGCTAGCGCAACTTTCTGGCCGCACAGCGGGACGCTAATTGCTCGCAACACCCAGGACAATCTGGACATGGTGGATGCGTTGGTTGACCAGGCGAATGCTTCGGCGCCGAAACAGGTCTCGATCGAATCGAAGTTTGTTGAGATTAACCAAAACAATGCCAAAGAACTTGGCTTCGATTGGTTGCTCGGCCCGTTTAGCTTGAACGGGAAAGTTTTCGGTTCAGGTGGAACCGCCAGTAACGGCGTGCCTGTTAATTCGGCGGATTTTCCGTTCAATAATAACGGAGTTCCGATTGGACAAAATCCGGTCACGTCCGGAAACCGCAGTGGCGATTTCGCAATCAGTGCGAACGCGCTCGATGCGCTTTTGCTTCCCGGTCTCGGGCAAGTTGCTGGCGTTGCCCCATCGATGTTCGGATTAGCGGGCGTTTTCACGAATCCACAATTCCAAGTCGTGATCCGCGCGCTCAATCAGAAAAAAGGCATCGACCTTCTCTCTGCGCCCAGCGTTACCACCAAGAGCGGTCAGCGCGCCATCATCGAAGTAATTCGGGAGTTGCGTTACCCGAGAACATACTCTCAGCCACAGGTTCCAGCGATCTCTGGGAATAATAATGGAAACAATAGCGGCCCCGTGCCTGTCGTAGTTACACCGACGACACCTCAAGACTGGGAGACGCGAAATACCGGTGTGACGTTGGAAGTTGAACCAGTCGTCGGTGGGGACGCGACGACTATCGATCTGAACCTCATTCCGCAGGTTGTAGAGTTCGAGGGTTTCATCAATTATGGCAGCCCGATTTTTGCGGTCGGGGTCAACACCGCCGCCGGAATATCGCTTTCCAACTCAGTTCTCCTCACTCAGAACACGATCAACCAGCCGGTGTTTAGCACGCGCAAGGTGACGACGAGCGTAAGCGTTTATGATGGGCAAACTGTGGTCCTCGGCGGGTTGATGCGCGAGGATGTCCAGAAAACGGAAGATAAGGTTCCCATCATAGGAGACATTCCACTTGTTGGCCGGGCGTTTCGCACCAATACCGAACAGCACACCAAAAAGAACCTGGTCATCTTCGTCACCGCGAAGATCATCACGCCCGCGGGGCTGCCGTTGAACGAGGAAGAAGAGGAAGGCCTCCTCCCGCCGGAGCTACCTGAGGTCCCCGCCTACAAGAAGTAATTATCCGCAGATTACGCAGATTGACGCAGATGTGAGATTAATCTGTGAATAGATCTGATAGGATCGGCGAGATAGAAGGTAAAGCCGCGAGGGCCCCGGCGAGCGAGTTTCAATCGCCTACGTTTCCCGTCCGTGTCGTTCGCTTCCCAGCGACTCCGCTCCCTTCGTCCCGATTTACACGGATCGATTCGATTAATCGGTCATTAGGAATCTGCGCAATGGAGCTCCTATGAGGGTTGTCAATCGCGGAGTGACGATCTGTTTGTTTTTTAAGTTTGGTTTTTTTGCTGTTGGCGGCTTTTTAACTGGGTTGGATTGATTCGCAGGGCGCAGCTTCCCGTTGTCGTGTTACCCCGCCGCGGCGGGTCACCAGCTCCTATTCGAGCATCGCTT
>Ga0193750_1000038_pt1 | contig 64687 bp, 70 predicted proteins | sample L1c1metaG_FD_160569 | JGI IMG/M metagenome (GOLD analysis project Ga0193750, IMG submission 160569) | Soil microbial communities from a riparian zone of the East river system, Colorado, United States - L1c1 | ecosystem: Environmental > Terrestrial > Soil > Riparian zone | place: USA: East River... | reverse complement strand
GGCCGCGGGTAAACTCCCTGTCCGGTGAGTGGCGCGCGGTGTTTGCCTGACCAGTGAACGTGTGTGTTCTCGCGAATGTTCAGAAGCAAATCGAGCTTCTCGGCAAAGAGCGAATCGTAGTCCTCGAGTTTCAGCCCGAAGAGGGGAAACGCTTCGATGAATGAGCCGCGCCCGGCGACGATCTCCGCCCTTCCGTTCGAAATTAAATCAAGCGTCGCGAACTCCTGGAACACGCGCACCGGGTCGGCTGCGCTCAGGACCGTGACCGCACTCGTTAGGCGGATACGACGGGTTCGGGCCGCGGCGGCGGCCAGAATCACGGTTGGCGCGGAATCGAGAAACTCGCGCCGGTGGTGTTCGCCAATGCCAAATACCTCGAGGCCGACTTCGTCAGCGAGCGTGATTGCTTCGAGTAACTCGCGGAAATGCCGTGCGGGATCGACCGCCCGACCGGCCGCGTCAACGCTTGCCGCTACGAAACTATCTACGCCGATCTCCATTTGTTGGTGATTCTTGTTCAAGCTGCAACGCGCTGTTGGAAAAGACCGGTAAAAGCGGAGCGGACGCTCAGGAAGACAACGAACCACAGCACCGTGACGAAGAGAGCCAGAGGCAGACCGCTCAGAGCCATCAAGACGTGAAAGAGCAGAATGTTGACGATGACCGGAGCGAGCAGGGTCAAGGCGAGTGGAATATACCGGTTCGTCAGGAGCAGGATTGCGGCGACGATTTGGATGAGAAATACGACGACCAAATAGTTTGAGACAAAGAGCGCCCCGACAAATTGACCGGCAGTTCCGGTAGGAAGAGACGCGGGAATGAAGTGAAGGAAGCCGTTCAGTCCGAAGACGAGAAAAATCAGGCCAAGGAGGAAGCGGGCGATGACAATCGTGATTTTCATGGTAAGTTTGTTTGCTTGAGTTAAAGTATATTGACATCAATATAATCGTCGTCAAGTCAAAAAATCAATGAAACGGAAACGCAAAACCAGGAGACAGGATCTGGCCGGCGTCCATGTCTGGCTCGTTTTTATGAAAGCCTTTCAAGCGCTGCTCCCTCACGCAGCCCGGAGCATCCAACGGACGAAACTGGGCGACTCCGATTTCCGCGTCCTGGAAGTTCTCCTGCATAAGGGTCCGCTTCCGGTGAATACCATCGGCCCGAAGGTTTGGCTCACTCCGGGATCCATCAGTGTGGCGGTCGATCGGCTGGTTAAAAAAGGGCTCGTCTCGCGCAAAGATCACCCGGGCGACCGCCGGGTGCGCCGGGTTGAACTGACATCCAAGGGGCGGGCGCTGATCAGCCGGGGTTTTGGCGAGCACGCAGCCGCAATGGAAGATGTGGCCGGCGTTCTTTCAAAAAATGAGCGGCTGACATTGTTGCGGCTCTTGAAAAAATTTGGGAAACACGCTGCCGAAACTGGCAAGTAAACGGATCCCGCTGTCGGCCACGGTTTTCAAACGCGCGGCTCGGCGCCGCGGTCAACTGACGCGACGTCGCTCTACCGCAACCCAACGAGTGTCAATGCGGAGCCTCAGCGTTCCGGAACGCCGTGTTGTTCTTCGAAACACGATTCGAAGCTCTTCAAATCTACTGGAACCCGGGGCTGCGCGCCTTTCGGGGCCGCCCGGAGATATTGCACAGGCCATGCGATTGGTTGGTCAAGTTCGCGAGCTGCTCGCAATGGCCAATACGGGTCGCGCAAAAACTCGCGGGCCATGATCACTGCATCCGCCTGTTCTGTCCGAATGATGTGCTCCGCCTGAACTGGAGAAGTGATCATTCCGACGGCACCGGTCATGATATTAGCTTCGCGGCGGATACGCTCGGCAAAGGCTCCCTGGTAACCGGGACCGACCGGAATTTTCGCGTGCGGCACGTTACCACCCGAAGAACAATCGATGAGATCGACTCCCATTTGCCTCAGTTGCCCGGCGAGTTTTACCGACTCATCGTCATCCCACCCGCCATCAACCCAATCCGTCGCAGAGATGCGCACGAATAGCGGTAATTCCTTTGGCCACGCGGATCGAACTGCCGCAACAATCTCACGACACAGCCGAGTTCGATTTTCGAATGAACCGCCGTAATCGTCCTCGCGTTTATTACTAAGAGGCGACAGAAATTCGTGGATCAGGTAGCCGTGCGCAGCATGGATCTCGAGGACGCGGAGGCCAGCCTGGCAGGCGCGCCGCGCGGCCGCGGCAAAAGCGGCGATCACTTCTTGAATGCCGTCAGGTGTGAGCGCTTGCGGCATAGGATAAGTGTCGGCAAACGCTAATGCGCTCGGTGCGACGACCTTCTTCCAGCCTCCTTCGCTTTCGGAGACCGTTCCCTGGCCTTCCCATGGCCGGCGTGTGCTAGCCTTGCGGCCGGCATGGGCCAGCTGCACTCCGGCTATACTCCCTTGTTCATGAATAAAATTTACTATTCGACCCAGCATCTCAATATGCCCGTCGGCCCAGATGCCGAGGTCCTGCGGACTGATCCGGGCTTCCGGAAGAACCGCTGTTGCCTCAGTTAGGACCAGTCCGGCACCGCCGACTGCACGGGATCCGAGATGAACGAAATGCCAGTCGTTAGCATATCCATTGTGGCTCGAATACTGGCACATCGGCGAGAGGAACACCCGATTGGCAAACTTCAGATCTCGAATCGCGAGCGGATCAAACAAACCAGGCATAATTAGAGGTCACAAGTCAGAGGTCACTCGTCAGTAACCCGAACGCAGCTTATGAGCAAAGTTCAATTCGTCCGGATAGTCGCTCCTGTGTCCAAATGCTGCCGCGAAGCAAGAATTTGAAAATCGTCAGGTGAGATTCGTCTGGATAAATCGCGGACTGGCGTGGATGTCCCGCCTTCGCCAAGGCTACGGCGCGGCAGGGCGATCTAATCCTGCGCGCCAGACAGTCACGTCTCACAAGTTGGTCTGGATGAACCTAGGACTGGCGTGAACATCAATTTGGCGCAAAAGCGCATCGCCGGAATTAACGAATCGATGCGGCGTGTTCGCCGGAATGACGACGATGCCGCCCGCTTTCACCTCGCGCTGTTCGTCGGCGACCGTAATCGTAGCGCAGCCTTCGAGCGTAAACGCCACTTCGACGTAGGGATGCTTGTGTAAAGGCGGCCCTTGCCCGGGGTTGGCCTTGACGATGTAGGCCGAAAAGGGCGCGCCTTGAGTTTCGCCGACGAACTCATACGACATCCCAACAAACGGCAGCTGCTCGAGATCCATGAAGCTCATAGCTTAATCAGAACGTGACAAATGAGCTGTGACAAGTGACGAGACAATCCAGAAGTTAGGGGTCACAACAACTCGACAGGGTCGCCTTTGCGGATCATTCCTTCCGCAAGCACGGCGCCGTACACGCCGGCCATACCTTCGTGAGCTTGCGCGACTGCTTTCAAGATCGCGGGCGATTTTTCCGCAGTGTCGGGATCGAGCGTGATCATCATGCAGCGCGGATCGCGCTCCAGAACGGAAACGACAACTTTGGATCCGATCCGCAATGTTTTACCGACGAATTGATCTTCGGCGAAGCCGTCGGCGTTCGTAAGATCTACATATACGTTTGCCCGGAAGCGGCGCTTGTCGACTTTCACACCCGTTTCTTCCCCAAGTTTTTTCGCCGATTGCACGGCAAAGATCGACAACGGACGGCAATCAGTGATCGCCTTGTCCGAGCGCAGCAATTTGAGCTCGTGTTTTCCGTCGATGTTTGCGCGCAGATTGTCGATCAAAGCCGGGTCGTCGATCGCGATAGTTTTTCCGTCTGGCGTTTCAACTTCAATCATCAACTCGGACGCATTCGCCGAGATGGGATTGGCTCCCGAACTTTCAGCTTCGGCCAAATTAATCGGTCGCGCCGCCTTCTCCGGATTTCGGAAGTGCGCGCAGTAACGAATCATCTGACGTTGGTCGCGTCCGGTAAAGAACGGAAATCCTTTTGGACTGAGCGAACTGGTAAAAGCGAAAACGCGGTCGCCGTAAACTCCCGCGTAGCCGGCGAACATTTCGTCCAACTCTTCGCCGCGCATGCTTTTGACCGGATAACGCCAAAGGCTTTCGACTGTTCCGACGATACTCATAAGCAAGTAGAAAGTAAAAAGTAGCCGCCTTTGCCATCCTCCTTCACTGAGCTACGGCGTGACAAGAGGCTACGGCGAGCCAGGGAAATTAGAAAGTAGAATGGAACCGGAGGACAGGGAACGGAGGTCAGAGATCAGAATTCAACCGTGTCGGATAAGGGTTAATGCGACAAGCGCGCTGGCGACGGCCAATCCCGCGCCAATGGCCATGATCGTTCTAAAACCGGAGACGAATGATTCATCAATCGCGCGGTGAATGACCTGTTGCGTTGCCTGATCAAGATCCTCAGGAATCGTAATGGCGGCGAGCTTGGTCCGTTGAGCATCCAAGAATTGCGAGACTGACGCCGGTAACTTCGCTTCGGTGAGTCGTTGATCGAGCCGGGCATTGAAAACGTGGAGCATCACGATCCCAAGGACGGCGATGGCAAGGAGTCCAGCGGTTCTCGCAACGGCGTTATTAACACCCGATGCAATCCCGGCGCGGCTTTGTGCGACCGAATTCATCACTGTGGTGGTAAGAGGCGCCACGCTGATCGCCATGCCCAGACCGAGAATCACGATCGCCGGAAAAAAATTTGTCCAGTAATTGCCGCCGATATTCGGCAACATGAAAAGTGCAAACCCAATCGCGGCAATCAAAGGACCGATGATGAGCGGAAGCTTTGCTCCATAACTGACGATGAGTCCGCCCGACCAACGCGAAAGAAAGGAAATGATCAGAATGAAAGGCAAAAGCGCCGCGCCCGCCGCGGTGGGCGAGTAGTGCTGGACCTGAATCAAATTGAGCGGCAGGAAAAACAAAGTTCCGCCGAGCGCGGCGTAGAGCAAAAACGTCAACAAGTTCGCTCCGGTAAATGCGCGGACCCGGAAGAGCGTGAGCGGCAACATCGGCTGAGAGATTCGCGCTTCTATTAAGAGGAAGACAATAAGGAGCGCGGCCGCCGCGATCAGAACGACAATGACTGATCGATCGGCGAAACCGAGTCGTGACGATTCGATCAATCCGTAGACGAGCCCGCCCAAACCGGCCGCGGCCAAAATTGCGCCCAGCCAATCGACTCGCGTCTTTTCCTTGTCGGAGTTTTCGGTGATGTGCCGAAGCGAGATCAGAATGACGAGAAGAGCAATTGGAAGATTGATGAAGAAGACCGCGCGCCAAGAGACGTGTTCGATCAACCATCCGCCAATTACGGGTCCGATGGCGGCCGTGATCGCGCTAAAGCCCGACCAGGTACCGATGGCGCGGCCGCGCTCGTTTTCCGAAAAAGAAGCGCTGATGATGGCAAGGCTGCCGGGAACGAGGAGCGCCGCGCCGAGTCCCTGAAGGGCGCGGGCGATGATGAGTTGACGGATGTCGGCGGCAAATCCGCACGCGGCCGAGGCAGAGGTGAAAAGCGCAACCCCAATCAGAAAAATGCGACGACGTCCGTAGTGATCGCCGAGCGAACCACCAACGAGCAGAAACGCGGAGAGCAGAAGTGAGTACGCTTCGATTACCCACTGCAGATCGACGGCGGTAGCGTTGAGGCTCGCTTGTAACGCAGGCAAGGCGACGTTGACGACGGTGCCGTCGATGAACGCCATGCTGGAAGCGAGAATGGTTGCGGCGAGAATCCAGCGACCACTCGATTTCGAACAAGGCGCTGTCGCCGGCCGAGACCAGATTACATTCTCGTCACAAGGTTCGCGTAAGACAGCCCACATATTTGCAGCATATCAGAAGACTGAAGAGGTTGAGAAGTTGAGGTCCGAGCTCTCCACGGCGAGTCTTCGACCGGACTGGCATTGTTGAGAAGTTGAGAGGGTAGTCGATACTAGTGGCTTATTGGATTACTCTGTTTACTTCACTGCACGGAAGATCGTCAGGTGAGCCTCGCTCATTGGTGGTTTGAAACCCGATTCACGGGAACGGCTCTGTAGCTCGGTAGTTTTTCCATATTCAAAACACAATGAAACTGTACGTAGGTAATCTCTCTTTTGAGACCACCGAGAACGATCTTCAGGATCTGTTCGAAAAACACGGAACCGTCAACGAAGTCCATCTGATGATGGACAAAATGACCGGTAAATCGCGCGGCTTTGCATTCATCACCATGAATGACGGCACACAAGCCGGTGCCGCGATGAGCGCGCTCAATGGCCAGGAACTTAATGGCCGGGCGCTGAACGTGAACGAAGCTCGTCCACGGGAAGACCGACCGCGTCCTTACGGCGCGAACCGTTTTGCGGGCAATCGCCGGTAGATCCGGAATTGATTGCACAGCCGGCGCTCAGGTGAGCGCCGCGCTGATCGCAAGATCGACATCATCAATCATGGATGCGACAAAAGCAATCAGCCTGGAGGGCACCATCATGAGCGTGCTGCCTGGGACCATGTTCCGGGTCGCGCTGGCGAACGATCATCTCGTGCTCGCCCACATCTCCGGAAAAATGCGCAAACGTTTTATTCGCCTAACCATCGGAGATCGAGTAAAGATGGAGATGTCTCCCTACGATACCGCCAAGGCGCGGATCGTTTATCGACTTTAATATGGCAACACGATTCCTTTTCGATCCACCCCGACGACCAAAACCGAAGATTGGTACCGGTCTCAAGAGCTTGCTCGTGCGCTGTCCTTCGACGTCAAAGCTGACCGATACCGGACGCACCATAAAAGAAAAGCTCTGGCCGACGGCCAAAGTGAAAGCGCAAAAGTTCACCTGTGCGCATTGCGGCAGTGTTCATACCTGGACCAAAGAAGACGTGGTCCTCGGTCGCCCCCTTCAATAAGCTTTAAGATGCGAGCTGCACTCGCAATGACCTGACAAATTCCACTCTCGCGTGATTTTTCGAATCCCGACCGACCGCATTAATTGGATAACAAGCTCGTTCCTGATCGGCACCTTTGTTCTCACCCTGACGGCGGTGCCGTTGTACCTCTGGTACTTTGGATTTGATTGGTTCTACTTCGCAATCGCCGCCTCGCTCTTAACTGTAACCGGCTTTAGCATTACACTCGGTTATCATCGACTTTTCGCGCACGCGACTTTTCGGGCAAAACTTCCGGTGCGCCTCTTCGTCCTGATTTTCGGAGCGGCCGCTTTCGAAAATTCAGTTTTGATGTGGACGAGCGAGCATCGGCGCCATCATAAACATGTCGATCACGACGAAGACCCGTACGACATCACCAAAGGCTTTTTCCACGCGCATATCGGCTGGCTGCTGTTCAAGCTCTGGCCCCAACCGCCGTTCGATAACGTGCCCGATCTGAAGAAAGATCCGCTGGTGATGTGGCAACATCGACATATTAACTTGCTCGCGGTGCTGATGAGTTTTGCTCTGCCCACGTTGCTCGGCGCATGGTGGAACGGATGGGTCGGCGCGCTCGGAGGTTTCCTCATTGGCGGCGTAGCCAAGGTCGTCGTGCTCCAACACTGCACCTTCCTGATCAACTCTGCCTGCCACACCATCGGGCGCCAGCCGTATTCGACCCGCTGCAGTGCGCGCGATTCATTTTTGATGGCGATATTCACTTTCGGCGAGGGCTATCACAATTATCACCACGAATTTCAGCACGATTACCGCAACGGGGTGAAGCCGTGGCAGTGGGACCCGACCAAATGGTTGATTTGGACGTTGTCGAAGCTCGGTTTGACCAGCGGTCTCCGCCGCGTTCCGAAGGAAGCAATTCATTCCAAAGAAGCGCAGCTGCGCCAAGGAACGTAGGGAGCAGTTGCGTCGCGCGACGCGCCGAGATCCCCTCGCATAACCACGTCGGCGGCGGAAAGATCCGTGGCGTTTGAAAAAGAGAAGTGACGGCCACAGCGTTATGATGTTGATTTCGCCGTCATGACCAAGGCCCACGAACTCCGTCTCGCCAAGCGTATGTCGCGGCTTGGCACCGAGACCGCGTTCGAAGTGCTGGTCAAAGCGCGAGCGCTGGAGGCAAAAGGCCGCGACATCGTCCACCTCGAAATCGGCGAGCCCGATTTCGATACTCCGGGCAACATCATCTCGGCGGCGACCGACGCCCTGCACAAAGGATTCACTCATTACGGGCCTTCGGCGGGCTTGCCGCAGCTGCGCGAAACGATCGCTCAGTACGTCAGTGAAACGCGCCGGGTGGACGCGACACCCGAAGAAGTGGTCGTTGTTCCCGGCGGTAAGCCCATCATCTTTTTTACTATTCTCGCGCTGGTTGAAGAAGGGGATGAAGTCATTTACCCCAATCCCGGATTTCCGATTTACGAATCGATGATCGACTATGTCGGTGCGAAAGCAGTGCCGATTCGCTTGCGCGAGGAAATGGATTTCCGGCTCGACGTCAATGAACTCGCCGGGCTGATCAACGATCGCACGAAGTTGATCATCTTGAATTCGCCGCAGAATCCGACCGGCGGTGTGCTGACAAAAATCGACATCGACGGCATCGCGCGGGCGATTGCCGATCGCAACATCATGGTTCTTTCCGACGAGATTTACAGTCGTCTCATTTTCGAAGGCGAACATCACTCAATCATGTCGATCGACGGGATGAAGGAGCGCTGCATTCTGCTCGACGGATTTTCCAAGACCTACGCTATGACCGGTTGGCGGATGGGCTACGGCGTGATGCGCACCGATCTGGCGACGCACATTGCTCGGTTGATGACCAACTCCGCGTCCTGCACCGCCAGCTTCACCCAAGTCGCCGGCATAGAGGCGCTCCGCGGCCCCCAGGCCTCAGTCGAGGCGATGTGCGCCGAATTCAAGAAACGGCGCGACGTAATGGTTGCCGGCCTCAACAAGATCAAAGGTTTTTCCTGTCGCTTGCCCAAAGGCGCGTTCTACGTTTTCCCAAACATCAAACAAACCGGATGGCCATCGAAGAAATTGGCCGACGCGCTCCTCGACGCCGCCGGCGTAGCCGCGCTCTCCGGCACCGCCTTCGGCGATTTCGGTGAAGGTTACTTGCGATTCAGCGTTGCCAACTCGATCGAGAACATCGAGAAAGCACTCGAGCGCGTCGGCGCGTGGGCGACCAAGAACCTCTAGCAGGAATGGCGCGACGGACGTACGACTTCATTCAGCTGGACGTATTCACGAAGACGCCTCTTCAAGGCAATGCGCTGGCGATCTTTCCGGATGCGCGGGAAATCAGCGATCACGAAATGCAGGCGTTAGCGAAGGAAATGAATCTTTCAGAGACGACTTATGTCATTCCTCGCGACGCGGCGACCGAAGCTAAAGAAGGAAAAAAGGTCCGTATATTTACTGTTGAGGAAGAACTCCCGTTTGCCGGTCACCCAACGCTTGGCACGGCCCTCTATCTGCATGCGTCGCAATCCGCAGATAATCAGACGGCGTCGGATCAAATCGTCCTCGATCTCGCGGTTGGAAAAATTCCGGTGCGCGTCGATCAAGATCCAAAGAACGCAACCGATCGGGTCAACGGCAGCGCTTTTGGCGAAATGCAACAACGCGATCCTGAGTTCGGCCGCGTCCTGGCGCGCGAGGATGTTGCTCGTACGTTGCGAATCGATGTCGATGAAATTGCTCCTGAATGGCCGAGCCAGGTCGTCTCGACAGGTTTGCCATTCGCCGTCGTGCCTTTGCGCAGCTCCAAAATACTCGCCAAACTCAAGGGTGGTTTCTCCGCGGAAGAGTTGTTGCAAGACACCGGCGCCAAGTTTTTATACTTTCTTTCGATCGAACGCAGCGAAGATCGTCTCGAAGCGCGCGCACGGATGTTTTTTTACGGCGGCGAAGATCCCGCGACTGGATCAGCCGCCGGGTGCGCCGCCAGTTGGATGGCGAAACATGGAATTGCCCGAAGCGACGAACGTGTGCTGATTCGTCAAGGTGTGGAAATGAATCGGCCGAGCGAGATTTTTGTGCGTGCGGCGCGTGAAGGCGAGCAGGTCAGCAACGTGCGCGTCGGCGGGTACGCGGTCGAGACATTGCGCGGGACCGTGACTCTTTAGGAGCCAGGAATTTCCAGCGGCGCGCTGCCGTGAGGAGATCGATTACCGATGATCGGCGTTGCTCAGTTTCGCGACGAACACTTCGCAGTCGTAACCGTAATCGGAATGTCGACAGTTTGTGAAATAGATGGTTTTGCTGTCAGGGGACCAGCGCGGGGCAGTGGCGCGGCCTTCGGTGTTAGCGACCAATTTTACGTTCCCGCCATTCTCGTCCATGATGTAAATCTGATAGGCCGATTCGCGGTTTGAGGCGAAAGCGATCCATTTTCCATCCGGCGACCAAGCCGGCCAGCCATCGAACGCTGGATTGTTGGTGATATTGCGTGAGTTCGTGCCATCGCTGTTGGCAACGAAGATTTCCGAGTTCATGTCGCCGATGATTTTTCGAAAAGCAATTTTCTTCGTGTCAGGCGACCACGATGGATAGGTGTTCACGCCTCCGGAAATCAGCGTCTTAACCCGCCTGCTGCTCACCTCGATACTGTAGATTTTTGTATCATTCTTTTTTGGCGGCTTCACGTCATCGTCGGCACAAAAAATCACCTGCTTGCTGTCAGACGACCAGCTGGCGTGGATCGCCCGGATATCCGCTGATGTCAGCGGCTGCAACCCGCTGCCGTCCGGGTTCATGATGTAAATTCTCTCCTGCTCGTTAATTGTGCCCGTTGCTATGATCTTTGCTCCGTCAGGCGACCACTGGGGATCATCATAATCGGTCGTGTCGTGCGTGATCTGGAGGGGATGAGAGCCATCTAAGTCCATGACAAAGATCTGACCCTTGCTGGCGATCACACTGATCGTGACCAGTTTTTTGCCATCTGGCGCTGCCGCCGTGGCGTAATTCAGCGAATGCGTCAGCTGGGTTGGAATGCTGAGCGGACTGGCGGCCTCGCACGCGCTCGAAGCGATAAAACCACACCAGCCGATGACTGCTGCTATACAGAACGATTTTTCCATGCCATAAGGCGTTCCTATAAGAACAAAATTGGCGTACGGTGACTCTAGATGCCACGACCAACAATAGACAATTTCAGGACTAGAATATTTGCGCTTTCAGCGTGCCCAATTCGATCGAGAACATCGAGAAAGCACTCGAGCGCGTCGGTGCCTGGGCAAACAAGAATCTCTGAGGAACGCAGGAAAGGAGGAATTGCGGGAATCCTGTTGATTCTGTGATTCTATCTAGTTTCTTCCCGAGTTCCTGCTTTGCTGAGAGATTCTCGTCAGCCTTATGAACTTACAGGAGCTGGTCGCACTCGCCGAAATCGTCAGCGCGTTCGCCGTGGTTTTGACGCTCGTGGTGCTGATCATAAGCATCCGGCAGAACACAAAGTCCCAGAAAGCGCTGGTCGTAGATTCGCTGGGGGCAGCAATTACCTCAATCAATGTTCCGGCAATGGAATCGCCCGCTCTTGGATCTGCGCTATCTAAAGCGACTGTGAATTGGAGTTCAGCCAGTCGCGAGGAGCGAATCATCGCGCATTATTTTCTATTCTCCTTATTTAAGTTATTGGAGAACGCCTGGTACCAACAGAAAGCAGGCATCCTTGATCAGGCGCACTGGCTTGGATGGGAAAGCTTGCTTCGAAAATATTACCATGCCGAAGGCGTGCGTCGGATGTGGTGGCCTAGTCGCAAGCACGCATATTCGCCCGAATTTCAAAACTTCCTCTCGGAAACAAAGCCGCCAAAAGAGCTTAGCAGCTTAGGCGAATTGTTCGATTAAGTTCAACATCATGCCTAACGACAAGAAACGTTTTCGTGTTTTCGCCACATCTCGAATCGGCGATCCGGCCGAGAATCGTCTGCGCGAGCGTGGCTATGAGCTCGAGGTTTTCCAAGGCCCGGAAGCGCCACCGAAGAACTTGATTATCGAGAAAGTGAAGAGCGGGGTCGATGGCTTGATTACAACCCTGCGCGATCCGATCGACGCCGAAGTTTTCGAAGCAGGGAAGGGGACGTTAAAAGTAGTGGCGCAGATCGCGGTCGGCTTCGACAACATCAACCGGGCCGACGCGAACAAATACAAGATTCCGTTCACCAACACCGCCGACGTGCTCACCGAAGCGACCGCCGAGTTCGCTTTTTTCATGATGGGCATGCTCGCCCGCAAAATGTGGCAGAGCGAGCGCCTGGTGCGGGAACAGAAGTGGCCGTCGTGGCATCCGTTCCTGCCGTTCCTCGGCGACGAAGTGACCGGAAAGACCATCGCCATTATCGGCACCGGACGCATCGGCCTGGCGATGATCAAGAAATGTTCGGGGTTCGACATGAACATGCTTTGCTACGATCCGGCGTATCACAATGACAAGTACATCGCATCGATTCAGGAAGTGATGGACCTGCGGCACGCGAAGGGGATTCAAAAAGAGAAGACTTATATTAAGTACGTGGAGTTCGAGGAGGCGCTGCGGGGCGCCGATTACGTGAGCATTCATGTGCCGCTGTTGCGCGAGGGCGAAACCGACAAACCCACCCACCACCTCATCAACGAGAAGACGCTCAAGCTAATGAAGCCGACGGCGTATTTGGTGAATTCCTCACGCGGCCCGGTCGTGGATGAGAACGCGCTGGCCAAAGCGTTGAAAGACAAAGTCATCGCCGGAGCCGCGCTCGATGTCTTTGAAAAAGAGCCGCTCCCGTCGGATTCGCCGTTGCTCGATCCAGAAATCGCTGATCGCTGTCGAGTTTTTCATCACTTCGCCAGTGGCGGTCAAATCACGCGGCTCTCCGTCGATCCCGACAAAGGCATGGCCGGGCGCACGGTCCAGGGATTGATCGACGTGTTGGAAGGGAACTACGGCGGCGACCCGACGAAGATGCCCTACGTGGTGAACAAGGAAGCGTTTGGGACGTTGAATCGTTGAGAGGTTGAGTAGTTGAGAAGGGAAGCGAAAAGCGGAAAACATAAATCGCCTCCGGCCGTTATCTCAACGGGAAAAAATCTCTCTCCTTGACGGCTTAGGAGAGTCTGTGCTAATCTCCTAATCAAGTTAGGAGAACTGATGGATTACGAAGCCGAACTTCTTCCGGGAACTCTCGATCTTCTGATTCTGAAAGCGGTTTCGCTTGGCCCACTTCATGGCTACGGAGTTCTCCTGCGCATCGGGCAAATTTCCGGACGCGCGTTGCTCATTCAGCAGGGAGCCCTTTATCCCGCGTTGTTCCGTTTAGTGCGACAAGGACTTTTGAAGACGAGCTGGGATAAATCAGAGAATAACCGGCGCGCGAAGTTTTACGAGCTCACCTCCAAGGGGCGGAAGCGTCTCCGCGAGGAAACCGATGGATGGAACCGCCTGGTCGCGGCCATTGCCTCTGCCCTCGCCGCGCAACCGCAGGAAATATGAGGTGAATGACGAAGCACAAATGACGAATGACGAACGGGCGCGAGCGAAGAAAGTTCACACCTTCATCTCGATCCCCTCTCGAACAAGGGAGAAGAAGCCCGCCGGCCCGGCGGGCTTTAAGTATGACTTTGGCCTACTTTAGATCGCTGGCTGCGAGGTTTTTTCATCGTTCTCAAACCGAGAACGATCTGGAAGAGGAATTGCGCTCACATATCCAGCTGCGCGCTGATGATCTTGAGCGTTTCGGATTAGGACGCGCCGAAGCAGAACGCCGCGCACGAATCGAGTTCGGTGGGGAAGCGCGGTTCACAGAGGAATGCCGGGAAGCGATTGCCGGCAATTTTATCGACATTCTCTTCCAAGACCTCCGCTTCGGGTTGCGCATGTTCAGGAAATCTCCCGGCTTCGCCGCCATCGCCATCCTGACGATTGCCCTTGGCATTGGGGCGACGACTGCAATTTTTAGCGTGGTAGACGCGACGCTGCTGGCGCCGTTGCCTTACCCGCACTCGGAGCAACTGGTCAGCATTCAGGATAATTTTCCCGGCGTCGGCGCGCAGGATGTAGGCCTGTCCGAACCAGAATGGCAGGATCTTCAGCGTTCCGGAATTTTCGAATACGTTTCGCCGACCTGGTTCGACGAAAATAATCTCACCGGCTCATCTCAACCGGCGCGGGTGCGGTTGCTTATTGTCGCGCCGAACTATTTTGCGCTTCTGGGTGTGCAACCGCGGTTGGGCCGCGGTTTCGATCCGAACGATCACTCACCCGGCTTAATTCCTGAAGTTGTGATCAGCGATGGGTTGTGGAAGCGCGCGTTCGGAAGCGATCCGAATATTCTGAGCAAGAGCGTGCGGATGGACACCGACTTGTATCGGATCGTCGGCGTGATGCCGGCGGGTTTTGACGCGCCGGGACGAACCGCGGAAGAAAGGAATATCGAGGTCTGGGCGGCGACGAGTTTTTATGGCGCACCCTTGTCTGATCATCCGCCGCGGAATCGGCGCAATCTTCCGACCGCAGTGGCCCGACTCAAACCGGGCCTGACAATTGCGGCTGCGCAGAGCCAGCTCGACGCGTCGGTTGCATCGTTGCAGAAACAATTCGCCGCCGATTATCCGATGCGGAACGCGTGGGCGGTTCAACTGCTGCCGCTAAAAGAGAGAGTGGTTGGCAATGTTCGTCAGTCGCTCGTGCTGTTGCTCGGCGCGGTCGGATTGGTTCTTTTGATTGGCTGCGTGAATGTTGCGAATCTCCTGCTGGCCCGGGCTAGCACGCGAGGACGCGAAATGGCGATTCGGCGCGCGCTCGGGGCGGGGCAAGCGCGACTGACGCGGCAATTGTTGACCGAGAGCTTGCTGCTTTCTTTTTTCGGCGGAATTGGCGGCTTGGCGATTCTGTTCTCGTTGAAAGATTTTCTACTGCAATTAGTTCCAAATAATCTTCCGCGACTTAATGAAATATCCATCAGCTGGAGCGTTTTGCTTTTCGCTCTCATCGCGTCCGTCGTTTCCGGCGTGCTCTTCGGCCTGGCTCCAGCGTTGCAAGCTGGCCGACTGGATTTGAATCATGCGCTCAAACAGGAAGGGCGCGCCTCAACCGGCTCGGGCGAACGTGCACGAACGCGGCGCGGCCTGGTGATTACTGAATTTGCGTTGTCCTTGGTGTTGATGATCGCTGCCGGCCTGCTGCTGCACAGTTTCTGGGATCTGGCGAATGTGCAGTTAGGCTTCAATCCGGAAAAAGTGGTTAGCGTTCGCACAAGATTGCCTTCCCCGAATGATCCGAACATCGACAAATACGCGACGGCTTCTCAGGAAGCACCCTTCGTCCGCGAACTGATTCGTCGATGCGCAACGTTGCCGGGCGTCGAGGAAGTAGCGATCGGAGATACGGCGTCGATTCCGTTAGACGAGAGTCTGCGCGATCTGAAATTAATTTCCGAAGGCCAGTTTCTTTTGACGGTCGAGGGACGCGATGTTCAGAGCGAACATTCCAGCGTGGTCGAACGGTCCAGCGTTTCGCCGAACTATTTTCATTTGCTTTGGATCCGGCTGCTGCGCGGCCGCTTGTTTAATGAATCGGACAACGATAACACTCCGCAGGTCGCCATCATCAATCAAGCAATGGCGCAGACTTATTGGCCTAACGAAGATCCGTTGGGCAAACGCTTCAAGTCAGTGAAAGCGGGCGCGCCGTGGATCACCGTTGTCGGCGTCATTGCGAACGCAAGGACACAATCGCTTGCCCAAGATGAGGTGCCGCAAATCTATCTGAACGTATATCAGACCGGGGCAAAGCGTCTTGCGATACTTCTGCGCGGACATTTGCGCAGCGCTGCGATTGCAGATGAAGTGCGCGAGCAAGTGCAATCTCTTGATCCAACGCTTCCCGTTTCCGGCGCACAAACGCTCAACGAAACGGTTTCGGCATCTCTGGCCCAGAGACGGTTTTCGATGGAAATGGTTGGTCTCTTCGCGCTGACGGCATTGCTTCTCGCGGGACTCGGGATTTATGGAGTGATTTCGTATGTGGTAAGCGAGCGAACGCAGGAGATCGGGATCCGCCTCGCCCTTGGGGCGTCAAGGTCAAACATTCTGCGGATTGTTCTGCGTCAAGGATTGGGCCTCGCCATTGTGGGTGCTGCAGTTGGACTTGTTTGCGCCCTGATCGTTTCGCACTTGATGGCAAGTCTGCTTTACGGTGTGAGGCCGACAGATCCTATGACCTTTGCCGGTGTCGCTTTCCTTTTCATCGGTGTGGCTGGGCTTGCGTGTTATCTGCCCGCGCGGCGCGCCATGAAAGTGGATCCGATGGTTGCACTACGCTACGAGTAATCAAAGAGTAGGTAGTTTAGGAAGATCTTAACCCCAAAGCTGGCCGTCAGGTAGTCCGATCCGATTATTCTCGTACGTAAGTCCGTGATCTCGATCGCGAGCCAACAGCAGTGGCCCGTCAAGATCGACATGATCTGCATTGCTGGCGAGAATCCGCGCCGGAGCCATGCTCAAAGAGGTGCCGACCATGCAACCGATCAATAATTTGAAGCCGCTTTCACGCGCGCGCTCGCTCAAGCGCAGCGCTTCGGTTAGCCCGCCCGTCTTATCGAGTTTAACGTTAATCATTTCGTAGCGATTCGTTAGGCGCGGGAGATCGGCGCTAGTGTGACAACTTTCGTCAGCGCAGATCGGAATTGGATGATCCAGATTTTCGAGGGCTTGGTCAGCATTCGCAGGAAACGGCTGTTCGATCAACGCAACGCCTAATCGTTTCAAGGCTGGAACAATTTTCGGGTAATGTGGCGGCGACCACGATTCGTTGGCGTCGATCAGCAGACGCGGCTTCGGCACTGCTTCCCGCACGGCTTCGACCCGCGCAAGATCGACCTCGTCGCCGCCAAGTTTGAGTTTCAGGATCGGCGCATTGGCACTCGCCTTAGCCGCAGCCGCCATTGCAGCAGGAGTATCGAGACTAATCGTGAACGATGTTTCAACTTCCGAAACCATCGGAATGTTTGCGAGTTCCCAGACACGTTTACCGGAAATCTTCGCTTCAAGGTCCCACAACGCGCAGTCCAACGCATTACGCGCGGCGCCGGCCGGCAATAATTCCTGGATTCGACGTCGATCCAAGTTTTTCTCGCTCTCGATTGATTCGATCTGTGCCAGGACAGACGCGACGCTTTGGTAGTAGCGCCTGATCGGGACCGCTTCCCCGCGTCCGGTGTACTGCCCATTGGTCACGGTCACGACGACAACTCGCGCTTCGGTCCGGCTGCCGCGCGAAATCCGAAAAGGTTGTTTGAGTGGCCAGATTTCTTCGTGTGCATCGATGACAAGAAGAGCTGAACTCACAACCTACTGATAATGTAGACGGATTAGCTTCGGTTTCTCTTCAAGGACGATCTCGAAGAGATTATCGTAGTCATTATCTGCGATATTGATCGGGTCTGATATTCCCAGTTCTTTAATCAGGCCCGGGATCGTGTCTCCATGACCGACGACTAGAGCATTTCCGTTCAAGGTGCGCAGTTTCGCAATGAGCGCAGCGTTATCTTTCGCTGGCAACGTCGTTACAGTGATGCCGAGCGCTTTTGCCAGTGGCGCGGCCGTCTGTTGGGTGCGCTTGAACTCGGTCACGTAAATGGCCGTGATGTTTGCGTCCTTCAACATTTTGGCCAGCGCTTCCGCCCGGGCGCGGCCGGCTTCGGATAAATCCGAATCCTTGCTCGAATCAGCTCTTTCAGCGTGGCGAACAATGAAAATTGTCGACTGCGCTGACGCTATAGCGACGAGCACGCATAAGAACGCAACACAAAAAACAAAACGCTTCGTCATGGAGCGATTCTACCACTCGACGCCGAATGCTCAATTCAGCCGAGCTTTCCAGTTGAACCAAAATCTCTGAGGAAACGAAGAAGCAGGAGTCAGCGTTTCAGAATTTCAGCTTTCGATAGCCATTCTTGCAGTTCCTGGATTCCTGAGCGATTCACTTCAAATATTTGTCGAACCAGGCGAGCATCTGGTCCATCCGGTCGCTTTGGTTCTCCGGTTTCAGGAACAAGTGGCCTTCGCCGGGATAGATGATGAGCTGGGTCGGCACCTTAAATGTTCGCAATGCGTGCCAGAATTCGTAGGACTGCGCCGATGGGCATTCGGCGTCGTGTTCGCCAACAATGACCAGAGTTGGAGTCTTCACGTTCTTGATGAAGTGAATTGGTGAACTCTTTTCGTAAACGGCTGGATCGTCGTAAACCGATGCACCGAAGAACGGGATCATCCATTGATCGATCAGGTTCTGGCCGTAGTAACTTTGCCAATTGGCAATGCCGGCGCCAGCAACGGCGCCGCGGAAACGGTTCGTTTGTGTGACCGTCCACATCGTCATGAAGCCGCCATAACTCCAACCGGTCACGCCGAGGCGATTTGGATCGACCGGATATTTTTTTAGAACCGCGTCGATCCCAGCCATGGTGTCGCGAAGATCGCCATGGCCGAAATCTTTCACGTTCGCGCGAGTGAATTCTTCGCCCTGCCCATAGCTGCCGCGAGGATTCGGCAGCAGCACGTAATAACCGCGGGAAGATAGCGCGGCGATGATCGCTCTCGACATTCCAAAGCCAGCGGGCCATTCCGGCGTGGTGGCGCTCGAAGGTCCGCCATGAATGAGAACAACCATCGGATATTTCTTCCCGGATTCCAATTTCGCGGGCGGAACGATCCAGCCCTGGATGTTAAAGCCTTCGTTAGTCCATTCGACGCTTTCCGCTTTGCCCCAGGTTGGCGAAATTGCGGCGTTGTTTTTTGTTAGCTGCCGCCATCCGCCGATGGGCCCGGCCCAGGCTTCTGGAGGCACTTCATAACTGCCGCGAACTACGGCGACGAATTTCCCGTCCTTTGCGACTGCGAAATCTGGAAAATTACCGAAAGCATGAAAGCTCTCCGGCCCTTTCCAAATTGTGCGGACGGAATTGTCCTTCACGCTCAATTCCGAGATCGCGCCGCCGCCACCAACGTACTCGGTGATCAGAATGCGATCCGGCGCGAGCCAGAAAAGCGAACTCACGGATGTCTTGCGACCGGGCGTGCGATTGGTCAGGCCGCTGCCGTCTGCCGCAACCGTGAATAGATCGCCGCCGTGAAATCCTTCATCGCTCATCAAGCCTTCAATGAATGCGACTGATTTTCCATCGGGCGACCAACGCGGAACCGCGACCTGAAGCGAAGGTTTGTAGATCGAAGTCGCGGTGCCCTTGTCGATGTCGATCATGTGGATCTGCGCGATCCACCAATTGTTGTCGCCTGGTCCGGGCGCTGCCGTTGCCACAAACATTTTGTCGTTGGGCGACCAATCAAAATCGTAAATATGAAGATCGGGCGGCGAAACCTGCCGGAGCTGGCCGGTGGCGACATCGAGAACCGCGATCCGCTGATTGTGGATCGCTTTGTCGATAACGCCGGTCGTGGGAGGCGCGGCCAGGAGCGGGCCGCCACCGCCCGCGCCTTCTATATATAAGAAGGCAATTTGTTTCCCATCGTGCGACCAACGCGGCCGGGCCGCGTATCCGCTGAGGCGCGTTAGTTTCTTAGGACCGGAACCATCAGCGTTCGCCGTCCAGAGTTGCTTTTGATCTTTTTCCCCAGCGTTAGAAAAAAAGGCGAGCGTTTTGGAATCGGGCGACCACGCAGGGTCGGCATCGGTTCTTTCGCCGGTAGTCGCAAGGTTAACCATCGTAGCCGGCGAATTTTCTGACGTTCCTCGGACATAAGTTTGCTTGGCCGTGGTTGCAGCAGTGGATTGTACCCACGCGACATTTTTTCCATCGGGCGTGAGGGCAATATCGCCGTAAAGGACGGTTTTACCGAGTTGTTCAGTAAGCTGCATGTCCTGAGCTGTTAACAACGCCGGAAACAAACACGCGAGAAAAAAATGCTTCATAAACTCTCGGGAACGCAGGTAAGCAGCGAAAGAATTAGCAGAATTAGGCATAGGGACAGAGCTATTTTCTGCCCAATTCCTCGCTGCGCCTTCCTGGCACGATTGCGATCGTAAGGAACAATGTTGTCCCATTCCGTCGACGACGGAGGGCGCGGCGCTGACAGGTGCCGTGGCTTGACGAGCGAAAGCAAGGGCACCAGCATCTTCGTAATTCCCGGTGACGCCCCCAACCGGGGGCGGAATTATCACACACCGGTAAGTGAATCGTTCTAAAAGCACGAAGAAGCGCTCGCGATCAACCGTGAGGCAAAAAGCGAGAAGCGCTGGCGGTTCGCGTCGTCGCTCCGAGCAGGAATTCATCCAAGCCAAGGAAGCGCTCGAGCGCAAGACAGAGGAGCTGGCTCTTTCGCTTTCAATGATGCAGGCCACCTTGGATTCGACCACCGACGCCATCGTGGTCACGGACCTAAGCGGCAATGTGCGCGATTTCAATGAGAAGTACGCAGAAATGATGGGGGTGACCCGTAAAGTCTTGAACACTTCCGATGTGCGGAAATTGCGCAAAAAATTTAGTCAGCGATTCAAGGATCCCGAGCAATTCATGTCCCGGGTGAGGGAGATCTACGCGACCGCGCCGGCGGAAAGCTTCGAGGTTCTGGAATTGAAGGACGGAAGTGTTTTGGAGAGATACTCAAAAATCCAATCCATCGATCAGCGGCCAGTGGGCCGGGTGTGGAGTTTTCGCGATGTGACCGAACGCAAGCGTGCGGAAGAAACACTGCAAGCGGCGAAGACTGCCGCCGAGGAAGCGAGTCAGGCGAAGGACGACTTTCTGGCGTTGCTAAGCCACGAGCTGCGAACGCCGCTCATGCCGGCGCTGGTGGCAGCGAGCTATCTGGGCGAACACAAAGATCTGTTGCCCGAGTTTCGCGAAGAAGTGATCGCGATCTGGCGAAACGTGCAATTGGAATCGCACTTGATCGATGATCTCCTCGATGTAACGCGGATCGCGCGCGGCAAGATCGAAATTCACCACGCGGCGATCGACGTGCATCGACTGTTGCACAATGCGGTTCAGATTGTGCAGAACGACATACTGGAAAAGGAAGTCGAACTGGCGATCGAACTGAACGCGGCCAATCATCACATCTGGGCCGATTCGGTTCGAATCCAGCAAGTCTTCTGGAATCTGCTCAACAACGCGGTCAAGTTCACGCCGAGAGGAGGCCAGATCACCATCCGCTCATCGAATGAGGGAGGACGGTTTGTGTTCGAAATCAGCGACACCGGCATTGGCATTGAGCCGGAACGGCAGGGTCGAATCTTCGAGGCTTTCCATCAAGGCGAGCGTTCCATTACCAGGCAATTTGGCGGACTCGGACTCGGTCTGACGATTTCGAAAACTCTGCTCGATCTCCATGGCGGAAAGATCAGTGTAGAAAGCAAAGGTAAAAATGAAGGCACGACGTTCCGAGTTTTTCTCGATCTTCTGCGCGAGCCCCTGGTCGCGTCGACTGATAAAACAGGCAGTGACACTAGGAATTCGAGAGGTTTACGGCTCCTTCTGGTCGACGATCATCTCGATACACGCCGTGTTCTTTCGCGTCTGTTGACCAAGTACGGACACGAAGTTACGACCGCCGATTCGGTGAAAAGCGCGCTGCAACTTCTGGATAGCCGCGAGTTCGATACGCTGATCAGCGATATAGGTCTTCCGGACGATAACGGCTACAATCTGGTGCGCGAAGCGAAGCGGAGGCAGCCGCTAAAAGCTGTTGCGCTTAGCGGGTTCGGAATGGAGGCGGATATCCAGCGCAGCTTTGAGGCTGGCTTCGATTATCACGTGACCAAACCGGTCGATCTGAAAAGGCTACGGTCGCTTCTGGACGAGATCGCACTGTGATTCTCACGTCCCCGGTTTTTCGACTCACCGAAGCGTTCAATTCTTCTGATTGCGGTCGTAAGGAATAATGTTGTCCCATTCGTCCGCCGATGAGCGGGCGACGAAGGCAACGACCGGTTCGGTGTCGCTCATGTTGAAAACTTCGTGAGGCACGCCGGGTTTGATGTAAATGAAATCGCCGGCTTCGTTTTCCAGCACTTTCTTGCAGCCGTCCCCGAACTCGTGGCGCACTTTTCCTTCGATGATATAAAGAATCACTTCAAAGCCGGCATGAATATGCGCGTAGGCGACACCGCCCGGCGGAATGGTGGCGATGTTAGCGGATAGTTTGGTGGTGCCGACATTTTTGGACGACATGCCCTGTTTATAATGAATGCCGTTCCAATCCCGGCGCGCGCCGCCGCCACGAATCGTCAAAATGCCATCGTGATCTTCCACTGCGCTGAGCTGAATGTTGTCTTTCACAAGAGTTGAGAGGTTGAGTTGTTGAGAGGTCGAGCTGTCAGGCCTGTGCTGTGTTCCTTGCTGGCAGAAGTTTGTTCACCAGCGCGTTGGTTGCTTTCTCCAAAACAATTCCCCATGCGCTCAGGACTGCTGCTGTGAGTAGGAAAATGAAAAGAAAGCTTGGGACCGGTTGTGGCCGAATCCGAAGTCCGAGCCAGATGACGTAAGGCTGGTGAATCAGGTAGAGGCCGTACGAGTAGATACCGACGAGACCAAGAACATTGGCGAGACCGGCAACGCGCGAGATCAATCCAGCGATGCCGGCGATTGCGAGAAAACAACACCCGCCGGTTCCAAAATCGCAGAAGACGTAAGCGATGCCATTGTCGTAAAGTTTCAGCGCAAACGGATACAAAATCAGAGCGGCAACGAGTCCGGGGCCGCGCAAGAGAAACCATTCCGAGCGCGATGCCGATTTTGCGTGCCACATTCCGAGCGCCATTCCCAAAGCGAATTCAGGCAAACGACAGACCGCGAAGCCGCCGAGGATCCACAAACCGTGTTGTGGATAAACATCGAGCATCAGATAACGAACGAGAAATCCGAGTGCACACGCTCCTAACAGGAAAGTCCCCGCTCCAAATTTTCGCGCCGCCCAAAAGAGCAGGGGAAAGATCAGATAAAATTGGATGAGCATCGAAAAGTACCACCAGGCGGCATTGAGGTACATGAAGTTCATCGTGATATCGATGAAGCGGAGACCCAGCAGGCTCAGAATGATCCGCTGATCGACCGGTTCCAACCGCGCGACGAACGGCGAAACGAGATAAACGATGTGCGCGACCCAATACATCGGATAAAGCCTGACGAACCGCGCGCCGTACCATGCGCCCCAGGCGACGTGACCTGATTCGGCGCGCGCCATCGTCGATTGCATCAGCGTCCAGCCGCTCAGAATAATGAACGCCCCGACAGCATGGAAGCCGAGGCCGGAAACTTGCCACCAGGCGCCGCGCAAGATCGACATCGTACTTGCGACAAGACTGCTCCAGTCCGCCGGCGGAAGCTGGTAATGCTCGAAGACGGTCCGGAAGAAATGAAAATAGACGACGAAAAGAATCGCCAGTCCCTTTGAAATATCGAGCCACCGAAGCCGTTTCATTTCGCGAGAGTGTCTAAAGAAAACAGGAGTCTGGAAAGCAAGATAGGATGAACCGAATTCTTTCCCGACCTCAGGGGCTAATGGTTTTGACTGAGTTGCGCGATATGGGCCAATTTGTATAAGCTCGCGTCGATGAATTCCGGCAGCGCGTCACAATCGTCACGAAGTTTTGCCGGGTTCGTTCGGGCTGAATATCCATTTTTCATCGGACTCGCGACCGCCGCAATTTTTCTGGTGTTGGGAAGCGACGTTTTGGAGGACGTGGCCCATCCTCTCGTGCTGGGAGCGATTTTTGTCTGGTTGCTCGGCGCCGTTCTGTGGTCGGCGGTTTCGGTCGTGCGTCACGCTGATAACTTGGCGTTAAAGTGCGGTGAACCCTACGGGACACTTATCCTCACGCTTTCGGCAATCAGCATCGAGGTCGTCATGATCTCGGCCGCTATGCTCCACGGCGCCAATAACCCGACTCTCGCTCGGGACATGATGTTCGGAGTGGTCATGATTGCGCTCAATGGTCTGGTAGGATTTTCTCTTTTGTTAGGCGGATTGCGTCACCGCGAGCAAAATTACAATCTGCAAGGAGCGAGTGCATATCTGAACACGATCATGGCGCTGGCCGTCCTGGGATTGGTTCTGCCCAACTTCACTACTTCGCTTTCCGGTCCGCGGTTCTCATCCGTTCAGGAGATATTTCTCGTCGTTACCTCCCTGAGTCTTTACGTAATTTTTCTTCTCATTCAGACCGGACGACATCGCCAATATTTCGAGGAAGCGGCAGGTGCGCCGGTGACAACGGCGGGCGGCGATCATTCCCCGTTGCATCTGCGATCCACTGGTTTCCACGCGGCCATGTTGATTGTTTATCTGATCGTAGTTGTAGTTTTAGCGGAAAAGTTCGCTATTCCGCTCGATAACTGCATCGAGCGCCTGGGAATGCCGCAAGCATTTGGCGGCGCGATCGTAGCCGGGTTAGTTCTGGCGCCGGAGGCATTGAGCGCGGTCAAAGCGGCGAGAGGAAATCAGTTACAACGCTCAGTAAATATTCTGCATGGATCCGTCCTCGCTTCCATCGGCCTGACCATTCCCGCGGTGCTCATTATTGGCATGACGACCAACCGCCAGGTCGTTCTCGGGATTGAAGGCGGCAATCTTCCGCTGCTCGTCCTCACTTTGGGTGCGAGCGTGATAACATTCGGCAGCGGCAAAACCAACATCTTGCAAGGCTGCGTTCACTTGCTGCTGTTTGCCGTTTTCCTACTGCTGATCTTTTGTCCGTAACAGTCCGGGGTGCGGACCGAGCCAGCGTGAGACTGGCATTAGATTGGCGAGGCCTGTCTCTTCTCAATGACAACCAGGAAGATTCCGCCGAGAACGGCGACAGAAGCGATCGCGTAACGCAAAGTGACCGGTTCGCCGAGTAAAAGAATGCCACCGGTTGCGGCCAGGACCGGGACACTGAGCTGAACAGTCGCAGCGCTTGCAGCTTTCAAACCGGCTAAGGCAGCGTACCAGATCACATAACCGAGTCCGGAAGTGATCGCGCCGGAAATGACAGCGTAAGTGACGCCTAACGAATCGAGATGCATTTTCGGCAGCATGATGACACTGAGCAGTGCCGCGAATGGAACGGCGCGCAGAAAATTTCCTGTGGTCGAAGCGGTGGCATCGGGCACGGCTTTTCCGCGTAATGAATAAACACCCCAGGCTACTCCGGCGCCGAGCATCAGAATCGAACCGACCAACGGCGGAGCGGAAAGTCCGGGAAACACGAGCACGAGAAGTCCGGCGAGGGCCACGATCAGACCAACGATCTGAATTGCGCGCAGTCGTTCGCCTTTGCGAAACCCCCAGAGAATCATTGTTGCCTGGACCGCCCCGAATAAAAGCAACGCTCCCGTTCCGGCCGAGAGAGTGTTGTAAGCAAACGAAAATGCGGCGGCATAGGCAAACAGCGCAAGCGCGGAAATCCAATTACCGGCAGCCCTCATCCCAACCTTCTCCCTGAGGGAGAAGGGGCCGCCTCTCCTATTGGGAGAGGATTGAGGTGAAGGGAAACTCGTAACTGCTTCTGATCTCTCAACTAAAGGCGAAGCCGTTCGGTCAACGATCAATTTTCTTCGAGTTTGTAAAACGATCCAAAGCGCGACCGCGCCGGAGAAAATCCGGATAAAGGTAAAGCTGGCCGCGTCAATGCTCGTCTGCTTGAGCGCAGCACGACAAAGCAGCGAATTACTCGCGAACGCGATCATCGCCAATAGCGTGAGGAAGAAGAGTCGCGTCTTCATTTCTAGAAGTCAGAAGTCACAAGTCACAAGTCAGAGATCAGATTTACTCAGAATCGAACCCAATCGGGGAGTGGTTCGAAGCCGGCGAACCCACCTTCGTCCCCGCGTTGCACGGGACTACGGCGTGGCAGGCATTTCTTATTCATTCCTCAATTGGCTCAAATCCGGCGAACATGTCTTTTGCTTCCGCCAGTGTGTTCAGTGGCACACAATCACAGAGGGCGAAGAATTTATTCCACATCGCGAGGACGTTCGGATTCTTGTGCGCGGCCTCGATTGCTTCGTGCGATTTCCATTCGGAGACCTCAATGATCGTGCCGTCGCGCGCCCGCATGATCGTCGGAACGCGATCGGTCACCAGTCCTTCCTTGCGCAAAGTCGGTACGCGATCGCGCACCAGCTCGAGTAACTCTTTTTCTTTTCCCGGCTTCGGCCGGTACGCCACAATCACAATCACGCCATTCATAAGATCGACATCGAACTACTTCGTGGGCGAGATCAAATAAATGACGTGAACGTTTTGGCTGAGCGTGACCGGGGCAAGCCGATACTCGGCCTGTTGTGGCGCCTTCGCAGCGTACCCCCGCATACCTGCGACAGTTCCCTCCGATCCGAAAATGCGACTTTGAATCTCCGGAAAAGTGACCGGCGAAACCGCAAACACGGAATCAATCTTCATGTTGAGCGGTTTGAGAGTTTTGTCCGCTTGTTCGCGAGCATTAGAGAGCGCTTTTTGCCAAACTTCCGGTTCGACCTCCTTCTCCTTGGCCAGGCCTCCTTCGATTTCGGTAAATTCTACGCCTTGAATATTGACCAAATCGTCGGCGAGTTTTGGAAACGCCGTCACATCACGAACTTTGATCTGAAACGGTCGCGTCACCTTGTAGTCGATCAGTTTGGCGTGGCCGCGCGAAGAATTCTCATCCTGCTCGAATTCTGGCTCTGATCGCAGATCTTCAGCGATCACGTCGTTGTCGGCGATCTTACGCTCTTTGAGTAGAGCAAAAATTTTGTTGGCTTTAGATTGGACATCCTCATTCGCTTTCGGTTGATCTGGCGCGCGTCCTACCAAATCGAAGCGCATTGTGACGATATCGGCCGGTTTTTGAACTTCGGCTTTTCCTTCGACGTAGATGTAAGGTTTGTCGGGTAACCCGCCTTCAGCGAAAACGGAGATTGGAAGGATTAGTAGGGGGAAAAGAAAATGCTTCATGCGCTTTAGGCTGAACTAATCGGAGTAGATCGACAAGAACAGAGGTCAGGCCGTTATCTCGTCGCTCGGCGCCAGGAGATGCCCGAAGAGTTTGCCGGCGAGAAGAAAAGTGATGCCGGCAATTCCGGCCAACGCTGCATGAAGAAGCCAGAATTGCGTTGCTGGCATTTTTTCGAGAAAGCCGCCGATCCAGCCGACGCTAAGATTCGCCGCGAAGAACGCCACATAATAGATGCCGATGATGGTGCCCGAGAGGGAAGGCGGCGCGACCCGCGCATACAGCGCAAGCGAAACCGGAAAGACATTGGCGAATCCCGCGCTGTTCAAAACGTGGAACGCCAACAACCAGCCGATCGATACTTTATCTCCGGTCCGCGCCGCGATTGTGGCGCCGGCCACGAGTGAAAGCATACCAGTCACAGCGATCAAACTACCGATAGCGATTTTGTTAATCTCGGTCGGTTCAGGAAATTTTCTCGACCAAAGCCGCCAAAAAAGGACGGCGAGAAACAGAAAACTGACCGACACGATCGAGTCGAGCGTGATCAACCACGTCGTTGGTATTGTCTTCCCGAAGAAAACAAGATTGGCGTGATCCTGGGCCCACACCAGATAAGCGTTGAAAATTTGGTTGTTTGGAATAATGGCGATCGTGAGAAACGGCAAAAGCACCAGCAGAGCAGCGATCGCCATCCAGTCGTGACGCGTTAATTTCGTTTTCGTGACACTGGCCGTAGTCGCTTCCTTTTCTTGGACGGCAGGCGAATCGGCGGGCAAATATTTGCGACCAGAAAGATAAATCGCGATTGCGATGAGCATTCCAACTCCGGCGGCGTCGAAGCCCCAGGCCCAGCCGACTTTTTCGCCGAGCGTGCCGACGATGAGCGGTGAAATGATGACGCCGGCGTTGATGAAGATGTAATAAATTTGGAACGCGTCGGCGCGACGGTTATCGCCCGTGGCGTAGAGGCCGCCCACCTGACTGGCAAGATTTCCTTTCAAAAAACCAACACCGACTAGCAGACAAGCGAGCGCGAACAGGAAAGTAATCTCTGACGCCACCAAAAATTGGCCGACGGCCATGAGTAACGCACCGATGATGACTGCGCGCGTGCGACCGAGCCAACGGTCTGCGATCAGACCGCCGATGATCGGCGTGACATAGACGAATCCAGTGTAGAGACCGAAGATTGCCGATGAGAGCGGTTGGATGTCGAGATGTCCCCGGTAAAGGAATTCCAGAAAACGCCGAAATGGGCCGAAACCAATGATGTGTTCAACGTGGCCCGAATGCAGCAACCGGTTGACCATGTAAAGCACGAGCAACGTCTGCATTCCGTAGTAGGAAAAACGCTCCCATGCTTCGGTGAACGCGATGTAAGCGAGTCCCCGAGGGTGGCCGACAAAACTGCGGTCGTTCGGATTGTGCACGGCGACAAATTAGAAAGTAGGAAGCAGGAAGTAGAAAGAACAAAGTGACTTGAAGATGATTGTGATTATTTGGGGCGTCAGCGGTGCGGGCAAAACGACCGTTGGCGCATTGCTCGCGCACGACCTCGGTTGGAAATTTTACGAGGCCGATGATTTTCATCCGGCGGCGAACATCGACAAGATGAGGAGCGGCCGGCCGCTGACGGACGACGATCGACAACCGTGGTTAAAAAAACTGCGCGAAACGATCAAGCGATCTCTTGCCGCTCATGAGAACGCGGTCGTGGCATGCTCGGCTTTGAAGAAAAGATATCGCGATCTACTTCAAGTCAGCGCCGACGTGAAATTCGTGTTCCTCCAGGGAAGCCGTGCCCGGATCGCCGAGCAACTGAAACAGAGACGCGGCCATTTTATGAATCCCAGGTTGCTCGACAGTCAGTTTGCAGATTTGGAAGAACCGGAAGCGTCGGAAGACATGCTTACCATTGAGCTTACGGGCGAACCTGACAAATTGGTTGAACAGATTAGAGAAAAGTTGAGTCCGAGCCGGACTGGCGTAGTTGATAGTTGAGAGTTGAGTGTCGGAAATGACGATAGCGTCGATTATCGAAAAACGTCGGTTGAGTTCGCCGACGGTCACGCCGCAGGCATTGGCCTGGGACGGTAAGCAACTCTGGATGAGCTCGCGCGACGCCGGTTTTTTTTATAAGATCGACCCGCCTTCGCAGGGCTCCGGCGTGGCAGGCATCAGCGCATTGAAGATCGTCAAAGAAGTGGATCCGCCGGGAATTGTTTGGGCGGCCGTTCTTACCAATGACGGGTGGCGGCTCACGATCGGGAAAGGACTGAACGACGATCGTTATGTCTATCGTTACGACGGCAACGGACGATTCGAGAAGTTGTTCGCTTGTCCGGATTTGACCGGTTCGTATTTGAGCTTCGACGGCGAAAGCCTTTATCTCAGTCAGTGGTACGAACAACGGATTCTGAAGCTTGATAAGAGCGGAAAGACTGTCGGAACGATCGATGTCGGCGCGGAAATCTGCGGTCACGTGTTTGCCAACGGCGCGATCTACGTGTTGCGCGGGACCGAAAACGTCCCGAGACCGCAGTACGCGGGAGGTAAGCCGACACCGGAACGTTTTAGAAGTGGAGCAAAAGAAGGCGAAGAGCAGTGGTGGATTGCGAGACTCGATCCCAAAGAAAAGAATCCCGAGGTTGTCGATGTCGCGAAGGTTCCGTTTGCCGCGCGTTCGTTAACATTCGACGGCGAAAATTTCTGGTCGAATCATCGGGCGGCCAACGAGACGATCTGTTTTTCGCTTTCGGCTTAGGTTCAGGGCCGCAAAATTCCGGCGAGCCTGTCCCGGTACTGCCAAACCAGAAACAGCCAGAGTAATGTGACTACGATTCCAGGTCCGATACCTCCCTGGTCCATGAGAATGTGGAACACCAGAATGTTGAAGATGATGCCGCCCAGAATCGTTAGGGCAAGTGGCACGAATCGTCCAACCAGCAGCATCAAGCCGCAGAGCAGCTGCATGGCGCCAATGACGCTAGCGTAACCGCTGGCCACAAACACTTTGATGTAATCGCCGACCAAACCCGGTGGCGGGGGTGGAGTAGGAATGAAATGAAAGAAGAAGTTTGATCCGAAGAAAACGAACAGCAGCCCGAGAAGGATTCTCACTATAATCCTAGCGATTTTCATGGCCCCATGATTACCAAATTGGACCGAAGAAGGAAGAATTAAGAAATCGATCCGTGAGGATTTGAGAGTAAAATCGATGTTATGCGCATTAGCGAGATGAATTGGATGATGGTGGAGGAGTATTTGAAACGCGACGACCGCTGTGTGTTGCCGCTTGGAAGCACCGAACAGCACGCCTATCTGAGTCTGAGTGTGGACAGTATTCTGGCGGAGCGCCTCGCGACCGAAGTTGCGGAGTCGGCCGGCGTTCCGGTCTTTCCCGTTCTCGCTTACGGGATCACGCCATATTTTCGCGCGTTTCCGGGAACGATCACGTTGCGGGTGGAAACCTACATGTCGATCGTCCGCGACATCCTCGACGCGCTGGCGGAGCACGGGTTCAAACGCATATTGATCGTGAATGGGCACGGCGGAAACACGCCGGCGCAGGGACTGGTTGGCGAATGGATCGCAGATCATCCCGGCATCCGGGTGAAATTTCACAATTGGTGGAACGCACCGAAAACATGGGCGCAAGTGCAGGCGATTGATCCGGTGGCATCGCACGCATCGTGGATGGAGGATTTTCCGTGGACGCGTCTGGAAAAAATCAAAATGCCATCGGAGCAAAAGCCGGAGGTCGATATGAATCATCTCCGTCAGCTCGATCCGAAAGCATTGCGTGCTTATTTAAAGGACGGCAACTGGGGCGGCGTCTATCAAAGAAGCGATGAAGAAATGATAAAAATCTGGCGCGTAGCCGTCCAAGAAACGGTAGAGTTGCTGAACAACGACTGGGCAGGAAAATCAATATAATGAAACGGTTTGGAACGGAGCGATTTGTTTTAACGATGTCGATCTTGCTTTTGAGCATGACAAGCCTGCCGGCGGAAACCCACGAGCCGGGTCCATTCGAAAGGTTTTTTCGTAGGATGAGACAAGGGTTCAGCGAACCGCAGCACAAGCCGGTGCATCGAACTACTCACAAAAAGACTGACGAACCAACAAGTTCTCCGACAAGTTCTCCGACCGAGGCATCAAATACTCCCGCCGCGACTGGCGATGCGAGCGCACCACCGAGCGAACGCAACACTCGAACGGCAGCGCGAGCAGTCTCTAAAAAAGGCGAGGATTTGCGGTATGGAATCCCAGTCCCTGGCAAGAAAGGGTTTGTGACGAGTCCGTTTTCACCGGACAGCGGTTACATCGACGTGCGCGGTTTTGCTCCCGGCACGCCGGTGAAAGATCCTTACACCGGAAAAGTTTTTCTGACGCCATAGCTCGGCCGCCTTCGCCACGGCTACGGCGAGCCAAGGAGCACAGAAGGCAAAAAATTAGGTGGAAGCTGCCGCCGTTGTTGCCGAGCGAGCCGTGCTTCCGGCCAGCGCCAGGATTACGTCCGTTTTTGAAACGCTGCCGATCAACGATTGGCCGTTCACCTCGCTCACGACCGGCAGACGTTCGCCGTCGTGATGGCTGAATCGCTCCAGTGCTTCGGTCAGTGACGCATCGGGACCAATGACCGGAAATGAATCGCGCAAGATGTCGCCGGCAATCACCACCGTCGCGAGCTCGGGCGTGTTCAGAAAATTCTTGATATCGTGGAGCGAAATGGCGCCGAGAAAACGGTCGCGGTCGGTCACGTAAAGATAATTAAAGCGAGTGGCGATAAATTTCTCGCCAATCTCGGCGAAGCCGGCGGTTGGCGAAACGGTCAGCGGTTTCGGCTTCATCAAATCGCGAACGTGCAGCTCGGCCAGCTGTTTGCGATAATCGCCGGCGCCTTTGCGTTTGAGCGCTTCGGCGTAAATCGAACGCTTCTCGATGCTGACCGATGTGTAATAGCCGACGACGCAGGCGAGCATCAGCGGAAGAATGATTTGGTAATCGAGGGTAATCTCGAAAATCATCACGATTGCCATGATCGGAGCGTGCGTCACAGCCGCGAGAAATGCGCCCATGCCGACGAGAGCAAACGCGCTCGGATTTACCGGCAAATGCGTCAACACTTGTTGGGTGCCGCTACCAAACAAAAAACCGAGGCTCGCGCCGATAAAAAGTGTGGGCGTGAACACTCCGCCGACTGCGCCGGACCCGAACGTTGCCGTTGTTGCGGAAATCTTGAGAATCAAAATGACAGCGACGGTTTGCCAAAGCCATTGGCCACGTAAAATTCCGCTGACCGTGCTGTAGCCATTTCCGCAAACTTCCGGATGCCAGAGGGCAAAAACGCCGACGATTAGCCCGCCGATGCCCATTTTGATGAAAACCGGAGCGGCGATGCGGCCGACCCATTCTTCAGTGGCTCGCAGAAGTCGAATGAACCACGGCGCAATCAGACCTGCGATCAGTCCAAGCAACAAGTAGGGGAGAATCTCCCAATTTCGATTGAGTTGAAATGGTGGAATGTCATAGAGGGGAGCGGCGCCGAGAAATCCGCGCACGGTCAGCGTCGCCACGACCGACGAAAAAATGAGAGGGCCGAGCATTTCCATCGCCATCGATCCGAGCACGATTTCGGCGACGAAAATCGCGCCCGCGATCGGTGCGTTGTAAGCCGAGGCAATTCCGGCGGCGGCACCGCAACCGACGAGCAACCGCATCCGCGGCGTGGACCAATTCTGAATTCGGCCAAACGCCGATGCGATAACAGACGCGAGCTGAACCAACGGACCTTCGCGGCCAATCGAGCCGCCGGAAGCGATCGTGAAAAGCGCGGAGAGCGATTTTACCAACGTGCGCCGGGTCGAGATTCTGCCATCCCCGAGAACAATCGCTTCCATGTAATCGCTCGTTGTGATTCGGCTGCGCCAACGAGTGCCGAATTGAAGAACTGCGCCGGCGAACAGACCGCCGAGCGCGGGGACGCCGACCCGGAGCAGGGGAGAGAGTCCCGAAAATGACTCGACCAACCCCGGCGCCGAGCTGCCGGTGAGGATCTTATGGACGGCGCTCGTCAGCGCACGAAACGCAATCGACGAAAGGCCGCCGCAGAATCCGATCACCCCTGCCCAGAATAACGTGATTTGGAGATCGCTCGGCCGGGTGTGTTCCTGAAACCAAACCCAAAATCTCAGCCGCCGAAACGTACGCGGGTCCGCCGGAAGCGATCCCTTTGCAGTCCTCACGCGCACCTTTATCTCCTGCGTGCAGAGGAACCTGCGTCAAGTCAGAAGCGGAGCTTGGTCGACGCGGTTGGAAATTTCTGGTGACGGCGTAAGCTCGGAGCGCATGCCGAAATATCTCGTCGTTAGTACCAGTGGCAATCCCGACAGCAATAGCCGTCGCATGGGCCGGGTCGCGTTCGCGCATCTGCAAAAGCGAAAAGTCGACTCCACCTGGCTCGACCTCAGCGAGCTGGACCTTCCGCTGTGCGATGCGGACAAGTGCTATCTCAATGAGTCGGCGCAAAAATTAAACAAGGCGGTTGAGACCGCGGACGGCATTCTGATTGCCGCGCCGGTTTATAATTACGACGTCGCGGCCGCGGCCAAGAATATGATCGAGCTCACCGGCAACTCCTGGGAGGAAAAGGTGGTGGGATTTCTTTGCGCCGCCGGTGGAAACAGCAGTTACATGGCGGTGATGGCCTACGCCAACAGTCTCATGCTCGATTTTCGAACGGTGATTATTCCGCGATTTGTTTATGCGACCGGTGACGCATTCAAAGGGGACGAGATCGTCGACCAAAAAATGGCGACGCGAATCGAACAGGCTGCCGATGAGTTAATTCGTTTCACTCAAGCATTGCGTGGTTGAGGCGGCAAACGTTTCGATGTCGATCTTGCAGAATCTTTTGCCAACATGTTAAAACTTCGAGATGCGATTGTTCCCCCTTATCCTGATTGTCTTCTGTGCCGTAGCAGGCTTGGCGAGCGAGCCGACCACGATCGTCGTCAGCCGATGGGATTGGGCTGCGGCAAAATTTGATCGAGACGCCGAGAACGATCTTGGCAGGGGCGACTTGGAGAGTGCGCGTCGCAACGTTGCCGAAGCGTTGCGACGTGCTCCGACGTTCTGGCCAGCTCTTTACACTCGGGCGCAGTTGGCCATTAGCGAGAGGAAGTGGGATCAAGCCATCCGCGATTGCAATGAAGTGCTGCGGCAGTACTCGGCATATGTTCCAGCAGCTTTGTTACGCGCGCGAGTCAACGCGGCTCTGGGCAATTATGCAGCTGCGCGGAAGGAATTTGATCACGTGATTGAGATTCAGCCTCGGAGAGAATTCTATGCGATGGCGTTCAATCAACGGGCTTTGTTCCGCGCGACGTGTCCCAATTCATCATTTCGCGATGTGCGTGGCGCGATCGACGACGCAAAGAAAGCGTGCACCGTAACGATCTGGCGAGAAGCGGATCCGATCGACACGCTTGCGATCGCGTACGCCGAATCTGGGGATTTCGATTCCGCGGTGCGTTATGACCAACAAGCAATGCAGGCATACGAGGCTGGTTCGATGAGCAAAACGCTGCAAGAGCATCTCGCGATGTTCAAGCAGCACCGACGAGTCACCGAGCGTTAAAGCAGATTAGTTTCTGCCGAACACCTCGCGCCATTGGCGTTTAGTGGCCGCGAGATCGGCGTCGTGGCCGCGTTTTGTGGCGGCGGACGAGCTCTGCCGATATCAATCTTCACGTCCCTCGGATATCCGCCCGCCTTCCACGGATACGCCCGGTGTGAGCTTTAAGTGAAGATGTTTGGTCAGAAATTCGTCGATCGGGATCCACTTCCCGTTCAATTCAATGCGCTTGGTCCATGCGCACACTTTTAACAAGCCTCTCTGTAACCTTTGGATCTCTGCCGTTGCTTCGGCCAGTTGTTCGTCGGTTTGTTTGCGTCGCGTGATGTCCTGTATTTCTGAGATAAAGAAAAGTGGCGCGCCCGATCTGTTATGCACCAGAGATACGCTCAGCAGTACCCAAACAATGGAGCCGTCTTTGTGGAAGTAACGTTTCTCCATCTGGTAGGTCTTGATTTCACCTGCCAGCATCTTGCGCACATTGGCCAGATCGAGATCAAGATCGTCCGGATGGGTGATGTCTTGAAACGTCCGCGTGAGTAATTCCGCTTCGCTGTATCCTGTAATTTCGCAAATCGAGCGGTTTACGCGTAGCCATTTGCCCTCCGGAGAAACAAGGGCCATGCCGATGGCGGCAAACTCGAACGCGTTCTGGAAGAGAGAATTGGCCGTCAACGCATCCGGAGAAGGAATGTCTGGCAAAGAATCCATCAATCGATAGCCGCGCAGGAAAAATATCCGCTTCGCAGAGGCGAGTCTAGTCGTATTCCTGGTTCGGGCTTAACTCGCGGTGCCCGCCAGACCCAGCCGCGCGGCATCGGCTTTGAGCGCTGCGATCACGTTGGTAATGACTTCGTCGAGTGGCAGGCCGAGTTGTACCGCGCCTTGCACGATGTCTTCGCGATTAACCGCGCGCGCGAAAGCCTTGTCCTTCATTTTCTTTTTGACCGCGGCAAGATCGACATCGTTAATGTTTTTCGTCGGCCTAACGAGCGCAACGGCGACAACGAAGCTGCTCAGCTCGTCCACTGCGCGCAACGTTTTCTCGAGCGGTGTTTCGGGAGAAACTCCAGAGTAGTCGGCGTGCGAAAGAATCGCACGGCAAACTTCTTCGCCCCAACCGTTCTCGCGCAGCCATTTTACGCCGACAAACGGATGACCTTCGGTCGAGCTGCGTTCCAGGTTCGGATGGCGTTCGTAATCCATGTCGTGCAGCAATCCCACCGCTTCCCAAAGATCCGCGTCCGCCCCGCTGAGCGGGGCGAAATACTTCATCGAATCGGCGACCGCGTAACAATGCTTTCGCAAACTCTCCGATTGGACCCATTCGTGGAGAATCGCCAGCGCGCGTTCAGCTTGAGACATGGGAAGAAATTAAAAAGGACGAGAGGAAAGCAAAGCGTTAACTTTTCAACGATGCAACGTTGCGCTAGCTTCGATGACGATGTCCTGCGCGAAAATCGATCCGGCGCTGCACCAGACGCATAAGCCGTCCTGGATCAAAGTGCGTTTACCATCGAACCCGGTTTTCTTTTCGACCAAAGCGCTGATTTCCGATCTGCGCTTGCACACGGTTTGTGAAAGCGCGCAATGTCCGAACCGGTGGGAATGCTGGAGCCAGGGGACAGCTACGTTCATGATTGCGGGCGATCGTTGCACGCGCGCGTGCGGATTTTGCGCGGTGACAACGGCGAAACCATTTGCTTTGGAAGATGATGAGCCGCAACGCGTCGCCGAAGCGGTGATGCGGATGAAGTTGAAGCACGTCGTCATCACCGCCGTGGCGCGCGACGATTTGAAAGACGGCGGCGCGAATCATTTCGCGCGCGTGATCGCTGCCATCCAAAAAATGGATCCGTCGATTATCACCGAAGTACTGGTGCCGGATTTTCACGCAGAAGATTCATGCATCCAGATTGTGCTGGATGCCGGCCCCGACATTTACAATCACAACATGGAAACGGTGGAGCGGCTTACTCCGGTGGTGCGATCGCGCGCGAAGTACCGCACGTCGCTGCAAGTGTTGCGGCGCGCGAAAGAACTTTCACCCAAAACGGTTACCAAGAGCGGCATCATGCTCGGCCTCGGCGAAACCGAGCCGGAGATTTTCCAAACCATGGACGATTTGCGCGAAGTCGGCTGCCAGGTTTTAACGATTGGCCAGTATCTGCGCCCGACGCCGAACCATTTGCCGGTGGTCGAATTCGTCACCCCGGAACAATTCGATCTTTATGGCGAGATCGCGCGCAAAAAAGGATTCGAGCACGTCGCGTCCGGTCCGCTTGTGCGCAGCTCCTATCACGCGGCCGACTTTCATCCAGTTGTCCGCTGAGGATGGAGGCGTCAAGAACTGCGGCGGTCATTCCCGCTTACAACGAAGAAAAACACATCGGCGAAGTCGTGCGCCGAACGCGTCAGAGACTCGACGACGTTCTGGTCGTCGATGACGGCTCGCGAGACAAAACCGCAGACCGCGCGCGCGAAGCTGGCGCCGAAGTGATCGTTCATCCAGAAAATCGCGGCAAAGGTGAGACCATCAAAACCGGGTTGCGTCATTGGTTGGAGCGGCAAATCGATTTCGTAATCATTCTCGACTCGGACGGACAGCATCGGCCGGAAGAGATCGATCGATTCGTTGCGGCTGCGCTTTCGGCGGACGAACCAAAACTCATTCTTGGCAACCGGATGAAGGATGTTTCGTCAATGCCGCGCGTGCGGCAGATCGTTAATCGCTGGATGAGCGAACGGATCAGCGCGGTTTGCGGCCAGGAAATTCCGGACACGCAATGCGGTTTTCGAATGTTACATCGACAATTGATTCCCGACTTGCTCGGCGGTGCGGCGCGTTTCGATTACGAAACCGAAATGCTGATCGTTGCCAGTCGAAAGGGTTTCCGGATCGATTCCGTGCCGATCAGCACTGTCTATTCGGATGAAGTGAGCAGCATTCATCCGGTGCGCGACACGCTGCGCTTTTTCAAGCTGATGCGGCGCTACAAAAAGGGTAGGGGCGATTGACCTCAATCGCCCGCGCAGCGTCACGGTTTTTTCGCCGGAAGTGGCTTGCTGCTTTTGATGATCTCGTCTTCCGGCGTGAGCTTGGGCGCTTTGCCGCTGAAAATCACCCGGTTCGGTTTTTCGGCGAGCGAATCGATCAACGCCTTGGCGTGCGTCGTAACAACTTTCAGATTCAACAAAATCACATGTAGCTCTTTCATCTGTTCCTGAATCGATTTGTCGGTCGTGCTGATGAAAGTGTCAGCGGTGCCAAAAAGTTGGTCGGCGCCTTTGGAAACGCTTTCCAGGTTCTTGATCACGTTCTGCAAATTATCGACGTCGATTTTTAATGAATCGGCGAGCGGACCGAGCTTGGGCATGAAGTCGTCGAGGTCACCGTGCAAATCGGTGACGGTCAGGTTGAGATTGTCCAACAACTTGTTTGCATTTTCGAAGAGCGGTCCAGCCGCGGCGGTAATTTGTTCGATCCCATAAGCCGGATGTCCCTCGATTGCCGCGTTGTTGGCCAGCGTCTTGCCGCCGGGCGTGCCGGCGGAGAGCGCGACAAATTTCGGCGCCAGCAAGGTGTCCGCGCTCAGGGTCGCCGTTACATCGGCAGGCACCGGCGGAATTCCATCATCGAGCTCCACGGTTACAATGACGGCGTCTTTTTTGTTGCTCAATTTCGCGCGCTCGGCCGCCGTGAGATGACGCATCGCAATTACGCGTCCGGCTGGCGCACCGGCGTAGCGGACTTCAGAATGAACTTTGATGCCGGTGACATCCTCGTATTGGATTTGCAACGTCCGTGCCGGTTTTTTCAAGCGATACCCAGAAAGCGCAAACGTAAGCGCGGCGAGCAAGACGATGCTGCAAGCGATGACTGACAGCGCGACCAGGTAATCGGACAGATTCTTCTTCATTGAATAAAACGAGGAATGTCCAGGCTTGAATCAAAAATGACGAATGCCGAATCATGAAACAATGACAAAGCTCGAATAACGGAAAGCGCGTCGCACTTGGTTCGAGCTTCGGTTTTTGTCATCCCTTCGGCATTCGATATTCGTGCTTCGTCATTCATATCATGCGGTCTTGCGGTGAAATCGGTGGCGCGCGCCGACAAACGGTCGCGGTTTCACGTGTTGATGATGTTCGTGTTCGTCCTGAGAAAGATTCAATGGAATCGGTCCATCGGCTTCGCCATTAATGAACTGTTGCACTTCGGGATTGGGACTGTTGCGAATTTCGTCGGGTGTACCTTGGGCGACAATCGAGCCGTGACCAAGCATGATCATGCGGGTCGCAATTCGAAACGCGCTGGTCATGTCGTGCGTCACGACCACCGCAGTCATGTGTTCACCATGCGTGAGCTTCTGGGTGAGTTGATCGACCACCGCGGTCATGATCGGATCGAGTCCGGAAGTTGGCTCATCGCTGAAGAGTAATTCGGGATCGAGCGCGAGCGCGCGGGCGAGGCCGACGCGTTTTTTCATTCCGCCGCTGATCTCGGCCGGCTTCAGATCTTCAAAACCGCTCAAGCCGACCATTTGAAGCTTTTCCTCCACGATTTGTTCAATCTCCTCAGCTGAGTTATCGGAGTGTTGCAAAAGCGGCAGCGCAACATTTTCGCCGACAGTGAGAGAAGCGAGCAACGCGCCCGACTGAAATAACATTCCGAATCGTCGACGGATGGACGCGATTTCGCGTTCGTTCATTGTGGTAATTTCCTGGCCGAAAATTTTTACCGAGCCGGAGGTCGGCTTCATCGAACCGATGATGTGACGGAGCAACGTGCTCTTGCCGCAACCGCTTCCGCCCATAATCACGAGCGTCTCGCCGCGGTGAACGTTAAACGAAATGTCGTTAATTACAGTCCGGTCGCCGAATCTGCGCACGAGGTCCGAGACTTCGATAACCGGAGAGTTATCTAACGTGGGCATGATCAAAATGACGAATTCGGAAATGACCAATGACGAATGCCGAATGACGAAGGAAGGCCAAAGCTCGAATACTCAACGTCATTGTTTGCTTCTCCAGATTTTCGAAAAGATAAGGTGCAGTTCTCGGGCTTCAGCCCATAGCGGCCTAGCCTGCCCTTTAAGTTCTGGCAGTGCGCGAACGGCCATTCGAAGAAAATGTTTCACCTCGCGCGCTTCTTTCTTGCACGTCCCGATGTTCTTTAGGAATTCCTTCTTTGACACTGCATCGTCGGCTTCAACATAGTTCGCGCCGACACTGGTAGCCGCACCAACAAGTTGTGCAGTGATTCGACTGGTAACCACGTTCTGTGGAATGATCTTCGCGAAATCAATGATCGCTTCGCCGAAACGCGCGGTCCGCTCTTCCAAGTCATAGACTCGCTTCGTCGCGGGTTCTTCGCGAACGATTGCTACATGGCGGTCGTTCCAAAACGACGCCTCGGCAGTCTGTTTGGATTTCGTCATTCCTTCGTCATTCGCCATTCGTGCTTCGTCATTCTTTCTCATGCTCCGAAAAAGAAAATTCCGGTGAGGATGGCGTTGCTTATTAACATTGCCAGCAGCGCTTGAACGACCGATGACGTGGTGGCTTGCCCGACGCCTTCGGCGCCGCCTTCAACGTGCAATCCGGCGTTGCACGCGATCGTGATCACGATCCAGGCGAAGACCACGCTCTTGATCATGCCCGAATACAAATCCCAGGTGTCAGCGCTTTCGAGTGCACGCATGATGTAGCCGGCGGTGTTGAAATTAAGCGCGAATCGGCAAACCGCCCAACCTCCCAGCACGCCGATGTAATTTCCGAAAATCGTCAGGGCAGGCAGCATGATAAGCATGGCAAGGAAACGCGGGACGACCAGATATTGGACCGGATTAATCGCCATTACTTCGAGCGCCTCGATTTCTTCCGAGACTTTCATCGTTCCAAGTTCGGCCGCGACGGCCGATCCGCTCCGACCGATCACGATGACCGCGATCAGGACCGGGCCCATCTCCCGCAAGATCGACAACATTACAAGATCGGGCACATAAATCTCCGCTCCCATCTGCCGAAGTGAATGCGCTGCCTGCATCGCGAGCGTCACGCCGATGCTGAATGCGGTCAGCGCCACCATCGACGTCGCGCGCACGCCGATGAAGACCAGTTGCCGAAAAATCTGGGAAATACTAAAAAACTGGCCGGTAAAAGGCGCGACGAACACCCAGTAAAGCAAACTCAAATTCAGCCGCAGATAATTCTTCAACATCCGAACGGGCCAGAATGACAAGCTGCGTGATGCGACGAAAGCCGAAAATCCGAGCCTGGATTGGCGCTTAGCAGATTAGATCAATCCGCGCTTGCGGAAGTCGCCGATGTTTCCACCGCTGGAGCGTTCGATCATGTCGATGGTGAACTTGAGGAGGCAAACTTCCCAGGCTTCGTCTACGCCTTGGATGATGGCGCTGAGCGGTTCGTCCCGATGCTGGACATGCGACTTCGTGCGGGCGATCACCGATTCGATCGGGTCACGAAACATTTGTTCGGTCACGTCCGTTTTGCGAAATTGAAAACCGTAACGCAGCACGGCGGTGTTGTGGGCGTGCTCGCGTAATTGATCGGCGTAACGTTGCGCTTTCTCGCCAAAACCTTCGAGCAATAACCGGCTGAAATGTTCCGGCGTGAGGATCTGGGGACGGTCGGCGTGAATTTTTCCGTCGCGGACACGCACTTCATTCACGCGGTCCATTAGCTCGGAGATGAGATAAAATCGAAAGCTGGTGGTGCCGAAGGTGGCGATCTTCTGATCGGGCGCGAGAATCACCTGGGTGTTTTCAATCGCGTATTGGAAATCGTCTTCCTTCATTTTGATGCAAAGGTAGCGGCGATTGACCTCAATCGCCACTGGCGGTTGATTCGTTCGCTTCCCGCTTACTCACCCTCTCGGGCTATCCCGTCGATGTCGCTCGGCTCCCGCCGGCTCCATTCACTGAACCGCCCCTACCTCAATCGAGCGCGGACGCTTCCAGTGCGCAGGTCGCGATCTCGCGAACGCGGCGCGTTCGCCAGCGCAGCACGGCTTCGCTGGTGAAAAGCGCGAGCGCGAGCCAGATCAAAACAAAAGTGACGAGGTGGCCGCGCGTAAATGGCTCGTGATAAAGGAAAACCCCAAGAAAAAACGAGCCAATCGGAGAAAGGTATTGGAGGAACCCAACCGTGATCAGGCGAAGATGTCGCGTAGCGTAGCCGAACCAGAAAAGCGGGACGGCCGTCACGACACCGGTGCTGATGAGCAGGATCGACAACGACCAGCTGGCGCGGCTGAATACAAGCGCGCCCGATCGCTGAAGACAAATGAGAAAAACAACCGCGAACGGAACGAGCAAGATCGTTTCGATGAACAAACCGGGAATGGCGGCGGTGCCGGATTGTTTTCGGAGCAATCCGTAAAGCCCGAAGGTGACGCAGAGCAAAACGGCGATCCACGGGAAGCGGCCGTAACCGAAAGTGAGGTTCAAAACGCCGAGCGCGGCGAGCAAGACCGACACGAACTGCAACCGGGTAAGACGTTCGCGCAGAAAAACTGCGCCGAAGAGAACATTCATCAGCGGCGTCATGAAATAACCGAGGCTGGTTTCGATGACGCGGCCGGCGTTGACCGCGTAAATGAACAGAAACCAATTCGACGCGATTGCTAGACCGCCGGTCAGGCAATAAATTCGCGCGCGAGGCGAACGCACGTTGGCGATGAGCTCAGGCCAGCGCCGCTGCCAGCTCAGCACGATTGAGAGAAAAATTGTCGTCCAAACAAATCGATGCGCGAGAATTTCGGTGGTCGGAACGGTAGCGAGAAGTTTCCAATAAATCGGGATCAGGCCCCAGGTCGTGAAGGCGGCGATTCCAGCAATGAGTCCGGAAGTTTCGTGCGACTTTGCGGAATCCGTGCGCTCGCCACAGCGAGTCCGTCCGTTGGCGGACAAGATCGACATGCACTCTTCCTATTTCATGGAAGAGACATGTGAGCAAGGTGGATCGGCCGCGCCGCGGGCGATGGTAATTCAACTCGGCTTCGCCGACACTTTTAACATCGAGTAGGGGACTGCTCAATCCACCAGCTGCGCTACTTTTGCGCGACCTGGGTAACCAGCGACAAAAATGCGGCATAACCTTCATGCTGCATGTCGTCGGTCATGATGAAACGCAACGCGGCCGAATTAACTGCGTAACGCTGTCCGGTTGGCGATGTTGAATCGGCAACCAAATGGCCGAGGTGCGCATTGCTGCGTTTTGCGCGCACTTCGATGCGATGCATGTCGTAAGAATTATCGTCCTTTTCGAGAATGGAATCTTTTGAAATCGGTTTCGAGAAAGTCGGACGGCCGGTGCCGCCGTCGAATTTATCGAGTGAAGTAAAGAGGGGTTCGCCGGTGATGACGTCGACATAAATGCCAGGTCGAACATTGTTCCAATATTCATTTTGAAATGCGGTCTCGGTGCCGTTTTCGCGGGTGACGTGATATTGGTCCGGTTTGAGGCGCGAGCGAAGGATGGCGTCGCTCGGCACCGACCGGTTAGGATCAAACCCGGTGTTCTCTTTCATGAGCGCATGCGCGGCGAGCGCGAAGTAGAGGGCGACGCCAACCAGAAGAACGGCAACGCCGAGCCCGATGCCCAAGCTCACTCGCGACGTGTCGTCGATGGTAATTCGAGCGCTGCTCATCTGGAGGCCTCTGGCTCCAGGGAAACAGAAAAACTAGACTCAAGTCACTCTTTTTTTTCGAAGGACTGAAGATATTCGGCGTAACCTTCGGCTTCCATTTTTTCCGTTGGGACAAAACGCATCGCACCGGAGTTGACGGCGTAACGTTCGCCGGTGGGCGACGTTGGGTCCTTGAAGAGATGGCCGAGATGCGAATTGCTTAACTTGGCGCGGACTTCCGTCCGTTGCATATCATGAGAAGCGTCGGCTTGCTGAAAAACGCAATCCGGCGAAATCGGTTTGGTAAATGTTGGTCGTCCAGTTCCGCCGTCGAATTTGTCGAGCGAGCTAAAGAGCGGGTCGTTGGTGATAACGTCGACGTAGATGCCGGGGCGATTGTTGTCCCAATATTCGTTTCGGAAAGCGGTCTCGGTGCCGTTTTGGCGGGTGACGCGGTATTGGTCCTCGGTCAATTTCGATTTCAGAACAGAATCGCTCGCAACCGGCTGGAGATAATTATAATTGCCGGCCTTCTTTTTCTCCGCCTGAATGCTGCTGTAGTGAAGAAATCCCGCCATCACTGCGATCGCGGCGGCCAAACCGAGCCACAAGCTCAAATGCGACGAGCGCTTCGAAGGTTGGTCGATTCGGTGCATAGCGGAGGCTTCCTGCTGGTTGACCCGTTTGGGGCCCTCTGATTTGACGAGCCGCAACCCGTCAATCATCAAAGTTTCTTAAATAATACGCAGCTAGACCCGGGGATGGTTTGATCTAAATCTCCGGCCGCAGCGATTATTTTTTCTTTTCGAAAAGCGGCAGATACTGGCCGTAGCCTTCTTCCTTCAATTTTTCGACCGGAACAAAACGCAACGCGGCCGAGTTGATACAGAAGCGCTGGCCGGTCGGGGCGGGACCGTCGTCAAAAACGTGGCCGAGATGCGAATCGCTTTTGCCGCCGCGCACTTCGGTGCGTTCCATGCCAAGAGTGGGATCTGATTTTTCGGCGACGCTCTGTTTGTCGATCGGTTTCGTGAAACTGGGCCAACCGCTGCCGCTGTCGAATTTGTCGAGCGACGAGAAAAGCGGTTCCCCGCTGACAATATCGACATAGATACCGGCGCGATGATTGTCCCAATACTCATTTCGAAACGGCGGCTCGGTTCCGCATTGCTGAGTCACGTGATATTGCTCGGGCGTGAGTTTCTTCTTTAAGTCTTCCGAGGACGGCTTCGCCGCAGCTTGATTAGTAGATGATGGAGTTGTCATAGGGTTTGATTGGGGAACAGCGTCATTCGGTTTTTGGGCGCCGGCGCGATTGAGGAAAATCAATACGCCAAGTAACGACACAAATACGACCGCACAGAAAATCAACATTCCGCGCGAAGATGGTGGCGGGCGTTTGGGCAATTGGATCACGCTAAAAATTACGCGATTTAATCCTCTCGTCCAGCAACCACGAATGAACACGAATCAACACGAACTTACAGGACAAGGCGTTCCCATTCGAGTTTGCGGCGTTTAAAGTTCAAAATTACTCCGACACGCAAGTTCGTGATTTGCAGGTAATTCAACATCAGACCTCGCTCGTGATCGGTAATTTTGTCGATGACCTTTGTATCGATCACGATCGCACCGAACGCGATGAGATCAGGAACGAACAAGCCAACCTTAGTGCCTTTGTAAAGGACATCGAAGACAGGCTGCTGTCGGAACGGAATTGCTCGCAATCCGAACTCGACGACCAGCGCATTCTCATACGGCTTTTCAATGATGCCATGGCCGAGTGTGCTCAGAACTTCAATCGCGCACCCGACGATCTGATAAACTTCGTTCTTGAAGAGCAGCTTCTTGCCACTGGAATCCATTGGGGGGATCGGCTGAGCAGAATTTTAAACCACGAATAAACACCAATCGACACAAATGTTCGGAGTGTCAGATCTGTGACTTCTGATTCGTGTGTATTCGTGTTCATTAGTGGTTAAATCCTAATCCCGCCGTCCAGCCAACCACGAATGGACCCGCCTTCGCATAGCTACGGCGCGGCAGGCACAAATGGACAAGAAACAAACGTCGAGAGATCAGAGGTCTGCGATCACAGATCAGCCGAATGGTGTTATATCTGACCTCTGACCTCTGACCTCTGACTTCTGACTTCTGACTTCTGACTTCTGATCTGTGACCTCAGGCAGCGAATTTAGTCGCTGCGTCCAGCTTCGGGGACCTGGATGTAACGTCGGCATACGAGCAAACCGATTGGCGCAACTGACGCCGCGAGCGCGAAGATCAACCACAGGCTTCCCGCACGACATTCGCCATGCTCAGGACAGAACGTGGCAAGGAGCCATCCACTTGTTCCGATCAGGAGTTTGCCGACCAGAAACGGAATGTAAGCGAGCGCTCCGTAGGAAGCCTCCTGACCAGGCGGTGCGATTGCCGCCGCGTATTCATAGACGCGCGGCGAATAGAAAGCTTCGCCGACGGAAAAGATCGTCAGGTAGATCGCCGACATGATGTAGTACGGATGAACCGGGCCCGTGAGTCGCAAATAAACGTGGCCGAACGCGTGTCCGACCGCGCTGTCTGCCGCCGGGACGAACCAATCCGTCGGCAAAACCATGACGAAAACTCCCACCGCGCAAATGATGCTGCCGATAATGACTATGCGATACGACGCGACGCGCTGGGTGAGGGCACCAATTACTGGAGCGAGCACAATAATGAGGATGGCGTTGATCCCGGCCAGTTTGCCGACCGGCGCGTGTAATCCCATCTCGCGATCGCCGAACTTCGGGAAGACGTAATCCATTTGCAGAAAAATGGCTTTCAGGAATCCGATGAAGAGAAAGAACACCAGCAGGCGGTAAAATCCGGATTGCCCGATCAGGCGACGAAAAAGCGCCAGCGTGTCGTTCGAGCCTTTCTGGACGGTTCGCGCAATTCCTGTCCAAAAGCCGGAGCGAGCGGCGTCCGTTTTCGTTACGGTCTGGTCGCGCTGCGCGTCACGTCGCAGAAAATAAATCGTTGGGAAGAGCAAGATCTCTAGTGCGAGACTCACGCCGAAGAGTTGCTCATGCGGTGTTGGTTGAAACCCTGAGATGCTTATGTGGAGATCGAGCGTGCGAATGAAATCGAAAACATAACCGGCGACGAAGTAACCGACGTTCATCAGCGCGTAGATAATCGAGAACGCGATCGACCGTTGCGCGGTCGTGGAATAGACTCGCGTCGCCGCGAGCAAAACCGGCGTGCCGAGCGCTTCGCCAATCGCCAGCGGCAGCAAGCCGCAGACCAGCGCCAGCGTTGGACCCGTGGTCAGAATCATGACGCTGCGCGCAAATGTGCAAATCGCGACGCCGAGGAAAAAAGTTCGGCGAAGTCCGATTGCGTCGGTGAGCGAGCCGGCCAGCAAAGTGAACGCCGTCATCATCGGCGCCCAAACCCAGCCCACCAACGCGCCGGCCGCTTGATCGCTGAAACCGAGATCTTTCGACAACCACAGCACCATCGTCTTGTTCGTGATCGAGTAGGCGGTGTAGATGAGGAACTTGATCAGGAAGGTGAGCCAAAGATTCCGTTGCGCGCCGCGCAGAACTGTGAATTTCGCAATGAAGCCGCGCATACCGCCAAGCGGTAGTGGCGGAACGGTTTCTTCGGCAGGAAGCGCTTCTTTTGTTACTTCAGCCACAATTTTGATTTTCGGCTACAACATCTCCGCTACAAATTCGCGCGCGTCGAACGGCGCGAAGTCTTCTATCCTTTCGCCGGTGCCGATAAAGCGGGTTGGAATCTTCAATTCATCCTGGATCGCAACCACGATTCCGCCTTTGCCGCTGCCGTCGAGTTTGGTCACGATCAAACCGGTAAGGCCAAGCGCTTGATGAAATTCGCGCGCCTGACTCAGCGCGTTGCTGCCGGTGGTCGCATCGACGACCAGAAGAATTTCGTGAGGCGCGGTCGGATCGTTTTTAGAGAGCGCGCGTTTCGCTTTTTGAAGTTCAGCCATCAAATTCGTTTTGGTGTGCAACCGGCCCGCCGTGTCGCAGACTAGAAAATCAATCCCGTCGTTCGCCGCTTTTTGATACGCATTGTAACAGAGCGCAGCTGGATCCGCGCCGTATTGACCTTGCACCATTTCAACCCCGAGGCGCTCCGCCCAAATTCCAAGCTGCTCGATCGCAGCCGCGCGAAATGTGTCGGCGGCCGCGAGCAGGACTGTATGTCGCGCAGGTAGGGGCGATTGACCCCAATCGCCCGCGGGCGGTTCAGGTGAATCGCCCCTACCTAAAAGATGGTGCGCCAATTTCGCCACGGAAGTTGTTTTGCCGGTGCCATTGACGCCGACGATGAGAATCACGTTTGGTTTGCCTGAAAGCGGTCGAATCGATTTCGTTTCGCCGGCTAGAATTTTCGCAATCTCTTCCCGCGCAACTTTGATGACGTCCTGGATTCCAAGCAGCGACCAGGCTTCGCGCTCCTGAAGCTGGGCAATAATTCGTGTGGTCAGCGGAACACCGAGGTCCGCGCGAATCAGCGCATGCTCCAGTTCGTCCCAATCGATCGGTTTGCCGGCGAACTGTTGGGCGAGCGCTTCAAGAAATTTCATGTTCCTGTCATTCCGACCGAAGTGGAGGAATCTCTTACTATTTCTGAAATATCTAGAGATGTCTCCCGTTCGACTCGCTGCGCTCGCTCAGGGCGGGCTCTCAATATGGCGGCTGCGCCGCTGTTAAATGGATGCAACGTCACGTTGCCGCTCGACATGACAACGAAGGAAGGCGTTAGGCCGTGGGCTCTTGTTTCGTCACTGCTTCACGCGCCGGACGCGTCAGGTCTTTTCGGACGCGGTCCAGAATGCCGTTCACGAATCCGCCCGATTCGGCGCCGCCAAAAGTTTTTGCGAGCTCGATCGCTTCGTTGATCGAAACGACCGGTGGAATGTCGTCACGATAAAGCATTTCGTAGATGGCAAGTCGCAAGACATTTCGATCCACCGCGGAAATGCGGTTAAGATTATAATTCTCGCAATAGCGTTTGATCTGCTCGTCAATTTTCGGGAGGTGCTCAACCATCCCTTCGATGATCGGCTGCGCAAATTCGCGCACGTTCGGTTTGACCGGACAAAAATCCCAAAAGTCGTCCATTCGCTCGGGAGTTTCGCCGTGTTGGAGATCGCGCCAGAAGTGATACTGAATGGCCGCTTCGCGCGCGTGTCGCCGCTTACCCATAGCATTTATTTGTTCCGCAACTTCGAGATCACATTCAAAATCTCAACCGCAGCCCGGGCCGCTTCCGTGCCGCGATTAATTTCATTCTCGAGACAGCGCTCGCGCGCCTGATCTTCGTCGTCGAAGCTCAGGACGACATTGATGACGGGAACTCCCTGACTAACTGCGATTCGTTGGAGAGCGTCGGTGACCGACCGGCTCAAATTTTCCGCGTGATCCGTTTTGCCTTTCAAGATGACGCCGATAGCGATGATGGCGTCACCGCGTTTTTGCAAAGCGAGCTCGTGGACGACGAGCGGAATCTCGAACGCGCCCGGAACTTGCAGGAGCGAGGTGGTTGCGCCCGGTATCAAGGCGCGCAATTCGGCCGTAGCGTGATCGATCAAACCCTGCACGTAGCTGGCGTTGAACTGGCTCGCCACAATCGGGAAGTGTCGTTTAGCGCCCGCCCCAATCCGCGGACGAGGGGAAATCAAATTCGACATTCCCATCTAATCCTCCAACAAGTCCGTCTCGGCAAGAGGACGTGACCTTGATCAGAGGCGCGAGAGAGCTTTTTCGGCGAGCGCCTTACAGCGGTTGATCTGGGCCTCTTCGCTTTCAGGCCCACCAACGCTGATCCGGATAAAGACATCGTTTTTCAGGACGTAAAGCGCGCCACCCATGCGGTTTGCCGTCCAATAAGCGGCATCGCCGATGCCTTCCAACTTTTTGGGCGGTCTTCCTTTTTCTTCATCCTCCTCGCGCAAACTTTTCTTCTTTTCCTCGTCGCCCTTTTCCTCTTTCGCTTCTCCTTCGTAGCGGCCGAATGTTTCCTTCCAAAAATCCTTCGGATTGCGCGCCTTGGGCGATGCCGGATCGCTTTGGGTTACAGCCAGGCTGACCGACTTGTTGAAGGTCTCGGCGCTGTAGAAACATTGCGCGACTCGAAAACTGCCGTCCGATTGTTCGCTGCCTTTGGCGTCTTTGATTGGCGAGCCCTGGATGGCCTGGGCTTCTTCGTTAGTGATTAATCCGCAGGCGCCAATCTTGGCCCGCTTTGACGCTGCCGCGGTGGTTTTGGATTTCTGACAACCCGGTAAGGCCGTGAGCAGGGCGATTGATAAGACGAACGCAAGTCGGTGAGTTTTTGATGCGAGCAATGCAGTTATCATGAAGTTAAGTCTTCTGGGTTTCGGTCACAGGGCGCGCCACCACCAAACCGGTCAGCAAAAAGACAAGGGCGGCGGAAAACAAACAATATCGGCAGAACGCATGAAGGCGGAAAGCCTGAACGAAAAGCAGCCAAAGCGTCATGCAAAACATCGCGGTTACCGTCCAGGTGAAAAATTTTTGAGCACGCGCATAACCGAAGCCGGCAAAAGTGGCGAAGCTGAATGCACTGAAGTAAGCGAGCGCGCCCAAACTGCTCACCGGAATCCTGCCGATCTTCGCATAACTGCTGCCTAACACTCGAAAACAATCGGGCGATCCGCCGCAAACCGCGGTTTCACCCGACAAAAAGATCACCGTGAGATAAGTCGCTTCGGCCAGGCCGACCAGCGAAATCAAAGCGGCCGCGCTGTAGAAAATGGTTTGGATGCGTGAGCCGCTCATTGTCGATCTTACGGTTAGGTGGTCGTTGCGGAAAATCTCATGAGGAAGGCTTGGCCTTTTTCAAGGCAGCTTCGACAACCGCGGGCAATCCATCTGGATTCAACTGAGTCGGCGGTAATGCTTCATTATTCAAAAAAATTGTCGGCGTCGTTTTTACTCCAATCGCCGCTCCGCGCTGCTGATCGAGTTCGACTTGCTGTTGAACGTCGGTGCTGTCCATGTCTTTCCGGAAGCGACCGAGGTCCAGTTGAAGCATCCCGGCATAGGCATTGAACAGCGCGCGTGCATCGGTCGATTGGCTCCATACCGCCTGCTCGCGAAAAAGCAGATCATGCATTTGCCAGAAACGACCCTGACGTCCGGCGGCTTCGGCCGCACAAGCTGCGTCTTTGGCGTGGGCGTGCATTGGTAACGGAAACTCGCGGTAAATGACGCGGAGATTGTACTGCTTTTGCAGGTGGTTAATTGGTTCGGACAACTTGCCGCAAGGCGGACACTGAAAATCGCCGAACTCTTCGAGCGTGACGGCTGCGTTGGCTGGTCCGAGTACGTGAACTGATTCGCCGGCTACTTCACCCTCGGCCTTCGCGAATTTTGGAGGAGCGTTGGCGGAACGTTTGGCCAGGTAAAAGTATGCGCCGCCGCCAACCGCGAGCAGCGCGACAATAATTACGATGATAAACGGCAGGAATCGCCTCATGCAAAAGGTCGAAAGATATAGCTCAGGTCTCCGATCAACGCGAGTCCACGGTTATTTTCCCGACCGACGCCGCATCGGTTTGGCGGTTTTTAGATTTCCGCTCCGCCGATTGCGAGCTTGTCGGCAGGATTGCGACGATAGCGAAGACAAAACCAATAATCGCGAAAAGGGCGCCGAGAGTGGCGCGTTCTCTGGCGGAAGCGAGGTTGTTTTTCATGGCTCGAATCGTAGATGGGGCTTTTCACCTACGAATCGAGCGATTGCGCCGAGGTGGACGCCTCTGCCCGCGAAGTAATTGATTTCTGCCTGCCTCAAGCAGACCTACAGCAGATGCCCGAGCTTTACCTTTTTGGTCTCGAGATATTTTTCGTTGTGCGGATTCGCGGCCGTGCGAATTGGGACCTGTTCAACCATCTCCAGACCGTAACCTTCCAGGCCGACCACTTTTTTCGGATTGTTGGTCAGGAACCGGAACTGCCGAACGCCGAGATCGAAAAGAATCTGCGCGCCAATTCCGTAATCGCGCAAATCTGGCGGCAACCCGAGCTTGGCGTTCGCTTCCACCGTGTCGAGTCCTTCCTCCTGCAATTTGTAGGCGTGAATTTTTGCCGCTAACCCAATCCCGCGTCCTTCCTGTCGCATGTAAACCAGGACGCCGTTTCCTTCCTCGGCGATCTGCCGCAGCGCAGCGTGCAATTGATTACCGCAATCGCACCGGCGCGAACCAAACACGTCGCCGGTAAGACATTCACTGTGGACGCGCACCAGTGTCGGTTTGTTCTTGTCGATCTTGCCTTTGACCAGCGCGAGATGATGCATTCCGTCGAGCGTCGCGCGATACAAATGCAGATCGAAATCGCCGTAATCCGTCGGCAACTTTACCACCTGCTCGAGCTCGACCAGTTTCTCGCGTTTGCGGCGATACGCGATCAGACTTTGGATCGTGCAGATGCGGAGTCCGTGTTTTTTCCGGAACTCCATCAGTTCCGGCAACCGCGCCATCGTTCCGTCATCGTGCAAAATTTCACAAAGCACGCCGGCCGGTTGCAATCCGGCCATCCGGGCAAGATCGATGGCCGCTTCGGTGTGTCCGGCGCGGCGCAACACTCCGCCGTCCTTCGCGCGTAACGGAAACACATGCCCCGGTTGAGTCAGATCGTCCGGCGATGAATGCGGATTCGCGATCGCAAGAATTGTGGTTGCGCGATCGTAGGCGCTGATGCCGGTCGTCACCCCGCGGGCCGCATCCACCGAAACCGTAAAATCCGTGCGTTGCGCTTCCCGGTTTTGTGTCACCATTCGTTGCAAACCAAGTTGCTCGGCGCGCTCGTTCGAGATCGGCACGCAAATCAAACCGCGTCCGTGCGTCGCCATGAAATTGACCGCTTCCGGCGTCACTTTCTCCGCCGCAATCACCAGATCGCCTTCGTTCTCGCGGTCGGCGTCGTCCGTCACGATGACAATGCGCCCCTTGGCAATGTCGCTCACCACATCGTCAATCGCATCGAATTGAAATGTCTCCTTTTGCTGCGAAATCATCCGCCAACAGATTACCGTTCCCGAACGGTATGAGCAACTGCAGGCTTAGTCTTGCTCTTAATCCTGCTCGCCTGTCGAGCCGGGCAATGATGCGCCCTGGGTAGGGGCGGTTCACCGAACCGCCTGCGCTCGCAAAAAAAATTAAACAGAAGACAACAAAGACAACAAAGATCGTGCGTAGGAAATCAAATCCTTCGTTACCTTCGTTTCCTTCTGTCAAGTCCCGTCCTGCTCCTGCTCTGCGATCACTTTACGCTGCTCGCCACAATTGCTTCCGGGCGAAGCCAAAATCGCAGCCGACCTTTCAGCAAGACCAAACCTGATCTTTTTGAAAGTTTTGGGCGAACTTCACGCCAAAAAAATCGTATTCAACGAATGAGAGTCAGGCGTATGCCGAAAGAAAACTGTCCTCCCGTTCGTCCCAAAATTCTTGCTTCGCGAAACCTCATTGCCGTTTCATTCTGCGTTTTCCTGGCCGGATGCACTCTCATCGCGCGCTACGACCGGGTCGCCTACGAACACGCCACCAGTGCAAAGGTGGATACGCTGGCTCTGATGAGTAAAGCCACTGGCAGCTACGATGATCATGCGAAAGAAGTTGAAGCGTTGATCACCCAGCTGGACAAGGCGTACGAGTACGATCGCGGCCGCCAACTCAACAAACTAACGGTTGCTCAATGGGACATTCTCCGGGATCCCAATCGCGATCTCGTCGGTGGCTTTTTGAAAATGTGGAAGGCGAAAGGCAGTTTGAGCGCGACCTTTATCGCCGAAAAGAAAAAACAGGTCGCCGACGCTTTCGATCAGATCATTCAGCTGGAGAGCGGAAAACCGCGGCCGGTCAAAGCAAAGGAATAGACCGATTATGGCCAACATCGACATCGGCAATATTTCGAAGAGCGTTGAGGATCAATCCAAGGCCCTCGCCGAAAAACTTTTCAAGCAATACACTCACCAGGCAGTTAGCGACGTAGAAGATTTTTTGGAGAAATCGAAGGAAGCTCTGGCGGGTTGGATCGAAGAGCTTGACCGTGGCGATCTCTACAAGGACGAATTCGAAAGCCTGGTCAGAGGACAAGCCGACCTGGCCGAGATGCGCGCTCTCAAGCAAGCCGGGATGGGCATGGTCCAAATCGACACTTTCACCAACGGCGTTCTCGACATCCTCGTCAGCGCCGCTTTTGCCGCTATTCCATGAACAAATCCCACGAAATGGTGACAACCGACAACTGACTTGTGACTACCCACCGCGCCGCGCCCGCTCACTTCCTCTCCCCTGTTCGGGAGAGGATGGCTTGCCGCGCCGTAGCGTGGCGAAGGCGGGAGGTGAGGGTGCTCTTCGCGTTAACAAATAACTATTAACCGATAACTAATAACCAGTTAATGAAATTAACTACTCGTTCTCCGAAATGGTACGGATGGTTGCCGGACTTACCGGATCACCGGGACTTCTCCTACAGCGCAATTGCTCCGAGACTCGCGAAACTGCCTGTCAAAGTTGATCTGCGAAAGAAATGTTCGCCGGTCGAAAACCAGGGAGAGCTCGGCAGTTGCACCGTCAATGCGCTGGTCGGCGCGCTCGAATTTCTTGAACTCAAGGACGGCGCCAGGTTCGTCGATCTCAGCCGGCTGTTTGTTTACTACAACGAGCGCGTGATCGAAGGGACCGTGAATCAGGATAGCGGCGCTTTTCTTCGGGACGGAATCAAATCGCTCGCCAAACAAGGCGTCTGCCCTGAACAGGAATGGCCGTATCGCATTCGTGATTTTACAAAAAAGCCGGCCGCAAAGTGTTACTCGGACGCGAAGAAACATCAGATCACTTCTTATCATCGCATCAGCACGATTGAGGAAATGCGGATCTGTCTGGCCGACGGCTATCCCTTCGTGTTTGGTTTTACGGTTTACGAAGCGTTCGAATCGGCTGCGGTGGCGAAGTCGGGCATCCTGAATTTGCCGGGTAAAAAAGAGAGGGTCGTGGGCGGCCATGCTGTCATGGGCGTGGGATACGATGACTCGCAAAAGCGATTCATCATTCGCAATTCGTGGGACACCGATTGGGGACAAAAAGGCTATTTCACCATGCCTTACGATTATCTCGATCCCGCCGGGAACCTCGCCGACGATTTCTGGACGATCCGCACGGCCGAGGAAGGATAGTAACTTTGTGATCAGACGAAAAAATGTTCGCCTTATATTACGAACATTCGTCTAATTCTCGTTAGGCCGCAAAATGAAGATTCGTCTCGCTGCGTGTTCATATCAGCGCCGGCCTTATAACGTTTGCGCTGTGGGTGGCACGTTGAGATAAAAGATTGCGCTTCCGCCAGCGGCGGCTGAACTTTTCTCGCCAGGCTGGTTTGAATTCTATGCTCGCCGACGTCCGTCACGCCCAAAAGCGATTGGCAACAATTGCGGCGCTAGTCGGCGCTGCTGTGTCTAGTTTTGCAGGCGGTGTGAATACTGATTACGTCACGCCGCCATTTACGTTCTCACCTGACCAACGATATGGAGTCATGATTCCGATCTTTCACATGGAAGCTGCGCAAGAATCTGACGAGCGAAAGAACCAGGTCGTGGAGATTCCTACCGGACATGTCGTGGCCGTGATCCGCGCTGAGACAGGATACGACCGCGCGCTGAACTTCCGTGAAACCGCTCCGCCACGCTGGTCACCGGACTCATCGCTTTTGCTGTGGAAAGTGGACGGTAAATGGACTCCGGACGCCTTGGTTTTGCTGAAGATCGAGGACAATCGCCTGAAGTGGCATATGGACCTCCTCCGAACAGCACAGGAAGCCGTTCTCGAGCGCACCCGAAACGCCGCACCAGAACAATATGTCATTGCCAAGAAGGCAAATGCGGGAAACGGCCGCGCCTTTCCCGACGGATTTACCATTGATGTGACGGCGGATGGCGCAGATACCACGACCGTTTCTCTTCCCTTGATTGTTCACGCTGACCTTACCGCCAACCCCAAGGGGATTGAGAACTTTCCGAACCTGGATTCATACCTCGACGCTATCGTCACCGAAGACGGGAGGTTCGTCGTTAAAGATTTCCACCTCGGGACGCGTAAGCAATGAAGTCTCAGGAAATCGCTGCAGTTAACGGCTCCGTCATATCTTCGATCTCGATTTTGTAGGGCAAGCGCTCCGCTTGCCGGCATTTAAATCAAAGCTAACCGTTAAGGTGGAACATCCCTCCGCCGGAGCCGGTTAACTGATAACCAGTTAATAAATAACCCGAAGTCGGATCAGCCGACTTCGACCGCTTTTTCGAGTAACGGCGTGATGTTCACGATCGAACGCTCGTTGCGCGCGTGAATCATGAACAGCGGTTCGTTAAGATCGACATGTTCGCCGACTTTTTTGATTTGGGAAAAGCCGACCGCGAAATCGATGGCGTCGTCCGCTTTTTGACGCCCGGCGCCGAGCATCACCGACGCGCGACCGATTAATTCAGCGTCGATCTTTTTCACTGTGCCGGCGGATTTCGCCGGCCACGGCTGAATGATCGTTGCACGATGTTGCTCGAGAATTTTTTCGACCACCGTCGCGTCGCCATCCTGCGCGTAAACCAAAGAAACAAATTTCTTCCAGGCGCTTCCATTCTGGAGACGTTTCTCCAACTGCGCTCGCGGTGTCTCCGAAACTTTCTCGGCCAGATCGATAATCAACTTGATTAGATCGGGCGGGCCGCCTCCTTGTAAAATCTCCACGCACTCGGCGACCTCGAGCGCATTTCCCACTGATCGCCCGAGAGGCTCATCCATCGGACTGAGCAAGGACGAAGTTTTCACTTTCATCGATTCGCCAACGCTCGCCATCGCTTCGGCGAGTTCTTCGGCTTCCTTTTTCGTCTTCATGAACGCGCCGCTGCCGAATTTCACGTCGAGCACGAGGCGATCGAGATTTTCCGCGAGCTTCTTGCTCATGACGCTCGCAACAATAAGCGGTTGCGAAGGGACCGTCCCGGTCACGTCGCGCAAGGCGTAAAGTTTTTTGTCGGCCGGACAAATGTCTTCGGTCTGGCCGATCATGAAGACGCCGATCTTGTCCAACTGCTTGAGCGCGCGTTTTTCGTCCAGGTTCACGTTGAAACCGGGAATGCTTTCCAATTTATCGAGCGTGCCGCCGGTAATGCCGTGGCCGCGTCCGGAAATCATCGGGACCCAGACTTCGTCGCAGGCAAGCAACGGCGCGAGCACGAGCGAAACCTTGTCGCCCACGCCGCCGGTTGAATGTTTGTCGATCCTCGGCGGCGAACCTTCTGGATATCTGAGGATCCGCCCGCTCCGCATTATCGCCTCGGTCAGATGGTGGGTTTCCGCTGACGTCATTCCACGGAAGAACACCGCCATGGCCAGGGCGCTTATCTGGTAATCGGGAATGTCCCCGAGCGTAAAATCTTCGACCAGGCTTTTGATTTCCTTGGTCGTCAACGCCTGGCCGTCGCGTTTCTTTTCAATGAGCGATGGGAAATGCATGAGCTACGGAACAAATGAGCAAGCCCCGCGCCCGGCGTCTCACTAAAGCCCGATTGGATACCGGGCAGTTTTCCTTTCGACGGTGTCGAGATCTCTCGCCTCGGACAAGTTTACCGTCGATGAAGAATTTGTAGCTCTCTTCGACCCGCGGCCGTGCCTGCTTGCGTTGCGCGAAGGCGAGGATTGCGTAAACGGCGAAAAAGGAAAATGCTAAACCCGTCGATGCAGAAATCGGACAAAATCTTTATCGCCGGCCATCGCGGGATGGTGGGCAGCGCTCTTACCCGAACGGTTGAATCGCGAGGTTTTGCGAACTTGATCAAGCGCGATCGGAGTCAGCTTGATCTCGGCGACTCTGCCGCGGTGACGACGTTTTTTGCAAAAGAAAAACCGGAAATCGTCATTTTTGCCGCGGCCAAAGTCGGCGGGATCAAGGCGAACAACGATTATCCCGTAGAATTCCTGATCGAGAACGTTCGTGTTCAAAACAGCGTCATTGCCGCCGCGCATGAGAACGGCGTGCGCAAACTTCTTTTTCTCGGCAGCTCGTGCATTTATCCCAAGCTCGCGCCCCAGCCGATCCCGGAGAGCGCGTTGCTCACCGGTCCGCTTGAACCGACCAACGAAGCTTACGCGATCGCGAAGATCGCCGGGGTGAAGCTTTGCCAGGCTTTCGCGCGCGAGTACGGGTCGAATTTTATTTCCGCGATGCCGACCAATCTTTACGGGCCTAACGACAAGTTCGATCTCGAAACATCACACGTGCTCGCGGCGCTTTTACGAAAAGCGCACGAAGCGAAAAAGAACCGTGCGTGCGAATTGATCGTCTGGGGGACAGGCACGCCGCGTCGCGAATTTTTGTATGTCGACGATTGCGCCTCGGCGTGTCTGCACCTTCTCGAAAAATATGATTCGCCCGAAATCATCAATGTCGGCTGTGGCGAAGACATTTCGATTCGCGAGCTCGCTGAATTAATTTGCGACGTCGTCGGCTTCGACGGCGAATTGAGCTGGGACAAAACAAAACCGGACGGCACGCCGCGCAAGCTTCTGGATGTTTCCAAACTGCGCGCGCTCGGTTGGGCGCCGTCGATTCCACTTCGAGACGGCATCGCGCGGACTTACGATTGGTTTCTGAAGAACGTGGCCAAATGAAAAAACTTCGCGTTGGCGTGGTCGGGGTCGGCCACATCGGAAGCAATCACGCGCGGCTCTATTCCGAAATTCCGGCGGCGGACTTCACCGCGGTCCACGATATCGATCTTACGCGCGCGACCGCGATCGCGAAAAAATATGGTGCCGCTGCGACCAAATCGCTTGAGGAATTTGCTGGGCTGGTGGACGCAGCGTCGGTCGCTACGCCGACGAACTCGCATCGCGAAATCGCGCTCCGGCTTTTGCAGCGCGGAAAACATCTGCTGGTCGAGAAGCCAATCACGGAAAATCCGCAGCACGCGACCGAGCTGGCGGAATTGGCCGCGCGGAACCAATTGATTCTTCAAGTCGGTCACGTCGAACGATTCAATCCGGTCTTGAGCGCACTCGAAGCGCGATTGACCCATCCGCGGTTTATCGAAGCGCATCGGCTCTCGCCTTATCCAAACCGCAGCACCGACATCGGTGTCGTGCTCGATCTCATGATTCACGATCTCGAAATTATTTTGCATCTCGTCCGGTCGCCGGTCCAAAACATCGACGCCGTGGGCGTGCCGGTCTTGAGCCGCGGCGAAGACATCGCAAATGCGCGGATTCGTTTCGAAGACGGTTGTGTGGCAAATGTGACCTCGAGTCGAATCAGTCCGGAGCGGATGCGCAAGATCCGCGTTTTTCAGGAAGACGCTTATCTCTCGCTCGATTACGAAAAACAAAGCGGCGAAATTTACCGCCGCGAGAGCGGAAAAATTACGCGCGACAAAGTCCCGATCGAACGCGAGGAACCGTTGAAACAGCAGCTGGTCTCGTTCATCGAATGCGCCAGCACCGGGCGTCAGCCGCGCGTGTCCGGATTTCAAGCGACCGCCGCATTGGAGCTCGCGGTAAAGATCACGAAACTAATCGAAAATCCGAATACCGAATCCCGAAACAAGTCCGAATGATCAAAATTCAGAGGCAAGAAAGCCGCTCGAAAGTTAGCATTTTGAAAATTCAAGCTTTGGCTTTGGTGTTTGTTTCGAATTTCATTCGTCATTCGTCATTGGTCATTCGTCATTTCTCATGACCATCTATTTTGTCGCGGGGGAGGCGAGCGCGGACAATCACGGAGCAGCGTTGATCCGCGCGCTGCATAATGCCGATGCCGACCTTCGCTTCATCGGCCGCGGTGGACCGCAAATGAAAGCGGTCGCAGACGAGAATTTTCAAAACTGGATTGACCAGTCGGGCGTGCTCGGTCTCTGGGAAGTGATCAAACACTACGGCTATTTCCGGAAGCAATTTCACGAAACTTTGCGAGAGATCGACTCGAGCAAGCCAAACGCCGTCGTATTGATCGATTATCCCGGATTCAATCTGCGACTCGCCCGCACTCTTCGGGACCGATTGCCTTCACAAAAAATAATTTATTACATCAGTCCGCAAGTGTGGGCCTGGAACCGCGGCCGCATCAAAAAGATGGCGCGCTGGCTCGATTTAATGCTCTGCATCTTTCCTTTCGAGGCCGAGCTCTATAATAAAAGCGGATTGCGCACGATCTTTGTCGGTCATCCGATGATCGAGCGATTGCGCGAACGCCGGATCGACATCGCGCGCGATCCGAACCTGATCGGCTTGTTTCCCGGAAGCCGGGCGCGTGAAGTTAGGAAGATTTTTCCGATCTTGATCGAAACTGCGCGCGAGCTTCAGCGGTCGAAACCAAAATCGCGTTTCGAAGTCGCGGCCGCTTCTGATGAGCTCGCAACCGAAATGGAAAAAATGCTCGATCCACAGGATCGACACCTATTCGGGATCAAAGTTGGCCAGACCCCCGAAATCATGCAGCGCGCGTTTGTCGGAATTGTTGCTTCCGGGAGCGCGACACTGGAAGCCGCTTATTTTCGGATGCCGTTCGCGCTGATCTATAAAGTTGCGTGGCCGACATATTTCGCCGGGCGGCTGCTCGTGAAAGTGAAGTATCTCGGCATGCCTAACGTGCTCGCCGATAAACAAATTGTTCCGGAGTTCATTCAACATCGCGCGAGACCAAAAGATCTGGCCAAAGCCGTTGCCCGCCTGCTCGATGATCCAATGGCGCGGGAGCAAATGATTTCCGCGTTCGACAAAATTGCGGCGCAACTCGGCGAGTCTGGCGCGAGCGAACGCGCCGCGAAAGCGATCCTCAGTGAAATCGCCTAGAGCGACATGATTCTTTGTCATTCCGAGCGGAGCGAAGCGCAGTCGAGGAATCTCTTACTATTTCCGGTTGTTAGACTTGATCTGACAGACAAACTTTTTCGGAAATATCTAGAGATGTCTCGACTTCGCTCGACATGACACAGATGAACGCCTCGACATCGCTCGGAATGATGCAAGGGCTGCTCGAAGACCGGCGAACATTCTGGGCGCTGGCTGCGCTCGTGCTGGTTTTATTTTCGGCCACCAATCTGCCGTGGGAGCTCGACGACTACGATCAGGCCAAGCAGGCGTGGACTTCGTACGAGATGGTGACGGAAGGACATTGGTTTTATCAGCGCACGTCTGATGATCAGGGACTTGCGACCAAGCCGCCGCTGACCGGATGGATTTCTGCCGCTATATTTTTTGTGACGCGATCGTGGGATGTCGCCTGGCGACTGCCTTCGCTGCTGTGCGCGGCGCTGATCGCCTTGATGTTGTTTCGAAGCGCGTCTCGCGCTTATGGAAATGTTGCCGGCTTGATCGCGTTCGCGGCGTTCGGTTTCAATTTGTTAAGTCCGCGCCTGGCCACGCTCGTTCGTTCCGACCTGCCGCTGGCGCTCGTTATTTTTTTGATCGGACTTTTGATCTGGGAAAAAATCAGGACCGGCGAGCCATGGCGAACGCAGGACCGATGGCTGATGTTTGGTTTGCTGACGGCTGGAATGTTGATCAAGGGCCCGATCGTTTACGCGTTCTTGCTTCCGGGCATTTTGTTTTTCGAGCTATGGGCGCGCAGGCGACCCGCCTTTGCCGAGCGGCTTCGGCGTGGCGAGGACGGCTGCCCCCACAGTTGGTGCGGTTGGTGGCCGTGGCTTGTGTCGCTCGCGATATTCTTAATCTGGGTCGTCGCCGGATGGCTTTGGGTTCCGCGCTTTTATGAATTGGTGATCGTCCGCGAATTTCTCGCGCGCTTCGGAGAGGTCGGCACGCACGTGCATCGCTCCCAATCGTTCTTTTTTTATCTGCTGCATCTGCTTCACAAATTTTTCCCGTGGAGCGCAGTCCTGATTGGACTGGCGATGATCGATCTTCGCTCGCGAAAACTTGACCGCTTAAAGCGGTCAAGTTCAGCACAGGCGAGCGAAGCCGAAAAGATTTCACCGCAAACTCTTTGGCTGATTTGTTGGAGCATCGGCGGGCTGGTGTTGATGTCGCTGATTCCGTCGAAGCGCGTCGACCGAATTTTTCCAGTTATCCCGCCGCTCTGTTTATTAGTTGCTGTGCAAAGTGCCCGTTTCTTGAATGACGAAAAGCATCGCGCTCGAAATTTTCGATGGGCCGCTGCGATATTGGCGCTCGCTGTTCTTTTCAGTGCTGGTTATGCCGCAAGCAGAGTTGTCACCGGCTATCGTGATCATCGTGACGCATTGTCGATCTTCGGCCGGCAAGTCCGCGAAGAAGCAGTCAGGAACCACTGGCGCTACGAAGCGGTCGGAAAGAGCGATGAAGGATTGCCCCTTTATCTGACGCGTCCCCATTTCCTGAAGCCGGACGTGGCAGTGGCGGAATGGAATTCCGGCAAAATTGACGCGCTGGCGGTGCCAGCAAATGAGGCTCCGCAGTTGATGCGTGAACTGCATGATTCGACGCGCCGGTTTGAATCCGAGCAGCGGAAAAATCTCCATCGCCCGAATTACGTTTTGCTCACGCATTAGCGGCGCAAAATGCTCGACTTTCCCGGGCGGCATTTTAGTCTCGCGCGCAGTCGCTAGATCTCGATGGAGGAATTTCCGAAGAAAGAAATCGAAACGCTATGGGCGCCGTGGCGGGTGGAATATTTCAAGAAGGAACCGCGGGACATGGAATTTCTCACCGCCGCAGCGCAGGCGAGCGATGACGCCGCTCATCTGGTGATCGCGCGGCGGAAAACTGCCTTTTTGATGATGAACCGATATCCCTACGCAGTCGGTCATTTGATGGCGGTGCCTTATCGAAAGACGGCCGACCTCGCTTCGTTAGGTGAAAATGAGATCGTCGAGCTTTGGAATCTGGTGACGCACGCGCAGGCGCTTCTGCGTATGGCGACGAGAGCGCAAGGGTTCAATGTCGGTTTGAATCTTGGCGAGTCCGCGGGTGCCGGTGTGACCGATCATTTGCACATTCACATTGTGCCGCGCTGGAAAGGCGACACCAATTTCATGCCGGTGCTCGCCGGAACGAAAACCATTTCCGAAGGATTAGGCGCGTTGTACGAAAAGCTGATCGAGGCGCAGGCGAAAATGGAAAAGGAGCGAGCGCGATGAACAGCAGCTCGTCGTGGATCGAACCGCCGCCGCAGCAGCGCGGGCTGGGTTGCTTTGCCAAAGGTTGCCTGATTCTGGTCGTCTTTGTCATTCTTCTCGCGCTGGCTTTTGTCGCCGGCACTTATTTCGCAGCGAGATATTTGCGGACCGAATATTTCTCGGCCCATCACGATCGTTTGCCAAACAGTCAGGCAACGGCGGATGAAGAAGAAGCGGCGCGAGCGCGGTGGGACGCGTTCGAAAAATCCGCTCGCGCAAATCAAGCGGCCCGAATCGAATTGAGCGCCGACGATCTGAATGCGCTGATTGCGTCCGAGCCGAAGCTGCGCGGCAATGCTTTCGTGACGATTGAAGACAACACCGCGCACTTGCAGTTGAGCATGCCTCTGGCGCGGTCGCGATGGCTGACCGGGCGTTACATTAACGCGCAGTGCTCAGTCCAATCGGCGCCGAGCGCAAAGCCGGAGGACGCGCAAATCACCAGCATCATCGTAAACGGCCGGCCGGTCGGAGAAGAATTCCTGAGCTGGCAGTACGGCTCCTGGTCCTTCAAACGTTATCTTTCGGATTGGACCACTCAAACGAACCTCAAGACATTCGAGATTTCGGACGGAAAAGTAATTCTGGAAACAAACGGCAGCGAGTAAACGCCCGAAATCGCGGCCGACACTCCGAAAGTATTCGCGAGCAGTCGGCCGCCACTACATTACTGCATGATTTCGCGGGCGAAGACGTTGAGCTGTCCGTCTTCCTGTTTCCGCACTTCGGTAATTTCGAGTGGGCGCGCTTCATCGCGACTGACGGTCGATCCAGGCGGCGGCGGCGTGTAACCAATCGGAAATTCGACGATGATGCGCGTCGGCGCCGCGCCGAAATGCATGACTGAATCGGTCAGCTTGCCACGTGGTCGCAGGACTGCGCGATTCGCGTCCGAAAAGTTCACCACGAACTGTCCCTTCAAATAAATGCGTTCGCCCGCCGTTCCGCGATCAGCAATTTCCTTGAGATCACTGGTCGCAATGAGACGTCCGAGCGGCATTCTTCCGGGCGGAAAAGTTTTCCAACTTCCGCCACCGGTAGTCGATGCCAATGTGCCAACGTCGGGACCGGCTGGCTGCACCGGTTGTGCGCGCACTGGAGTTTCAACCGATTGAGCGAGCGCGATCTCGGGCGCGGACTGCGTCGCTTTTGCGGGCGGAGCTGCAGCTGGACTTTTCGCCGGCGCCGGAGGCGGCGATGTTTGAGCGATCGGCGATGGCACGGCCGGGGCAGGTGTCGATTTTTCCGCGATAAAAAAAGGGGTCGCGGAGGCGGAAGACTGCGGAGTCGGTTTGCCTTTAGCCAACTTGCCTTTCGGAGTTGGCGTTGCTTTTGCGGCGAGTTTTCCTTTTTTGGGCGAAACTTGCACGATCGGCGGGGGCGTGACCGCCTTGGCGGCTTCGACGCGCACGAGCTGATTTTCCGGCGGCGGCGACGTGCCGCTTGGAGCTAAACCGGGAATTGCAACCTGTGCCGGTGTCTGAGCGCGCGGTGTTCCTTGTTGGAATTGCGCATAATGCATTTCGGCGCGCAGTCGTGCTTGTTCCCTGAACAACGGCCAGCCTGCTTCGAGATTCAGACTTAGCGGCGGCTCAAGACTGAAAGTGCCAGTGCCGCGCATCACCGTGTACGTTCCGTAAAGCAACGGGACCGAAGTCAGCATGATCCGGCCGTCGGCAAAGCGTTCGACGTGAATGACGGCGGAAAGATCGTGAGCGCGATCGAGTTTGAGTTCCAAACCGGTGGTGAGCGTTTGTTTGATCAACGGGACCGTCTGGGGCTCGGCCGGATAAAGATGTTCCATCAACAGCTCCGGGCTCTCGACGGAACCGGTCAACGCGACCATTCCGGAAGTGAACAAATCGCTCGAGCTCAGCTCGCGCGCCTCCATGATCACGTAGCGGCCAACGACGTAGGACACGAGCCCGCGCACTTGTTGAAAATTGCGAATGTAATTTCGCGCCAGCTCCGCGTTCGTTTTCGTCAGCTCAGCCGAGCCCATCGCGTTGTAGCGATCGTAAAGTTGTTTCGCGCTTAGAAATTCGCCGGGTGGCGCCGCAGTCAGTTCAAATCGCTTGGTTGGCTCGATCTTGTGCAGTTTTTGCAGAATCCGATAACTGTCCGGCCGCTCCGGTTGACTGAAGATATAAAAGCTGCCGAGCCAGGCGGCGAACGCGACTCCGGTCAGCAGCAAAATCGCGACGGTCCAGGCAAAGTAATTGATCCGGCGTCGAACGGGTCGCGCGTACGGTTCGTCGTAGCGGTAAAGGCCGTAGTCCATCTAGACGGGCGAGGGGATTCCGATTTGCGAGTTCAAGCCGACTGCGTCACTTCGAATGACGTCCCACAGCCACAGGTTCG
>Ga0193750_1000037_pt1 | contig 72913 bp, 77 predicted proteins | sample L1c1metaG_FD_160569 | JGI IMG/M metagenome (GOLD analysis project Ga0193750, IMG submission 160569) | Soil microbial communities from a riparian zone of the East river system, Colorado, United States - L1c1 | ecosystem: Environmental > Terrestrial > Soil > Riparian zone | place: USA: East River... | reverse complement strand
GTGGAGTGTTGCCTCAAAACGACGTTGGAATAAAAAGGAAGCTGCCGAAGTCGGCGCGCTCCTCCTGTTGCTGGTGGTGTTGAGCGCGGTGGTCTTTGGCGGATGGCCTGCCGTTTCCGCCCGAACTTATCCAATCGCTTTAATTTGCGGAGCGGTTTTGATTTGGACTGCTTTCCGGTTTACGCAACGCGGAACTGCCACGGGAATTTTCATCCTGTCCGCGATCGCGGTGTGGGGGACGCTGCATGGCTTCGGTCCATTCGTCAGGGAAACGGAAAATCAGTCGCTTCTCGCCCTGCAATGGTGGACAGCCGTGCTGTCAATTACGGCGATAGCGCTTTCCGCCGGTATGGCCGAACGCCGGCGCGTTGAGGAAGAGCTTCAGCAACAAAAGGTAGTTGTCGAGACCGCCAACAGGACCAAGGACCATTTCCCGGCCATGGTTTCGCACGAACTTCGTACGCCACTCACTCCGGTCATTTCCGCATTGGACTCGCTCGAGAGAGAGCCGGCGCAAACTGAGGCAGACAGCTCCGTGGAACCGAAGTCCGATCTAAAATCCGAGATCGCGCACCTTCTCTTAATCGACGTGGTTGGTTATTCCAAGCTATTGGACAATGAGCAGATTGAATTGCTGCAAGAACTCAATCAAATCGTCCGAAGCGCCGAATGTTTCCGGACGGCAGCAGCAGCCGGCAAACTCATCCGCGTGCCGACGGGAGACGGGATGACACTCCTTTTTTTCCGCAGTCCGGAGGAGCCGGTGCGATGCGCGCTGGAAATAAGCGGAGCCTTGCAAGCGCATCCGCGCATCCAGTTACGAATGGGGGTTCATAGCGGTCCGGTCAATCGAGTTGCCGATATCAACGACAAAATCAATCCGACAGGGACAGGACTCAACGTGGCCCAACGTGTGCTGGATTGCGGCGAAGCCGGACATATTCTTTTGTCAGCGCATGTAGCGGAAGATTTAGCGGAATACCGGCACTGGCAACCGTACCTGCACGATTTGGGCGAGTGCGAAGTGAAGTACGGATTGCGGCTGCACCTTTTCAATCTCTGCAAAGAGAATCTCGGTAATCCGCAGGTCCCTGAGAAACTCAGGCGCAGAAGAAGATGGAAGCAAGAATGGGACATAGTTCACCCAGTTAGCCTGCCCCGGTGGCCAAGGGCCCTGCTGGTAATTGCTTTGGTTGTCGCTGCCCTCGCTATCGTGATTAGTTCTTTGACCTTTTTCCAGCAAGTATCACTGAGGATGACCCGATCGACCCCTCCCGAGGAGACGGCTAGCAAGGGCGCCGTTTCGATTCCCGAGAAAAGCATCGCCGTGCTCCCGTTCGAAAACCGGAGCGAAGACAAAGCCAACGCTTACTTCGCAGACGGCGTACAGGATGAAATCCTGACCGACCTGGCCAAGATCGCGGACCTGAAAATAATCAGCCGCACGTCGGTAATGCAGTACAAGAGCGGAGTCGCGCGCAATCTGCGCGAGATCGCCCAGCAACTCGGCGTTGCGCATGTCGTGGAAGGGAGCGTTCAGCGTTCTGGCAATCGTGTGCGTGTCAACGCGCGGTTGGTCGATGCGCGCACCGACAGACAAATATGGGGGCAGACTTATGAGCGCGATCTTGCGGATGTTTTTGCTATTCAAAGCGAAATCGCGAAGGCGATTGCCGAGCAGCTTCGGGCCGAGTTTTCGCCACGTGAAGAGAATGCAATCGAACATCCCCCGACGGCCGACATCACCGCCTTTGATCTTTACACGCAGGCCAAAAATCTTCTTCTGACGAGCTTTAGCAGTGCCGCGAGAGCGAAATTGCTGCAGGCAGCTGATCTGCTGAACCAGGCCATCGCGCGTGACCCATCGTTTTTCCAAGCGTACTGCCAACTCGCCCACACTCATGACCTGCTTTACTTCCTTGGCCTCGACCATACGCCTACCCGGCTGGCCTCAGCGGAAGCAGCCATTCAGGCGGCATTTCGCCTTCGTCCGGATGCAGGTGAAACGCACCTCGCGCGTGCGAAAAATCTTTATTGGGGATATCGCGATTATGGCAGTGCCTTGGCTGAACTGGAAGTTGCCCGCCAAACTTTGCCCAATGATCCGCGAATATTCGAGCTGATGGGTTACATCCAGAGGCGTCAGGGGCGCTGGGAAGAATCCACACGAAACATCGAGCGCGCCATTGATCTCGATCCGCGCAACTTTTTCACGCTCCAGCAGATCGCGATCAGTTACGGAGTTCTCCGGCGCTATGCCGAAGAGACATCCGTTCTGGATCGCGCGTTGGCCATCGAGCCGAATGATGTCAATACGAAAGTAGCGCTTGCGTCCGTCCAATTTCATTGGAAGGCCGACACCGGACCATTGCATCGAGCAATCGATTCGATTCGAGCTACAAATCCCGGCGCCTTACCGAATGTCGCGAATGATTGGCTGAGCTGTGCACTAGCCGAGCGCGACGTCGCTGCAGCAGAAAATGCATTGAACGCATTCGGCGAAATACCGCTGACCGATTACGCTGTTCACTTGAATCGTCCCCTAATGGAAGGCATTATCGCTCGTATAACGAAGGACGAGGGCGCAGCGCGGGCGGCGTTTATGGCTGCGCGCGCGGAGCAGGAGAAAGCGGTTCGATCTGAACCAAATTACGGACCGTCGCTATGCGCGCTTGGCCTGATCGACGCGGCTCTTGGCCGAAAAGAGGAAGCACTGGGCGAAGGCCGGCGCGCCGTCGAACTTCTTCCCGTGGCAAAAGATGCAATCAATGGTCCGCTCATGATTGAATATCTGGCAATGATCGCCGCGTGGGTTGGCGACAAAGGTCTCGCCTGCGAACAGCTTGGCATCGCCATCCGTCCGCCGAGCACCGTCAGCTACGGCCAATTGAAACTTCTGCCGTTTTGGGATCCGCTGCGCGGCGATCCTTGCTTTGAGAAAATCGTCGCCTCACTGGCGCCGAAACCGGCGAATAAGTGACTTGGCAGCCTGTTCGTAGAATGGGCGGGGATGGACATAGCAGCGGAGGCGGATCCCCCGGCAACAAATCGGCGCCAGCTTATCCGCAAAGAATCCGTTTCCGAGTGCTAATTGGGAAGATGATGGGAATTTTCTTAACGAAATTGAAAAAGCGAGTAAACGTCGCGTGGCATTTTTTAGAGACCGTCTTCGAAGGCCGATGTTGCCATCTTTCCGTTGACGTTTGTTGACGTTAAAATTGCGAATCTCTCCATTTCTGTGCCCGACGGTGCGAGTCCGTTTCCTTTCACGGATTTGCACATTCTACCTATGAAAATCAGCTTTCAGAGAAGGAAAAGGAGTTTGGGCCGGCCGGGACTCGAACCCGGAACCAACGCCTTAAAAGGGCGCTGCTCTACCGATTGAGCTACCGACCCGCGAGCAGGGAAAGTTTGTACTCCAGCTCATAGGACGCTGCAAGAGTTGTAGGGCAGGCGCTCCGCCTGCCATTTTCATTTCACCGGCGAATCTCGCTATGATAAACATCTCAGCGGCGATCATGAAATTATTCGCTGCTTTATTTTTCGCGTTCGCCGCATCGCTGAACGCTGCCGATTTCGATCTCGCCGCACGCGCGACCAACCAGCTCGCTATCGACCTTCATCGTCAGCTTGCTCGGGGCGATGAAAATCTCTGTTTGTCGCCTTATTCAATTCAGAGCGCGCTGGCGATGACCTTTGGCGGGGCGGATGGCGACACGCGCGCGGAGATGGCGCGGGTGTTGCATTTTCCAAGCGATGGCGATGCGATTCATGCGTCCTTCGCCGCGCTGCAGCGCTCGCTCGAAGAAATGTCGAAGAAGACCGCGAAAATCGTCGAGCAATCAAAGAAAGGCGGCGGACCGAGCGAACCAATCACGTTGGCGATCGCAAACCGGTTGTTCGCGCAGGGCGGCTATGATTTTCGAGATCCATTTCGCGAGCTGGTGAAAAAATTCTATGGCGCGCCATTTGAGATGCTCGATTTCAAAAAAGATCCGGAGGGCGCGCCAGGACATATCAACAAATGGGTCGCTGACCAAACGCGCGACCGGATTCGCGATCTGGTCCCTCAAGGGGGAATTAAGGAATTGACGCGGCTCGTCCTAGCGAACGCGATTTATCTCAAAGCGCCGTGGGCATCGGAGTTTAGCGACGCGCTCACGAAACCAAAACCATTTCGCGTTCATGGCGGCGATGCTGTCGATGTTCCAACAATGAACGATCGCAGGCACTTCGGATATGCGAAACGTGACGGGTACACCGCTGTCGCGCTACCCTACTCCGGTGGCGAGCTGCAATTTTTGATTCTCCTTCCAGATGAAATGAACGGACTTCGGAAATTAGAATCAAAACTTGGCGCAGAGTTGATTGCCCAATGCGCAAAGCTGGAAACCCAGGATGTCGATCTTGAGTTGCCGAAGTTCAAATTCGAACCGCCGACGATTCCTCTCGGTGAAACGCTCCAGGCGCTCGGGATGAAAACGGCGTTCGATGTGCCGCAAGGCAGCGCCAATTTCGACAAAATGTCGCCGCGCAAGCCGAACAAATATCTGGCGATCTCCAACGTTTTTCACAAAACGTTCATCGCCGTGGACGAAAAAGGCACCGAGGCAGCAGCCGCAACCGCAGTCGTAATGATGGAAGTGACGGCCAGGTTGGAGAAACCGAAACAACCGATTGAAGTGAAGGTCGATCGCCCGTTTCTTTACGCAATCCAGCACGTCCCGAGCGGCGCATGTTTGTTCATCGGGCGCGTGACCGACCCGCGTTAAGGTAGGGGCGATTGACTCAATCGCCCGCGGGCGGTTCGGTGAACCGCCCCTACCTGTAGCTCAACTCGCCGTTCACAATTGTCGCGGCTGAGGTAAACGGGTGCGGCTCATTCTTTTTCGCATCGAGAATGTGGATCACTTCAACGCCACGCGCTTTCAGATAATCGGAGATCAACGAACGATGGCACCGCCACCAAACTCCTTCCGCGCACATGATCGCGGTCGATCCCGATTGATCCGCAAGATCGACAAGTCGGGCGATGCCTTTGCGAAAATCTTCGGTCTCCATGTAATCCGCATATCCGCGAAACATTTCATTGCGCCAGGCGGCGTTGTGCGAATCTGGCTTTGCTTTTCGTCGTCCGCCAAGCTCCGGAAAATGCTCGTACCGAATCCCACCAGCGCTTAACGACTTCGTCAATGCCTCGCGACCGAACTGGGGATACCGTTTCGAACCGGGAAACATCCGCACGTCGGCAATGAGTTCGATCCCGTTCTCTTCCAAGAGCGAAAGGAAGATGTCGATCTTGCGCGTCGAGTGCCCGATCGTCCAAATGCGCGATATGATTTTTGGCTCTTTTGCTTTCACGAAGTTCCCAGTTACGTTTCAGTCCCAATTAAGAAATGAAAATGAAAAAATCACTGCTGTCAGCAATTGTCGGCTTCGCTACATTGGCGCTTATGCAAGGCGCGGATACACAAACTCAACCCGCGACCGGCACCGCCGCGCCCGATTTTAGCTTAACAACGAGCGATGGATCGCAAGTCAGTTTGAAGGACTTCAAAGGAAAATGGGTCGTGCTCTATTTTTATCCAAAAGATTTCACCAGCGGCTGCACCATCGAGGCGAAAAATTTCCAGCGCGATCTGGACAAGTACAAGCAAACCGGAGCGGTGATCCTCGGCGTGAGCGTCGATAGCGCGCAATCGCACAAAGATTTTTGCGCAAAGGAGGGATTGAATTTCAAGCTGCTGGCCGATCCGGAGGGAAAAGTTTCGTCGCAATATGGATCGACCATGCAGTATCAGGGGACGACGATGGCGGCACGAAACACGTTTCTGATTAATCCGGAAGGACAGATCGCCAAAGTTTACACCGGGGTGAAGCCGGCCGAACACAGCGACCAGGTGTTCAAGGATTTGGCGGAACTCAAAAAAAGCTAGGGAGATCAGTATGGCACAACGGAAATCGATCGATTGCCGGGATTATCCGAGCGAAAAGAATTGCAGTCTAAAAATGTCGGGCACCGAACAAGAAGTGCTCGATGCCGCGGTGCAGCATGCCGTCTCGGCCCACGGTCACAAAAACTCGCCCGAATTGCGCGATGAAATCAAATCGATGCTCAAAGACACTAGCGACTGACAGTTGGTCGCAGTCGAGACGACTGCCGCCACATTTTAGCCGATCTTTTTGCGAAAGAGCAGCGCGCAAAAAGCGAAGAGCAGGATCGACATGATGATCAGGATGAGCAACTGCGGCCAGTATTCGAAGAAGTGCGCACCGCGGAGAATGATGGCGCGCGCGAGTGAAATGAAATAGGTCGCGGGTAAGAGCGCGCCGAGCGCCTTGAAAATCCACGGCATCGTTTCGCGCGGAAAGACGAATCCGGAAAAGAAAACGCTCGGCAACATGAATACCATCGACATTTGCAATGCTTGCATCTGGTTCTCGGCCTTCGTTGCCACGAGCAATCCGAGACTCAGCAACGCGAACACGTAAACGAGCGTGGCGAACATCATGGCCAGGACGTTTCCGGCAATTGGAACGCCGAACAGGAAACGCATAATCAAAAAAAGAATCGTCGCCATCGTCATGCCGATGCAGAGATAGGGCACGAGTTTGCCAAGCATCAGTCCCCAGCGGCTCAACGGACTGACAAGCAACGTTTCGAGCGTTCCTTTCTCTCGTTCGCGCACCACTGCCATCGCGGTCGCGAACGTAGTCCCGATTTGCAACACGATGCCGATCACGCCCGGAATGTAAAAGTTCGGGCTTTTCATCGCCGGGTTGTAAAGCATTTGCGGGCGAATATCGATCGGGACGTTGTGGCGGCCAGTGGCGCGCAAAAGCGATTCGATTGATTGGGTCAGCCCAACCGAGAGCGCAGTGTTGAGCGCCTGCAATGCGGTGGTCGAATTCGAACCGTCGACCAATAGTTGCACCTGCGCCGAATAACCGGAGCGGATGTTTTCGGTGAACTTCGGCGGAATTTGCAAACCCGCGTAGGCGCGACCTCTGCGAATCTGGCTCGACATCTCCTCAATGCTCTGCACTTCGCCGACAACCCGAAATGTTTCCGTGTTCACGAACCGGTCGACGAACTGCCGGCTTTCGACCGTGCGATCTTCATTGAGAATGACCAGCGCCATGTGCTTCACGTCAGTGTCGAGCGCGTAGCCGAACGCGATCATTTCCACCAGCGGCGGGAAAAACATGAAGAACAGCGTCATCGGATCGCGCCAGACGATGATGAATTCCTTGAACAGAATTGCGCCGAGCCCACGGAAGGGTTTCTGTTTCATTAGCGGGTCATCCCGAACGAAGTGAGGGACCCCTCCTATCTTCGAAGATCATAGCAGATAGATCGGACCACTTTGGATTGAGCGTCTCGACCAACGCATTCTTTTTGCTGCGCCGCCAGCCTTTGATTGCTTTTTCGCGAGCGATGGCATCGAGTGGGTCATCAAAACTTTCGTAATAAACAAGTCGATTCACCTTATATTGCTGCGTAAAGCCCTTTATTTCAGCGTTCTGATGTTCCCATACGCGGCGCGCCAGTGAATTTGTGATGCCAGTGTAGAGAACGACTCGGCTGCGATTAGTCATCATGTAGACATAGAAGGCGTTAGTCATTTTGTGGGGTGCTTCGCTCCGCTCAGCATGACAGAATTGCTATGCTGCTTTCTCTTTTTGGTCTTCGACGGCGTATTCGCGCTCAGGGTGACGAAAACGTCTTCCAACGATGGGCCGATCTCGTGGATCTCGATGTGATGAATGCCGACGCTGTGCAACTTTTCGTCGATCTCGGCACGCCGCACATTTTCATCGACCAGTAGGTGCATCGATTGGCCGAAGACGGTCGCGCTCCGCACGCCTTGCATTTGCCGCATTGTTTGGAGCGCGGTCGTAACGTGGTCGCAAGTGACATCAAGTCGCCGCGTCCCGGGCGGATTGACCTCTGCCATTTTTTTTAACTCATCCGGCTCACCGCAGACAATCAGCTTCGACATGTAAATGTAACCGACGTGATCGCAGCGCTCCGCTTCGTCCATGTAGTGAGTGGTGACGAAAAGCGTCATGCCACCGGCGGTGAATTCGAACAGCAAATCCCACAATTCCCGCCGCGCGACCGGGTCGATGCCGGCGGTCGGTTCGTCCAGGAACAAAACGGTCGGCTTGTGCATGAGCGAACACGCCATTGCCAGCCGCTGCCGCCAACCGCCCGAGAGAAGCGCCGCGCGTCGGTTCACGTATGGCTGCAAATGCGTGATCGCAATCATTTCATCGCGTCGCTGACTCAGCTCGCGACCGCTCAACCCGTAAAGCTTTCCGGCGAAGACGAGATTTTCATTCGCGGTCAACTCATCGTAGAGAGAAAATTTCTGCGACATATAACCGATGATATCTTTGATCGATTCGGTATCGCGGGCGACGTCATGACCATCGATCCGCGCGGTGCCCTCGCTTGGCTCCAAAATTCCGCAGAGCATTCGAATCACAGTCGATTTTCCGGACCCGTTGGGCCCCAGAAATCCAAAGATCGATCCCTTGCCGACGTTGAACGAAACGTGATCGACGGCGGTGAAGGTGCCGAAGCGTTTGGTCAGGCCTTCGCATTCGATCATCGCTTCCATGTCGATCTAATGAGAGACGTTTGGGAAATAAGCATCCGCGGCCATGCCGGCACGGAGACGATCGTCGTTGTTTGGCAAACGGATCTTCACGCCAAACACCTGGCGGATCCGATCCTCGACCGTCTGCACATTGCGAGGCGTGAATTCGGCCTGGCGATTCACCTGCTCGACCACGCCCGGAAAATCTTTCCCCGGAAACGAATCGACCCGGACGCGGACCTGATCTCCGATTTTAATTTTTCCGAGCCACGGTTCGGGCACGTAAACGCGGACCCAGAGATGCTGCGGCAGAAGCAGCGTCGCGACTTCCTGACTAAATGGCGGCACCAGAATGTCGCCCACCTTCACGTTGAGCACTTCGAGGATCGATTCTGCCGGCGCGTTGACTTGCATCTCAGCAAGCTGGGCATCGATATCAGCGAGTTGGGCCCGCGCCTGAATGACACGTGTCTGCGCGGCCGCAACTACCTTCTCTTGCGACGTGGCCGAACTGGCAGCCCTCTGCGCGTCGGTTGGTGAAACTACTTTTCGCATGAGCAGCTCCTGCTGGCGCTTGGCTTCGTCACGCAAAAATTCCAACAAGGCCACCTGCGATTCGGCATCGTGAGTGGCGCTGTCGATCTGAGCGACGGCGAGATCCCGGCGGGCCTTCAGTTCGGCCGCATCCAACTCGACAATTGGTTGCCCGGGTTGAAGTCTGTCGCCTTCCTGCGCGAAAATTTTCTGAACGCGTCCGCTCATGCGCGGACCGACGTGCACCTCGTCCACCTCAATCGTACCCGAGACGGTGTTCTTCCGATTTCCGCACGACGAGAGAAAGATCGACAACGTCAGCGCAAGAAAGGCGCAAAGCATCCCCGCGCTATAATTTTGAACGAAGAATTTCCTCGCGAGTCGCATGGAGTAACCAGGAATGCAATCAGCCGATGGTGCGGGCCTTTCCGGTGAGTGCGCCTTCGAGAACAATCTTGAGAATTCCGGCAAAACCATCTTTCGGCATCATCCCGAGCTCTTCCATCTTCGTCGGATTCATGATCGCGTGAACGATGGTCAGCAGAATCTCGATGATGAGCTTGGCCGGAACATCTTTCCGCACCATTCCGGTCCGTTGACCTTCAACAAAAAGTTTTCCGAAAAAGCGCTCGATTAGGGCAGCTCGACGGCGTTCGATAACCTTGAACACCTGCGGCGCTTTCTGCCGCATGTCGCGGACGAACGGCGGTTTGATCTCATCCAATTCGCGTTGGGTGTTGGCCAGCAGTTCGTGCAACGCGGTTGAGAAATCGTGCGGGTGCGCACGCGTGATTTTGTTCAGTCTCGCTTCGACGCTGGCGAACTTGTCGGCCAACACCGCTTCGAGCAGGTCGATCTTGCTAGGGAAATGCGCGTAGAGCGTTTTTTTGCTAATGCCTAGCTCCTCGGCCAGATCGTCCATCGTCACGCTGCGGAACCCGTGACTAAAGAAGTGCGCCCGCGCCGATGCTACGATTCGTTGCCGGCCTAAGTCACTCTTTCGGTTACGTGGCCGCAGAATTGATTTCTTTGGCTGTTTCACGTCATCCTTCTCTGGCCGGAGGCGCATTCCTGAGCGTCGCCGGCAAAGTGAGCGTGCGCCATTCGAATAAGCTCCATTGCCGGCGCCAAATCATTTTCGTCGCGCACCATGAAGGTCACGTAGCCTTTTTCAGGCGCCCAGCGGTGTGAGCGCGCTTTGCCCTCCGCCAGAACTCGCTCCTGATCCTTTTTCGCTAATCGAATATCGCAATGGCCATGGCCATGGACGTGCATGAACATGGTTCGTCCGACAAAAAAAGCATCTTCGTGGATTCCTGCGTTCTGCCGCTCGGTCACATCCGCCAAACTCAGAATTCTTCGCCGTAGTTCCTGATGAAGTTCTTCTCGTGATCTCATTCTGCCTTTTTTCTTGGTTATGTCGCAGAGCGTGTCCGAATGAATATCGAGACGGATGGCCCTTAAGAAACTATTATAGTATATTGAGTTTCCTGGCAAGGAATTACCCAACAAAACAGAATTTCATCTTCGAGAACCCGACACGACCCTTAATCGCAATCGCACAACCGCATTTCTCCAACCATCTTGCAAACCGCCGAGCGGTCGGTAAAGCACTGACCATGGCTGGCTATTCAGGAACTCCATTACCGCAGAAACTCGGGATCAAACCGGGAGCGGCCGTCGTGGCGATAAACGAGCCGCCCAACTACCGCAAACTCCTCGGCAAACTCGATCAGATAACGTTTTCCAATCGAATCAAAGCCAATTCAGATTTCGTGCATCTCTTCACCAAGCGCAGAAGCGAATTGGAAAGCAAATTGTCGATCTTGCGCAGAAAAATTTCCGACAACGGAACGATCTGGATCTCGTGGCCGAAAAAATCCGCCAAGGTTCCGACCGACATCACCGAAGACGTCGTTCGCGAAGTCGCCTTGCCGCTCGGATTGGTCGACATAAAAGTCTGCGCGGTCGATGAAACCTGGTCGGGATTGAAGTTGATGATTCGCCGCGAAAACCGAAAATCGAAATGACCCTCACCTGCCGCTTCGCGTCTTCCTCTCCCTCAGGGAGAGGATGGAGGTGAGGGAAATCCTACTAAAATGAAAACACGAATCCTGGATCACATTGATTTGCGGGTGAAAGATCTCGGCCGAGCAATGAAGTTTTACGAAAAACTCTTACCCGCGCTCGGTTTTACCTGCGATCGCTCGGACGAAACCTGGGGAACATTCTACTCGGTGGGCGGCGACAAGCCCTCCGAGTTTTTCGGTTTCACTGAAGATCGACATCATCAGCCAAACGAAACACGGATTTCATTTTGGGCAGACACGCGCGACGGAGTTGACCGGATTGCAAAACTTGTCCGCGAAATCGGCGCCAAGAACCTGGAAGGCCCGGAAGTATGCGCTGAGTACAGCCCGGGATACTACGGATTTTTCTTTGAAGATCCCGACGGCAACAAACTGGAAATCTGCTGCCGGAAAAATCCCGTCATTGCAGAGTGAAAGAGTTCGGCGAAGAGTTGACGAATGAATGATGCGACGCATCTCCCTGCAATTTTGCAGGAGCGCCGTCGCGTTCGTTATCTCAAAGTCATCGCGCTCTTCAAAATTTTCAAAGGCGTGCTCCTCTTTCTGCTCGGCTTCTCGCTTCTCTTTGTAAACGGCCGGCCGCTTTGGCTCGATCAAATTTCAGATTGGGCGGATGATCAGCTTTTGCTCGCCCACAGCAAATACGTCATTTTCCTTCTCAACAAATTGCAAGACATGCTTGCTGGCGGTGCGTTACGGGCGACTGGAATTCTGGCGCTTTTTTATTGCACCGTGCTCTTTACCGAGGGAATCGGCGTTTACATGCAAAAACGCTGGGCGGAGTTCTTGATGATCTTCGCCACCGGCGCGTTGATTCCTCTGGAAATAAGACATGTTTGGCACCGATTAATTTTTCACCGGCCGGTGCTTGCTCCGGTGATCCTACTTCTGGCCAACTCCTTCATCGTCTGGTTCCTCTACATGGTGCTCAGACGCGTAAAAGTGGAAAAGCAGGCGACGCCGGAAAAAGAATTGGTCGAAACCCGCTAGGACCGAGTTCCGGAGTGGCCCTGGCGGTTCGTTTTAATACCGAACAGGTCGAGCGCGGCGATTGTTTTCTCCATTGGTAGTCCAACAACATTCGTGTAGGAGCCGTCGATCTTTTCGATGATCTCGCTCCCGAAACCTTGCGCGGCGTATCCGCCCGCTTTATCGAGCGGATTCACGCGCGCGAGGTAATTGTCGATCTTGTCTCGGGTGAGTCGGTGAAAACGAACGCGCGAGATTTCGTAAAAGCTCGTCGACTTCGCGGTGGCCAGATGACAGATGAAAACGGACGTGCAAACTTCGTGCGCGCGCCCACTCAATCGTTGCAGCATCGCAACGGCTTCGTTCTTGTCTTTTGGTTTTCCGAGAACGTGATCGTCAATGGCCACGAGTGTGTCGGCAGCGAGCACAATGTTCTTTGGACGGAGGCGCGCCGTGGTCATTGCCTTGCGCATCGCATTGAACGCGGTCAACTCGCGCAACGTGAGATCGAGATCGAATCTTTCGTCGACTTTCGGAGCGAATATTTCGAAGTCGAATCCTGCTTCCATGAGTAACTCGCGACGACGCGGCGAATTGGAAGCAAGCAACAGCAGTGGACGCACGCGCCGGAATGCGACGCGATTATGGCGTCGCTGACGGAGAACTCATCGGACTTTCAACTGGAGGCGGGGCAGCATCGAGCGGCTTTTTCAACTCCTGAAAATCCTTTGGAATGTCGAACTCAGCCGCGCTGATGGAGTCTTTCTTAATCGACAAGATCGTGGTCACGGCTTTGTTGTCGCCCATGGTTATAACGGTCTTGAGCGGCATTCCCGCGAAATCGGTATAGTCGGGCATGCCCATGTTGCTCGGCTTCCATGCTCCGGAGATCGGCGCCTGCATTTGTTTGAGGATCCCGGCCGCGTCCGGATATTTGGTCGCGACCCAAAACGAGGCTTTAAATTGGGACGTCTCGTAAACGAATTCTTCGGTTTCGTACCCGTTAATCGTCTCCTTTTTTCCAGTCGGAGTGAGTTTTGGCGCAGCCGGCTTTTCCCCATCAAACTTGTTAATTGTTTCGGCGGCAGCTTTGATCTGTTCCGCGGAAATTCGGATGAAGGTTTTTTTCTCGTTCAGCAAATCGGTCATTTCCCCGGCTTTGCCGTCAATGATTCGCGTGGGTTGAGAAGGCGCGTCGATCCGTTCCTTGTCCCCTTTTATTTTGACGGTGACGTCGCCATTCTGGCCCAGGCCTTCAACTCGCTGGACAATGGTCAGATCGGCACCGGCGGAGACGAGCAGGCCAAAGGTAATTATGGAAAAAAGAGCGGCCAAGTTCCTCATCCGACTAGCTTGACCCCGCCGACGGAAATATCAAGCGCAGCAGCCGGGGGAAAAATCACTTGGCAGGCCCGCGTGCACGCGGCAATTTAGTCCGAGCCGGACTGGCATTGTCCGCGCGGGCATAGCTTAATGGTAAAGTTCCAGCCTTCCAAGCTGGCCATGCGGGTTCGATTCCCGTTGCCCGCTCCCTTCGATGTCGATCTTTGCACGCTCCAGCCCCCGGAAGGGATTTCTGTTGACCGAAGCGATACGCCGATAGTATACTTGTTTATGGAAAATATGGAAAATGCAAAATTGTACGAATTTTCAACTAAGGGCGGCCCTTCCGCCAGAGGCCTGATCGGAGCGCTGGTTCCTCTTTTCATAGTGGCCACAGGGTTCTGGTTTTGGACGGCGGCCGCAGCGTTTGCCGACGACAAAAGCTCCAGAGGCAAGGATCAGTCGCTTTCGCACGTTGAAGGCGAGAAGACCAAAAACAGCAACGCCACAGATAAATGCACCGTCTGCCACAACCCGCATAATTTTCATGAGATCAGCATCCCCTGCGACCAGGTGGACAAATTCTTGAACAATCACCCGGGAGATTTTCGCGGTCGTTGTACGGTCACTCCGCATACTAGTAGATAGTCAACGGACGCGTTCCCGAAAAACGGTTGCGATTCAGTTGCTACGGTTTGTTCGTTGCATTTCGGTCTGAAAGCGTGACACCGTTCAGACGCTTGAGTTTGTGAAGATCGCTGCGCTGAAGAGTCGCGCGGCCGAAGTTTGGGCTGCCTGTTTGCTCGCAGCGGCGTTCCTCATGATCCAAATTCTAGTTGGCGGAACGCGACTGCTTTTCAGTTTGCCGGCTTATGGTCTGTTGGCAGTTGGCGGGTTGCTCGTTTGTCTGGGGCTACGTTGCGCCAGATCGGAGCCGGATCGGATCTGCCTCGCCAGTGCGGCACTTTTTTTCGGGTACATCATAGTGCGCGGGTTTATGTCACCAGTTGTTTATCTCGCGCGGGTCGATGTTTATTCAGTGCTAGGCGGGCTGCTGGTTTATCTTTTTGTGGCAGATTTCCTCACCGAATCGAAACGGCGAACGGTATTGGTGTCCTTCCTGCTGCTCATTGGCATGGTGCATGTCTTGATTGGGGCGATCCAATTTCGAAACGGTGACAACTTCATGCCGATTCCGTTCCTGCAACGCTTCGATTACGGGCGGAGGGCGAGTGGATTTTACGTTTGTCCCAATCATCTGGCCGGCCTGCTCGAAGTTCTTGGGGTCTTCGGCTTGAGTATTAGTTGTTGGAGCCGGTTTCCAGCATGGGCAAAACTGCTCACTGGTTACGCGACGGCCACCTGCTATTTTGGTTTGATCCTGACTGGAAGTCGCGGCGGCTATTTGAGTGCGCTGGGCAGTTTGCTGCTCTTCATCGCGCTGAGCGGAACACTTCTGCGCCAAGCTTCTGCTCGTCTTTTTTGGAGAGTGGGTGGACCCGGCGTAATCATCGCCGCGTTGATTGGACTCGCTGCCTTTTTGTTGATCCACAAGAATGCCTACCTGAGCGAACGCACCCAGAACATGTTCGCGAGGAATGTGCGCCTGGAAATGTGGAAGGCGGCAATTCAACAATGGAAGTTGCAGCCGTTCTTCGGAGCCGGCAGTGGAACCTACTTGTATTATGGCCGCCAATTCCGCTCAGTCCAGCTGGAGGCCGATTCGGTTTACGTGCATAACGATTACTTGCAACTCCTGGCCGAATATGGATTGGCCGGCGGGGCGCTCTTTCTAATCTTCCTCGGCAGCCATCTTGCAAACGGCTGGAAAAATTTTCAGCGCCTTGGATTGAAACGCGTCGCCGTCTCTTCCCGTCTTTTGAGTAACGCAATGGCGCTCCAGCTCGGCGCAATACCGGCCGTCTTCGCCTACATGATTCACTCGTTTGTCGATTTTAATCTGCACATTCCCGCAAATGTTCTCTTGCTTGCGTTTGTTTTCGGCCTCTTGGCCAACGCAGGAGCACAACATCAAGCCGAGCCGCCTCAACCCCGGCGCTCGATTATCGGATGGCGTCTTGTCTTGCCCTTGATCGGTTTGGTGGTGGCAATCGAATCTGTGCATTTGCTGCCGGGCGAATATTTTGCCGAACGCGCGCGCACTGCCCTCCGTGACGATCAACTTGAGTCGGGCGCGCGTTTCGCGACCCGCGGTCTGGCCTATGAGCGCAGCAATCCAAATCTGTACCAATATTTGGGAAGCGCGCGGATCGACCAAGGTGATACAGCCCAAAATCCCGCCACCGCCGCACAATACTATCAAGCAGCGATCGAAGCTTTCGAGAGCGGGCGCGCCCAGGCGCCGCGGGAAGAGGCGTTTGCAATAGGGATGGCCGATGCCTACGACTCTCTCGGACGCTTTACGGAGGGAGAATGGATGTACGACGAAGCGCTTGCCTTGGATCCAAGATCGAGATCACTCGAATCGTCCTATCAAGCGCATCTGAAGAAATGGCGCGATTCAGGAACAAACCCTTCGAACAATAGCGCACCGCCGCCTGCGCATTCGAGCGGATCGCTTTGACAAACCGGTTGCGTCGCTCCGGCCTAGATTCGAACCGCATTACGCGAGCGATGAAGCAATTGTCTGCTTTTTTATCGACGCTGATTCTTCTTGTCGCCATGCCACATTTGTTGCGCGCGCAGGAAGCCGTTTCCACGACCACCACTTCCGGATCTAGTTCATCGACAAGCGCGACATCGTCAGCGACAACGACCGGCGAATTCTCAACTGGAACAAGTGCGCCATCCTCGGCGGTTACGAATGCGACGAGCGCTGCCACTGCTGTAGAAGGCGGCCCGAGTGGCGTCGGCGTTTTTTCGCCTACCCCGGTCAAAATCTACGTCACCATGTCTGTAGGTTACGATGACAACGTCAACACGCTGCAGAATAACAAGCAGGGATCGGCGTTCACGAGCGGGAATATTATTCTCGATTACACCTTTGGAGATCCGCGACTGCAGTTGATCCTCAACGGCGGCGCGGGCGGCACATATTATTATGAGCACCTCAGCGGTCAGAGCTACGACATCGATCTAAAAGGCGCGCTTGGCATTACTTACAAATCATCGCCGCAACTCACTCTCGGCTCGAGTCTCCTGGTCGAATATTTGACTGAGCCAAACTTTGACGCACTCGGCGGACTAAATTCGCGCAACGGCAATTATTTTTACACGACCGACAAAATTTTCGTTGGTTACGCCTGGTCGCAGCGCTTCGCGACAAAGACTTCCTACAGCTTCGAGGCGTACAACTACGACAATAGTTCCGTTGGCACGTTCTCCAATCGCGTCAGCAACACTTTTGGAAACGAATTCAATTTCCAACTTGTCCCGACAACCAGGCTGGTCGCCGAATATCGCTACAGCATCGTCAGTTATGAAAACGCTTCCCTCAATTCAACCACCCACTTTGCGCTCGGCGGCATCGATCATACTTTCAATCCGCGACTCACCGCTTCGTTCCGTGGTGGAGCGGAATTTCGATCTTACGACCAGGATGGCGATCGCATGGGGCCCTATTTTGAGGGATCAGTCACTTACGTGCTCGGAAAAAGAACTTCTGTGACCTGGAACAATAATTACGGGCTTGAAGAGCCCGATCTGCCAGGTTCCCAAAGCCGCACCACCTTCCGCAGCGGCCTGCAAACGAAGTTTAATCTGACCTCGCGAATCAGCTCGAATATCGACCTTTTTTATGTGCACGACGAGTATCATGCCCTCACTTCCGGCACGATCATGGGCACGGCGTTTACCGAGAACTCGTTCGATGGGAATCTCTCGCTTCGTTACGCCATTACCCCATTGCTTGGCGTTCAGGCCGGATATCACTACACCGACATCAGTTCTGATGTCCTTTTCCGGGAATACTCACGCAATCGCGCCTTTGCTGGCGTCAGTCTGAGCTTTTGACCCCAACGCTCTGTTTACTTTGGCGGGCTTTTTGCTACAATAGTTAGCTCTCGCCAGAGGGTCCCACTGGGTATGGCACAAAACGAAGAGGTTAAGCTCCATTTTCTCGATTACTGGCGCGTAATTCGCATCCGCTGGATCCTTATTCTGCTCGCGTTCCTTTTGGTGCTGATCACGGCCGCGATCTTCACTTATTTTCAACCGCGCGAATATAAAGCCGATGTTTTCGTTGAAGTAAAATCAACGGCGGAAAATCCGCGCATCTTTGGTCAGGGCGATCCGAACCAGCCGATCCACGATCCGCAACTGGCGCCCACGGTTTATCAAGTCATTCAACGCACCGGCATTCTTTATCCGGTCATTGAGCAACTGAAACTTCAGGATAGATGGGCCCGGGACGGCCGACGACCGTCGCGCGAGATCGCCTATCAAATGTTGCGAAACAAGCTCGACGTCGACGAAGTCCGCAACACCGACCTTCTCCAGATCAGTGTCTATGATGGCAGTCCGCAATTAGCCGCGGATATCGCCAACAAAATCGTCAGCGTTTATCAGGACCGGCGCGTCGAGGAAGAAAAGGAAAACCTGAACCGCGCGGTCACGGTCATGAACGAAGAAGTCGGCAAGCAGCAGAAGCGAGTCGAAGACGCCGGCACCGAAATGGCCCGGATTCGTGACCAAGAACACATTGTCGATCTTAACCCTGAAGGAACCGAGGATAGTCAGGCGCCCGTCAACAATATCGTCGTCAAACAGGAAAGCGAAGTGAACGACGCCGAAACAAAGATTGCTACGCTGTCCAGCAAGCTGACCCAGATCGAGAGCCTTAAAGGCGACGACTTGATGCGGATGCTTCCGACTCTCGACGTTCAGGATCCGACCGTGCAAAAAATTCTGCCCAATTATCAGGACACGGTCGCGCAGGAAGCGCTGCTTCTAAATTCCGGACTCGGTGAAAATCATCCCAAGGTCAAATCGGTCCGCGCGGCCCGACAGGTTTACACCCACCAGCTCGAGCAACAGATCGGCATCATTCGTCAGGGCTTGGAAAGAAATCTGAAAACGGCCCAGGACACGCGCGATGAATTGCGAAAGCGTCTCGAGCAAATCAACGCCAAACAGCTGCAGACGAAAAACCTGAGCTCGGACTACACCCGCGCTAAGAATGCTTACATCAAGGAAAAGACGCTGCTCGATGGAATCCGCACCCGCGCGCAAACCCAGACCATGGAAATGGCCATGCCGCGTTTCGCGGTCAGCGTGAAACAAGTCGCCGAGCCACCGAGTTACCCCGCCCGTCCGCGAGTTGGGTTGAATCTGACTCTCGGAACGCTGGTCGGTCTCGTTATCGGCATCGGTCTCGCCTTCTTCATTGAGTATCTCGACACTAGCGTCAAAACGATGGACGACGTCGAAGGTCTTCTCGGCGTCCCGGTGCTGGCGATCATTCCGAAGAACATCAATTTGCTCCACAAAGCCGAAGGGGACACGCCGGACGCCGAAGCCTATCGAATTTTGCGGACCAATATCGAATTCAATCGGCCAAATCCCGAAGCCAACACCATTTCGCTCGTCAGCGGCGGTCCCGGCGAAGGCAAATCGACCACCATCGCTAACCTCGCTTTCATCTGCGCTCAAGGCGGTTATTCGACATTGATTGTCGATGCTGACCTGCGTCGCCCGGTCCAGCATTTGTTGTGGGATCTCAACAACGAATTCGGCCTAACGAATTATCTTACCACCGACATGGAGCTCGATCAGGCGATTTTGCCCACGACCGTCGAGAACTTGTCAATCTTGCCCAGCGGTATTCTGCCGTCCGACGCCGTCGGAATTCTTAACTCCCAACGGATGTCGGACACGATCGCCGAGTTGAAGACGCGCTACGACATCGTGTTCTTCGATTCGCCGCCGATTCTTGGCGTCAGCGATGCTTCCGTGATCGCGAGCGAAGTCGATCAAACTGTGATTGTGGTTCAACACCGGCGCTTCCCCCGAGCGATGCTGACGCGGGTGAAGCAGGCGATTCTTGGTGTGGGCGGAACAGTCCTGGGCGTCGTGCTCAACAACGTCGACCTCAAGCACGACCAGAACTACTACTACTACACAAACTACTACGGCTATTATCAGCCGCGCAGCAAAGAAACGCATCGTCGCGGTCGTCAAACATCGCGTGTTGCTGCCAACGGAACCGAAAACGGCCACCTCGAACCCGACGAGTATTGATGCAGCGGTTGCTCGCGGTTTTTCTTTTCTCTTTCGCGTTCGCCACTGGCGCATTCGCGCAGGCCACGCTTCGCATCGGCGATCCCGTCGAATTGAAAATTGGCGGCGTGCCGGCGGAAGATCAAAGCCAGGTGAACAATACTTACAGCGTGGATGCCGGCGGCGCGATCAATCTTCCTTACATCGGAAAAGTCCACGCCGAAGGAATGACTCCTGCCCAACTCGCCCGCGCCATCGAAGACAATTTCCGCTCCAACAAAATTTACTCGAACCCGAACATCACCATTATCATGCAGCCTTCGGCGCGATTCGTGAACGTCGGCGGCTCGGTCCGGAGTCCGTCCCGAGTGCAGTTTACTGAAGACATGACCCTGCTCACCGCGATCAACGCCGCCGGTGGTTTCAACGATTTTGCCGATCAACGTCACGTCCGGCTTCTGCGCGGCAACGAAGCGACCGTTTACGACGTGCGACGCTTTCGCAAAGATCCCTCCCAGGATGTGCGCCTCCGTCCCGGCGACAAAATCGAAGTCCCGCAGAGTTTCTTCTGATCGCCGCCGCACCAGACGCGGCGATCACCACGCCGTAGCCTTAAGGCCAGTCCGGCTCGGACCGGAGGCGGTCTATTCGTTAGGCGAAATCAATTCGCGGTGGCGCCAGGCGTAGCCAAGTCCGGAATAAATTGTCAGCGCCACTGTAATCCAAACCAGGACCGGTCCGGCTTGGTCCCACGCATGGAACCACCAGGCCGATGTCTCACTCGCGTAGCGCAGCTCATGGAGCGAGAGCAAAGCGAGAAAGAAAACTACCGTCACGACCTGCCAGGAAGTTTTCTGTTTACCGAGCATTTCCGCCGGCAAAACCTTTCCTTTCGCGCTCGCCATCATCCGCAGGCCGGTGATTAGAAAATCTCGCGCCACCACCGTCGTGGCCGCCCACGCCGGAACCGCCTTGAGCGGAACCAGGGAGATAAACGCGGCCGCCACCATGATTTTGTCCACCAAGGGGTCCATCAACTTGCCGAAGTTCGTCACGATCCCGTAGCGACGCGCAATTTCGCCATCGACGAAGTCGCTCACGCCGGCGATCAGAAAAACAACCAGGGCCAGCGTTCGTCCGTATTGCCAGGACGAATTCAACGCCGCGACGAAGACAACTGTGAGCAGCAATCGGCTAAGCGTTAATCGATTCGCCCAATTCATCGACTTTTAGACATTGCAGTCGCTGGAGAGGCTGGCCGCGCCGTAGGCTTGGCGAAGGCGGGTTTTTTCCAGATCGGAACCTTCTTTTTCAATTCTTCCACGATCCATTGGCTGGCTTCAAAAGCCGCCCCGCGATGCCGGGCACTGACTCGCAAAAACAGCGACGCCTCCCCCGCGCGCACAAATCCGGTTCGATGATGGAGCAGAACCTGGTTCAATCGAAAAGTCTCAGCTGCACTATCAGCAATCATTTTCATCTGATGTTCCGCCATGGCCTGATGAGCTTCATAATCGATCCCGTCGATTTCGCGACCATCTTCCATTTCTCGAACGACCCCCCAGAAATCGACCACCGCCCCAGCCCTAAGATCGACATCTCCTTTTGGCGCTTGTAAACGCGCTTCGGTCAACAAAACTTGAGAAACGGAGTTTGCCATGTCTTTGAATCGACCGTTACAATGTAACTCTTGCGCCGAAACAACAAAGGAGACCTAAAATGACCCCGAATCAATGTGATATTGGCCTGATCGGCCTGGCAGTGATGGGCGAAAACCTCGTCCTCAATATGGAATCCAAAGGTTTTTCAGTCGCCGTTTTCAATCGCACCACTGAAGTCACCGACAAATTCGCCGCCGGTCGCGCCAAAGGAAAAAATATTCAGCCGACGCGCTCAATGGAGGAATTCGTCGGCGCACTCAAGAAACCGCGCAAAGCGATGATCATGGTGAAAGCCGGCGCACCGGTGGACGCCGTTATCGGTCAACTCGCTCCGCTCCTCGACAAAGGCGACGTCATCGTCGATGGCGGGAATTCACTCTTCACTGACACGCAGCGCCGCTGCAAAGATCTCGAGGGAAAAGGAATTCACTTTGTTGGCTGCGGTGTCTCCGGCGGCGAGGAAGGCGCACTCAAAGGTCCATCGTTGATGCCGGGCGGGCCACGCGAGTCGTGGGAAATTATCGCGCCGATTTTCCGCAAGATCGCCGCCCAGGTGGATGGCGAACCTTGCTGTCGTTACATGGGCCCGGATGGAGCCGGTCACTACGTCAAAATGGTGCACAACGGAATTGAGTACGGCGACATGCAGCTCATCTGCGAAGCCTACGCCATCATGAAAAACGTGCTCGGCATGGAAGCGCCGGAACTTGCCGAAATTTTCACCGAGTGGAACAAAGGCGAGCTCGACAGTTATCTGATCGAAATCACGTCGCAGATTTTTCGCAAGATCGATCCCGAAACCGGCAAACCGCTGGTCGACGTGATTCTCGATAAGGCCGGCCAAAAAGGGACCGGTATGTGGACTTTGCAATCCGCCATCGCGCAATCGGTGGTTATTTCGACGATCAACGCGGCCGTCGAAGCGCGTGTGATCTCCTCCCGAAAAGACGAACGAGTCGCAGCGTCGAAAATTCTCCCACAGCCGAAACCGAAAGAATTTACAGGCGACCGGAAACAATTGATCGATGCCGTGCGAAACGCTCTTTACGCATCCAAGATCGTTTCCTACGCGCAGGGAATGGAACTCCTCGGCGCGGCCAGTAAACAGTACAATTGGAACCTGAACTTCGGCGACATCGCCACTATCTGGCGAGGCGGCTGCATCATTCGTGCGAAATTTTTGAACTGCATCGTTGACGCCTACAAACGCGATCCCGCGCTGCATAATCTCCTGCTCGATTCCTATTTCACCGACATCGTCAAAAATACCCAGGACAATTGGCGCGTCGCTGTCGGTGCCGCAGTCGAGCAAGGCGTCGCGGTTCCGGCATTTTCGGCATCGCTCGCGTACTTCGACAGTTATCGCTCGGCACGTTTGCCATCGAATTTGTTACAGGCGCAACGCGACTTCTTTGGCGCGCACACTTACGAGCGCGTCGACAAGCCCGGCGTTTTCCACACCGAATGGATGGAGTCCGATCAAAAACCGGCCCAGCAATCTGCTGAGCCGAAAGAATCCGCGCCGCGTCACGCCGGCGAATAATAAAATGTGGGAGGGACCTTAGCGTCCCGGCTGTTGAGGTAATTTCGCTTGGAACGCGATAATTATCGGCGGCGGAGTTGTGTGAGTTGGCGGGTGCGCTTACGTGAAGTTGTCGATCTTTGCCGCGCAAACAAAAAGCCGCCAGGCTATGAAGCGTGACGGCTGATTGCGAGATACTGCTGTGTGCAGGATCCTATAATTATTGGTAAACAACTCCTGTCATTGCTTCCTCAGGAAAACCTTGTGCGCTAGTCGGCATCGTAAGTGACCCGTGCCCGTTAAGGTTCGCATAAGCACCTGTGCCACCTACAATCTCCCACCTTCCCTTACCTTGACCGGTTGGGTAGGGCGCGGGCATAGAAGTGGCAAATTGGCATTCCTGATCAATTATGATAGTTCCACTGCCATCTGATGGTATCAACGTAACCACGCAATGAGCTCTGATACCATTAAAATTAGGGTCAACGTGCATTGTAGAAACCCCTGAAATTGTGAGGGCCCCGGTTGTCGTAAAGGTTCCCGTTACATTGGGGAATGTCGAGAAATTATATACACCAGTGATGGTAACCGGTATGGCCGTGGAAGCCGACGCGGAGGGCACCGAGCCCATCGTGAAGAAGGCAATCGCACACAGCGCGATTGCCGCAGAAAAAAGTTTGTTGTGTCGCATAATTAATATCCTTTTCGTATTCGTTTTCATATTCGTGTGTTTATTTGTTTGTTGGTTGAACTGCATTAACTGCAATCCAGTTCCGCGCGGAACCAGGAACCATCCTCACGAGGCGCTTTGGAACAGCGGCCTCACTTCGGCTGACTCGGGGCTCCAGTTGGATCTGGAGATCGCGCTAAGCGGTGTCTCAACGAAGGTGTAGCCCCACGGGCTTGTTCAGGCCCGGCCGGAGATGCGTTGAAACGTCGGGTGACGTAACCAGCTTTATTAGTAAGGCCGTGCCTAGCCGAATGTCGAGGTTATTCCTTGTAGGACATCGCCTCACAGTTTTTATATGTCACCATTTATCTAAAGTCGTGCGACTCGCTCCCGACCAGCTCGTCATGCGCGAGCGGTCTAATTTCGCGCGTTTTGATCAGGACCACATTGTCCGAGTTCTGCACTTCGCCTTCAATTATGAGAAAATCTTCTTCGGTGATCAGAAGCCGGAAGCGCTCAAACAAATCGGGATCGACAATCGCATTCGAGACTCCGGTCTCATCTTCCAAACTGACAAAGACAAAACCTTTCGCCGTTCCCGGCCGCTGACGACAAATCACATTGCCGGCGATTTGCACAATCGCGCCGTGCTTCGCTTTCGAGAGGTCAATTGCCCGCCAAATGTGCGGCAGGCGTTCACGCAAAAGTTTCATCGGATGCGGCCCGGCTGTTAAATTCATCGTTTCGTAATCGGCGCGAACTCGCTCCGGCATCGTCATTCGCAGGAGTGGCGAGGTAGGGTCGGCGCGCTGCGCCGACCGGACGCCGCAGCGCGGCGTCCCTACCAAATCGTCATGCAACGTCTCTTCCACTTTCCACATCGCCGCGCGCCGGTGATCTGCGAAACAATTAAGCGCGCCCAGTTCCGCAAGCGTGCGCAATTCTTCTTTCGATAGCGAAACCCGCCGTTTGAAATCTTCCAGCGAATCGAATTGTCCGCCACCGGACGGACTCGCCGTGGCGAGTCGTTCCCTGACGATTTCTTCTCCGTGTTCTTTTCGAAAACCGTTCACAACACAAAATCCAAGGCGAAAAGTATTGTCGTCGATCACGGTGCAGCGCCAATCTGATTTCTTAACGCATACCGGTTTCACTTTCACGCCGTGCCGCTGCGCGTCTTTCACGATTGTGGCCGGTGTATAAAAACCCATCGGCTGATTGTTGAGCAGACTCGCGTAAAATTCGGGCGCGCGATGCACTTTCAGATACGCACTGCCATAGGCGAGAATCGCGAAGCTGATCGCGTGCGATTCTGGAAAACCGTAAAGCGCAAATGAACTGATCGACTGAATGATCTTGTCGATCTTGTCCGGCGCGACGCCCTTGCGCTCCATCGCCGTGCGCAATTTCACGCTCACTTTGTTCATCCGCTCCTCTGATCGATGAAAACTCAGCGCGCGTCGTAACTCTTCCGCTTCGTTGCCGGAGAAATCGGCCATGATCATCGCGATTTTGAGCATTTGTTCCTGAAACAGCGGCACGCCAAGCGTGCGTTCGAGCACTGGCTTCAATCGTTCATCGAAATACGTGACCGATTCTTTGCCAGCGCGACGATTGAGATAAGGATGCACCATGTCGCCTTGAATTGGGCCTGGCCGAATGATTGCGACCTCAATCACGACGTCGTAAAAACATTTCGGTTTCATCCGCGGCAACGTTGCCATTTGGGCGCGGCTCTCGATTTGAAAAACGCCAATGGTGTCGGCGTGCTGCATAATCTCGAATGTCTTCTCGTCGTCTTTCGGAATATGAGCGAGATCGAGTCCCGGCCTGTTGGGACGTTCGCGCTGTCTGCACAATTCGAGCGCGTCCTGCATCACCGACATCATGCCCAGGCCTAACAAATCGACTTTCACGATGCCGAGGTCTTCGCAATCGTCCTTATCCCATTGCGCGACCACGCGACCAGGCATTGACGCATTCTCCAGCGGCACGAACGAGCTCAGTTTGTTCTGACAAATAATCATCCCACCCGAGTGCTGGCCGAGATGCCGCGGCAATCCATAGATCGCTTGATACAAACGAATGAACGCCGGCATTCGCGGATGCGATTTCGGCAAACCGGCCTGCTCGATTTGCGATTGGAGATCGAGCGTGTGCGGAAAATCGCCGTTCGCGAAGAGATGCGAAAACCGATCAAGAATGCTCGTCGAAAAATTCAGCGCCTTTCCGATCTCACGTGCCGCGCTCCGGCCGCGATAACTGATCACGTTCGCGGTCATGGCCGCGCCGTGTTTGCCATAGCGGCGATAAATTTCCTGGATCGCCGCTTCACGACGATCGCCGCTCGGAAGATCGAGATCAATGTCCGGCCAGCCTTTCCGGCTCTCATTCAGGAACCGTTCAAACACGAGGTTGTTGCTCACCGGATCGACCGGCGTGATTCCGAGGCAATAACAAACGGCGCTGTTCGCCGCGCTGCCCCGACCCTGGACCATGATGTTGTGTTCGCGACAGAAATTGATGATGTCCCAGACAATCAAAAAATATCCGGAAAATCCGAGCTTCGAGATAAGCGTGAGTTCTTCCTCGAGCTGGCGTTTCACTTTCGCGCTGACCGCGGCGTAACGCTGTTGCGCGCCAAACCAGACGATCGTCCGCAAAAACGATTCCATGCTGTGACCAGCCGGCACCGGAAAGTCCGGGAATTCGTAGCCGAGGTTTTCGAGAGAAAATGTCAACCGCTCCGCGAGACGCATTGTGTTCTCGATCGCTTCTGGCAGATCGCGAAAGAGTTCCTGCATTTCGCGATCGCTCTTCAAATGCCGCTCGGCGTTTTGCGTTAGCAACTTTCCGGCAACATCGAGATGGATGTGCTCGCGAATGCAGGTAAAAACATCGAGCACTTCGCGGCCGTAGGGCTTTGCGTACTGAACACCGTTCGTCGCGAGGATCGACAATCGGTGCGCGCGCGCAAGATCGACAAGGTGCCGGTTGATCTGTTCTTCGCCACGAACGAAATGCCGCTGAATCTCAACAAACACATTTTCACGTCCAAACACATCGATAAGAAACCGAATGTCCTCTTTGAAACTTGACTGCTTAAAGCAGTCAAGTTTGCTCACGGCGTCGCGTCTAAAAAATGCAACCAGCCCTTCCGCAAATTGCGGAAGCTCGTTCCATAGCACGGCGCATTTGCCTTTTTCGCTGCGGAGATGCGCCTGGGTTAAGAGCTCGCACAAATTTTTGTAGCCGGCTCGATTTTCAACCAGCACCGGCAAAACACTGTCGTCTTCCATCGACAATTCCGCACCGATGATCGGCCGCACGCCGTGTTCGCGCGCCGCGACAGAGAATCGTTGGGCGCCATAAACGCCGTTGCGATCGAGCAACGCCATTGCGGGCATCTCCAGTTCGGCCGCAACTTCAGCTAATTGTTCGGGGAACGATCCGCCCCGCAAAAAACTGAACGCGCTACACGCATGAAGTTCGACGTAGCTCATTAAGCGTTGAGAAGTTGAGGCGTTACGCTCCCGCTAGTGCATCCAGGGTGTGCCCGGTTCGTAGATTGCCGCAGAGCGGCAGGATTGAGTTGTTGAGTCGTTAAAACGTTTTAATCGTGATCTCCTCTCCTCTTCCAAAGAGGAGAGGATTGAGGTGAGGAGTTGATCGGGCGTCAGTCATAAATTCCATCCACCTCCCAGGTTGCTTCAGCTTCGTGAACGCGAACCAGATCGCCGTTCTCCAACTGCAGGTCCCACTCCGCGCGCATCCACGATTTTTCGTCCCACCAATTTCCGGAAAGCAAAAATGGGCCGCTTTGACCGACGACTTTGCCGGCAATGTTGCCGCCCTGAAGATGTCGATCTTGTGACGTAAAAAGGGATGCAGAAAGCGCCGGCCGAAATCTTCGCAAAACAACGCGTCGCGTTGATCCCTTCTCCCCATTCTGGGGAGAAGGTGAGGATGAGGGGTTCTTTGCTGTGGTGGCAGGCGTCTCGCCTGCAATAGTGCCAGTCGACTGCCGGTGCGGCTCGCACCTCGGACTCCACTCAAACGGCTCCATCCGAAACGCGTCCGGTCGATGCGTTTCTTCTTTTATCGGGGTGCCGACACGATCGCTTCCCAGTAGTGCGCTCAAACGCGCGAGCGTTTCATAAAGCTGCTGCGGATTTCGTAAGGCCGTTTCAAATAATCCGAACTGCTGGGATGCGGGCCGGATCGGTTGCGCAGTCAACGCGACCGCGACGATCGGATACTCCGATTTAAAATTCTCCAGGTGCGTCTGGAGCATTCGGAAGAGAAGATCGACATCGTTGGTCGGCTGCGGAATTTTGAAAACGCGCTCGTAAGTTTGTTTGTCCGCCACGGCGGATCCGTCCTGTGGCGGATTCGAAAAACTGATCCGCAGCGTTAATTCTTTCGCGACGAGATAAATGGCGCTCAATCGGAGCGCGAGCTGTTCCAAAAACCGGCGTAGGATGAAGAGCAGCGGCTCCGCGGTTTCGATCTCGTGATCGAACTCGAAACTTTCGTCGAACGCTTCCGGCGGCTGAACAAATTTTAGTAAGCGCGTGGCGGTTCCATTCGCCCGTTCCCAAAGCCGGACGGCGTCGGTACCGAGCCGGTTTCGAAGTTCCTCTTTATCCAGCGCAGCAAGCTCCCCCAGCGTGTGAATCCCCACTTGTGGAGAATCGCCAGGATCTGGGCGATTTGCAGCTGGGAGTTAGGAGTTAGGAGATCGGAGTTTTCTGCCCCTGCGGCTCGCCCCGTTCGGCGTTTTGCTTTTCTCGTCGGTGCTTTTGTTAACCGTCCATCCGGCTCGGACCGCTCCATGCAGTCAATTTACGGCAAAAGCCGTTATATGTTCAAGTGAACATTCACTGAATCAAATCCGGCAATTCTGACCTTGGATCTCTGACTTAGGCTGGCACTTCGCTAACTATTGGTTGCCCTCATCTATATCTTTCGCAGCCGAAAGCTATCCGGGCGTATTAAGGCGCAAACGGCACCTTTAAAATGCGGAACAAAATAAACATCCAACTTGGTATCGGCAGAATAGCCAGCGGCGCTAAGACCAACAAAAGAAAATAGTACCATTTAAACCGGGACAGCACGATCACCGCTGTTGTATCAATCAACCATATCCATAAGAAGACCGAATGGACAGCAAACACATGATCAAAGGTGTGACCATTCCACTCAACAATCGCCGCAATCACGCAACCGATCGCAAACACGATCGATAGTCCCGCCAAAAGAAGACACCACCGATCTCGTTTCATTCCGGATGATTGAATACCCAGTTGATTCCGTAAATGTACAGGTCTGCATTAAGGCCCAGTGTTCCAGCCAACGCATTGGCGTCGTTGATGAGCTTATTGTCTGCGACCTCTTTCCTGTAGCACCTATTCCGAGCACATGGGTCCATAATTTTCCAGCATTTCGAGTTCGGATCGCCCGGTTGAATTCCCCACCGGCCGTAGGCTAGATCATGTCGCATTGCAGCTGCATCCAGAGCGTCAATCGGTGGCAAAGGACCATTACGCCCTCCATGCTGACTCGATCGCCATCCGCCACTCCAATCCGGCCCTCCCCAATACCCATATCGAGGAACCCAACTATTTGGGAATGCGCCGTCAGTATCTAGTAGATTTATCGGGTCATCGAAAGCGTATCCATACAAATTAATGCCACCTGTCTCTCCAATTGGATCACGACTAAGCCAACGGCCGAGGTCAGGATCGTAGGCGCGATAGACGGCGAGATCGAGATTGCTGACTGAGTGCCGATACAGGCCGGTGAAATTGAAATCTGGGAGAGTGTTGCTGATCACAGCCGCCGATCGCCCGTAGGGGTCGTAGTCATAGCGAGCAACTATTGAGCCTTTGCCGCTGGCGCCACGCATTTCGCGGATAGAGCCCAAATGATCTCGCGTGTAAAAATAGGCGGTCTTGCCACTCACCTGGCCTTGCGGATAGGCGAACAGGGTGACTGCATCTTTATCGTCGCGGAGTTCGCACTTCTCCATCCCGCACCAGACGAATTTCCTCGTCGATGTGATGCGGCTTCGGGCTTTCTCAACGATCTTGACCATTCGGCTTAAGCCATCGTAACTGAACTCGGTCCGATTATTCGTTCCGATATAATTGACCGCTACCAGTCGATTAGCGCCGTCCCATTCAAATGTTCTCGAGGAACCATCATTGATCAGACTTCCGTTAGCATCGTAGGCCAGCGTGCGATTGGTTCCACCGCTCTGGGAGACGATCTCGTTTACACTGTTCGGCGTTGACGTAGTTGTTGTTGTAGCAACCATCTCAGACGTGCGATTGGCTGCGAGATCGTAGCCGTAGGTGTACTGCTTGATCAATGCGTTGCTCGAAGCGTTCTTCAATGGAGCAGTCACCAATTGATGGGCATTGTCATAGCCAAGATCGAATCGCTGGGGTGCCGACAGGCTCGAATCATTCTTGGTCCAAGTCGTGATTTGTCCCTCTGGATCGTAGGTGTAGTCAAACTGCGAAATAAGACTGTTTGTGCTCGTCTGATTCCTAATTTCTTGCAGACGCTTATCCTGGTTGTTCGGGAAATAAGTGTATGCCGACGAAGAGCCGTCGGGATAAGTCATACCGCTCAGCCGGTCCGTTACGTTCACGTAAGCGTAATTGAACGTGCCAAGTTTGTTTGCCGCCGAGCTAACACGCCCAAGGCTATCAAACGCCCAACTGGCGGAATTTGAACTACTATTGATCGACCGACTCGCAACACGGCCAAGCTGATCATAGCCGAAGGCGACGGTGTCGTTTAGAAGCGGACCATCGATACTGGCTAATTGTCCGGCGCCCAGCGCTGGCGGCACGGCGATCGGGTTGTATCCGTAAGTTGTGGTGCCGATGCCATCAATCATCGTTTTGACACGATTGTAGTTCGGATCGTAGGTAAAGCCGACTGAAGGGGTCGCTGGATTCAATGACTGACCCTTTACATTCGTATAAGTAATCTGCTGAACGTTGTCGTCGGCGAAATAGAAGTAATTTGTTCTTTGATTCCTGGCATCAGTCGAGGATTTCAATCGGCTGCTCGCGCCGACAGTATTCGCGGCCGTCTGTCCGTCGTAGAGATAGTTTACCGTGGTGTTATCGGCGAAAACCTTTTGATAAACGCGCCCTTCCAAATCGCGCTTGAAGGTAGTCACCTGATTCTTTGGGTCTGCGATGGTGGTCAGCGAACCGCAACTGCACCATCCAAACTGCGTTGTTCGGCTCAACGGGTCCGTGATCGAGTCCAACTGCCGGTTGCCATTGTAATGTCGCGTCGTCCACATGCCACGGCGATCCTTGCTCTTTGTCAGATCCAGAATGTTTGTCGCGCCCTGACCAAAATCCTGCGAATATTGGAACTGCTGATTAGTTCCGTCAGGATAACTGATCTGAGTCGGGCGATCGAGATTATCGTAATCAGTAGTCACGACGTATCCGTCCGAATCAGTTACTGTCCGGACCCGGTTGGCATTGTCGTAAGTAACTGTGGTAACAGCCGAAGCGCCGTTGAAAGGCGGACTCGTGATCGAGGCTAGATATCCGTCGGGAACAGCACCGCCATAAGAAAAGGTCGTCGTTTCATTCTTTGCATTCTGGCGCGTGAGGATCTGTCCATAGGGGTTGTAGCTGAACGTCGTTACCTGCCCGGCAGCATCGGTATCGGTGAGAGGTTCATGCTGCGAATTGTAGGTGAATTTACGCAGCAGTTCGTTCGCGCTCCCAGTCGTTTGACGCACCTGTAACAGGTCGATGTTGTTGGGGTCATAAACATAACTGAGCACACGTCCGACCGGATCGGTCGATTTCGTGATCTTACCAATGCTGTTGTACTCGTATTGCCAAAGTTGGGTGCTGCCGTCACCCAGAATGCGCGCGACCTTGCTAGGATTTGCGGTCGGGGGTGAGTGGTTCGTATCCGCTTGGCCAGCGTAGGAGTACCAAACACGGTTTTCGAGCGGTGCTTTCTCGCTCGCGGGTATACTTGAAGCCGCGCCATTGAGACTAGAAGTCCAGTGTATGAGTCTGGCCTTAGTGTAATCGTAGATACCATTGACCGGTGGATACATCTCGATCGCTTTTTTGTCCCAGTAGAACGTGTTGGCGACGTCGAGACCTGAATTGGTCATTCCTGCAGGCGCTGCGGGATCGGATGCGCTGATCCCCGGCGCATTGTCACGATACTCCACCCTCTCCGTGCCACCGAGCGGATCCGTCATCTTCACCCATTTGTTTGTTCCAGATTGGCCGGTGGTGAAAAACGAGGTCCCGTAGGGCGTCTGCAGCGAGTTGATGAAGTTTGTTCCGTCCGCGGCGTACATGAATATCGACTGAATTCCGATTTCATCCGTGATGGATGCCAACTGGCCGTTAGCGTTGTAGGCAAAAGTAGCATAACGGCCGGTCGGGAAGGGTTCCGTCACTTTGGTAATTTTTAACGGATCAGCGGCCAGTTCGTAGGCGACAGTCGTAACTTGACCAAGCGCGTCAGTGATTGTGGCGAGGCGAAAGCTCGCGTCGTAGCCGATCGTGACGGCGTTGCCCGCCGGATCGATCCATTGAGTCATAAAGATCTTACGTGGGAACGATGTGGATCCATCGCTCAGGGCGAACAGCTGCTTGGATCCATCGGGAAAGCGCTTCTCGTAGGCCGCGGGCGCAGTTCGAACGAGAACAGCGTGACTTTGTGGATCTGCCTGATAACTCTGGGAGCCAGAATCGAATCCTGAATACTTTTCGGCTCCGCCGCCTGCAACGTAAACGGTTGCGTTGGCCGATGCATTGTTCGGATCGTCAATTACGTAAGAGAGCCAATTAAAGGTCCATTTTGGCCCCAAGTTTGAATAACTGAACGTCTGCGGCTGCTGCGTATCGCGCTGGTTATAAGTAACGCTGAAATTAATCGCCGGACCACGCGGCGGCGTGTAACGAATCGGCGTGTCTTCGATATCCAGGCTCGCAAGCATTGCATGAGCGGTATAGCGCGCCATAGGTGCGAGCCCGCCTGTTCCACCAACCGTGAACGGGCACTGATCTCCGCCTTCCTTACGATCTTGCGGTTTTGTGTACGGTGAATCGGCAGTCGACGATGACCCGATCGTAACCGGAATATCCACGTACAGTGTCACCGACGATCCCGCACAATAAACAGATGCGATACTAACATTTACATCGCCTTCACTGTGGACCGATCCGGATGGTGCATTGACGGTAAGGTATAGGTGAGACAGTCCTTTGCCTCCGGCATTCCCCATGCAAGCCAGGCCAGAATCTGGGTTCAAAGTGTAGGTATGATCTGCATTGACATGCACAGTCGTCTGATGACCGTAGCCGCAGCAGATGCGCACACAGTTACCCCCGTCACCAATAATGTCGGGATTGCAAAGCAGATCGTAGGTGTAATCACCCGGCATGGCATCGTCACTTACAGTGACAGCCAGGTTCCCGCATGCAGTGTCCGATCCACCCCAGGTTATGCAATTACCGTGACCGTCATCCTGGTAATAATTGTTCACGGTAAGCTGTAGTGTCTGGCCAATCGCTGCGCCGCAAAATGCACACCAAACTAATACCGCGACGAGATGTATGGATAGGTTCAGGAAAGAAACGGCTGCGAGGGAGCGTGGGAATGTGAAGTGGTTTTGTGCATTCATAGCGCGTGAATTGATGTTTTCAGGGTGAAGACATCGCCAATTGTGAGAAATGGCGGAGGTGAACTGGAAACGCGACGCTGGGTTGCGAGCGGCCAAGTTTCACGACCGCGATCTTTGTCAGATCGTCGGGTGCCCGTATATACGGCGAATGCCGTACTAGCTAAGCATCAGGCCGTAGCCGTATCGGGTTTTCGAAATTTTTGCGAACTTCGACTGTAGGACGCCGTATTACACAGAGGAGGATTGTCCGGTGAGGAAAGGTTTTCTGGCAAAACAATCGCTGGTCGGCCGGCATAATCGCCGCAATCGCTTACTGACTTTGCGTGAGCGAGAGGTGCTCGGCTGGCTCGCCCGGGGAAAATCAAATGCCGAGATCGGCGAGATCCTCGGAATCAGTTCCGCTACCGTCGGCAAACATCTCGAGCACATTTACCCGAAGCTCGGGGTAGAGAACCGAACTGCCGCCGCCAGTTTTTTTCCGGAAACAGGGGAGGATGATGATTAAAAATCTCCCCGGTCAAAATGGGGTCACATCTATACATTTTACATTTGAAGTAAGGATTTTCAGAGGCTCGGCAGCTATGGCGCGCATTGCGAATTGAGTTTGAAGATGCGTTGTATCATGTCTGCGCCCGCGGAAATGCCCGCGGCGACATTTTTAGGAGCGACGCCAATCGCGCTCGCTTTCTCCAACTATTAGAACACTCGGCTCAGCGATTTACCGGCGCTGTTTTGTGTTTCGTTCTGATGGACAATCATTTTCATCTGGTCATCCGCACCCACTTCCCGAATCTCAGTCGCTGGATGCACTGGCTGATCGTGAGCTACAGCGTTTACTTTAACCGGCGACATCGCCGCAGCGGCCATCTGTTTCAAGGACGCTACAAGAGTTTCTTAGTCGAGAGTGGCGAATATCTGCTCGTCCTTAGTCGCTACATTCATCTTAATCCGGTCTGCGGTAGCCGTATCGGCCGTGGAACGTTGGCCGAGCGACGGAATAGATTACGCGCCTTCAAATGGAGCAGCTATCGAGGCTATGCCGGTCTGACCAAGCCTTTCGCGTTTGTCCAAGAAATAAGTGTGTTGGGCAAGCTGGCTGGCTCCACTCGCGGGGCGCGTTTGCGTTACCGTCGCTTCGTAGAGGAAGGCCTGATCTCAGAAATCGACAATCCATTTGAAGCCGTCCAGTGGCAGACAGCGCTGGGTAGTGAACGCTTATTGCAGCAAGTTCGCGATCGCGTAAAAGGGTTGCACAATCAGCGGCGCGAAATGATATCGGTGCGCCAAGCGACGAAGCTCAGTCGACCCGAAGCCGTATTGAGCAGAGTGGCCAGTAAGTTTAACGTGCAACAAGAGCGCCTCACAAATCGAGATGAGCATGGCCTGCAAGCAAGAAATGTAGCGATGTGGATGATATCGGAGAGTTGCGGGATCACGTTGTGCGCCCGAGCTCTCATCGCCGAAATGTCAAATGTATAGATGTGACCCCTATTTCTGTTTCGGTGTCAAAGCGCGCTGAAGGCCGTGCGATTTCGCGATAAGCTTGCGAGGAGAAGCCATGTTAGACCATAGCAAACCATTGCTCGTTGCGGTCCAGCGTCTCGATTGCTCTGCCGTCACGGACTATCAATCCGCTGTTTCGAGGGCGTGGGCCCAGAGTGATTTGAACAACGACCGACGGATTCCTACCCCGTCACAGCGATTCGTGCTTTGCAACCACGCTTCTTGCACCTGCTCTAGAGCAAAAGCCGCCACGCGGTGAAGTGTAACGGCTGATTGTGAAATGCTGCTGTTTGTTAGGCTGGTTGTTTTACTGATTGTTGTCGACCACTTGCGGAGCAGGTTTGTTCGCCTCAACCTGAGCGCTCACTTTTTGGAGTCCAGTAGTGAGAGCTTCAATCTGCTTTTGCTGTTTGGCTAAGGTGGACTTTAGTTCCTGCACCGTGCAGTGCTCTTTGAGGAACTCGTTCAGGAGCATCGCGTTCACTGCCTCATAACGCACCGTGTAAGCCTTCCCTTCCCGGTCGCGAGTCACGAGCGCGGGGTTTATCTTTTCCACCTCCTCCGCTATCAGGCCAAACTGCGGACTACGCTCCGGATCGATCTGTTTTCTGTAGTGGAAAGTGACCGGTCGTAATGCCAGGAGGACGTCGCTCGCATCGCTCATCGGTTTGATGTCGTCCTTGAAACGGGCGGAGGAAGCGAGGACGGCGAGCTGTCCGTCTGGTGTGACCCACAGGGTCACTGCTCCAGAAGGATTAGTGTTTGTCACGCCAGCGATAAAGGTTCGGGTGTGGATTCCGATGCGACCGATGCGGATGGTATTCGAGTCATCGGCAACCCCAGCATTGCCGATGTCGATATTGTTGCTGCCAGTGGTGAGATTTATACCGGCTTTGCTGCCCAAGGCGATGTTGCTGTTGCCGGTGGAGTTGTTATAGAGCGCGACGTCGCCCACTGCCGTGTTACCAGAGCCGCTCTGGTTGTTAAATAGCGCGACGTCGCCGCTGGCTGTGTTGCCGGTGCCGGTGGTGTTACGCAAGAGCGCACTCGCTCCCGTGGCGGTGTTATTGCTGCCGGTGTTTTGAAGAAGTGCCTGAGAACCAATCGCCGTGTTGTCGCCGCCGGTGCTGTTATTAACGAGCGCCTGAGAGCCGGTAGCCGTGTTGTTGCTGCCAGTACTGGTTACTAGGAGGGCATCAAAACCAACCGCCGTGTTACCAGAGCCGGTCGTCAGGCTGCCGAGCGCATTCGCACCTTCCGCGGTGTTGGCGTTCGGATAGCCGCCGTCGGGCGAGGGCACGACGGCTAGAGTAGTCGAAGCGACGGCAAAGGAGATGACGAAGAGCGCGATGAGAAGGGTAACGCGCTGCAAGCGCGGGTGGTTGTTCGAATTGGTGGCAAATGCCGCTGTGATTTGGAGTTTCATCTTTGTTGAAGTTTGGAGTTGTTGACTGCAATCCAATTCCGCGCGGAACCGGGAGCCTGCTCAGCGAGACTTTTGAGTCTCACGTTGTGGTCGACTCGGGTTTTTACTGGACCTGGAGATCGCGTTAAGCGGCTTTCCAGCGAAGGATCAGCCCCACGAACTTTTCAGTTCGGCCGAAGATGCGTTGAAACGTCGGGTGACGTAATCGGCATCACTTGTACGACGCTGCCTAACCGATGTCGAGACTTTACGTGCAGGACGTAACCCTACGCGGGCCAGCGGACTGGCAATCCGACGTGTGATCGGCAACGTGTCATTGTTGCCCGGCGTTGCCAGTCGAATGCCGAAATCGGCCTGATCCTCGGAATCAGTTCCGCTACCGTGGGCAAACATCTCGAGCACATTTACCCGAAGCTCGGGGTCGAAAATCGGACAGCCGCTGCCAGTTTCGCAGCGAACATCGACCCAGAACGCGTATTAGAAAGATCGCCGCCTCCCGAAAGACCTGTGGGGTCAAGTTGAGAGACGGCGTTAGTTCCCCCCAGAACTAAGCCCTGATCTTAGCAGCGTTGCAAGGCCTTAAGTCGTTGTGCGGAAACGTTTTCTCGAAAACCAACCAGCGGTTGGCCGACATGTCGAGAACCGAACCGCCGCCACGGCGAGTTTCGTCCCGCGCGATGTTTAAAGCGCTGGAAGACCTCGCGCGCGTCTCTGCTGAACAATGTACGCCATGACCTGCTGATGCGTACCGAAAGCATCTGATCCGCTCCAGTATGCGATCATTTTCTTCCAGTAATCATGCCAATTCGCGCTGCCCACCGGGGGTTCGACGCCGCGAGCTTCGAGCTCGGCCTCATGATCGACTTTGTTCCGGAAAATCTCCGCGGGATCGGTCGATATCTGATGCAAAATACCGCCGCTGTTGTCGGCTGTGTATTCGACCGGTCCCTCGGCGCAGCCGCTAACTAAAACGCCCGCGGTGAGTATCAAACTGATCTTCAGCAAAAATTCGCCCATATGCCCGAGGATAAACCGCTCGGAAAAATTTGGCGAGACACAAGGCGGAAAACTGAAAGCGGAAACTCTGACAACTGAAAGCTGAGAACTGATCTGCCGCTTCGAATCGAGTTCGAAGATGCGCTGTTTCAGGGATGAGGCGACATGCCGCCGCCAGCCGCGGCTTTTAATTCAACCAGGATCATGTGCAACGGCTGGTCGCCGATGTTCTCCGCGGCGTGGGTCAAAGGATCGCGATAAAGAACGTCGCCGGTCTGCAAAGTGCCTTCGGTAACTTTGCCGTCGGACGCGTAGTTGCGATACCGCCCGCCGGCGAGCACGTAGATGACGTAAGCCGGATGCGAATGCACCTGTTCTTTGACACCGGGCGGCAGAGTAGCTTCCAGGACGCGGACACGATCGTTTTCAAATCGGACGCGTATTGTTTTGGAATTAACGACGGCTGGATCCTGCGCGGATGCCGGCGCTACCCAAACGCCGAACATGGAGATCGTTGCTGCGAAGATAATTGAGAATCGCATGCAAATCAGGAAGACCGCCTGTCGCGCGAATTGCAAGTCATTTGTCTGCGCGAGCGCAAGGTGCTCTGCTGGCTTTCCCGCGGAAAATCAAATGCCGAAATCGGCCTGATCCTCGGAATCAGCTCCGCAACCGTGGGCAAACATCTCGAACACATTTATCCGAAGCTCGGCGTGGAAAATCGCACCGCTGCAGCCAGTTTTGCGTCTGAATTTAGTCGCAAAGAACGATAGGCCCCGCGGCGAGCTAAACGATTTCCACCGGGCACTTCGGCAGCGCCTGCATGAACGCTCGGCCGTAGGGCTTGGTCACGATGCGATTGTCGAGAATGACGATGATGCCGTGGTCGCTCTTGGTCCGGATCAGACGACCAACGCCCTGCCGCAGTTTCAAGATTGCTTCCGGCAGTGAATATTCAGTAAACGCATCACCGCCGCGTTCTTGCACCAGCTCGAGTTTCGCTTCGATCAACGGCGTATCCGGAACGGCAAATGGAAGACGCGTGATGATAACGTTGGAGAGCGCTTCGCCTGGAACATCGACCCCGCCCCAGAAGCTGTCGGTCCCGAACAGCACGCTCCGCGGCGTGGATTTGAATTGCTCGAGCAGCTTCCCGCGCGGCGCGCCGCCACCCTGCACGAGCAGATTCATTTTCTTCTCCACAAAAAATTTCTGCATCTCACCCGCCACTTGCTGCAGGTCGCGGTAGCTAGTGAAAAGAACAAAGGCGCAGCCATCGGTCTTCTCCACGAAATGCGCGATCCAGCGTTCCAGCTCTTTCTGATAAGTCGCATCGCGCGGGTCAGGCATTTTTTTTACGACGAACATTTTCATCTGCTTTTGAAAATCGAATGGACTGCCAAGTTGCAACGGCTCGGCTTCAGTCGCGCCGATGCGCTCGCGAAAGTAAGCGAGGTCCTCGCGCCCGACCGCCAGCGTCGCGCTGGTCATAACCGAGCAGCAATTATCCCGGAAAATCATTCGTCGCAGAACCGGCGCGAGATCGATCGGCGCCGCGTTGAGCGAAAGAAATTGCGCCGTCTTTCCGGTGCGCTCGACCCAGTAAACGTGTTGCGGCGCGCTTTGCTCCAGAAAAATGCTGATACCGTCGCGCGCATCACGGACGCGCCGGCCAAATTCCTGCAGCTCCGCTTTCAAAATTTCGTCGTCGGCGCGTTTCACCACGTCGGCGATTCGCGCCTGGAGCGCGACCAGCCGGCCGGTGATCGTGTCCGGGACAAGATCGACATCGCGCACGCGAAACTCGCGGCCTTTTCGAAAATCGGATTTCGATTCCACCGAGCCGAAGAATTTCTCCAGATCATCGATCAACTCGGCCGCAAGGCGCACCCCGGCGGCGTCCCGCATGACGGTGAACAGCCCCTTGCGCGTGCGTGCGTTGTAGAGCCGTTGGATTGTCGATCTTAACCCGTATTGCGAAACTCCGACCCCGATCTGCTTGGACGCGACTCCTTCAACGGTGTGGGCCTCGTCGAAAATGATAAAGTCGTTCGGGAAAAGAAAACCGCTCTCACGTCCCTCCTGTTCGTCGGGCGTGCCGAGCAGCATGAAGAGCAACGTGTGATTGAGCACGATCACGTCCGACGCGAGCAAGCGTTTGCGGGCCTGTTGGTAAAAACAGCGCGGATTTTGTCCGCAGGTTTTTTGGGTGCAGATGTGCGCTTCGCTGCAAACTTGCGCCCAAACTTTCGGATCGGGCTCGATCGATAAGTCGCTGAGCGAACCGTCGCGAGTCTTACTCGCCCATTCCGCGATCCGTTGTAATTCGTTCTGTTCCGGTCCGGTAAAAAGCTCACTTGAACTTTGCAACGCGCGCTCGAGCCGGCGCGGGCAAAGATAATTTTGGCGGCCTTTCATCAGCGCCGCCTCGAACTCGACCGGCAGCACTTTTTTTAAAATGGGAATGTCTTTGTAAAGGAGTTGCTCCTGGAGATTGATCGTGTGGGTCGAAATAATCGCTTTTTTGTGCTGCTCGAGCGCGAACAGGATCGCCGGAACCAGATAGGCGAGCGATTTGCCGACGCCAGTGCCGGCCTCGACCACCAGATGTCGATCTTCCTCCAGCGCCCGCGCCACCGCCACCGCCATTTCCTGCTGTTGCGGACGGAACTCGAAGTTTTGGGCTTTCGAAAGTAGCCCGTTTTCCGAGAAGATCGCCCGAACTCGCTCGACAAATTCGGTTCCCAAAGAATCTTTTAGCGCGATCACGGCAAAAATCCCAAAAACCAAATCCTAAATCCCGAGGAAACTTCAATCATCAAATCACAATAGCTGAGGAAGCGGAGAATTGGAGCTTTGAACATTAGGACCTCTTTGGATGTTGGAGCTTGGGATTTGAAATTTCGACGATTGTTAAGATGCAGCGTCGATCTCATTACGCTAATCTCTGGATACCTCGCCATCATACCGATCGTCGATGAGACTGCTCGACCGCTACGTCATTCGCAATTTTTTGCAGGTCTACATTTACTGCATCGCCGGCTTTCTCTCCGTCTGGCTGATCTTCGACGTGAGCGACAACATTTCGACCTTTATCGACGAACATTTCGGCTTGGCGCTCACTGTTCGCTACTATGCCACGCAACTGCCGGAGGTTTTCATTATTTTGCTGCCGGTCTCGCTGTTGCTGGCGCTTCTTTTTTCACTCGGCCGAATGTCGCGCGCGAACGAAATCGTCTCGATGTTGACCGCCGGTGTGAGCATCCCGCGGGTGCTCGCGCCATTGATCGGCATGGGTCTGCTGACCGTTGCAGCCAGCTTGGCCCTGAACTATTCGCTCGCGCCACATGCCGAGTTGGCCAAGAAAAATTTTATCGCCACGGCCCGCTCGCACCAGCTCTCGGTCCAAGGTCAGATTTTTCGCAACCGCACCGACGCGCGGACGTGGTTTATCCAGAGTTTTCGTCCCGGCCACGACGTCTTCAACAACGTGCAAGTGCTGCAGCAGGACGCGCGTGACAACATCGTCACGAATTATCTGGCTGCGCGCGCAACTTATCATCCCGAAACCAAAACCTGGGAACTCGAGCAGGTGAAAGTGGTCCACTACGACGATGGTGGAAATATTAGCGATGAAAAAATGTATCCCTCGCTCAAGATCGACCATTGGAGCGAAACGCCGTTCCGCCTCGGCAGCGCCAATGTTCGCGCCGAGTACCTGAGTTTTCCCGAGTTGCGCCAATATCTCCATTTCAATTCCGATTTTCCGGTGACACTGCTCGCGCCGTTCCGGACTCATCTCCAATATCGTCTCGCATTACCGTGGACCTGTTTGGTGGTCGTGTGCATCGCCGCGCCGCTCGGTATCGGTTATTCACGGCGCGGCGTGCTGGCCAGCGTCGCGAGCGCAGTCGTTCTCGTTTTTTCGATGAATTTCCTGACTCACCTTTTTCTCGCACTTGGAGAAGGCGACCGCATTTCGCCAGTGGTGGCCGCCTGGACGCCAAATCTCATTTTCGCTGTGATCGGGCTTTATTTGCTTTACCTGCGCGCGACCAACCGCGAAGGCCTGCGCTTTCAACTGGCCGGCGCGCGGCGTATATTCGCGCGATGAATCCGTTGCCAAACGATTGGGCAATCAAGCACCGGGCCGATGTGTGTGCCGCTACCCAGCGTCCATTCGAACCCGGGGAATATTTTTACACGTTGCTCTTTCGCGAGGTGGAGGGTTTTCGTCGCGAAGATTTGAGCGAGGAAGGATGGAAGGGCCGGAACGAAAATATTCAGCCGTTCTCATTTTGGAAAACGCGTTATGAACCACTTCCCGAATCCACACCTGAGCCGCTGGCAAAAGAAAATGCCGAGCAATTGTTTCGGCGATTGATCGCATCGGAAAAACCGCCGGCCAACGCTTGCTACGTGTTGGCAGCGATGCTTGAGCGGAAACGCGTCCTCAAGCAAATCAAAACCGAAACTGCCGAGAAAGGCCGCATCTTAATATATGAGCACGGCGCGACCGGAGACGTATTTATTGTGCCGGACCCGGGCTTGCGTCTGGACGAGCTCGAGAACGTGCAAAACGAAGTGGCGCAATTGCTCCACAGCGCCGCCTAGGGTGGATCGGCCGCTCCGCGGGCGATGCTAAATGATGGGCAGCCTTTGGCTGCCTAGAATTAACATCGAGCAAGGGACCGCTCGATCCACCCACGATTCTGTGGCAAAATAAGCTGTGAACGTGCTGCCCTGGTTCCAAAACCGTTTTCCGCTTTACCTCGCGCCGATGGCGGGGGTCTCGGACAAGATTTTTCGCCAGCTCTGCAAAGAATACGGCGCGGACGTTCTCACGACCGAGTTCGTCTCGGCGGAGGGAATTTTCCGCCGGAACGAGCGCACTCGCGAATATCTCGACTTCGACGAAATCGAGCGACCGATCGGTGTTCAACTTTTCGGCGCGAATGCGGAGCACATGGCGGAAGCCGCGCGACAAGTTGTCGATTGGGTCGGCCCGGACTTTGTCGATCTAAACTTTGGCTGTCCGGTTAACAAAGTTGTCTGCAAGAACGGTGGCTCCGCGCTGCTGAAGGATTGCCCAATGCTCGCCACAGTCGCGGCCGCGGTTGTGCGCGCAATTGCTCCCTTACCAACGACCGCGAAAATCCGGATCGGCTGGGACGCCGATTCGGTGAACGCAGTTCGGGTTGCCAAAATTCTGACCGACGCCGGAATCGCCGCTCTCACCGTGCACGGTCGAACGCGCGCCCAAGGTTATTCCGGCGCCGCCGATTGGAATGTGATCGGCGAAGTTGCGGCCGCGGTTCCGCTTCCGGTGATTGGAAATGGCGATCTGACGACTGCCGCCGATGTTGCGAAACGTTGCCACGAGACTGGAATTGCCGGCGCGATGATTGGTCGGGCAGCGATGAGCGCGCCGTGGATTTTCCGCGAAACGAAAGCGTACCTCGCGAGCGGCGAGATTGTCGATCCACCGACCTTAAACGAGCGCTGGAAATTAATTTTGCGGCACTGTGAACTGATCGTGCGCGAATGGGGCGCGGAAGAACCGGCGATCCGATCGATGCGGGCGCGGCTAATGGCTTATTCGAAATCGATGCCGGAAGCGAAACGGTTACGCGAAAAATTCTCGCAGGTTTCAACCCTGGACGATGTTGAAGCGATCGCAGAACAGAATGTTTCGACAGGATTTACAGAATTAGCAGAATGCCCGAAATTGGAGCCGATCCAAACTTGACTGCTTAAAGCAGTCAGGTTTTACGGGGCTTTCTTATTTTTATCACTTCAAAATTGAGTTGATGAGCACTGAGATGACGACTCCTAATTACAAGATCGGCAATGAGCGCCTGATCAAGGTCACGGACAAGGCGGCTAATAAACTTGCGTCCTTGCTCGAACAAAAAGGAAATCCAACCGGCGCGCTGCGCCTGGCTGTGGTCGGCGGAGGCTGCTCCGGCTTGCAATACGCGATGGATTTGGTCGATGGACCAAAAGAGCGCGACATTCTCGTCCCGACTTCGAGCGTTCGCATCGTAGTCGACCCGAAAAGCGCGCTCTTTGTCAGCGGCTCAGTCCTCGATTATAGCGAGGATCTGCAAAAAGGCGGATTCAAAGTCACAAACCCGAACGCGGTCGCGCACTGTTCGTGCGGCGAAAGCTTTGCGGTCTGACTTCTCGTCCGCCTTTTTAATTTTTCTTTTACAGGCCGATTACTGCGGCTGTGGCGTCGAGGCGCTAGGAGACGGTGACGGAGACTCCTCAGTAGTCTTCTTCTTCGCAGTCTTCTTGGGCGAGGCCGATGGTGACGCTTCGGTCGAAGCCGACGTCGAGGTCTTCTTCGTAGTCGAGGTCTTCTTAGCCGAGGTCGACGCTGCATGGGTCGTCGTACCCGAGGTCGTTGCCGCAGTCTCCTCTTTCTTTTGTGACTGACAGGAGCTGAAAAACGCGGCAATCGCCAGCGCGGTGATCAAAGACAATGTTTTCATAGGATTGGGTTAAGCTTAACGAACAACGAGAATGTCGATCCACGCGGCGCAGGGCAAGCACTAAAATTGCCTGTGTGTCGGCAACATTTGTTTGCGCCGGCTGTTCGTTGATCAACTCAGCCGCAGGCAGCGGTGTGAAACGAAACAATCACCCAATTTGCTCCTTTCGGGGCATTTTTGCTCGACCATGAAGTCTGACGCTCCGATAATTGCCCGTCTGCGAAGGGACGGCAAGTGCCCACGCTACCCACACCGGAGCCCCAGCCCGATCTCCAGCTCGAGATCGCCCATTTACTCTTAATCGACATCGTCGGCTATTCGAAGCTGCTCGTAAATGAACAGATCGATTCGGTGCAAGAACTTGGTCGCGTCGTCAGAAGCACGGAATGCTTTCGAAAGGCGGAAGCTGGCGGCAAATTGATCCGCGTCCCAACCGGTGATGGGATGGCGCTTCTCTTTTTTCAGAGTCCGGAGGAGCCCGTCCGCTGCGCATTAGAGATCGGCCAGAAACTAAAAGAGAATTCCAACATCCGTTTGCGAATGGGGATTCACAGCGGTCCGGTCAATCAAGTCCGAGACGTTAATGACAGGCTCAATGTCGCCGGAACCGGAATCAACGTGGCCCAACGGGTAATGGACTGCGGCGACGCCGGCCATATTCTCCTGTCCAAACATGTAGCCGACGACTTGGCCCAGTATCGGCATTGGCAACCTTACCTGCACGATTTCGGCGAGTGCGAAGTTAAGTACGGGTTGCGCCTGCACATCGTCAACCTCTACAAGGACGGCGTCGGAAATCCGGCGTTGCCGGAAGGGCTCAGACGCGGCAAAAGATGGAAGCAAAAATCCACCGTTGTTCAGCCGATCAGCCCCACCGGCTGGCCCAAGTCGGCCGTTATCGCTGTTCTGTCTCTGTTGGTTCTGGTCTTTGCTGTAACTTCGGTCATTTTCCTGCGACGATCGACATCAGTCATTACAGCTGCCGGTCCATCCATTCCTAAAAAAAGCATAGCAGTACTTCCCTTTGAGAACCGGAGCGATGAAAGAGCAAACGCCTACTTTGCCGACGGCATCCAGGACGAGATTCTGACCCGCTTATCAAAGATCTCCGATCTCAAGGTGATCTCGCGGACCTCGACTCAACATTACAAAAGCGTGCCGGAAAATCTTCGCGAGATCGCGAAGCAACTAGGGGTCGCGTATATCGTGGAAGGAAGCGTGCAAAAGAGCGGCGACGCCGTGCGCGTGAATGTCCAGCTCATTAACGCTTCTAACGATTCCCACATGTGGGGTGAAAACTTTGATCGCAAGCTGACCGACATCTTTTCGGTCGAGAGTGAAGTGGCCAAAGCGATCGCCGATCAACTACAAACAAAACTCACCGGTCGGGAAGAGGAAATCCTTGCAGCCAAACCGACAGACAACCCCGAGGCCTACGATGCCTATTTGCGTGGCTTGGCTTATACTCTGAGAGGGGCCAACACACCTGCCAACTCCCGTGGCGCACAGCAATATCTGAAAGAAGCGGTGCGGTTGGACCCGAAATTCGCCCTGAGCTGGGCGCTGTTGTCATATGTGGATGCGATCGGCTACAGCACACAGAATCTTCAACCAACGGTCGCTTTGCGCGAAGAGACGAGACAGGCAGCTGAAAGCGCACTGAGGCTTCAGCCCAATCTCGGCGAAGCGCTGCACGCCAAGGGATATTATTACTACGCCTGCCTAAAGGATTACGACACCGCGGTGCATTACTTTGAGCAGGCACGCCAATTCCTGCCAAATAGCAGGCGGCTTCCTGAATCGCTGGCCTACGTCGCGCGGAGACAAGGCCACTGGGACCGGAGCGAGTCTTACTTCAGCGAAGCCGAGAGGCTCGACCCGCGCAACGCTAAACTACTTACCCAGCACGCGGCTTCCTACATCGCGCTTCGCCGTTTCCCCGAAGCGCTGCGAAAGCTTGATCAGGTTCTCGATATCACTCCGGGGGATGTCGACACCATTGTGGAAAAAGCTGCTATCGCACAAGCTGAGGGTGACTTGCCGCGTGCAGCGGCACTCCTCGCTCCGCTGCATCCCAACGCGGACGACCCCTCCGGCTTGGAAACAGAAGTTTACCAAGCGATTTTAGAACGGCACCCTGCACCAATTATCTCTCGGATAAAGGAAATACTGGTCAAGCCGGATCCGACGTTAGGGTACTTCAATGGCGAACTGCGATTTTGGTTGGGCTGGGCGCAACAGGTCACGGGCGACCATGGCGGTGCCCAGGCAACGTGGCGGCAGGCGCGCAGCCAACTGGAATCTGTCCTCAAAGAACAGCCGGAAAATTGGGGCCTGATTGCAGACCTCGCGCTGACCGATGCGGGCCTTGGTGATAAAGCCGTCGCGTTGGCTCTGGCCGAACGCGCCATCGCCGCGAATCCGATCGAGAAAGACGCGTTGACTAATCCTATTCCCATCGAAATCCTAGCCCGAGTGACGGCGCGGATAGGAGAGCCCGAGCGCGCCATCGCGGCTTTACAGAAATTGCTTTCGATACCATATGCAGGCCACCTGGCCGGAAACGTCCCGCTGACTCCCGCGCTGCTGCGGCTCGATCCGATGTTCGATTCCCTCCGCGGCAACCCACGTTTCGAAAAACTGCTGGCCTCGGGCGCGCCGGACGCGTCAAAAAAATAACGCAACACGTTTCACACTGACAGACTAGTATCTCATCAGGCAAGCGGCCGCGGGCAGGTCCATCACATTTCCAAGCCGGAGCTCAGCGTGCACGCGCTCGACGATCGGTGGAATTTGTGCGTGGAGGCAATTGGATCGCGCAATTTTTCCGACGTCTCCAACGCTGAACGCTCGTCTTTGGTCACGCCTTCGTCCTTTTATCCATTTCTTAATTCTTATTTCATCCTCCATACTTTCGTAAATGAGCGACGCCTTCACGAAATTTGAGCACGAAGGTTGGGAGCGTGTCGCGAACAAATACGATTCGACTTGGTCGAGCTCGACCCGCCAATTCATTCCGCCCTTGCTCGATGCCGCGGACGTTTCCGGGAAGATGTCGATCTTGGATGTTGGTTGCGGCCCGGGTTATGTGTCCGCCGCTGCCGCCGACCGCGGCGCAATTCCAATCGGTCTCGATTTTTCCGGAGAGATGATTGCGATCGCGAAGAAAAAGTTTCCGCGGATCGAATTTCGCCATGGCGACGCGCAAAATCTTCCTTTTCCGAATGCCAGCTTTGATCGCGTGGTCGCGAACTTTGCGCTTCTCCATCTGGCCGATCCCGAGGGCGCGATCGCCGAAGCGCATCGCGTTCTCAAACCGGGCGACAGATTCGCGTTCACGACTTGGGCGAAAATTTCGGAAAACCCATTTGTCAAACTCGTTGACGACGCTATTCAGGCGCATGCGAACCTCAATGTCGATCTTCCACCTGGCCCGCGGCATTATTTGTTCGAGAACGAGGAAGAATTTCGCAAAGCGTTTCACCGCGCCGGATTCGATGCCGCCTCAATGACTTTCAAGATTCATCGCATCGAATGGAACGTCCCGAGTGCGCGATTTGTTTTCGATGCCGAATTAAATGCCGGCGTGCGAACGGCCGGACTTCTGGCCAAACAAACTCCGGAAGTACTCCAAAAAATTCAGGCGACAATTGAAAAAGCAGTTCAGCCTTACGCAAAAGGCGACGGCTTCGCGATTCCCAAAGCCGCTTACATCGTTGCCGCGTCAAAGAGTAGCCAGACGTGACGATTCACATTCTAGATACGCGACAACTTGGACGCGCCGGTATCGTTGCCGCGACCGCGCTTGAGACCGACGACGGCGTTGCCCTGTTTGATACCGGCCCGGAATCGACTTTCGACAATGTGGTTGCCGATCTGGGCAAGGCCGGCTTTGAGTTGAAAGACGTTCACCACGTTTTTCTCAGTCACATTCATTTCGATCACGCCGGCGCAGCATGGCGATTTTGTCCGAGCCGGACTGGCGGAAAAACAGCGACCGTTTACGTTCATCCGCGCGGCGCGGCGCATTTGATCGATCCGACAAAGGTGGTTGAATCGGCCACGCGGATTTTCGGCGACGACATGGAACGTCTTTGGGGGAGGATCGCGCCAGTACCCGCGGAGTGCGTCAAAGTTCTAGAAGACAATGAAACCGTGCGCGTGCCGCCGTTTGAAATTCGAGCGATCGCCACTCCTGGTCACGCCAGTCATCATCATGTTTATCATTGGGACGACAACGTTTTCGGCGGTGACATCGCCGGCGTCCGCATCGGCAACGGCCCACCGATTCCTCCGTTCGTGCCGCCGGAACTGCAGGTCGAATCGTGGTTGGAATCAATTCACAAAATTCGCGCGTTAAATGCCACGAACCTGTACCTCCCGCACTTTGGCAGAGTGAAAGGCTCCGTTCCGGACCATCTCGACGCGCTGGAAGAACGAGTCAATTGCTGGGCCGAATGGCTTCGCGATAAAATCCGCGCGGGCGTGGACGAGCAACAGTTGCAGGCAGAGTTTGCGGAGTACGAACACAATGATTTACGAGCCTGGGGCGCAAGCGACGACGACGTAGAAGGCTATGAAGCAGCTGATCCAAGTTACATGGCAGTCGGCGCCGCTATTCGTTACTGGAAAAAATATCACCCGGAAGCCCTCTGATATTTTCTACTTCCTAATTTCGACTTTCTCCTTTTTGCGCACGGCTTTTGCTTTCTTAGCGGCCAGTTCCCCAAAGGCCGTGCTTGATCAGGAAACATTCGAACAGCTTTTGCCGCTCGCTTTTCAGTGGGCGAGAAATATTGAGAATTTCGTTCTCCAACACGGAAGCCCGCTCCCGCGGCGCCAAGTCGCCGACGCTCGCCAAGTCGGCGTGAAAGATATCTGTCGTGTCAGAGTTCTGGCCGTTGATCGCGTGCCGTTGCCGGAAGAACCTGAGCTGGCTGAGGCGTGCCGCCGAACGCAAATCATAACGGACTGGTGCCGCGCCATCGCGATCGGTCACGCTGTCGTCATTCGAGCCGATGCCTGGGGCGATCGCGAACTGTTCTTACATCAACTGGTGCATGTCGCCCAATGCGAACGGAGCGGCGGTCTTGAGCAATGGGTCCGACAATATCTCGGCGACCGCACCAGCTGTGCGAACTTCGCCGTTGGCTTACTCGAAGAAGAGGCGCGCCGCATCGCGCGCGAAATCTGCGCCGCCGAGGCTGTGGCGTAATCATCTCTCTTAGAGTTGAATAAGACGCCCCCGCGTCGCCCGCCAGGTCTGCACTGACGCCACATTCTCAACGGTTCGATCATCGTTGCTCCCAGTGAATAGCAGCAGGGCGGGATTCGTCTCTTATTATGAGGCCTTCGAATCAGCGGAGGCGCGAAAAAAGGAGGAAAAGAGATCATGAAACTGATCATCACCACCGTGGCGGGCTGTCTGTTGCTCTCGATCTGCGCGATCGCACAGCCGAAGGGAAAGGGAATCGGCTTCGGTCCAAATAATAATCCAGCGAGGGTGACACCGAAGCCGACACCTCCGGGACACCATTACGGCTGGCAAAAAGGAAAACACAATCCGCATCGGATGTAGCACCGGCTACATTCCGCGGTTTGGTAAACCAGGAAACGGATAAAGCGGCGTCAGGCCGCTTTCTTCTTGGTCTTTTTCTCGACGATAATGCCGGGAAATTGCACGACTTCCGCAGTTGCAGCGCCGTTCCCGTTTTGGCCGAGGGTAGACTCGTAAGTCAACTTCCCGTTGGCAATCTCGGTTAGCGCGACGTCGGCATGCCCGAGCCCGGGCGCAAATTCAACCAGGGGGCGATGGCCGAGGCAAAGTTGCCGCACGCGACGCGACACCATGTTCACCAGGATTTGCTGATTAGTAATTACTTCGGCCGCAGCTTTAACGAGTTCGGGTTTCATAATTGGATATGGCGAGAATCACGGGGGCGAAGGATTAACTCCCAGAGCGAGAGTGGAATTGTTCACGTCCCGGGAAATCGCCGCAGAGAAACTTGTCTCACTGTCGCTCATAATTGCCATAAAACAACCTGAATCTGGCTGCTGGTAGAACTGCTCTCTTCTGACTTCCTAATTGTTCGTTCTTAATTTTTAATTCCGCATGGTTTCGGGAACGGACATCACCGTCTGGATCATCTCCGCTCTCATTGCCGCCGGCATCGGTTGGAGCAAGTACTCTAAATATAAGACGCGCGACAAACTGGTGCGCGATCTCGCCGCCATGGACCCGGAGCGGCGCGAGAAAATCCTCAGCCGTTTGCAACCGGACCTGCAAATGGAGATCCGCCAGGAACTGATGAAGCGGTTTCGTTTGAAAACCGACATCTAACGTTGCGTGGACGGATTGAGCGTAAGACCTTTGAATTTGTGGGTGCCGATCGCAAACCTCTTCTTTCTCGTCTCGGACATTGGGCCGCGGAATTGCTTCTCGTTTTCCTCGGCGCCTATGCCGCCTTTTGGCTGACCAATTATCAACAGCATCGCGCGGACGTTCGCCGGCACGATCAGCTTCTGGCCTATCTCGAGCAATTGATGACCGCCGGCATCGAAAGCTCGAAAGAGGACGGGGCGAAAGAAGACCAGCAGGTCGCGGAGTTTCGCCGCGCCCTTGCGGCCGGAGAAATGCCGCCGTTGCGACCCTTTTCATTCACGACCGATTACAGCGCGAGCGATACGACCAGTTTACTTCAATCCGGCGGATACGATGTACTCGACACGAAAACCCTCACGGCCCTGCGCGAACTTGAGCAAACGATCCGCTGGGGTTTGGACCGCACGGCTCATTACCAGAAGCTAAGTGATGAACTGATCATGCCGCACTTGGACGACGACATTTCTTACTTTTACGATCCGATTACGAAGCAATTGCGGAAGAGATTCTCCAAGTATCCGGAAATGTTGGAGGACACTGCGAAGTTTTTTCACGATTTGGAAAAGGCGAAGCGTCAATTACTTATCCAGATCCAGGTCGAACGGCAAAAGCGCTGATTCTTTTTCGTAATGAACGCGGCCACATTCGAAATGATCGTGTCGGTCCTACCTGCCGACATCGACGAGCAGAATCACGTCAACAACACCGTTTACCTGCGTTGGGTGCAGGACGTTGCGACTGCGCATTGGAAATCGCTCGCCGGCGCCGAAGCGCAAGCCGCGATTGGTTGGGTCGTGTTACGGCACGAAATCGATTACCGATCGCCGGCGTCTCTTGGAGATCAGATTCTGCTCCGCACCTGGGTCGGTAAAGCGAGCCGCCTCAAATTCGAGCGCTTCACTGAAATCCATCGCAAGATCGACAATCGACTTCTCGCTCAAGGCCGAACGCTTTGGGTGCCGATCGATGTTCGAACTGGCAAACCGACGCGCGTTTCGTCCGATATCCGCACGCGATTTTCTATCTGAGCTCTGACTTCTGATTTCTGACTTCTGACTTCTAGCCGCTTAAGCTGCTAAACTCTTCCGGCGTCAACTTCAGCTTCGCCGCGGCCACGTTGTCCTCAAGATGCTTAATATTGGATGTCCCGGGAATCGGCAGCATTACCGGCGATCGCTGCAACAGCCACGCCAGCGCAACTTGATAAACGCTGGCATTGTGCGCTTTCGCGACCGCGTCCAAGGCCGCCGACTTCACCCCGCGGCCGCCGCCGACCGGAAACCATGGCAGGAAACCAAGATTTTCCTTCTCGGAATAATCGAGCGCCTTGTCCCACTTGCGGTCCTCGATGTTGTAGCGGTTTTGAGTACTGACGATCGGCAAAACTTTCCGAGCCCGCTCAATTTCCGCCGCCGATACTTCCGATAAACCAAAGTGCCGGATTTTTCCGGCGCTTTGCATTTCCTTAATGGCGCCGAGCGATTCTTCCATCGGCACTTTTGGATCGACGCGGTGCAATTGATACAAATCGATCCGTTCGAGCCGAAGGCGCTTTAGACTCTTCTCGAGAGCTTGTTTGAGATATTCCGGGCGACCATCCGGCACCCACTGGCCAGGTCCGGGCCGGGTGTTGCCACCTTTAGTCGCGATCACGAGCCCTTTCGGATACGGATAGAGCGCTTCCGCAATCAGCAACTCGCTTACCTCCGGGCCGTAGGCGTCGGCAGTATCGATCAAATTCACGCCCAGCTCGACCGCGCGCTTCAAAACTTTGATCGCATTCGCGCGATCAGGCGGCCAGCCCCAGATGCCTTCGCCCGTCAGTCGCATCGCACCGAATCCGAGCCGATTTACTTCCAGATCGCCGCCGATTTTAAAAGTCGGATTCGTCGCTGTTCCCGGCGCGGATGTCGATCCTACAATTTTCCCGCCCGCCAAAATCGTCGCTCCCGTCGCTACACTGAGCCCAACAAATCTTCGCCGTGTAATCATATTGTCTATTTTAGTTTCGCACTCTGTTAAATGCCAGTCCGGCTCGGACTTTAGTTTCGATTCGCCCTCGTCGTCGGCATGTAAAAAGTCGACGGCCGCAAAATCAGCCGGTCCCCTTCCCACCCCGCAGTGAAGATGTAAACCTTGCCCGATTTTATCGTCACGCTAATCGACGTTGGCCGGCGCGACTGGGTATTCGGCAGTGCAAGCGCGGTCACCACATGTCGCCCCGCTGCGAGCACGCCGCCGTAATGTTGGTTTCGCGGAATGTCCCCGGCCTTTTTCCCGTCGATCAACAATCGAATGGACAGATCGGTTCCAAAATTCGGGGCCCGTTGCACAATCAAGCGGCCAACTTTTCCGCTGAGAGTTGGGCTGGGGGTCGGCCTCGGCTTTCCGAAAAGTGTCGGAAACGCTTGAACTTCAGGCGGAGCGATCAGGATTGCGCACAAGACCGAAATCCCAACCAACGCCCTCCGGAAACGATTCATCTCTTACTCCTACTTCCTACTTCCTACTTCCTACTTTCCACTGTCCTACTTTCTCTACCTTCCGCTCGAAGTCGAGACCGCCGGGTCGGCTGCCTGCAAAGCTTCGCCGGCTTGTTGCCGACCGGTTTTTCCCAGATCGCTGTCACTATAGCTTTTGGCCGGCGAATTAGCGTTGGTTGAAGCCGCAGTGGTTTGATTGTTCGCGCAGCCCGCCAACGGGCACGCTGAAAACGCGATTGCAAGCGCCGCGACCGCCAAGAGTTGAGGTCTCCTCATGTGCCAATTTACGGTCACATCGCATTTTTCGCCAGTTCTGCGCTCTCCTTGCCACGGCGTGGATTAGCCAATAACAGATGACCGGGCGCGCAGCGCGCCGCTTTCGCATCTTGCATCGTCCAAAATCGGCATATTTTTTGCTGCCAAATTGCAGTGTGAATCGACGGGGATTAGCGCTTCTCGCCATCGCGGTCGCCCTTTTGTGGCCTGCATTTTATTCGCTGACATGGCCTGATCCCGCACAGGAATCGGTCCTCACGCTAATATCCGATCCATATCGGCTGGATAAAATCTACCGCTCCATGGAAGGACCCTGGTCGGTCCAAAGTGGAATTCAGCTCGTGCCCGCAAAGAAATCTCGGGTGCAATGGATTACCGGTTTGGAAACCGAAGTTGTCGATTCAACCAAGCAGACACCGATCTCTCAGGAATTTTTCTGTCATGCCAACCTCACTTTCGCCGAGAACCGCGGCACACCCGAACAATACAACCAACAACGTGGCGGAAAAACGCACCTCGACTGGCGTCTGTTCACGCTCGTACCCGGCGAGCTTTCAATCGCACTTCCACCGGGCTTCGGCGTGCCCGTTCCTTCCGACGCCGCGCTGGATTATGTGACGATGTCTTTGAATCTGAATCCGCGGAAGGAAGTGGTGAACGCTCGGATGCGGACGAAGGTCCACATCATTTCGGGCGATCAATCCGGTGCACCGACCAAGGCGCTCTTCCGTCGCGCGCTCTACGTTCTCCAGCGCGAGAACGAATCCGGGAAGATTGCGCACGCCTGCATGGCGAAACCCGGCGCTCAACACACCGGAGCCGGCTGCGGAGAATTGATCAAAGTAAATCTGCCAAACGGGTCGACCGCGCTCATGCCGGCCGAAGGTCTCACCAATCATTGGACCCTCCCGCCAGGAAACCAGGTCTACAAAATGGATGTGACGCCGCAGCTGAATCTCCCGTTCGATACCACGATTCATTATGCAACCATCCATGTGCACCCGTTCGCGCGCGGGATGGAATTGCGTGACCTGACAACGGGCGAGACGATCCTGCGATTAAATTCGCGCGATTGGTCCGATCGCATCGGCGTTGCTCATGTCGAGGAATTCAAATCGGTAGCGGGGATCCAAATTTTGCGCAGCCACCGGTATGAGCTGGCAGTGGAATATGACAACACCTCCAATTCCAACACCGACGCAATGGCGATCCTCTATCTCTATCTTTTAGAGAAGGACTTCTCCTCATAGAGGTCAGAGGTCCGTGGGCAGTGGTCGTCTTCTAATTCACCTTTTTGGCGCGAACGCTGCTCTTTAGACAGCGCCATGAGCGCGTCCGCCCTCCGAATCCTGGCCGTGGACAACGAGCCATCGGTCACATTTTCCCTCCGCCACATCTTCAACGCGCCGCGCTACGACCTGAGCGCCGTTGAAAACGGCGACGCCGCTCTAGCTCGGCTCGATTCCGGTTCCGAATGTTACGACATCATCATTGTCGATCAAAAAATGCCGCACATGACCGGCGTCGAGCTCGTCAGCGAAATGAGAAAGCGCGGCGTCACCAGCAAAATCATGGTTTTGTCGGCGCACATTTCTTCGGAAATTCGCGCCACTTACGAACGCATGGACGTGCACGTCATGTTCCCGAAACCATTCGACGTCCGCCAACTGCGTTCCGCGGTCGATCAACTCGTGGCCCGATCAATATGCGCGTATTAATCGCCGATGATCAGCGAGACGTGGGAAGGTCGTTGGCCGATCTGGTCCGCGGTTGCGACCACGAAATAGTCAGCGTAGTCGGTTCGGGCCTGGAAGCCATTCAAGCCTACAGCCACCATCATCCCGATCTCGTGTTAATGGATTACTGGATGCCGAAGCTGAACGGCGCCACCGCCTGCCGTAACATTCTCGCTAAAGATCCGGGTGCGCGCGTCATTCTTGTTTCGGGCTGGTCACCTTCGGACGAGGCCAGCCAATCCGGTGCGCTCAGCGTCTTACGAAAACCGGTCGATTTGGAACGGCTCAACGCCATGCTTCAGAGCATCGCCCAAACCTTGCCCGGGTCCTCGCCCGCGGAGATGCCAATTCCCGAGGTCTGGTATCAACCGGAGTCGATCGATCACTTCCAGCCCGTTGCGCAGCCCGTGACAGTCGTTCCGGCTTCTTTAGAAATGAGTTTTCCGGTCGACCCTCCGCAGGATCATCTCCAACAAACCGGGGAAGCGTGTGCGTTAGACGAGGAAAAGATTTCTGGCCGGCGTCGCAGCGGTCGGCGCCAGGGTCAACGCGCCCGCACTCGTTGAATGGAACGAATGGGGCGAGTAACATGGCCGGTACGGCCGCGCGGGTAGCGGTCAAGCGGAGCGGGAACCGCCGAGATACAAAACAGCTATTTTTTAAGAGAATCTTCCGCTTTCCGCTATTCCCATCTCCCGGCTCATAGCTCCTCACCGGCGCAACCAATTCGCGCCCGAACTTCGAATCCATTCCTGTGCCGACGCGATCACCAAAGAGGAAACACCGGACGCGCGCTCGCGCCACGGTGTCCAGGAACGGCGCGGCCAAATATCTGAGAGTCCGCAAATCGCCGGTGCACGGCCAAGGTGTCTACACCACCAGAGCCATCCGTAAACGCGCGTTCATCATTGAATACATCGGACGCCGCATTCTCTGGTCGAGCGTCCCGGAGGAAGCGGACGACCTGCGCACCTACTATTTCGGACTCGACGACGGAAAAAGAGTGATCGACCCCACAGTTGGCGGCAACGAAGCGCGCTGGATCAATCATTCCTGCGATCCCAATTGCGAAGCGATCGAGGACAATCGCGGCCGGGTCTTCATCGAGGCCTTGCGCAACATCCGCGCCGGCGAAGAACTCTTTTACGATTATCGCCTCAGCATCGACGTCCCGCGCACAAAAGAAATCGAAAAAGAATCGATCTGTCATTGTGGCTCTCCGAATTGCCGGGGCAACATGCTCGATCTGACCTCTGACCTCTGACCTCTGACCTCTGACGACCACCTATCTCCCAGCTCCTATCTCATCTCCCTCACCACGCCAGCGACATTTGGGCGCCGCGGATGTCGGGTCCGACAATTGGCTGAATCGAAACCTGTCGGTAGCGTTGATTAAAATGGACGACCGTCTTGCCGACGAACGTCCCGATCGTTGCTCCGGCCAGCACGTCGGAAGGCCAATGCCTGTTATTATTTAGCCGCGCGTAGCCAACCGCGGAGGCGAGGCCATAGGCTGGAACCTGGACCCAGAGCGAATTGTAGTGTTCCGAAATTACACTCGCCAAAACGAAGGCCTCCGTCGTGTGCCCCGATGAAAAAGAATCTTGTCCGCTGAACGGCTGAAAATCGTACGCGCCGTGGCCGTCGGTCGGCCGTCCTCGGCCGATCACGTATTTGAAAGAGTTCGTGACAATGCCGGAAGCGATGGCGCTGGCCGAGATCGCGTCCAACGCGGTGCTTTTCGCGCGAGGATCTTTGAAAAGTTCTCCGTAAATATAAAATGTGCCGACAATGCCGATGGCATACTCGTTGCCGAGCGGTTGGACGTTATCGAGAATATTGGTGACCGTGTTGTTACGAGCTCCGCGGATCCCCCGCTCGATATCTTGATCGAACGCCACGCCGCCACCGTGCCGATGCCGGCCACGATCCCGCCCAACGTCAACCAGTCCCGCGTGTCCCACCGCGCGGTGCGGTAAACACTTCCTTGGTATCGAGGGTCACGAGAAACCAATAATTTTTCTTGAACAAATCCTCTACCGGCGCTGCCAGTGGCGACACTTCACTTGGCGTACCCAGGGTCTCCGTCGCGACCGAGAATTGCGGAAGATCCTGTCGATCTTCCGATGCGATTGCCGAGTCGTGGCGCGCCCACGGGTCCGCGTGCAGCAGGTCAGTTTGCGCTCGAACCGAAACAACTGCTGCGATGCTAACGATAAAAACGAAGACCAGCCTCCTCATTTGCCCCCAACGTTCACTTCGGTTTACGCTTCTCAACTGCGCGTATCCACCATGTGATCACAGACGGTACTGTCGTCTATCGTCTGACGAGATAACCATTTCCAAAGTCGGCTTGGGAAAGTTTATGCGTCCGACTGCGCCCGGTTCGACGTTTCTTTTGGATGAAAGGCACGACCGTGGCCATCACCACTCTCGCCATGTTCGCGGCGGCGATTGCCATGTTCGTCTTATAAACCTGCCATCTCCTAGCTCCGATCTCCCAGCTCCTAGCTTTATGTCTTTGCGCGCTTTTATTTTCGATATCGATGGCACCCTGGTCGATTCCAACGAGCTTCATGTCGAATCCTGGGACCGCGCTTTTCGCCATTTTGGAAAAACATTTCCGAAAGAGAAGTTACGCGCCCAGATCGGCAAAGGTTCCGATCAATATTTGCCGGAATTCCTCAGCCAGGAGGAAATCGAACGGTTCGGGAAAGAGCTCGATGAGTATCGCTCCGAAGTTTTCAAAAAGGAATATCGCCCCCGGGTCAGACCGTTCCCGAAAGTGCGCAAACTATTCCAGCGGATCCGTGACCAAAAACGGATCGTCCTCGCCAGCTCCGGCAAAAAGGACGACACCGAGTACTATATAGAGCTGCTCAAGATCGATGATCTGATCGACGGCTGCACAACCGCCGACGACGCCGACCGTTCCAAACCGGCACCCGACGTCTTCACGGCCGCGCTCAAAAAAGTGAATGTGTCGCCGGGTGAAGCAATCACGGTTGGCGACACGCGATTCGACATCGAAGCCGCGGCCAAAGCCGGATTGAGCACAATCGCGCTGACCTGCGGCGGTACCGATGAATCGGTTTTGCGTGAAGCCGGCGCGATCGCGGTCTTTCGTGATCCTGCTCATCTCTTGGCTGAGTGCGACACGGTCCTCCGACCTCCGACCTCCGACCTCTGACCTCTGACCTCCGACCTCTGACCTCCGACCTCCTGGCTCCTATCTCCCACTTTCCCACCCGCAGCTTTTCGCCCCGGCGCGATTGTTTAGGAAAAGGAGATAAAAAATGCGTTTAAGCGACCAAATCAAACAAGCCGGCGCGACTGGATACATTCTACTTTGGCTGCTCGGAATACCGCTTCCGATCTTGCTTCTGATCTTCCTCCTGCGCGGCTGCACCTGATTCCGCAAAGCTGGTTCGTCGCTTTTTCTCTCAACTCTCACCTGTCCGCCGGAGTCTTGGCCAAGGAGGAACTATTAATTATCAACCTTTTCTCATCCTTCTTCTGGGATCGTTGGCCACGTTTCGGTTGAGCCATTTGATGACGAAGGAGCGCGGTCCGCTCGCCGTGTTCGAGCGCATCCGCAACGCGATGCCGGGTGGACGCGGTTCAGCCAAAGAATGGCTCAGTTGCATCTGGTGCTTTTCTCTGACCGCCAGCGCCATTGTCTGCCTCATCTTTTGGGCCGGCGGGCTTCGCTTGAACTGGGACTATTGGATCTTACACTGGCTAAGTTTCAGCGCTGTCTCGCTCTTGATTAATCAAGTCTGCAAGTGACGTCAGACAGCCGCTTCGCATTTCGCAATGGCCGACCTCTGACCTCTGACCTCTGACCTCTGACCTCTGACCTCTGTTTTCTGTCCTCTGTCCTCTGTATCCTCATTGCGGTCCCTTTTGCTCCAACTCCATCAGGCGCGGCATCAGCTTGTCGTTCGCATGTTTGAGCGACTTGAAGAGCAACAGATAAAAAAGCGCGACTGATGCGAGGAGCGCTCCGCCCACTATATAATGATGCGCGCGGACCCGCTGCCATCGTGGAAGAAAAGCCAGGATCCCGAATACGCCCAGGAGCACGATCACGGCATCGAAGCTGGCGCGTTGCCAATAGCTTCCGCCTAGATGGAGCCACATCCCGAATTCATCGAAGGTCAGCGCCATACCGAAGCCGTAGGCCAGCGCGCAAACGCTCCGTTGTTTATCATTCAGGCGGGCAAAAAGCAGAACTCCGGTGACCGCCGACAGAATGAAAATCCCGTAATTAAGATGATGCACATGCGTATCGCCCATGTGCAAAAACAGGTCCGGCATCCGCCGCGCCATGATCAGAATCACCAGCGTCCGCGACGCGATAAACGTGAAAAGAAACGCGATCAACGTCAGTCTGGCCAGATGCCGCGTCGGCTTCGGCGGTAAGATCTTTGCTTCCGACATAACTCAACCCCTCAACATCTTCCTTCCGCTTTCCCGCTCTCAACTCCTCAACACCCTCGGGACGTGGGCGAAGCCTTTACGTCCTCAACCTCTCAACTTCTTCTCCCCGTTTTGTATCTCGGCTGCTCCCGGAGCGCTCGACCGCTGACCTACTTCCCCTTCAACGTCGCCATGTCGATCACGAACCGATATTTCACGTCGCTCTTTAACATTCGTTCATACGCTTCGTTGATCTTGTCTATCGCGATCAATTCGATGTCCGACGTGATCCCGCGCTCGGTGCAGAAGTCGAGCATTTCTTGCGTCTCCGCGATTCCGCCGATCAACGATCCAGCCAGACTGCGCCGGTACAGAATCAATGGAAACGCCGCCACCGGCGCCGGCTCGGGTGGAAGGCCCACCAACGTCAACGTTCCGTCGCGTTTCAATAGTTCCAGATACGCATTCAGATCGTGGTTCGCCGATACCGTATCGATGATGAAATCCAAACTTTTCGCGTGCTGTTTCATCGCCTCTTCGTCGCGCGATAGCACTACTTCGTGCGCACCAAGGCGTTTCGCGTCCGCGGTTTTGCCGGGCGACGTGGTGAACAGCACCACCTCTGCGCCGAAAGCGTTCGCAATTTTGACCGCCATGTGTCCGAGCCCGCCGAGCCCAACCACGCCCACTTTTTTTCCCTTGGTCACCTTCCAATGTCGAAGCGGCGAGTAGGTTGTGATCCCGGCGCATAACAGCGGCGCGCTCGCAGCCAGATCCAGCTTGTCCGAGACTCGCAGCACAAAATCTTGGTCGACCACGATGCTTGCCGAATAGCCGCCGTAGGTGATGCCGCCTGTATGTTTATCCGGACTATTATAGGTCAGGACCTTCTCGTCGCAGAACTGCTCCAAATTTTCTTCACAGCTTGGACATGTCCGGCACGTATCCACTAGGCAACCGACCGCGGCCAGATCGCCTTCCTTGAACTTCTTCACCTCGCGCCCCGCCTTGACCACGCGGCCAACAATCTCGTGACCGGGCACGCATGGGTAAATCGTCCCGCCCAATTCGTTTCGGGCAAAATGGATGTCGGTGTGGCAGATCCCACAGAAAAGGATGTCGATCTGCACATCCCTCGGCGTTGGATCACGACGCTCAAATGAGAATGGCTTCAGTGGCTGGTCGGCCCCGTGGGTGGCATAACCTTTGGTTGGAAACATCGGGTCTATTTCGTCCGCCCATGAAGCCGGAATGTCAAAAGGTTCCCGTTTCCTTCTCTCCGCCACCCCTTCCAACAACTCGCAGCTTCGCTGCGCCCTTAAAACAGAAAAGCCGCCGAAGCATTTCTGCGCTCCGGCGGCTTCTCGTTATTATTTTATTTCAGCGTTTCAGGTTTTCCCGCTCTCCGCTGATCTCTGAACTCTGTCCGCTGATCTCTGTTTTTTAAATCAACTCATCCCGAGAGAATCGAGCGTCGGCTCGTCGATCACCGCCGTCGTGGTAAGTCCTTGATCAGCCTGATAGGCGGTGAGCGCTTCCCGGGTCAACGGCCCGAGCAATCCATCCACCTCACCTGTGTAGTAGCCCATCTGCTGCAGCTCGGCTTGCACGTCCGCGATCACACGGTCCGGCGGCTCAGCACGGTGACCCACATAAATCGGGGCATCGTAGGCATAATACTCAGCCGAAGGATCGTAACCCCACGCCGGATACCAGTAGCCGTTGTTCCAGTAGTAGTAACCGCCACCGATCAGCTCAACGCGGTTGTAACGCGAGCTGTACCAGCCCCGATCGTGCCGTTCCGGGTGATACGACCGGAATACTTCGTATTGCGGACCCTGCCACTGCTCGCTTCCTTGAATCCGATAACTCTGGCTGAACGTGACCGCCGGAACCTTGTCAGGTCTGGGCTGTGCACGAAAACTCGCGTGCTGCTGTTTGATCTGCTGCACCTGTTGTTTGACCTGCTGCACCTGCTGTGGATCTGGCTTCTTCCCGGCAACCCCTCCAGTAGCCCGCGCATTTTGCTGGCCGGTTGTCGCAACTGATGGCGCTGCACTCGCCGACGCAGCAACTGTTGGGGCCGCACTTGCGGATACCGCCGTTGCCGGAGTAGCACTGGGCGATGTCTTCGCGTTTGCCCCCTTCATCCCTTTGGTGCGCTGTTGCTTCCCGCCGGGCGTCGCGCTTGCCGTCACTTCAGTTGAAGTGTTCGGTTCTTTGGCGGCCGAGGTCTCAGCTTTCGGCGTTGTCTCGGCTTTGTTCGCCTTAGCTCCAGCGCGTTCGTTTTTCATCCCGCGCGGCTGTTTGGCGATCGTTGCCTCAGGGTTGGCCGCGTTCGCGCCGGACTTTGCTTCGCCCCCGCGCGTTTTTGGCGTGACCTCAGGCTTCGTCACGTTCTCGCCTCGCGTTTTCGGTGTTTTTGGTTCGGCCCTCTCCGTCTTTTCAGGGGTCTGTGTCTTGGTCTTCGGTGTCGCCTGTTCCTCTGGCTGCTGCGCAGAAGCAGCTCCCGCCAGCGCGAGCGACAAACCGATTAGTAAACTGGTAAACTTTTTCATATTAGTAATATGATTAGTCGTTGGAAGTGAGCGTTCTATTCAAGCGCCAGCGCTCGCTTTATAACTTTTCGATCTCGGCGCGCAGATCTTCTTTGGTTTTGCCAACCTTTTGTTGCAAGCGTCCCAGGAACTCGTCTTCCTTGCCCTCCGTGAACGCAAGATCGTCATCGGTCAGCTGACCATATTTCTGTTTCAACTTTCCCTTCACTTCGTTCCAACCACCCTTAACCTGTAATTTCGTTGTCATAACAAATAGATTACGCGAGCCACACCGCGATCAGTCGTCTCGCTCCTCCAGAAATCGCTGACTTCTGACCTCTGTCTTCTGTCTTCTGTCCTCCGCTCAACCTCTTACCGGTAGATCCAAATCAGCGTCGCCGGGACAATGATTCCGAGCAGCAAGGAAACAGTCGCGACAATCGGCCGCTGACTGAACCGATACGCCATGATCACACCGAGTATGGTCGTCGTCACCAGACCGACTGCGGCGGTGAAGAGGAAATAGCGCAGCGGCGTTGGCTTGCGATTGGGCGTGGGCGGAATGTGCGCGTCCTTATGAATATCGGAAAGGACAGCGAGTGCGCGCGGAGCGACGTAACTCTGGTCTCTGGTTGATTCGTGCCAGTTAAACAATTGCCACGAGCCGCTAACGGCAAAGAAAATCAACGTCGGCGCAAAAAGACACCCCAGATACAGGTGCAGTCTACGCAAAAAGCTCATCGAATTTAGAATTTGTCACGTCCGCCATTTGCAAACCAGTCTTGATTCCGCGTTTCGCATTTCGCCCTTCGCAATCCGCATTTCGCAATTCTATCCTCGTCTCCTGGCTCCATCCTCGCTCTCTCTAATAGCCATTAACCGATAATAAATAACCGATAACCGCGCGCGATCGCGCGCGTCTCCTCTCAACACGCGAACCGCCCGGCAGGAGCGATTCAATCGTAAGAATGGACGCCCCGATTCGCCCACCAGCCTTGGCGAACGTAGACGATTTCCAGAGCAACGGGCAGCCCGACGCGGCGAAACCACGATCGCGTCCGCGGATACACGACTTGATGCGACGTCCGTTCGATGTTCGATCCATTGCCCTCACCGGTCTTTTCATTCTCGCGCTGTTTTACACCATCTACTTCATGCGATCGCTCCTGTTGCCGTTGGTGCTCGCGCTGCTTCTGAGTTATTTGCTCAGGCCAATCGTTCGGACCGGCGCGCGTTTTCACGTCCCTCCGCCATTGAGCGCGGCCATCATCCTGCTCAGCTTCGTCGGACTAATCGGCTACGCCGTTTCATTTCTGGCCGCGCCCGCCGCTGGCTGGTTGGAAAAAGCGCCTTACAGCTTGCAGCAGTTTCAGTCGAAATTGGTCCCGCTCCGCGGACCGATGCAAAATGTCGCCAAGGCCAGCGGCGAAATCGAAAAGATAACGACCCCGGGAGAACCGCAGGCCAAGCCGGCTATCGAAGTAAAACGTCATCTGATCGCCGATGTTCTCTTTGCCCGCACGCCGGAATTAATCGTTAGCGCGGTCATGCTCGTCATTCTGCTTTATTTCCTGCTCGCTTATGACGGCGTTTTTCTCACCAAACTTATCAAACTCCTCCCGACGCTGGCCGACAAGAAACGCGCCGTCTCCATCGCCAGCGAGATTGAAACAAATGTTTCCCGTTACCTTCTCACCGTCACGTTGATCAACATCGGACTCGGCTTAACCGTCGGCACCGCCGCCGGCTTCCTCGGCCTGCCCAACCCCGCCATGTGGGGCGCGATGGTCGCGATCCTTAATTTCGTGCCCTACCTCGGTGCTCTTACCGGCATCATTTGCATGACGCTCGGCGCCGTCCTGAGCTTCGATAGCTTTGCTTACGCCCTGATCTTTCCCGCGGTCTATCTGCTCTTTGCGACCCTTGAAGGAAACTTCATCACCCCTTGGGTCATGGGCCGCTCACTGACCCTCAATCCGGTCATGGTCCTGTTGTCGCTCAGCTTCTGGGGCTGGATGTGGGGCATCGCCGGCATCATCCTCGCCGTCCCGATTCTCGCCGCCTTCAAAATCTTCTGTGCCCACATCAAAACGATCGAACCGATCGCCGAATTCCTAAGCTGAATTCGCGTTTCGCAGTTTCACTTCTGTCATTAGAATCGCCGCGAGATTTCCTCGTAGGACATAATTATGTCATCGCCATCGAATCGCACTCGAGTTGACGAAGAGAAGTGATAAACTCTGCGTCCAGTCCTCAGCTCCTTCACGGTGAAGTAAACCGCCCGGTCTCGGATTTCGAATTGGAGCGTCAGTCCCATTTTGCGAAATTGATTATCAAGATTCTTGACCCAATCTTTAAAGCGCTCCGCGGTGAAGTTTCCCATGTCGGAAACCAGCACCTTGCGCAAAAGATCGCTTACAACTTCCCGCTGACCTTTGCTGAGAGAATGGATTGCAGCCATGGGCGCATTTTGAGCAGAATCGGTGCCCATCACTCCCTGGCGCCTTCTCCCTTTCGTCTACTAACTCCCCGCTCCCTGGTCGGTTTTTCCTGGCTTCTGACCTCTGACCTCCGACCTCCGACCTCCGACCTCCGACCTCCGACCCCTCACCCCTCGCGTCTTGTCACGTCGCAGCGAATCCGCGAAGATGGAGATCGGTGCGGACGCGACGCGATTTTCTTTCCCTTGCCGGCAAAAGTCTCGGTCTGGCCGCGCTTTCTTCGACAACTGTTGCGTCGTTACTAAGAAATGTCGAAGCAGCGACGAACACCGTGGCGCATTTGACGCCGGAAGAAGCCGCCATGGACGAAGACTACTGGGCTACCATCCAAAACTCCTTCAGCGTTACGCGCGGCATCATCAACCTGAATAATGGCGGCGTTTCGCCCAGCCCGCGGATCGTGACCGAGGCATTGGTGCGTTACATCTGGGAACAGGAAGACGCCACCGCCTACACGATGTGGCAAATCCTCGAGCCACAATCGGAAACCATTCGCACCGGCCTCGCCGAACTGTTCGGCTGCGACCGCGAAGAGATCGCGATCACGCGCAACGCTTCCGAGTCACTCGAGATTCTGCTCATGGGCATGGACCTCAAACCCGGCGACGAAATTCTCACCACCACCCAGGATTACCCGCGCATGCTCACTACGCTGCGTCAGCGGGAACGGCGAGAGGGCCTCAAGCTTAAGCTCATTCAAATTCCAATTCCGCCGAAAAACCTCAACGAGATCACCTCGGCGTTTGAAAAAGGAATCACCAATCGCACTCGCCTCATCCTCATCTCCCACGAGATCAACATCACCGGCCAGATCACTCCCGTAAAAGCAGTCTGCGACCTGGCGCGCGCCAAAGGCATTGAAACCATCGTCGACGGCGCCCATTCCTTTGCCCAGTTCTATTTCAAACAGAAAGACCTCGGTTGCGATTACTTCGGCACCAGCCTGCACAAATGGTTGTACGCGCCGAAAGGCACCGGCATGCTTTACGTAAAACGCGATAAGATCGAAAAACTCTGGCCCCTCATGGCCGCGGAAACCAAGCAGGCGTCCGACATCCGCAAATTTGAAGAGATCGGCACCCACTCGGCCGCACCGAAGCTCGCCATCGGTGAGGCGCTCCTCTTTCACAATGGCATCGGCGGCAAACGCAAAGAAGCGCGGTTACGTTACTTGTCCCGTTACTGGATGAACCGCCTCAAAGCGGTGCCCAAAATTCGCTTCAACACTTCGTTCGATTCCAATCAGTCATGCGCAATCGGAAACGTTCACATCGAAGGCACCAATCCCGAGGCCGTCGTGAAATATCTATTCGACAAACACCACATCTTCGCCACGCCCATCCTGCACGAAGAATTCCAAGGAATTCGCATCACGCCAAATGTTTACACCACCCTTAATGAACTCGACCGTTTCTGCGAACAAATGGAAGCGATTGCCCGTAATGGGCTTCCATCTTAGCGCTTCGGTCCCGTTCCGAATAAAAAGTAACCAATAACTGATAACGCCGCGCCAGCGCAGTGCTCGCAAAGGTTTGCCCGCTTAGACTCCGAATTTCGCAATTCACAGTCCGCATTTCGCATTTCCTCACTGACCGCTGACTACTGACCTCTGATTTCTGTTCCTCTGTCCTCTTCGCCAACCGTTCTGCGGATTTTCCTTACTCAACGTTAAGGTCTCCACCTGATTGACTCGCGCACGCCGTTACATTTTTTTCACGGCGAACATAAAAAACCTCAACCAAACAGAAAGGGATAAACAGGAATGAAACTTAATTCGTTAAAAAAACTGTATTTGGAAGAACTACGTGATCTTTACAGCGCGGAGACCCAGTTAGTGAAGGCGCTGCCAAAAATGGCCAAAGGAGCTTCCTCGAATGAGCTGAAGGAAGCGTTCGAAAGCCATCTCAAGCAGACGAAAGAACACGTCGAGCGCCTCACCGAAATCTTCGACCGGCTCGAGGAGAAACCCACTGGCAAAACATGCAAGGCAATGGAGGGGCTAATCGAGGAAGGCTCGGAAATGCTGGAGCAGGAGGGCGACGAGTCTGTCATCGACGCCGGATTAATTGCCGCCGCCCAACGCGTCGAACACTACGAGATTGCCGCGTATGGTACGGCGCGGACATTCGCGAATTTGCTCGGCGAAGAAGAGGCGGCCGACCTTCTGCAGCAGACGCTCGATGAAGAAGGCGAGACCGATAAACAACTCACCGAATTGGCGGAAGGCATCGTCAATGAGAAAGCACTGACTGACGGGGAGGAGAAGGAAGTCGCGACCGCCAGCTCCCGTCGCTAGATCATAAGAAACTGAGGGAAGCTCTATGAAACTAAATGAACGAATTAAGCAAGCGGGAGCTGCCGGCTACATTCTTCTTTGGCTTTTGGGAATTCCGATTCCGATTTTGTTGCTAATCTTCCTGCTGCGCGGCTGTACATAACAACGCGAAATTGTAAAGGCGTGGCGATCACATCGCCACGCCTCCTCGCGCAGCGCTCTGTTCCGCTGTCCTCTGTCCCTCTGACCAATCTCCTTGCTCCTTGCTCAACATCCGCTTCGCCTCCGAAATCCGAAATATATTTGGTGAAATGAGGTGATTAACAGTGCGTAATGAAATCAGCGCGACTGGTCTTCGATTAAAGCCCGACAAAAATTTTCTTCGGCTCGACAGACCATTCAATGACGCCGTTCGATCGAGAAAAGCATTTGCGGTCGGAGAGGTTTTGTTGCGTGTCCCGCTTGCCGGGGACAATGCGCGTCGCACGGCCAAAAAAATCTTAGCCGATCGCCGAGATCGCCGTTAACCGCCAGTCCGGTCGAAGACTCGCCGCGGAGAAGCTCGGTCTTCCGCTCTCCCCGTTTCGCATTCCGCACTTCGCATTTCGCGATTGCTTTTTCTTCACTGACATCCGACGTCTGACCTCCTGATCTTCATCGCCTCGAGTTCCGAGGCGAAAGTCTTCGCCTGCTCGGCGGTGAGTTCGACCAGCGGCGGCCGCACCCGCGCCCACGCGGGATCGTTCGCGCGGATCGCGGTCGCTTGCTTTAACGCGCTTATCATCGGGTACTTTCCGCCGAACACGTCGCGGACGACGTTTAACTTCGCTTGCTGGTCCTCGAGATCGGCTCGCGCCGCAGCGTTACCGCCAGTCCGGCTCCGGACCCATTCCGTGTAGAGCTTGTGAATTGCGGCCGGGTTGACATTGGCGGTCGCCGAAATAGTGCCGGCGCCGCCGTTTCGCATATTGGCGAGCAGAAAAGATTCGCTGCCGACGAACACATCGAAACCGTTGAATGCGTCGAGGAAAGTCTTGGTGTTGTTCCAATCGCCCGAGCTGTCTTTCATCCCGGCAATTGCGTTCGGATAAGCCGCAAGCAGGCGCTCGACCAATCCCGTCGTAATGCCGACGACCGCGACCGGCGGGATGTGGTAGAGATAAATTTTCAGCCGCGCATCGCCGACGCGCTGCACGACTTCGCTGAAGTAACGGTAGAGACCTTCTTCGCTGACCCCCTTATAATAGAAAGGCGGCAGCATCAAAACGCCCGCGCAACCGTGCTTTACCGCCTGCGCGGTGAGCTTGACCGTTTCCGTGATTGAGCAACAGCCGGTGCCCGGCATCATGCGCGACGTATCGATCCCGGCGGCGACCAGCGTATCGAGCAACATCGAACGCTCCTCGGCCGCGAGCGAGTTCGCCTCGCTCGTGGTGCCGAACACGGCAAGCCCGCAGTTCTGCGACAGCAGCCATTTGCAATGCGCGATGAAACGTTCCCTATCGGGCGAAAGATCAGCCTTGAACGGGGTGAGAACGGGCGCCAGGACGCCGCGGATACGCGCATTTTGAATCAGCGATAACCCGAAGCCTCCGGCTTCGTTTTCTCCTTGCTCTTTTTGGCTACTCACCGAAGAAATTGTGCACTAACTCCCCCGCAGAATGCACGTCATTACGAGGAAGCGTTTGAACGAGTTCGCGGCGAAGCACCCGGACGCTCGCTCATCCCTTGCGCATTGGTACGCCGTCATTCGGAAAAGCCGCTTTCTGAATTTCGTGCAGTTGCGTGAGACCTTCCCTCACGCAGACCAAGTCGGGAAATTTACGGTCTTTAATATCGCCGGCAACAAAGTTCGACTGATCGGCGCTGTGCACTATAATAGGAACAAGATTTACATCCGCCACGTGTTGACTCATCAGGAATACGACACGGGCAAATGGAAGAAATAATATGTCCGTCGCTGAACTGGAAAACGTGACAAAGGCTTGGCCCCCAATTTCGCGGGCCGTCCGGGTGCCTCACACCGAAGCGGATTACCGGGACCTCGTCGAATTACTCGATCGTATCACCGACCAAGTCGGCGAAGACGAAAATCATCCGCTCGCTTCACTCATGGATGTGCTCGGAGTCCTCATCCAGAAATATGAAGATGAGAAAGTTCCGGAACTGACCGAATAGGCGCCCTCCGACCTCCGACCTCTGACCTCTGACCTCTGACCTCTGACCTCTGACCTGTTATGAGTGCAAGACGCGGTTGGCGCCGTGAATGTAGAAGTCCACCGGCACTTCGACCGGTCCGCGAGTTCCGGGCTGAAACCGCCATTGCAAGAGAGCTTTGGCGGCCAGTTCGTTTAGTATTTGGTAGCCACAGCTTTTTACGATTTTAACCTCATCCACTTCGCCGCTCTTGGGGTTTATCGTAAGCCGAAAAAGACCTCTGCCCTCGGCCAGATGCAACACGAGGCCGGGAGGATACTCGGGGTCGATCTTTTTGATTAAACCGGGCGGCGTTCCGGTGGTTACTCGTGCCTCCATGCCGCGCCGCTGCGCATGCGTCGACAACAGGCCAGCTTCCAGCACGATTAAACTGATTACGGCGATCTTCAACCAGTGAGGGGTAAACATGCTCAAAGATTAGTTGACCCCGCCCAACTTCTCAACTTCTTGGCAGCCCATTCTGTGCTCCGCAGTCCGCAGTTCGCAATCCGCAATTCTTCCCGCCTCTCAACTCCCTCGGGACGTGTGCGAAGCTTTTACGTCCTCAACTCCCTTGGCGCGCCGCAAACTCTTCGCGCTCTAATAACGGATAACAAATAACCAATAACCGCGCGCCATCGGCGCGCTCCTCCGCATTTCGAAATTTCGAAATTTCGAAAGATCATTCTTGGCTTTGGATCGACAAACAAATAGTCTCATTCAAGGATGTTTTTGCAACGCGTTCGGGTCACCAAATATCGCAGCATTCGCGATAGCGGCTGGTTCGATGTCGAAAAAGGCAAAACGATTTTGATCGGGCCGAACGAGGCCGGCAAGACCGCCCTGCTCGAAGCGATTCAGCGAATCAATCCGCCTCGTGGAACGCGCGGGTTCAATCCACTGCGCGATTATCCGCGCTCCGAGTTTGATGATATTAACAGCGGCAGAATCCTTGCCCGCGACGTCACCGTGGTGGAAGCGCACTTCGGGCTCGACCCGGAAGACAAGGAAGCGCTTGAGCCCGAGTTCCGCGAATCCGAATACGTCGTGGGCCGAAAACTCGACAACGATTTCTGGCACAACCTTAGCGCCGGCCCGCCCGTCACTAAATTTGGTGACGTCAAAAAAGATCTCGCTCGCCTCTGCGCGCACATCGACAGCCGCGTTCCGCCTCCGGAGCAAGGCATGTCGCCTCCCAATCCTCCGAGCACACCGATCGTCGCGCTTTCTCAGCAATGGAAAGACGATTACGAAGTCGCGGGCCTGCCTGCCAGCATCCTCAAACTGACGCTCGAAAAAGCTTTTCCCAATATCGAAGAGGGGAACGCGACCGAAGAAAAACGTTACGACGATTTGATCAAGGCGATCGACATGAACGAGCGCCGCGCCGCCGCGCTTCGAACTTTGCAGCAACGTCTCCCGCTTTTCATACGGTTCCGCGATTTTTTCCGGGTCCGGCCGCTGATCCATCTCGAACATCTCGCCACCCGCATCGAACGAAACCTGGTCGATGACGATTACTACGATTACGGCAATAGATGTTTACTAAAACTCCTCGGGTTCAGCGCGCGCGAACTTTCCAACTTGGGGAAAACCGACGAGCCGATTCTGGGCGATGCCGCTGCGCTTCAAGCGTATCGCGATCAACTCGATCGCCGTTCCTACCAGATCAACGCCGCCAGTGTTCGCCTGACCGACGAACTTCGCGCCATCTGGGCGCCCGATTCGAAACGCGGTGAAGCGGAGCGTTTGCGCATCGTGGCTGACGGCCAACACCTCAAGGTCATTGTCGAGGACGATGTCGGGGTCGAGATCGAGTTGGACCAGCGCTCCGAAGGTTTTCAGTGGCTGGTTTCGTTCTTCATCGTCTTTTTTGCCGAGAGCGCGACCAACTTCAAGAACGCCATCCTTCTGCTCGACGAACCGGGCTTGAGCCTGCACGCCCTCAAACAGCGCGAATTCCGCACCACCATCTCGCGCCTGGCCGAATCCAACCAGACCCTTTACACCACCCACTCGCCCTTTTTGGTCGGACCGGATGAAATGCATCTCGTTCGCGTCGTCGAAATGACCGATCGAAGGGTTGGGACCAAAGTTCACACCAACATTACCGCCGAAGATCCGGTGGCGCTTTTACCGTTGCAGGAAGCGTTCGGGTACGATCTGGCCCAGAGCCTGTTCGCGCAGCAGCGCAATCTCGTTCTCGAAAGCCTGACCGATTATTGGTACCTGGATGCGGTCGCGCAATTGCTGCGCGATGCCGGCGTTGTCGATCTCAGCGACAAGATTTCGCTCCTTCCCGCCAGCGGCGCCGGCAAAGTAGTTTATTACGCGACCATCCTGCACGCTCACAAACTCAAGGTCGCAGCCCTTTTGGATTCGGAGATGGCGCCCGATCAAGCTGCGCAGCAGGAGCAGCTGGTCCACGCGCTCGGCAATAAATCGATCCTGCGCACCAAGGACGTTTACCCTGGCCCGCTCGAAAGACCCGCCGTCGAAGATTTACTTCGGGACACGCTCATCCACGTCGCGCGGACCGAGCTGGGTTGGGACGTCGCCGCCTCGGCCGACGCGCAACCGGAGCGCTCAGTCGTCGATGTTTTCAAAACCGAAATTAACGACTTCTCTAAATATCGGTTGGCCAAAGCTTTTGTTCATTGGACCCGCGACCATCAAGCAACCGATCTCTCCGATGACGAGCGCACGCGCTGGAAAAAACTCATTACTTCCATAAACGGCGCCCTCCGATAAGCCGTTCCAGTCCTCGGCACGTGAGCGCAGCTTTTACGTGCCATCAACGGCGCCCTGCGATAGACGGTTCGGCGTTTCCGCGTTCCTGTCACGCCCTAGCCTTGGCAAATGGAGCGAATGGGATGAGCGAAATGGCCGGTTGACGCCGCGAGGTAGCGGTCGAGAGACAACGAGGATGATCCTTTTCTCGAACCTTTCCCTCCATTTCCCGTATTAGATAATGGTGAATCGTTTGGCGTGAAAAAGAGGTGGTTGGCGAATGTGCCCAAACTGGACGAACTCATCCGCGAGGTTCGAGGACAAAAGGTCATGTCGGATTTTGATCTGGCGCGGGTTTATGGCGTTGAGACCAAGGCGTTGAACCGCGCGGTGAAACGCAACGCTGACCGCTTTCCGAAAGATTTCATGTTTCAAATCTCTTCACGCGAATGGGAAAACTTGAAGTACCAAATCGGCACCTCAAGTTCCGGCCATGGAGGTCGGCGCCGCCCGCCTTACGCGTTCACCGAGCACGGCGCAATCATGCCGCACTGCGGCAATCTACAATTCGGGAACACTATGGATGCACTAACGGGAGCGTAATCATGGCTGCTAACGTGCTCAACAGTGCGCGCGCGGTGCAGATGAGCGTCTTTGTCGTGCGCGCGTTCCTTAAAATGCGAGCATTGCTCGGCAACAAACGCGAGTTGGCTCAAAAGCTTACCTCGCTGGAGAAGGAACTAAAAAAACGACTCGATGTTCACGAGGCCGTTATCGTGACAATTTTACAACGGGTGATGGACATAATAGATCCGCCGTTGACGTCTCAACCGCCAAAACCACGCATCGGATTCAAACGCTGATCTCTGTCCTCCTTGGCTCGCCGTAGTTTCAACGTAGGCGGCTGACCTCTGGCCTCTGACCGCTGACTTCTGCCCTCCTTGGCTCGCCGTAGTTTCAACGTAGGCGGCCTCCTCCGACTTCCGACATCTGTCCTCCATCCTCTTCGCCAACGGACGAAGTCGCCGTGGCGACTGATCTCTGCCGTCCGACCGCTGATTTTTGCTAGATCGGTCGCGTCCCGCGACAATCTGGATAATTCGGACAGCCCCAGAATTCCTGACCTGCTCGCGATTCGCGACGCGCTTTACGTTTGACCATTTGCGAATGGCAAATCGGGCAATACCGAACAGCGCCGGCAGAAACGACGTTTGTCTTCGTGATAACTTTCTCCGTCTGGCGACCGACGCGGGCCGAACGGACTAGACGAATAAGGCCATGTTCAAACCATTTGAATAAGAGACCGAGTAATCCTGCCACTATCGTAGCCAGGACCAGCGGCGGCACTGCCTTCATTTCCAGAGCGTGGATGAATTGATCGAGCTGGGCGCTGGGCATACTTCGGAAATGCCGCTAAATCCGTGCCAAGCAATCCGCTATCCGCAATCTGCATGGAGTTCACCCGCCGTGGCGGGCATTTCGAAATTCGCAATTGCTTCCTTTCTAATTTCCCTGGCTCGCCGTAATCAATGAAGGTGGCTAATTTTTAATTTAGACGATTTCTAATTCAAAACGCCTTGGTTCAATTCCCCACAGCGCATGGCAATCATCCTGAAGCCGGAAAACGTCGCGCAACTCGTCTTCTTCATTCGCGCCGAGAAAGTTATGCTCGATGCTGACCTGGCGATGTTGTACGGAGTCGAGGCG
>Ga0193750_1000036_pt1 | contig 73340 bp, 70 predicted proteins | sample L1c1metaG_FD_160569 | JGI IMG/M metagenome (GOLD analysis project Ga0193750, IMG submission 160569) | Soil microbial communities from a riparian zone of the East river system, Colorado, United States - L1c1 | ecosystem: Environmental > Terrestrial > Soil > Riparian zone | place: USA: East River... | reverse complement strand
GACGGAATCGTGAACTCGACTGTGTACGACGGGTTAATGACTTACTTCGACAAAACCCCGCCGATCGCGCGCCGCATTTTCGAGAAGGTCCTTACCGCGGCCCGAGCACGCGAGGCTGCCCGCAAAGCGCGCGAAACAATTCGTAAAGGTGCGCTCACCGGCGGCGGTTTGCCGGGAAAATTGGCCGACTGTTCTGAACGCGATCCGGAATTGACCGAGCTCTACATTGTCGAGGGCGACTCAGCGGGCGGCTCGGCGAAACAGGGACGTGATCGACGCTACCAGGCGATCCTGCCAATCCGCGGTAAACTTATCAACGTAGAGAAAGCACGCGAAGACCAGTTTCTCAAAAACGCCGAGATCCGGGCGATGATCACCGCGATCGGCACCGGGATCGGCAAATCCAAAGAAGAGAGCAACGGCAAAGACGAAGCTGTGTTCGACATGACAAGGCTTCGTTACGGCCGCATCATCATCATGACGGACGCGGATGTGGACGGCTCCCACATTCGCACTCTATTGCTCACGTTCTTCTTCCGGCAGATGACCGACCTGGTGCGCGCAGGAAAAATTTACATCGCGCAACCGCCGCTTTATCAGATCAAACGAAAAAAACGCGAGGAATACGTCGAAGACGACGCGCGGCTGAACAAGATTCTTATTTCCCTTGGCGCCGAGGACGTGAGGCTAAAGAATCTCGCGGACGGGAAAGAATTCACTGCGGCACAACTGAAGGACATCCTCGAATCGCTCGAGAAACTCGCGAAACTCAGTGAAGCAGTGCGCCGACACGGCGGGGACTTTGAAACTTACCTCGGTCACCGTAGTTCCAGGTCGGACAAGCTCCCCAATTACCTTGTGAAAGTGCGCGATGGGAATGAGGAAAGCGCACATTATTTTCACGACGAGAAAGCGGTTCGCAAATTTCATCAGGAAAATCTCGATCTTAACTTGTTCGACACCGAGATCGGGCAGGAGTTGCTCCCGTTAAGCGAGGCGCCGGTGCGAGCAGATGGAACGCGCCGACGAGGCAGGTTGGTCGAGTTACACGAATCCGCTGCGATCGAAAAAATTATCGCCGAACTAGCTCGAAAAGGTTTGAAAGTTGATCATTACGCGGCCAGCGATCGGCCCATCTTCGAGTTGATCGAAGGCGAAGGCGAGAAATCGATTTCGCATCCGCTGTTTTCCATTCCGGAAATCTTGCAAAAGATTTTAGAGATTGGCCGTCGCGGAGTGCAGATCAAACGTTTCAAGGGTCTCGGTGAGATGAATGCCAAGGAGTTGTTTGAGACCACAATGAATCCCGAGAAACGCAAACTACTGAAAGTTGACTTGAATGAGGACAACGCTGTCGACGCCGACAAAATGTTCACGATTCTGATGGGCGATGTCGTCGAGCCTCGCCGGCAATTCATCGAAGATAACGCGCTGAACGTCCGGAATCTCGACGTATAAACGAGATGGGCGGTTTGTTTCATAAGCTGCGTCATCCGCGGCGTTGTTACGTTGTTTGCACGATTCCTCGTTCGGGCAGCAATTTGCTCACCGACGGATTGCGCGACACCCGCCGAGCAGGCATCCCTAAACAATTTTTTTTGCCGAAAGCGAAATCCCGCTATGCCGAAGAGCTCGGAATTGATCCGGCTATTGATTACGCCGCGTATGTGCGCGCCATCGTGAACACAAAAGTAACATGTAACGAAGTGTTCGGCTTCAAACTAATGAGCTGGTACCTGGACGATTTCCTCGCGCGGCTGCGAGAGGCACACGGTTTTGGAAATTCCAGCGATCTGGAGCTGTTGCGCAGCGCTTTCCCCCGTCTTTGTTTTCTGCGCATCGTGCGGCGTCACAAATTGCGCCAGGCACTGTCCACGGCTCGCGCACTTCAGACAGGACTTTGGAAAGTGCAGAAGGGCAAAAACATTCTGCGAGAACCGGAGTTCGATCCGGATCTAATTGAGCAGTCACTGCACGAAGCCCAAAGGCAGGAGAAAATCTGGGACGATTTCTTCCGACGGATCGGAATCAAACCGTTGAAAGTAGAGTACGAAAAGCTCTGCCAGGATTATGATGGGACGATTCACGCGGTGCTGAACTTTCTGAGAATCAAACTTCCGGCTGGTGCGCGTGTCGGCCCACCCGCGACGACCCGGCAAGCCGATGAAATTTCGCGCACGTGGGAGGAGCGCTTCCTTGCGGAACGTCCTTCGGCATACTCGCCAGCTTCTGGCTAAACCAAGTCATGTTGAATCCAAACGAAAAAATAGAGCCCATCAATGTAGCCGAGGAAGTATCGCGATCATTTCTCGATTACTCGATGTCAGTAATCATTTCTCGCGCGTTGCCGGATGCGCGTGACGGACTCAAGCCATCGCAGCGGAGAATTCTCTATGCGATGCACGACTTGTCGCTTTTCCCCGGGCGGCAGCATCGTAAATGCGCAAAGATCTGCGGCGACACCAGCGGTAACTATCACCCGCACGGTGAAGCAGTGATCTACCCCACCCTGGTCCACATGGCGCAGCCGTGGGCTATGCGTGAACGGTTGGTCGACGGCCAGGGGAATTTCGGATCCGTCGAAGGCGATCCGCCAGCAGCGATGCGCTACACCGAAGCGCGCATGACCCACCTCGGCGCGGCGCTAATGACAGACATGGAGAAGGACACGGTCGATTTTGTCCCCAATTACGACGAGACGCGCACCGAACCAAAAGTTTTCCCAGCCGCGTTTCCTAACCTGCTTGTTAACGGGGGGACCGGCATCGCCGTCGGCATGGCCACCAACATTCCTCCGCACAATCTTGCGGAAGTCATCGATGGCATTTGCGAGCAGATCGACAATCCCGACATTACGCTGGATGAGTTGATGCACCACGTTAAGGGCCCGGACTTCCCGACCGGCTGCGTGATCTGTGGCGTCAACGGGATTCGCCAATATTTCGAAACCGGCCGTGGCAGCATTAAAGTACGCGGCAAAGCGGGAGTGGAAGAACTCAAGGGCGGCCGTGAACAAATCGTTATCACGGAAATTCCTTATGGTGTGAACCGCGCCACGTTGGTTGAACGCATCGCGCAGTTGGTAAACGACAAAGTGCTTACCGACATCAGCTACGTCGGCGATCAATCGGACGAAAACACCCGCGTCGTCATCGAGCTCAAACGCGACGCCAACCCGAAAGTCATCATTGCCAATCTCTACAAACACACCGCGCTGGAGAGTTCGTTTGCCGCGATGATGCTGGCGATCGACCACGGCCGGCCGAAGTTGCTGCCGCTCAAGGACGCTAACGCAGTTTACATCGATCATCGACGCGAAGTCGTGCTGCGCCGCACGCGTTACCAATTGCGCAAGGCCGAGGAGCGCGCCGAGACCCTGGAAGGTTATCTGATTGCGCTCGCCAACCTCGATGAATTCCTGCGCATCATCCGTGGATCAGCTAATCGTGACGAAGCGCGAGTGAAACTGCTCGCATTCGAATTTACGAAACGCCAGATCGAACAACTCGGTATCCTCATTCGCAATCCTGCGCGCCTCACCGATGGCCGTTATGCATTCAGCGAACAACAGGCAGACGAAATCCTCAACCTGCGTCTGTATCAGCTGACCGGACTCGAGCGCGAAAAAATCGTCAACGAATACAAGGAACTCGTCGAGACCATCAAGGATTTGCAAGACATCCTCGCCAAGGAACAGCGCGTCTTCACCATCATCAAAAAAGAACTGCGCGAAATCCGCGATAAGTACGGCTCCCCTCGCCTGACGGAAATTGTTCCTGACGAAGCGGAGATCAACATCGAAGACCTTATCGTCAATGAGGGTTGCATCATCAGCATCACGTACGCCGGCTTTATCAAGCGCACAGCTGTGAGCGCATTTCGCGCGCAGCGGCGCGGCGGCAAAGGCGTTATTGGCATGCAAACGCGCGAGGGCGCCACCGAAGAGGAAGAAGGCGATTTCGTCGAGCACCTTTTCGCTGCTACCACGCACGATTACCTGATGTTCTTCACCGCCACAGGGCGCGCTTACGTGGAAAAAGTTTACGAAATTCCCGAGATGGGACGCGCTGCGAAGGGGCGTTCCATCGCAAACATTCTTGAGCTCAAGCCCGATGAAAAAATCGCGGCGACGATTCGCGTCCAATCCAAAAAATCAGGCACAGGCCCGAATGCTGTCGATCAAACATGGGACGAAAATCTGCATATCGTGTTCGCGACGCAATCGGGCATCGTCAAGAAATCGAACCTATCGGATTACGCGAACGTCCGCCGCGGCGGGATCATCGCCATTCAAATCGAAGACGGCGATCGCTTGATCGACGCGAAACTAACGAACGGCAACAACGAGATCGTGCTCATCACCAGAAAAGGAATGAGCCTGCGTTTTCATGAAGAACAATTACGCGATCAGGGCCGCAATACCGTCGGCGTTTGGGGAATTCGCCCGGAGAAAAGCGATCACGTCGTTGGTAGTGCCATTGTCGACCCGGACGCGATGCTCCTTGTGGCCGGAGAGAATGGAATCGGTAAGCGAACGGGGTTCGATGATTACCGGCGGCAATCACGTGGCGGCAAAGGGATCATCACCATGAAAACCGGCGAGAAAACCGGCGAAGTCGTTGGCGCGCTCACCGTCCGTGAGACGGATGAACTCATGCTCATTACCAACAAAGGCCAGATGGTACGCACGCGAGTGAAAGAAATTCGCGAGACCGGCCGCAATACGATGGGCGTGAAACTGATGGATTTGCGCAATGACGAAAAACTTCAGGCAATTGCCCCCGTAGTCAGTCAAGCGGAGGAAGAGGAAGCCCAGAGCGCAGAAGTGCCCACTCAAAAGTCCTGAGCGCGTCACGACTGTAGCCACTGTGGCCGGTCGAATTCAGTGCTACTTCTCAAAAGGTGGTACGGCCACAAAGCCGTGCCTGCAACAGACGCAACCGCGACCGGCTTTGGCAATCAGTACCCGCCGCTGCCCACGTGTGTCGTTGTTGTCGTCGTCCGCGAAGCGGGAGGTGGGGGTGCTGCCGTTGTAACCGTGGTTTGACGTGTTGTGGTTGTGGTCGCCTCCGGCTCACTGGTGGAACAAGAGACCAGCGTCAAAGCGAGTACACAAAGCGTCGAACCAAGTATGATTGCTTTTTTCATAGGATGAATTTGTTTTCAACAAACGATTCGTCGCAGGTCGCATTGCCAGATGTATTTAGGCAACAAATTCTTTCTTTCCGCCGAGAATAGGAAAGGGTTACCATTCTCAGCGTGCGTTATACGGCACGAATCCTAGCCCTTCTTTTCGGGGTATCTCTAAATGCCGCCCTATCTGAACCGGCAGTTACTGTAGATTGGCCGGATGGATACGTCGTATCCGAAAACACTGCATCCCCAGACGGCCGCTACGGTGTGCTTGTTCCAACAATGGAAGCTTGGGAACAAGATGAGTCCCTCAGCGAGGCGGACTACCTGGCCGATATCAAAAACCATCGAGTGCTCGGGAAGGTCGACAAAGTAGATTACTTCGAACACCAAAACCACCGCGGTCTCGAGGTCTTTTGGGCACCTCAGTCCAGTGCCTGCATAGTTGAGAATGATGGACGCTACGGTGCAGATTCGATATCGGTGCTGGAGATAAACGATTCGAGCTTTGCTCAAACGGAAATCGGCGATCGGATCCAGAAGTCTCTGGATGGCGCAATGAAGAAGCAAGCGCATGATCGCGAAATGTCCGGATATGTTTCTCCGTATTTCCGGTTCGGAACTGATCGGAAGGTGCAGGTCCGAGCGCTCTCTGAAAATAACCCCAAGCAATTCGACGACGTAAAGACCTACTACGCTCTATTTCAGGGAACATTCGACGTTGCCGCTAAAAAATGGAGCGTGATGGATGCGCGATCGATTAATGCTGAACAGGATGATGCACTTGAAACAGCATACAGCGATCTAGAACAGGATCTCGAGCACACAACCTTCCAGAGCGAGGAGGACAAAGCTGAGTCGCTGGATAAGAAGATGAATAGGATCTATAGCGCCGCGCAGTTCATTTTGCCGCCTGCGCGCTTTGCCGCGGCCAAAAGGGAACAGATCGCGTGGCTCAAGAAGCGCGATGCCGCTTCTTCAACTGACGAGAAATGCAAACTGATGGAAGCACGAATTAAAGCGTTGCAGGAATTGGTTTGGTGATTGTTAATCGAGCCTGATCTTTGTTCGCTGCTTCTTTAGCTCCGCCCGCCTGCGTTTGGATTCCAGAATTTTCCTCTTTAGCGCAGCTGGCCTCGGCGATTTTCTGCGCCGCTCTTTTTCGCGCTTCGCGATTTCAGCCATACGCTGTTCTTGTCGAGCGCTCTCGATTGCGTCGAGCAATCGTTCCCGCGCGAGCTTGCGATTTACTGCTTGCGAACGCGAATCCTGGACGGTGACGCTGATGCCGGTCGGGAGATGCCGCAGCGTCACCGCGGTTGAAACTTTGTTCACATTCTGGCCCCCGGGGCCACTCGACCGCGCAAAGCTTTCCTCCAAATCGCTCTCGTTAATCTGAAGCTTTCGCATTCGATCAGCTAGCGCGTCTCGTGGGACTCCTATCCATGCTACTCTCCATCGAGCTTTAAGACTTTTCCGAGATTCGATTTCGACATAACGACTTAATGATTCAATGGTCCACGTTTTTTCCGATAAATTGCCGATGGCCGGACTCGAACCGGCACGGGCCAATTACAGCCCAACGGATTTTAAGTCCGTTGCGTCTACCATTCCGCCACATCGGCGCTGCGGCGTGCATTCTAAGCTTCTTCCAATACCGGCGAAAATGGATTTCGCAGTGAGAACAGACTTCGATCCGGCCTGAAAGAGAGCTTGTCTTAGGTTCGCAAATCTTCTAAAAGACCGACAATTGGCCAAGTCGTTGTTCGACGTGCCAAAATCAAATCCAAATCTCCCCATGGCGCAAAAGCGCAAACCATCAAAGAAAAAACCAGCCGCCAAACGTCCGCAGCGGAAGAAGCCAGCCAAACAGAAGATCCAACCAGTTGAGGAGATTCTCTTCCGTGTGGAAGGAAAGATGTCGGAGTTCGGCGGCCCAACGGACACGGGGATGTCGGCATCCGAAGGGCTTGCCCTTTTTACACCAGCTGATCTGCAAGACCCAAAATACTCATATTTGTTTCTTCCGACGCCGCCACCAGGCACAACCGGACTTGGGCGGCGGCTTGATCCCGAGAAATACTATTTTGCCTGCCGTTGGAATTACAACGACACGCCAAGAGAATTTTTGCGGCGTGCGCTTGCACGCGTGGAGAACCCTGCAAATGGACGCGCAGCCGATGCGCGGCCGGTTGACTGGGGGCCGAATATTTCTACAGGCCGCGTGGCGGATTTGTCTCCGGGATTAGCGAAAGCGCTCGGATTACAGACGGATGATTTCGTTCGAATAACGATCTCAGCATTGCGAGCAATACCGGTGAAACCCGTGAAACCAGTAAAGCCCGCAAAAGGAGCCGCTCCTGCCATTCAATCTGCTGCGCCGACGAAACCTGCCATTAAACAATTTATCCGCAGCCCGAACTGTTCCTCTCGCAAGGTCGGAACGAAGATCGACAAGATTGTCTTACATTGCACTGAAGGCTCGCTGGCCGGTACAATCGTGGAATTTCAGAGAACGGATTCGCGGAAAGTTTCCGCGCACTACGTCATTGATCGCAACGGCGACATCTACCAGATGGTAAACGACACTGATTGTGCCAATCATTGTATGGGCGCCAATAACGTTTCAATTGGTATCGAACACGTCGGGGCCGAAACCGATGCGCTCGCTGCGCCCCAGGCCGCTGCTTCCGCAGCGTTGATCCGCTGGTTGCTCCAGGAACATCAGATCCCGCGCACAAACATCTTCGGCCACGATTTCACGCCGGGCTACAGCCGACCGGGAGGGACCACTTGTCCGGACAAGCTCTTCGGGCCGATGCACTCGCAAGCCACGATCGCTGCTTGGATCGCGGCTAACGTGTGAACTGACTAGCCGTCCTGAATTAGCGGCTCCGTTGCAGGCGTTTTTCCTGTGCCAAGCTCGTTGCGTGGAGCTGCTTTACCCGGCCCGGGTCCATAGTATCTCTTCAGCCAATTGCTCAATCCGTCGAGTCCCGGGAATAGCATTCGCTCCGTAACATTATCTTGATCGAGCTTATCCCGGACTTCCCATTTCAGTTCTTTTGGCACGACGATTCGGCGATAAATTTGCGGATAACTTTCGAGGAAGTCGTTAAGACAAAGCCTTGCGCCTGGCATAACAGACATGATCGCGCCTTGGTTGACGATGCGAGCATCCAGCGATGGGGGTTCAAAAAACAGCGCGAAGCCTCCGTGTTTGATCCCGAAAGCATCGAGATCCTTCAAGGCTTTCACCTCGGGGAGCATCTCAACGGAAAACAGAAAGGCATGTTCGTCTGCGAGAATGCTCTGAAGAGGCGTTGGGAGAAGATCACGCACCTGACGAACGTCTACGCACCAAACAACTCCATCCTTGTCATAGTGCTCCTCTTCGGCAGTCGCGAAATGCAAAGCTACTTTGGGCGATACTGTCCAGTCCAAGACCCTGGTAGGCAACCGATGATGCTGGGCAACCGCGAGTCGAACCAAAAGCGTATCCGCCGGTATTGAGCCAGATTCCGCATACTTCCGGAAACTGCGAAGCATGGGTCCTTCAACAATCACATAGTCTCCACAAAGTCGCTGGAGACTGGTTTCCAGCCCCCACGAATGGTCGGCCAAGCCACGGTAAACAAAATCAGACCGATACCTTTGGAAAACGGTTCTGGGAATGTCGTATAGGGCATTCATTAACTCGGCCCAACTGCTGACGACGACGTCGTTTGCTTGCATGCTTAACTCTCGAATTATGGATACATGCGGTGCTGGTTAGCCGCGTCTGTCATCATAATAATGCTCGCGAACCCTGCCCGCCCATCTCTGAAATACCTGCCTCAGAGCATCCTTCGCAGCGCCTTTGATGTTTGATAGCGGCATAGGATGAATGAAAACATCTGAGACGCCGGTATCGAATATACCTCCTGTGATGCCGTCTTCGCGGAACACTAGAGTCGGTAGATGGAGCCCGAAAAGAATGCCTGACTCCAAATGATTCCAAGGAGTCGGGAATGGAATTGATGCGCTGACCTGCTCTTCTGCAGGAGTTCCGCGCTTTTTCAATCCCCCGCTCGCGCGGAACTGCTCGAAACCCAGGATTATCCCAACTGAGCAATGACGCGCGATAAGCAGCACCTCCCGCAAAGGTAGCTCAGTGGGGTAATCAGAGCGGCCAAGGGCACGGGCCTCCAGGTCATTGTCGTCTAGTTGTCGAATAATCACCGTTCGAGCTGCTTCTTGCGAAGGAGAGAGGCTCGTGGGAGACGAAACGAAAACAGGGATTTTCATAGGGAGAAATCCGAGTAGTTCATGCTGGCTGTTACAACGTCTTGGACCGATCAGGGTTTCATACGAGGACGGTGAAGCGCAAGACGAAAATTCAATTACGGGAAGAGGCAATCACCAGATGTGATCCCCGCGGAAGCTAAATCAGTAATGGTTATTACGATGAAAGAAGCTTGGGCAATGTCTTCAAATTTGCTTGATTATCCCGAAGAAAACGAACTGAAATGAGGTGAAGCACAAAGGCGCAGCAAAGAACGTTATGCCGACCAACGATAAACCCGAGGGGGACAGCAGGTTTAGGATTGCGTTGGCTAAGACGGTCACGACCTGGGCCCTGGTAGCGATCCTCGCCATAGCGGCTCTTATCATTTTGGTTGCCGGCATAAACGCGATTCGGTTCCCCGAAAAGGAACAAAGAGATCAATTCTTCGACATCGCCAAGTACATACTCGGCGTGCTTCTCCCGGTGATCGGAGCCTGGGTTGGAACCGTTCTCGCTTTTTATTTCGGACAGGTGAACTTCGAGGCGGCTTCAAGAAGCGCTGCCAATCTCGTGCGTCAGCTCTCACCGCGCGAAAAGCTCCAAGCTGAGACGGCGGCGAAGGCGATGATGAAGATTAATGAGGTGACAACTTTCAAGATTCCGGCAGAGAAGACCGAGGCGGACATTACGATGAGAGAGCTCATCGATGACGGCTTTGAAAAAGACAAATCGCACCCTCGACAGCGCCTTCCTATTCTGGATGCCGAAGGCAGAGGCAAATATGTGCTCCACCGAAGCACAATCGACGCATTTGTGGCTCCCAAGAAGCGTCCCCCAGACGTGGACGAATCAACGTTGTCACTCAAGGATTTGCTCGAGGATTCAAAGCTTAAGGACTACATCCTTAGTAGCTTCCTGCCGATCGCTCCAGACTCAACGCTCGCCGATGCCAAGGATCTTCTAGACAAAAATCCGCAATGTCTCGATATCCTGGTTACACAAGACGGAACTAAGAATGGGACTGTGGTAGGTTGGATCACGAACGTAATGGTGCTAAATGCGGCAACGATTTAGGAACCGAAGCACATCGTTGTCGAACAAATGCGTTCTTGAAGCCTATCCTTCTTGAATCAGCGGGTCTGGAACACGCGCCTTTCGGAAAATCATCCACACTCCCACAAGGACCAACGCAGCGCCTAACAAGGACGAGACCGGAAATGTTTCGCCGCCTAACAACCAGCCAAGCATGACTGCTCCCGGCGGAGTGATGAGCGAGATACTTTGCAGCCGCGCGACCGTCAGGCGTGGCAGCAGCCAGTACAAAAGCAGAAACGTCAGCGCCGAGCCGATCACAGCCAGATACAGCAGGCAAAACACAGACGAGACGGTCCAGTGAAAACGAACCGGATTTCCATCGACGGCTAACCCAACCACTAACAACGGCGCGGTTCCGAAAATCATCTGCCACGCAGCGAGCATTGCGGGCGAAAGCTGCATCGACTGTGCCTTAACAAGCACGTTTGCGAACGCCGCGCTCGCACCTCCAACAACCACTGCCACACCGCCCCAGAAAGCGAGCGGACCGTTAAACCCAAGCAGCCGTGCGCAGATCACGGTCACACCGCCGAGTGCAATGATTGCGCCGGCGAGCTTTGGTAAGCGCAGCGGTTCATCCGGCAGCATCCAGTGGGCGAACACCATCCCAAAAATTGGAATTGTTGCCTGCAACACTGCAGCAAGACCTGACGAAACGTGCAGCTCGGCCCAGAAGAGCAGCGTGTAATTCACGGCAAACATGAGAACTCCCGTAACGGCGAGAACGATATAATCGTTGCGCCCTCGCGGAAGCAGATGTGTTCGCCCCATCGAGACAGCTACAAGCACGATAATCGCGATGAGAAAACGAATCGCCACGAATGAAATCGGCGGGAGATCGCGTAATCCGATTTTAATGGCAAGCCAGGTAGAGCTCCAAACAACGCAGAGCGTCACCCATGCCAGCGGCACACCCCACCCCGCTTTCGGTCGCCATCTTTCTCGCAGCGATACACTCGTTGTTTTCACACGCGCGCGAGCATCGCGCGTGGCCTGCGACTCGTAAAGCAAGGTCGCGTCGCTGCCCTACAGGCCATCCACTGATTGACAGTTGCTGAGCCTCAAGAGAGGGTTGCGTGTCGCTATGAAGAAATTTCTTCCTCTCTTGCTCTGCCTTTTACTCGGCATTTCTACTGTGGCGCGCGCTACGAAGCCGACGCACACGCCCGCTCTCGACACAAGGAGCGCTCAGAAGAACCCGACGGGACAAGAAGCGGATGAGAAAACGTTGCTTAATGATGCAAACAACGATGAAGAAGTGCCTTCCGACGGGGACGACAACACGGAACCCGCTTCCAGCGATGACGGCGAAAACGTGAACGACGATGGCGGCGGTGACGCGCCGGGAGATGAAGATGTCGGAGATGATCACGCAGGGGATGACGATGGAAACGATAACGGCAGCGGTGATGAAGGCGAATAAAACGAACGCCAATTTAGTTCCGAGCAGGACAACTTCTCGCCAGCATCTTGCCAGCGCGTGCTCAGTACGGTATCCCTAACCGCATCCCGTTTGTGGCGCGTTCGTCTAGTGGTTAGGACACAGCCCTCTCAAGGCTGGTACACGGGTTCGACTCCCGTACGCGCTGCCATAGCAAATGCGGTTTCTAGACGATTTCGCAACACAAAATTGGAAGAATGCACCTCTACGAAGTCAGCCCACGCAAAGGATTAATGCCGAATGATTTTCCGCCCGTTAACGCCGTCAGTCGCAAGGATATTGGTTGTGGGCCATTAAAGTCGCAGCGTTGAGCGAAAGACCGGCTTCAAGAAAACGTCGCAAAGCTGCTTCCTGTTGCTTCTCGCAACTCTGAAGCTCCTTCGTTTCGCGAAGCATCTCACTCAGATTAACAAACAGGTCTTGCTGTGGGTTCCTAAAACTGAGTGGGTCCGCCGCGAAATCGCCCGCGATTACGGTTGAACCCAGAAGCAGCCCGCACCCCGCGAGCAAGATTGCCTTTCGCATGTTCTTTGATAGACAACCCAAACCTTGGCGGCGTTCGTTTTAGACGGGAGTAGGCGCTAGGCTCCGGCACTGGCGCTTGGAATACGCGTAAAAGACCGCTTTCGTCTCGCACAGCCTTGAGAGGGCTTATGCCTTACCTCATATATGAATTGCCGTTGCTAGATTGTTGCTATATTTTGAATGCCCCGGCCCGCTTCACGGGATCGCGCCAGAATCGTTTTTGAGCAGCGAATATTTGCGCGGTTAAAGCCATGTCGTCAACGATTCCTGCACGCTTACAGCGCACGGCGCTTTGTGATTGAATGTTCAGCGCCGTCAACGACAATTTCTTGCTATGAAAAACTCGATCATCTTCATTTCGGCCCTCTCTTTAGTGGCGATGATGCTGGCTTCGTGCAGTAGCACTTTTGCACCCGACGAGACAGCAACAACAGGCGTAACGCGTCAGACAAACGAGACGTCCCCTGAGCGAAGCGCCGAAGGTTCAGTCAATTCAATCAGTGGTGGACATTACTAACAGGATTTTGTGATTGAATGTCGCATCACCGATGCAATCAACGATGCACGTTTACGAAGTCCGGCCCCGCAACGTGATTCGAAACGCACGAGCACGCGGGCGATTTGAGAGAACCGTAGCGGTCCGCTTCAGGATCGCGGTATCGTTTTTGATTGCCGGTTGGTAAACGATCCGGCCATGATTCAACTAGGAAAAGACAAATGAAAATAATACTGATGTTGATCCTTGGGCTGATGCTCGCAGGCTGCGAATCAACGGAAAACCATGTTCGTAATCGTGATGCGGTGGATCGTAATCGTTATTTGGTGGAGCATAATGCGGTGGACACGATATGCGCTTGCCCTTGACGATTAAACCATGGCGTTGCCTCAACCTGCCGGCCCGCTTCTCAGGATCGGTTAACCCTTGCGGGAAAGAGGGTCAGGGAGGCTCCAGGGGGAGACGCCTAACAGGCTTACCGCGAGCGCGACTGTGCCAGCCGCCGATACGCAGTGTCAATACTATTTTTGCGAATCCCCGATGCCCAGTTCCAGAAACGCTGTTAGCTTTTCGTCCGCCTGCACAACGAACCGCTTTCCGTCGTCATGCGCATCAACAATCCAGATCGTTCGTTCGCTAGAATCAATCGCTGAGACGCACCCCAACTCCAACCGGCTTTGCTGAGATCGTCAGCGATGATCTCCCAGTACTTCACGCGCACCTAAGTGCGGTGAACGTATTTTGGAGTCCCGGACAAGCCGGGTCACAGGAATTTATTTATCCGCTGATCGCTGCCGTGACGGGCCCCATCTTAACCTTGGCGCCACCCGCCTTTTTCGGCGCATACAGCAGAAATTGGCCGCTGCCAAGGTCAATGGTTCGCGCCCCTTCGCCCACGCTAAAAATAGTCTTCTCGCCAAGGCGTGTGATCGTTTGATCCTTGAAAGTCAGCTCGCTCCGGGACTGCACACCGGTTTGCACAGCCGTGCCGTGGCGAACATCATCGTTCACTGCAGCCGCACGCGGTGATGCGTTCGATGGTACCACTCGAACGTCCTGGATGACTTGAGTCACCTTGGCTTCTTTAAGCTCGTCCGCGCTGACCTGATTTGGGAGCCCGCTCGCCAGCGCAAACGCAAGCACAGCTATCGTTAAAATGTACCGGGATTGGATATGCATGGTCGTCTTATACCCAGAAATCATGCCAAGTCTACCGAAACCCAACGAAAGCGAATCACAGAAAAGGGCACGGCGTGAGGGAGTAGGTCAGCTGCGAGCCCGGCAACGTCCCTGAAACGCACCAGCACGCGGGCAATTTCAAAGAATCGTAAGCGAGGCAAACAAAAAGCCGCCACACGGTGAAGCGTGACGGCTCATTGTGGAATGCGCCTGCTTAGGGATTGTTGACCACTCGCGGCGCAGGCTCGCTCGCTTCAAGTCCGCCACGGGACGGACTCGCTGTGGCGAGCTGGGCACTCACTTTTTGGATTTGGGTGGCCTGCTCCTTGAGCTGGGCTGTGAAAGTCTGTGCCTGCTCTCTGAGTTGGGCTATGAGAGTCTCTATTTGTTTCTGTTGCTGAGCGACCGTTGCTTCCAACTTCTCAACTTTGCCAACTTTGCCATCGAGCATGGCGGGGCGCTGGGTTGGCACGCCGGGCGCGCTACGACGTTGCGGTGTGCTACGTTGCACCGGTGCGCTACCACCCTGGCTCGGGCCAAAATCCCAGCCAAGGTGGTCGTCGGTACGGTCCAGAGTAACTACAACAACGCTGCCGCCAACAGGCTGGAAGTTGTTGAAGATACCACCGATGTAGCATTCTAAAGACCCGGCCCCGTTCCCGTTCGAGACGTCGCCGATGCGGATGGTATCGCTTTCGTCGGCGGCGAGGGTACCAACGAAGTCGCCGACGTAACTGTTATTGAAGCCCGTGATCACGTTTTGTCCTGCACCTGTACCCACGGCTGTGTTCTCACTGCCATCAACGTTATTGAACAGCGCCACAGAGCCAACTGCCGTGTTGTTATTGGCCAAACCGAGCGCATTCGAGTCATTATTCCAGAGCGTGTAATAACCGACGGCGGTGTTTGCAACGCCGATAACATTGAAGAAAAGGGCGTCGTTGCCAAAAGCGTTGTTGCTGTATCCGTTAACGTTATTAAGGAGCGCACCGGCGCCGACAGCATTGTTGTACCAGCCAAATGGGAAGCCGTCTGCCAAGGAGCCATTAAACAAGAGCGCGTCATAACCCACGGCCGTGTTACCACCGGCGGTGAGGTTACCATTGAGCGCAGCATAACCAACGGCGGTGTTTGGATTGCCATCAGTGTTGAACTCGAGCGCCTCAGCGCCAACTGCCGTGTTGTTACTGGCAAGGCCGGCCTTGGTCGAGTCATTGTTAGCGAGAGCAAAGGAGCCGACAGCAGTGTTGTCTTCGGCGCCGCTGTTGAAGGCGAGAGCGTTAACTCCGACGGCCGTGTTGTCATCGCCGCTGAGGTTGAGGATCATCGCTGCAGCACCAACTGCGGTATTGGAATCAGCAATGTTGAGGACCAGCGTTCCAGCGCCAACACCGGTGTTGAAGCTGCCGGCACCGACTAAAAAGAGCGAACGCCAACCAATTCCTGTGTTTCCAGTGCCCGTGGTGAGGTTTTGAAGGGCGAGGCAGCCTTCCGCCGTTGTGAACCCGGGGTAACACCCGTCCGGTGGCGGAGCAACTTGCGGAGCTGCCTTTATTTCTGGCAAGCCGACAAAGCAGGCAAGCACGGACAGGATCGTTGTGAATATTTTGAGGCGAGTTTTCATTAGCTTAATTTCCTTTTGTTTTGGCCTTCTCTGATTTCTCGCTGGAGAACTCATTTCGGGGCTGTTTATAGTGGATGTTCGTTTTGCGTGGCCTATGCCCTGACGCCCAAAGCGTTTTGGCAAAAATTCAGACGCTGTGTCAACAGGAAAAGCCAAAAGAAAGAACGTCCTGAAAGCTGCAGCTTCCCCGTATTTCTGGCTTCAATTACCAAACAGGCGTCCCGATCATTTACCGCAAGCGCGAATGGCCCCCGTTCGAGATTTAAAAACGCCGTCAACGATTCATCTGCGCGTACAATGAAGCGCTTTCCGTCGCGGGAACTCCTTTTTTGATTGGTAAATCACAAATGGCGCCCGTAGGATGGGCTGCATGATTGGCTACATTGTTAGCAATGCGATTTATTCCAGACGAAATGAATTGAGGAGGTCATAATGGCAATCAAAATTGCACAGATCCAAAATCTTCAGCAAATGGATGTCCTTGTCGCGGGTCCCGACGATGCGAACCATCTCTTCATCATCGATGGACAATTTGATGCAAGCCTGGCTATAGGATCTCAAGGAACTAATTTCGCTACAGCAAAAGAAACCTTCAGTGTGTTGATCGGGCCCAAGCTCGCTAACAGACAGTTCGTTCGAGCAATTGGCACAGCCTCAATCGTAAAAACTCAAATCACTAACATCGCGCCCGGAGGATTGGCGGCCTGGAACATCGTAGATGTTGATGCCGATTGGGATGACGAGTCCGGGCAAGTTGAATTAAGAATCGAGGCACAAGTGAATTGTTCGGGTTCGAACCAGATTGCGAGCATCAATAGCTTCGCATTTCATGTGACAGTTCTTGCGGCCGTCCCTGCCAATTAAAATTGTTTTCAGGCGACTCAGGCGCGCGAACGATGGATCCTAAAAAGACGCGTTTTGCTCGCTTCGGAATGCTTTTAAGAGCTTCAGCCGCAACCTGCTGGCGAAAACGGAGTTTAATAGCTACATTATCTGCCATGAAATCAAAACACAGCTTCGCGAGGAATGTTCTTCTGATGTTGGTTTTCGGGTGCGCAATTTTCATCAGCACGATTGCGCGAGGAGGTCCCCCACCTAGGTACCTCCGGTCCAATCACCACTTCCCGCCTGGCCTGCTCACCGTGGATAGAACGCCGAACTTCGGATGGAATCTCGGTTTCAATCTTCTGATCGATGGCAGGTCTGTGGGGAGCGTCGCCCAGGGTCACAGCTATAGCACCTGGCTACCAGCTGGGCCCCATGTGTTGACCGTCCAAAGGGTGCCGGCGACAGGCTTTACCGCACCAACTTCGACAACAGTGAACATCCAGCCCGGCGCCGAGCACCTGTACACCGCCATGTGGGATTCAGATTTGGTTTATCTCCAGCCGGGAGGAGTTTGGCTGACGCCCGGCGCGTACTGGCAAAATCATGGTGATGGTGCCCCATAGCAGCGTTAGTGATTGTTCAAGGCCGGTCGCGGCTTGATTCAAAAGCGGAAGTTTACCTTGGAACCCAGGTAGATCCTGTTTTTTGATTCTCGTACGCGATGCCAATCGCGGACATTTCCGATGCGTCTTGCTTCATTTATCAGCGTGCTCGCGCTGTGTTTTTGCCTGTTGGGAAACGGATGCTCGAAAGGAATCACTCGCTCGACGGTAGCGATCGTGTTTTCCGTAAAAGGCAACGTCGTTTTCGGCAATGCGGAACGAAATGATTTTCAACCGGTCATTTTCAAAAGCAGAATTCAGGCGGGCGACATCGTGCGGACATCAGACGGCGCTTTAATTAATCTGGCGTTGATTCCCGGCGCATTCGTTCAACTGTCCGGAAATTCCGAGATCAAAATAGAAAACCTCACATTAACGAAGGACGGCAACGATACGTCCGAACGCATGCTTGATCGACGTGCATCAATACGATTGAACCGTGGAAGAATTGTCTGTTCGTTCAGGCAGAGTAATAAAACTGCATCAGAGTTTGGCATCACAACCGGCCAGATATCGCTCAAGCCTGACTCTGATTGCTTGTTCTCTGTTTGGACTGACGGCACAGCAAGCAGAGCAACGTGCGAGCGAGGCGAAGTGAGCGCATCCGCCGACGCACAACCGCCGTTGAAAATTGCTGCGGGGTACTTCTTTCAATGGCCAACAGCATCGAAGGAGCCAATCGCTGCAAGTGCCGATGCGCGGGCGCAAATGGATATCACAATGGCACTCGACGTCGAACCGGAATTGATGGATCAAGCAGCTGGTTGGTAAAACCGCTGTCTGTTTTAATTATCTTTTCGGTCGCTGAAATTGGTCGTAGTAGCGCTCTTTGACCGCCGAATTTCGAGTTCAACCCCGCGCGCCCCACCAAAAATTGCAAGCACACACGTGCGTCACGGAAATCGTTTGCAGTCGCGCACGGAATTCTGGATGATCGCCGTAGATGACACAGCCAGCTCTCGATCTAGTCATCGCAACGCTGGAGAGGATTCGAGAGAACAATGGTCGGGCGCCACGCGCATCGAGGACTGCGCTGGCGCAATTGCAAGCTGCTCCTCTAGCTGCTTCCCTGCGGGAAGCGGGCACGTCGCGCACAGAGCGACAGGTACAAGCAGCGCGAAACAAAGCAGATTTACTCGCCGCGGTTCGCGAACGCGTTGGCGCTTGCACGAAATGTGCGCATCTCGCGTGCTCGCGGACGCAAACCGTGTTCGGCGTCGGAAATCCGGACGCCGATTTGATGTTCATCGGTGAAGCGCCCGGTGCAGACGAAGATCAGCAAGGGGAACCGTTCGTCGGACGCGCGGGACAATTACTGACGAGAATTCTGAAGGCGATGAACTTCGCGCGCGAAGACGTTTACATTGCGAATATCCTAAAGTGCCGCCCGGATATGCCGGCAGGTAGTTTTGGGAATCGCCCGCCCACGCCGACAGAGATGCAAACCTGTCGGCCTTATCTTGTGGAACAGATCGACATCATTCAACCAAATGTGTTGGTCGCGCTGGGCGCGGTCGCCGTTGAGGGGTTGCTCGGAACGCGGGCGGCCATGCGCGAGTTGCGCGGCCGCTGGCATACTTACAATAGCATTCCGCTGATGATCACATATCACCCCGCGTACTTGCTCAGAAACCAGGCGCCTTCCGAAAAACGCAAAGTCTGGGAAGACATGCTTCAAGTGCTAGAGCGGCTCGAGCTACCCATTAGCGAGCGACAGCGAAATTATTTCCTTTAGCCGTTTCGCTGTGCGAAGGGAGGTGCGTGGACGCGTTGCCCACAGGGCAACGGCTACAGTTCGGCGCGATCAAACATCGCGTCGATTCGCTTGCGCGAGGCGAGCGCAAGACCTAACGACAAAATAATTGCGCGCACTTCGCTACGCGGAACTTTCACTGTGCGCTGCAAGGCCGCGGGACCGGACGCATTCAAAAGCGCGAGTGTGCGCGCGCCGATTAATGCCGGCAGCACCGTCGCACCGCGCACACGACGATTTTTGATCGCGCGCGAATATTCCATTCCAGACGCAAGGCCCGCCTTTGCGTTCTCCAGCCACGTTCGATAGATCGGCTGGAACCGCTCTGGTTCGGAGAGAATCTGCGAGGGAATCAGGTGCAACGCGCTTAATTCGTATTGGGGAAAATAACATCTGCCGGCCCGAAGATCCGAGCCGGTATCGCGCAACACATTAATCAGTTGAAGAGCCATGCCATAACGCTTTCCTAGGGCAAGCATCTCGTCTTCGGTTCGGCTTGCGAACTGGCGAACGTGCCGGAAACAGAGTCGCGTCCAAAATTCGCCGACACAACCGGCAACAAGATAAGTGTATTCGTCGAGGTCAGCCGCAGTGCCAAGCGCGCGGATCGCCTGCGGATTATCGAAGCGTTGCAGGTCGAGCATCTGGCCGCGCGTAATTTTTTCGAGCACAAGGCGAATATCATCGCGGTCTGCGTGCTCCGTTGCTTCCAGGCAATCCAGGCAATCGGGTAGTGATTCGAGCAGTTCTCGTTCGCTCGCGTTCTCCTGAAGCGAAACGAATGATGCAATAAGTTCCAGGACGACATCACGGGAAGCTGTGCCTTGGACGCCATTGGAAAGCAGCTTCAACGTTTCCATTCGCACGCTCCCGGAGATTTGTGCTGTGTCGGCAATGGTGTCGGTTGTTCGGGCGAGCAGATATGCCAGCGCGATCGGCTCGCGCAATTGCACCGGTAAAAATTGGATCGACAGATAAAACGAGCGCGAAACGGAGCGCAGAATTTCAGCGTCCAATGTTTTTTACCTCTATTCGATTAGTAGCCGAGTTGCCGAGCCCGAGCTGGCTGGCGACATCGATGTAGGCGGCCACTGAACCGACAGGACGCAGACTCCCGCCCTTCCGCCATTCCTCCAATCGTTTCAATGCGATGGCATCCAAAGCAACCGGGTCCTTGCTCGCATACAGCGTCCCATGGTGCACTGCGTAACCCGGCTGCGGCTGCGGCCCCCCAGCATATTGCGCGATTAGGCCGTCCATCAAATTGAACACCACCTTTTTTGCGATGAGGGAGTTGCCATAGATTTCGGCGAGACTTCCCGCGCCGAACCGCGAGCCCTGTGCGAACCGGCGCCAGTTGTCGATGTTCGGGATGGTCATGTTGTAAATGCAACCCGCGATGCCATTCGTTTCACTGACGCTCATCACAGGGACGTTGATGACTTTGTCCACGTCGCTGGAGATGATCTTCGAAAAATGACTGACGTTGCTCGTAGCGTCGGTATCGGCGAAAAGCGGCATCTTCCCTGTGTCGCCGACATACTCAAAATCGCCCCAGACCAGTTTTCCGACCACAGGAGCAGATTGCACTGCTTTCGCGTCATATCCGTCGTGAGGCGCGATTGCTTTTACCTGGTAGCCATCAACCGATGGCCGATATCCGGCCTCCTTGATTCCGCCGAGGGAGCGGTCCCACACAACGATACTACTGCGGGGATGACCCGCGGACACCAGACCGTCCACGATCGCGTTTACAATGTCATGATGCGTTGTGAAAAGCTCGCCTCCCGCTGCCGAGATTTTGATACCGACACGCTCACCGGGCGAGACCAGCGATCCCCATGCCTTGGCCACGTCAGACTCTCCGGTCACAGCAATCACGAGCCGATTCACCATTTCGCGCACGACGTGCGGGTTCGTCTTATACTGCTTGATTGAATCAGGATTGCGCACCGCGTACACAATCGAGGGCGTCGGCGCGGGCTGCTGGCCTTGCGCCAGCCCGGACGAGATGGCACACAACAAAACGAGAGCTACGTTTCGAATCAGCATGACAGTGTCGACGGCAGACGGATTTTATGAGTAACCGCGGGAATCACAACTGCGGGGCTGACCCCCATCCTGAGCAAAGTCGAAGGAACCCGTTCAGTAACTGCGAGGTCTTGCCGCGGGATTCCTCGACTGCGCTCGGAATGACAGAGAGTAATACAGTTCGTCACATCTACGTTCACATCCCCTTCTGCGCACGCATTTGCCCGTATTGCGCGTTTTACAAGGATTTGCTGGATCGCTCGCAGACCTCGCGATTTTGTGAGGCACTCTTGCGCGAACTCGAACTGGACGAATCGCATCTGCGGACTGGAGACCGCCGCTCCTTGCTTCGTCCATCAACGATTTACTTCGGCGGCGGTACGCCCACGGCGCTTAATATTGCGCAACTGAAATTATTGCTGCGCGGCTTTCACGAAAGACTCGAACTATCGGAATTGGTCGAATGGACAATTGAAGCAAATCCGGGAAGCGTCTCCGCGCGAAAGGCAGCGTTGCTGAAAGAATTTGGAGTCAACCGGATCAGCCTCGGCGTGCAGTCGTGGGACGAGAAACTGTTGAAACTGCTCGGACGCGAGCACAACGCGCCGCAGGCAGAAGAATCGTTTCGGATTTTGCGCGACGCAGGTTTCAAGAACATCAACGTCGATCTGATGTTCGGTTTGCCAGGTCAAACGGATGACCAATGGCGCGCGACTTTGGAAAAAACAATCGCCCTGCAACCGGAGCATATTTCCACTTATTGCCTGACGTACGAAGAAGACACGGAATTTTTCCTGCGCCACGCGCGCGGCGAATTTCGGCAGGATGCGGATGCGGACGGAGAATTTTTCGAAATGACAATGGTTATCATGGAAGATGCCGGCTACGAGCATTACGAAATCTCAAATTACGCGCGTACTGGTTTTGAATCAGTTCATAATCGCGCGTACTGGCTCGGCAAAGATTATCTGGGACTCGGACCGAGCGCGGTTTCAACCATTGGGATGCAGCGCTGGCAAAATGTCTGCGATTATCGCGCGTACATCGATCGCGCTCTTGCCGGCCAGGCTCCGCGCGAATCGAGCGAGAATCTCACGGATCAAATGAAACGCACCGAGCGAATCGCGCTTTCTCTGCGCACGCGCGATGGAGTTTCTGCAGGAGAGCTGAAGGATTTCGGCACCGAGACTGATGAGCTCGTCGCATTGGGATTGCTCCGACAATCCAACGGAAATTTCATTTTAACGCCAAAAGGTAAATCGCTGACCGACTCCATCACCGAAGCACTTCTTTGAACGCGCAGGGCCAGAGGACTATACGGCTCCTCCAACAGAACCCCGTCGTGTACGGGACTCTTCGCGCGACAATTTACAAATATCGCTGTTTTTTCACACTCAGTGTCGCTCAACGGATCTGAATCAGGCGGAGGACTCTTCCCGCTAGGTTCTTCGTTTCTTCCGTACCCGCCATTCCAAATTCATACAGCAGGGGAACGAAAATGAAGAGTCATGATTCTGAAAAATTGTCTCAAAGAAAGAATGCCATCACTGTCTTCAGTCGTATTTGTGCTTGTTTGGTTTGTTATTGCGTCTCCGGTGCGAGCGGTTGTCCCAGCGCCAGACCGGCTACCCCGGCTTCAGCACGGCGGACGGCCCTTGGGACGGCAGCGCTTTTGAACAAGACGACCGGCAGCTTCAATACGGCCCGAACGACTGCACTTCTCAACAACACGGAAGCTGTGCGAAACACGACCGTCGGGGGTAGCGCACTCCATAGTAATATTACATCATGCTCTCTTCAGTAACAACGGAGACCCTTCTTTCGGGGACGGATCCTACCACTGTGCATTTGGAGCATTTGCGCTCGCTGACAATTCCACTGGCCATTACAACAGCGTCCTCGGTACGTTTGCACTTCAATTCAACACTACCGGCGAAGCCAATACGGCCACTGGTTATCGTGGGCTCCGAAGCAACACCTCCGCCAGTTTCAACACGGCGACTGGTTTTCAGGCACTCATCAACAACACCTCGATAGCCCGAAAACACGGCCACCGGATCGGCCGCCCTTGCGAACAACACCACCGGCAGCTTCAACACCGCCGACAGGTGGTCTGCCCTCGGTGACTACACGACTGGCATCCGAAACACTGCCAACGAGGAGTTTGCGCTGGGTAGCAACACAACTGGTAACGACAACACGGCCACCGGAGCTGAAGCGCTCTCTGGTAACACCGATGCGTCTGACAATACGGCGAATGGGCAGCAAGCGCTCGGTAGCAACACTAGTGGCTTCAGTAACACGGCCGTCGGCGTACTGGCGCTCTCTAGCAACACGATAGGGAATGTGAACACAGCAACCGGCTTGGAAGCGCTGCGTAATAATATCGACGGCGAAGACAATACAGCGAATGGGTACCGAGCACTTTTTGCCAATGCTAGCGGCGATAACAATACGGCAATCGGCATTTTTGCACTCTCGGCTAACATCAGTGGCGCCTTCAACACTGCCTTGGGCAGAGGGGCCGGTACTGGCGTGAGTACGGCCAACAATGTTATCGCCATCGGCATTAGCGGTGAGAACGTGAGCAACAGCTGCTATATCGGCCAGATTTATTCCAACGTTCAGCCGCAGGTTGGCATCGACCCAGACACGGTCACGATAAACAGCACCGGCAGGCTCGGCCGCGCAAACGTCTCTTCGCGACATACAAACATGACATTCAGCCAATGCACACAGCAAGTGAAGCGATCTATGGACTCAAGCCGGTCAGCTTTCGCTACCACAAGCAGTACGATCAAACGCAGACGATTGCCTTTGGTTTGATCGCGGAGGAAGTGGCCGAAGTGAATCCGGAGCTGGTGGGTCACAATCCAAAAGGACAGCCCGAATCCGTTCGCTACGAGCAGATCAATGCGATGTTACTCAATGAGTTCCCGAAAGAGCACCGCAGAGGCAAGGAGCAAGATTGCAAGATTCAGGGGCAGGAAACGACGATTGCAGAGCTAAGATCAGAAATCCGGAGTTTGGCTGCGAGGGTAAACGAGCAAGTATCGGTATTGCGGGAGGTGAGCGCACAACTGCAGATCAGCAACGCCGCTGTGCAAGCGATTGCCAGTAATTCTTCGTAATGTTGTAGCCGGCATCGTTGATGCCGGTTCGTTAGGCACGTGCACCCCAGATGGGATCACCGGCCGGTTACAGACCTGCTAATAAATGTCGTTGTCTGAGGTGTAACCAGAATCGCCGCGAATGGAACGCAAACGCGCGCGGGTACCCCATTCCGAGCGATTAATCTGGCCGACGGTCATTTTCACCAACCACGGCGTCGCTGCTAACGCGCCGATCGCAACCAGCGTGATGGCCGCTGCTTGTCGAATCGATGGTTTGATCTTGTCTGCCATCAAAAGTCCGAGACCGAGACCGATCGCGGTGCGCGTCACCGCAAGCAGCGGGTCAAGTCGCAGCTGTTCGGCCGTTTTTGAAATGGATATGGGGAAAGACATCGCCTACCATATACGTCGCGTCTTGGAAAAAGAAACGGCAATTTTCGCGACGGAATCCTCCTTGCACCGACATGCTTGATTCGATGTACGCGCTCATCCTCGCCGGCGGCAGCGGCGAACGCTTTTGGCCGTTGAGCAGGCGGGCGCGCCCCAAACAACTGCTAAGTCTCGTCTCAAATAAAGCTTTATTGGAAGAAACTCTGGCGCGCCTCGAGGGGCTCATCCCGCCCGAACGCATTCTGATTCTCACGAATACAGAACAGGAAAGCGCAGTCCGAAAGTTGCTTGGGAATTTTCCAAAGGAGAACATTTTAGCCGAGCCGGCCAAGCGCGACACTGCCGCGGCGATCGCGCTCGGAACCGGCTGGGTAGCGTTGCGCGATCATGCAGCCACCATGGTTGTCCTCCCAGCCGATCATGTCATTACAAATCGGGCGGCCTTTCAGGAAACACTCGCCCTTGCTGCAGACGCGGCCGACGAGACAAGCGAGCTTGTGACTATCGGCATCAAACCGACGTGGGCGTGTCCCGGATTCGGGTACATTGAGCACGGCAAGCCGGTGCGTTTGCGCAAGCGTCCCGACAACGAAGCAATTCATCGCGTCGTGCGCTTCCGTGAAAAACCAAATCCTGATCTAGCGGAGTCGTTTTTGCGCAGGGGCAACTTCCGGTGGAATGCCGGAATGTTCGTATGGTCCGTGCCTACGATGCTTCGCGAATTTAACCGTCACGCGCCGGAGCTGGCTGATTTCCTTTCACAACTGCGCGCGCCGGGAAATTTCGAGACCGCATTGCGTGAGCGCTTCACCAAACTGCCGCGCATCTCGTTCGATTACGCGATCATGGAAAAAGCCGATCGCGTTCTTGTCGTAGAAGCCGGCTTTGATTGGAATGACATCGGAAGCTGGCGAGCGGTCGCGAATTATTTTGAAAAGGACACACGCGGAAACGCCGCGAACCGGCCAATCACGGCGATCGATTCCAGTAACAACATCGTTTTCGAAGAAAATGGAACAACGATCGCGCTACTCGGAGTGCATGATCTGATCGTCGTGCGGACCGCGGACGCGCTTTTGGTTTGTCACCGGCACGAAGCGGAAAAGATCAAAGACTTGATCGGCAAACTTCCACCAGAGTTGCAATGACCTGGCGTGCTATGAATCGGATTTTAGGTCTGGATTTTGGGCGCGCGCGCATCGGAGTGGCGATCTCTGATGAACTGCAAATGCTGGCGCATCCGCTGGAGACCATTCCAGCAAATGAAGAACCGGCATCGCGGGTCGCGGAAATTGTTCGCGAAAAACAAGTCGACCATGTCGTGACGGGCATCCCGCGTCAGATGGATGGGCAGATCGGAACTGCTGCGACTGAAGTTCTCGAGTTCGTGGAAAAGTTGCGGGCGATTCTCCCCTGCCCCGTCGTTACATGGGACGAGCGACTCACGACAGTCGCAGCCCACCGCGCATTGCGCGACGCCGGCAAGAAAACCCGGCACACCCGCGCCTACGTCGACCAGGTCGCGGCGCAAATGATTTTGCAAAGCTATCTGGATTGCCGTGCCGCGCAGCGTGATCAGTGATGCGTGACCTGTGACCAATAATTTTTCAGGCCCGAAGGTCAGCTCACTAATCATCGATCTCTAAGGTCGCGATGTCGCGAAGGTTAAAGCTCATCGTTGCTTACGACGGCGCGCCGTTCGCCGGCTGGCAGAGCCAATCTCATCGCAACACGGTGCAGGATCACCTCGAGCGCGCGTTTGAGCGCGTCACCGGCGGAGCTGTGCGCGTTCACGGCGCGGGACGAACGGACGCAGGTGTTCATGCCCTCGCGCAATGCGCGCACGTCGATGTCTTAAAATTCTTGCCAGCTGACCATTGGATCAAAGCGCTCAATGCACTACTGCCTCCCGCCATCCGCGTGCTTCGCTGTGGATATGTGTCGCAGGATTTTCACGCGCGTCTTTCGGCAAAAGGAAAAATTTATCGCTACAGAATCTGGAACGCGCCTGTTCTGCCCCCGTTTGAGTGTCGCCGTGCCTGGCACGTCGCGCGCCCATTAGATCTGAAGGTTATGAAATCGGCAGGGAAATATTTCATTGGGACTCATGATTTTGCCGGCTTCGCCGCCAACCGTGGCAAGCCTGAACGGACTACGGTCCGCACAATCAATTCCGTTCGTGTCCGCAAGAAAGGTCCGTGCGTCACGATCGAGTTCGACGGCGACGGTTTCCTCTACAAGATGGTCCGACTCATGGTCGGCGCACTGGTGAAATGCGCGCTTGGCAAAATGCATGTCGAGGACATCTCGGTGCGGCTAAAGTCGAGCGAACCAAGCTCTGCGCGTTTTGCCGCGCCCGCCGAAGGATTATCTCTCGTCCGCGTGCGCTACTGACTTGTTTCGAGCCGGAGAAAACGGCCACCGACCGCGTGAGACAGGTCGCAACTCGCAATGCCTTACACCGTGAGCAGAACCAGCCGGCTCCGGCTGGGGACTGCCAGTTTGCGAAAGACTGAGTGCAGGTGCTTTTTCACGGTCGACAAACTCAAGCAGGCGTTTTGAGCAATCTCCTTGTTGCTTCGCCCTTCACAGGCCACTTGTGCAACTTCCCGTTCGCGCCGTGTGAGCCGGGCGATGCCTGGCAACCGGAAAAGCCTGAGTCGTCCAGAGTGTTCCTCGTTTCGGCAACGATCTTCGCAGGCGATGAGAAAATGTGGTCCCGCCACGCCGACGGAATTGATCTGCTTGAGTTGAATCGTTGCGCGCAGATGCGGCGATCGCGGATGACGCACCTGTTCTTCTTTGAAATCCGTGCGTTGCTCCAAACGCACTCGATGTCGCGCATCCATCCATTCTTGTTTGAAAACGCGGCATCGATCCAAAATCTCAACAGGTATCGGCGAACTCGCTTTTGTTCGTTTCGCCTCTTCGGGTCCTTTCTCCCACACTGCGCAGAACTCGCGCGCGGCTTTGTTTTGGTAAATCGGCCTCAAGTTCCAACGCAAGATTATCGTGGGGAGCGGCAAACCCCCGAGCACTTCTTCAAAATCCGCTCGCACGCAACGCTCGTGCTCGAGCGATTCGAACCCGCGAAGTGCGGCCAGAAATTGCGGGTACAGTTGTCGGATCAATTTCATCTCCGCCCTTGAAAAATCGCCTTGCTTCGCCTTGCGCAGAATTGCTATCGCGCAAATGAGTCTCTGCCGTTTCCAAAAGAAGAATACGATGCCGTGGGCGCATTTTTGCGGCGACATGTAGCGGCGATAAAAGCCTGATCTTACGAAGCTGCTGCGAGTGCGGAAAAGATCATTCAGACGCTCGAGCCTCTTGCGTTGCGATCGGACGCCGCAACGCTTGAGAGCATTTGCCGCAAAGAAATCGTCGGGCATAAATCGCGTCCATTTTGCAATTACAGGCGCGCTTGGGTTTTGTTGAAGCAGCAAGTCGACGGAGTGATACGCGGTTGAAGCGGAGAGCAACCGGTGAACAGCTTTCCAGAACGGAGCCGTGGTTCGTCACGAAAATCAGCCACTCAACTGATCTCGCTGAATTTCGTGGAAGCTTTGGCAGAGAAAACCGCTGAAAACTGTGCCCGTAAGCTGTGGCCGTAACGGAACTTTCAACCGCGTCGGCCGGCTAGAAGTCGGGAGTAGCAGCGGTTCAGGGAAACCGTGCGAAAAAACAAAGTCTCGGTGAGGCAACTCACCGAGGCTTCTGTTTTGAAACAAGGAGCGACGGCTTCCCAGCCGTCAGGTGCTTGTCAACGACTGCCCAAGCCGTTGCTTCTTGATTATTTTTTCCAGCCGTTGCCGTTCCCGTCTGGCGCGAGTGCGGGCGCCATTTCAGGAGCGGGAGGGAGATCGACATCCTCCGGCGTGTCGTCCCAGCCGATGTCCATCAGAGATTTTTCGTGATGTTCTTTCGCGATGAGCATGTAGAGCGATGGAACGATGAACAGCGTGAAGATTGTTCCGACGCTCAATCCGCCTACGAGAACGAGACCGATTGAATTTCTCGCAGCGGCACCGGCGCCAGTCACCAAAGTAAGTGGGAAGTGACCCGCAACAGTCGCCACGCTCGTCATCAAAATCGGACGCAATCGAATTCGCGAGGCTTGTGCCACAGCGGCGAGTTTTGCCACGCCTTTCCGCTGAAGCTCGTTCGCGAACTGCACAATGAGAATGCCGTTCTTGGAAACGAGACCGACCAGTGTAACCAGGCCTACTTGAGAATAAATATTGAATGACGTAGTCCAGCCGTCCGTGAAAAATTTTCCAAATGGCATCTTTAGAAACATGAACACAGCTGCGCCGAATAACGCGAGCGGGACAGACCCGAGCAGGATGATCAACGGATCGCGGAAACTGTTAAACTGCGCTGCGAGAACAAGGAAAATCAGCAGAATAGCGAGCAAAAAGACTCCAAGAAAAGTGTTTCCTTCGTGCCTCAATTGACGTGAGCCACCCGTATAGTCGATCACATACCCTGGCGGCAGAATCCGGTGTGCCTCATCCTCCAGGAACTTGAGTGTGGCATCGACCGAACCGGCCGGAACCCCGCTGATGGTGACGGCATTCAGTTGCTGCATGCGATTAAGCGATCGCGCGACGGTTGTATGCTCGATGTGCGCGATCGTGTTCAGTGAGACCAATTGGTTGTTAGGCCCGCTGACGTAAATTTGGTCCAATTGTTCGGGGTTCAACCGGTCCACACGCTTGATCTGCGGGATGACTTTGTAGCTGAGGCCTTCCATGTTGAACCAGTTGACATAATTGCCGCCGATGCTGGCAGAAAGGTCGGCGCCGATTTTCTGCATATCGAGTCCCATAGACGAGACCTTGTCGTGATCGATAATGATCCGCGCTTGAGGCTGATCGATTTTCGTGTCGTTGTCGCCGAACTGAAACACGTGTGCCTGCATCGCTTTCAGGAAAATCTCGTTCGCGAATTCAAGAATTCGTTCCTGGTCTGCGGTAGACGCGATGATAAAACTGACCGGAAAATTGTCCGAGCCGGGAAGCGCTTCCGGCATGATTGGAAACATTTGAATCGCCGGGATAGCAGCCAATTTCTGCTGAACAATGGGCAAATAATCTTTCGTCGGCGTTTTGCGCACACCCCACGGTTTCAACACCATTCCGCCAAACCCGCTGCTTGGGTTTGTAATCTGAAACGTGAAACGAGTATCGGGAATATCGTGAAACACCTTTCCGGCTGCGTCGGCATATCGAATCGTGTCATCAATGGTCGCATTGGCCGGCGCCGTAATGACGCCAAAGATCACGCCCTGATCTTCCTTCGGCGCGAGTTCCTTCGTCGCTACCTTCGGAATCGCGAGATACATCAAACCCGCGAGCAACGAAATCCCGGCCCAAACAATGTAAACAGCAGGGCGGGCCTGCAACGTGCGATCCAGGTGGTTCCCATACCAATCGCGGAGACGATCAAATGTGCGATCAACCCAGCCTTTAAAGCCGTGCTCGACGTGATGAGGCGGCAACAGATATGCCGACATCATGGGTGAAAGAACGAGCGCAACAACACCCGAAATGAAAACTGCACCCGCTAGTGTGAGGGCAAATTCGCGGAACAACGCGCCGGTTAGTCCACCCTGTAAAGCGATCGGCGTGTAAACGGCCGCGAGGGTGATCGTCATCGCGATGATTGGACCGATCAGTTCTCGCGCGCCAACCAGCGCTGCCTGCATGCGCGATTTTCCCTCTGCAATGTGGCGTTCGATATTTTCTACGACGACGATCGCATCATCGACCACCAATCCGACTGAAAGCACGATCGCGAGAAGCGTCAGTAGGTTCAGACTAAATCCGAACAGCTGCATTAAAAACAGAGCGCCGATTAACGAGATCGGAATCGCGACAATCGGGATGACGACAGATCGGACCGAGCCGAGGAACAAAAAAATCACCAACATCACGATAAGCAGAGTGTCGATCAACGTTTTTACGACTTCGTGAATCGCGTCGTTAATGTAGGCCGTGGCGTCATACGCCATCTCCGCCGTCATGCCTTTGGGCAACTCCTTCTTAATTTGCTCAAGCTCGACACGTACGCGTTTGATCACGTCGAGCGAGTTGGCGTTTGGCAGCACCCAAATGCCCATGAAAACAGCCTTTTGTCCGGAGAATCGCACTTCGGTGTTGTAGTCTTCTGCGCCGAGCACGACGTCAGCAATGTCGCCCAGCCTAACGAGCGTGTTCTTGTCCTGGCGAACAACCAGCAGCTTGAACTGGTCCGCCGTGTGCAGGTCCGTGTTGGCCGTTAGGTTTACCTGCAAAAGCGAGCCCTTGGTGTTACCGACTGCAGCAAGGAAATTGTTTTTCGTCAGTGCATCGCGGACCTGCGAAGGACTGATGTTCAACGCTGCCATCCGGTCCGGCTTCATCCAGATGCGCATCGCGAAAGTGCGCCCGCCGAGAATGTCCGCCTTCTGGACGCCGCCGACCGCCGTAAGTCGCGGCTGGACGAGTCGCACGAGATAATCTGTGACCTCGTTAGGCTGAAGGATGTCCGAAGTGAAACTCAAGTACGCGGACGCAAATTGCGAATCTGCGGCCTGAATGGCGATGACCGGGATCTGTGATTCCGGCGGCAGATTGTTCCTGATCGCGTCCACTCTCGCGCTGATGTCGGAGAGCGCTTTGTTCGCGTCGTAGTTGAGCTTCAATCGAGCCGTGATCGTCGACATCCCCTGAGTGCTTTGTGATTGGATGTAATCAATTCCATCCGCAGCTGCGATGGCGCGCTCGACCGGTGTGGTAATAAAGCCGCGCACTAACTCGGCATCAGCGCCGACGTAAACCGTAGTGACGGTGATCGCCGCGATGTCGCTGCGAGGATATTGCCGAACGTTCAACGTTTTCATCGCCTGTAAGCCTGCGATGAGGATGACGAAGCTGACTACAATCGCCAGTACGGGGCGCTTGATGAAGAGATCAGTGAACGATTTCATTGCTTTAGCTCGTCATTTCGAACGGAGCGGAGCGTAGTCGAGAAAGCCCGCGAGGTTACCAAAGGGTTACGCTCCGGGATCCCTCGACTTCGCTCGGGATGACGGCGAATCAGATTTGTTTCGGATTTCGACATTCGTGCTTCGGATTTTTCTTTTAAGTATCTGGCGGTTTCGGATTCAGTTCCGGTTTGGGCGCAAGATCGTTGTTCACGGTCACAGCCGTTCCGTTGCGCAACTTAAAGACTCCGGTGCTCGCGACGGTTTGGCCTGCTTTCAATCCTTGCGTGACTGCGACGAAATCGCCACGTGCTTCGCCGATCCGCACAAACTGCTGCCGAAGCACGTCCGATTCCTTGCCCGTCTTCGGGTCCTTCTGTTTCTCGATCACAAAAACCGAATCGCCGTATGGCGCATAAGACACCGCCGATCCAGGAATCACGGTCGTCTTTTTTGTCTGCGCCAAAGCAACTTCAACCTTTGCGAACATGCCGGGATGCAGCGCGTGATCCGAATTTTGCAATGTCGCCTGCAACGACACGTTGCGCGTGACCGGGTCCACCATGGAATTAATCGCAGTCAATTTCCCTTTGAACTGTCGGCCAGGGAATGCGTCGGCGCGCACTGTTACCTCCAGATCTTTCGACAGCTTCGAAAGATATTGTTCGGGCACCGCAAAATCGACGAAGACTGGGTTAAGCGCCGTCAGCCCCACGACCTGCTGACCTGCGTTGATCATTTGGCCAACGTTCACCTGGCGAATACCAAGCTGCCCATCGAACGGGGCGATAACTGTCTTCTTTGCGATGCTGGAACGCATCTGATCGACAACGGCGTTCTGCCGCGTGAATTTTGATTGGGCAGAATCAAACTCGGCGCCTGAAACGACTTTCTTCATGGCAAGATCGCGGGATCGTTCGAGATCTGTCTTTGCCAGCTGCGCGTCAGCTTCTGCAGATCGCAAAAGTGCTTCCTCTTGTGACGCATCGAGTTTCATGAGCACTTCACCCTTTTTTGCCTCGCCGCCATTGTCGAAATTGATTTCGCTCACAACGCCAGCGAGCTCTGCGGAAACAACTGCACCTTGGACAGCGCTCACCGATCCCACCGCTGTCAGGGTCGGAGCCCAATCTTCCGCTTTCACCGATGCGCTTGTAACAGTTGTCGGCGGCATCGTGTGCGGCGTACTCATCATTTTGCCGATTTGCAGGAATTTGATGCCAAAAATAAAAACGCCTATTGCCAGCAGCAGCGCTATTGCGATAACGATGGCTTTTCGGCGCCGCTTTGGCGGGGACTGCATCGGGCGATTTATAACTGGTCTCGCTACATCATGCACAAGCGAGTTCTGTCTCCGGTTTGAATAAACAGCTCCATAGTCTGCGCGTCACTTGCAATTGTCGCTCCCGCCGCTCCGTCGCGGTCATTTCCTGCGGGCGCAGCACATCGAGCATCAACATACCGCGTGCGACCGCAAAAATTAACTCTGCCATTTCGATTGGCGAAAGGCCGCGTGTCGTGTTTTGAGCCTCGGGTGCTTTGCTGATCAATTCGGTTACGCCGGCCATCGCGGTTTCCAAAACGTCGCGCACCAAATCGGCGACCTGAGGATTTCGTGAAGCTTCCGAGTATAGATCGACCACGAATGCGGAGACCACTGGGGTCTCCTCCTCGCAACAATGAGCGGTGAACAGGATTTCCAGCGACTCGAGCAGCGTCGGCGCCTGTTTGGCTCGTAGTAGCACCTCGGAAATCTCTCGTTTGTGGCGATCCGCCATTGCGGAGATGACCGCCTCTTTGTTTTCGAAATAGCGATAAATCAACCCGACGCTGATCCCGGCCTCAGCGCTAATATCGTGCATGCTGGTTTGATGAAAACCGCGCTTGGCGAAGCAAACAAGAGCTGCATCAAGAATCTGACAACGCCGATCTGGAACGGAATCTGTTTGAGGCTGCGGCATAGAATCGGGACAATGAATGAACGTTCATTCATTGTCAAATCCGGCGTTAGCGGCCATTACTCTTAGGTAATGGATGGCGCTCTGTGTGCTTGGAAATAGTCGCCGCGAATCGCAAAAGGACGCCGCGCTAAACCGAAAGCTTCGGCACTCGGCGCAGCGCGGCGCCCCTCTCTTTTTCGATGTACCTCGACACGGCGTTCAGGATTTCGTCTCCCACGCTGGTTTCACGGAGTGTGAAACAACCGGAACCGGTTGCGCTGCGGGGTCGAACCCAGCGAACGGGTCTGGGGTCGGTTGCCCGATGAACTGGAAGATCGCCGCAGCGATACTCAAAATAAACGTGGCGAACACCGCTGTTTCCATCGCGCCGCGCCCTTTCTCTTCCGAGCCAGCTAGGATCCCGTATAATGTGTGATCGTTTTTCATAATTTTAAGACGCCGCGGACTTCCCGCTTTGTCTGTTGTTTGTTGATTGTTCATGATTGGTTTTGAAAGTTGGATGCTTCCGGCTCGTGATTTGGATTCAAATAATTGTCATGTTGAGCCAAGCGCTCCAACGAATGCGAAGCATGAGGCTAGGCTTTCAAACATCTCTGGTTTGCTCCTTTGCATGCTTTGACCACATGATCAGAGATTCTTCACTCCGCTCAGAATGACAGAAGAGGACTCATGGATGGACTAAGCACCCACTCGCGAGTAATCCGCGACTTTCCTCCAGACGCGCAGTATCTGATCGGTGTGTCCGGCGGTCGCGATTCCGTCGCCCTCCTGCACCGGTTAGTCAGCCTCGGTTACCAAGGATTAATCGTTTGCCATCTTAATCATCGATTGCGCGGACGATCGAGCGATGCTGATGCGCGCTTTGTTAAAAGGCTGGTCGAGCGCTACAACCAGGAACTGCCAGGGAATGAGCTCCGCCTGCCAGGCGCGCGGACGGGTAGGCGAAACGCTCGGCGTGCAACGGCCTGCCGCATTGAATTTGAACTCGGTTCTGCAAGCGTACGCGCGCTCGCCACGAAACAGAAGATGTCGATCGAAGCTGCGGCGCGTGAGGCGCGCTACGCATTCTTTGCTGAAATCGCACGGCGCCAAAAGTGCAGGACGATCTTCGTCGCGCATCACGCCGACGATTTGGTCGAAACGTTCCTGATCAATCTGTTTCGTGGCGCCGGCAACGCCGGCCTTGCTGCGATGCGGGAAATTTCTACACGACGAATCGACGGCATCGACCTAACGATCGTACGGCCGTTTCTTTGGGTCTGGCGCAAAGAGATCGACGATTACGTCAGCGAGCACCGGTTGAAATTTCGCGAGGATGCTACGAACAAAAATCTCACCCCGCTGCGCAACCGCATTCGACATCGGATCATTCCCTATCTGGAGAAAATGCTTGGCCGCAACATTCGCCAGAATATTTGGCGAACAGCTATGATTGTTGCGGATGAAGAAAAATGGATCGAGAGCGAATTGCGTGATTCGACACATGCAGATCTCTCCGTGGTAAAGCTTCGCGCGTTGCCAATCGCGCTTCAGCGACGGGCGCTCTTGAAATGGCTGCGGGCACAAAACGTCTCTGACATTGGATTCGATGCGATCGAGCGTGTTCGCTCGCTCGCCGATTCGGACACTCGAATTGCAAAAGTGAATCTTCCGGAAAATCGCCACGCTCGCCGCCGTGCCGGCAAAATTTTCATCGAATGACTGTAGTCGCGTCTCTGCGAGACGCGCTGCTTGCAAGATGAAAATATGCCGGGAACGCTTCGCACAGCGAAGCGGCTACAACATCTGTCAAATGTGTGTAAGCAATCTCGTCATTCCGAGCGGAGCGCGGGACCTCACATGTAATCGAGGATTTGCGAGATCCTTCGCTTTCGCTCAGGATGACAATTAATGAGCTCTGAAGTCCGGGTGCGTTTCGCTCCCTCGCCTACCGGTTATTTGCACATCGGCGGAGCGCGCACTGCGCTTTTCAACTGGCTGTTCGCCAGGCATCACGGCGGGAAATTCGTGCTGCGCATCGAAGACACCGATATGAAGCGCAACACCGAGGAAGCGATGGCCGCCATCTACGAAGGATTGGATTGGCTGGGCCTGAATTGGGATGAAGGCCCCCACGTCGGTGGCGAGTTCGGGCCATATTTACAAAGCGAACGTACAGAACTCTACGAGCGCTATTTGAAAAAACTTCAGGACGCCGGTCACATTTACGAAGACCAGGGCGCGTTGCGATTTCGGTCCCCGCGCGAGCACGTTATCGTGGACGACATCGTTCACGGCAAGATCGATTTCGATTTGTCGAACGAAGAGACGCACCCCGACATGACGATCCGGCGTCCTGATGGCTCATGGATTTTTCATTTCGTCAACGTGATCGACGATCTTGAGATGAAAATTTCGCACGTGATTCGCGGCGAAGATCATCTGTCGAACACACCGAAACATATCGAGCTGATTCGCGCGCTCGGCGCAACGCCGCCGCAGTACGCGCAGATTCCGCTCATTCTCAATCGCGATGGAACAAAAATGAGCAAGCGCGATGCAAGTGCGCGCGTGGAATACTACATCCAGCGGGGATATCTTCCCGCGGCCGTCCGCAACTACCTCTGCCTGCTCGGTTGGTCGCCCAAGGACAACCGTGAGAAGTTGGACATTGACGAGATCATTCGGATTTTCGATTTGAAAAATATCGGGCGAAGCGCGGCGACGTTCGATCCGGACAAAATGCTTTGGCTGAATGGCCAGTACATGCTAGAACTCACTCCGGCCGAATTCATTCGCAAAGCTAAAGAGTACTTGTCTGCTAATTATCCGAACTTCGCCGCGGTGGTGGCTGCCAAAGGCGAGCGGTACATCGACAAACGACTCCGCACTTGCATTGGAAAGATTAAGACGTTCGAAGAGCTGCTGGACTACGCAAAGTTCTATCTTACAGAAGATTTCGAGTATGATCTCGCTGCAAGTCGTAAATATCTCGTTCCTGCGAACCGAGATCGGCTGACATTTCTAGCAGCCCGGTTAGATCGGCTTCAATTCTTTAACGCCGAATCGATCGAGAAAGCGATCAAGGCAGCAGCGAGAGACCTGAAGATTAAGCCCATAGTTTTAGCTCAACCCGTTCGCGTTGCGACGACCGGGCGGTCTGGAGGTCCAAGTCTGTACCATTTGTTGGAGGAACTTGGTCAACTCAGTGTCAGACGGCTCCTACATCGCGCCATTGATTGGATTGAATTTTCTTGTAAAAGACCGATTGGCGTCGGATTCGAACAATGAGCTGAATACGATATCGCGTTCGCGGCTCGACAGTCGTGACTTCACGCTCATCGAAGACCCTGATGGACGACAAACGAATTATTGAAGGAAAGTGGTGGATTCACGGCGACGGACAACCTGCCGTGTTTGGCACGCTTATTTTTGATCGAAGCAGCGATCTGAAGTTAATCGCGAAAAACCCGACATCGCGAAGTATCGACGAGGCGTTCGCTGATGCTTTTGATGCCGCGACCGTGCGACCCGTACTCCACGGCGAGGATGAACACGGAAAACGAGTATCGCTTTTCGGCTGTGGAATCGAGAAGCGTTCTGTGTCCGGTGGTATGGAGACAATAGAGATTGGCGCGCTCGCGGGGTTGCTGGGCGAACAGATTTCTAGTTGGGATTCAGCAACGTTCCGCACGGCAGGGATGCGTTTTACTCTGCTGCATGAGTGGCTTGCGGAGCAGGTGATTGAGAATACCAAAACCGCAGATGACCGGCCTGCTGTTACGCTACGCCCGCCGCGCGAGAACTGGGTGTACACGTTGCCGGATGGCGAACGATTGAGAATTGATCGCGAAGTTCAGACTCACCACAGTTCGTCGCAGTTCGCGTGGAATTTCTCGCATCGAGTTTGGCTGCACTTCGCGCCGGAGAATCCGTTGCCTGTGATCACCACACGAGCGTCACAGTTTCGACAGCTGCTTACGTTGCTCGTAGGCGTCCCGGTGTACAACGAAAGCTTCGAGCTTTTTCACACCGATCCGTTTGAACCAAACGGAGGCTTTCCTGAAGTCGTCGAATTGATGCGTCCAAACCTTGGATTAGCGGGGGCACCGCGCGACATTCATGCCCATCAGATGATTGTACCTTTCGCGGAGATCGACTCTCGATTTCAGCAAGTGTTGGATACGTGGTTCGGTACTTATCAACGCATCGATCCCGTGCTGAGTTTGTTTTTCGCCGTCTTTTTCAACAAGCGGCTGCCAGTTACTGCGAAATTTTTGCAACTTGTACAGGCTTTGGAAGCTTACCACGGTCGATCGGCACGGTTCAGTTATACCGATGATGATGCAGCATCGCAGCCGACGCTTGCGCAAAGGCTCAAAGACATTTTTTCGCTGCATGCATCCGAGGCGGGTGAGCTGTTCCAAGGCATCCCCGATCTCACTCAGCGCATTCGCAATACGCGAAATTATTTGACGCATTCTGGTCAGAGGCGGGGCTCGCTGGTTTTCAGCGAGGCGGAGCTTTCCCAAGTCACTTTTTGGCTGTTACCGTTCTTGCAGATTTGTCTGCTCAAGGATCTCGGGATCGATGGTGCCCCTGTGAAGCGAATCGTACATCGTTTCAGCAATGTTCATTTTATCGATCTTGAATCGGGTGAGCCGAACGTAGCGAACTAATCCTGGTCGAGTTAATTTGCTCCGCTTTGTTTGGCCCAGGTGTCTCTAAGCGTGACCGTGCGATTCCACACCTGCTTTTCGGTTGTCGAATCTGGGTCGAGCGTGAAATAGCCGAGGCGCTCGAATTGATAGCGCTCTTCCGAACGCGCATTAGCAAGCGCGGGTTCGCATTTTGCATTCGCTACTTCCAGCGAATTGGAATTTATGAACGATTTGAAATCGCCACCGGCATCCGGCTCGGGAGCAGTAAAAAGCCGATCATACAATCGCACTTCCGCATCGATTGCGTGCGCTGCACTCACCCAATGAATCGTTCCTTTGACTTTGCGGCCCGCAGTCGGACCACCTGATTTGCTGTCCAGATCGACGCTGCATCGCAGCTCGGTCACGTTGCCGGCGTCATCTTTCACCACTTCTTCGCACTTGATGATGTAAGCGTATTTCAGGCGCACCTCGCCGCCCGGTCGAAGCCGAAAATACTTCGGCGGCGGCGTTTCCATGAAATCATCGCGCTCGATGTAAAGCTCGCGGCCGAATGGAATTTTTCGGCTTCCAGCATTTGGATCCTCGGGATTATTGATCGCATCGAGTTCTTCGGTTTTTACCTCAGGATAATTTGTCAGCACAACTTTAATCGGTCGCAGCACGACGAGGCGGCGCGTCGCAGTGCGATTGAGTTCATCGCGCACCGTATGCTCGAGCAGAGCCATGTCGGTCATGCTCGGATACTTCGTGATCCCGACGTTGTACGCCAGGCTACGTAACGCGGTTGGTGTTACACCGCGCCGGCGCAAACCGGAAATCGTCAACATGCGCGGATCGTCCCAACCTTTGACGAGCTTTTCATGCACGAACTGAATCAGTTTGCGCTTGCTCATCACAGTGTATGTCAGATTGAACCTCGCGAATTCGTACTGATGTGGACGCGGCTCCGGAATTTCGAGCGCGTCGAGGATCCAATCGTAAAGTGGCCGGTGCACCTCGAACTCCAGTGTGCAAATCGAATGCGTGATCCCTTCGATGTAATCGCTGAGCGTATGCGCCCAGTCGTACATCGGATAAATGCACCATTTGTCGCCGGTGCGATGATGCGTGGCGTGTCGGATCCGGTAAAGCACCGGGTCGCGCAGCCAGACGTTCGCCGCGTTCACCTCAATCTTTGCTCGCAACGAGCGCGCGCCATCGGGAAACTCGCCCGCTTTCATTCGCGCAAACAGATCAAGACTTTCATCGACCGGACGGTCGCGAAAGCTACTGGCCTTTCCGAGACGGCGATACTCGTCCGTTTCCTCGCGAGTCATGTCATCAACATACGCCTTGCCTTTGCGGATGAGTTCCACCGCGTACTCGTAAAACCGATCGAAATAATCCGACGCATAGAACGGCGCCCCGCCGAGTTTTTTGTCTGCCCAGTCGTCGATCAACCAATGCACGTCAGTCATGATTGACCCGACGTATTCTGTTTCCTCCTTCGTCGGATTGGTATCATCCATGCGGATGTTGCAGATGCCCCCGAACTCGCGCGCGATCCCGAAGTTGAGACAGATCGATTTCGCGTGGCCGATGTGCAGATAACCATTCGGCTCGGGCGGAAAACGCGTAACGATCTGCTTGTATTTTCCTGTCCTGAGGTCCTCCGCGATTATGTCGCGAATGAAGTCGGAAGGTCTCTCTGTTTCGGTCGTCATTGTAACGGGCAAAGCTATCGGCGAACGTGCAGATCGACAACTTTAGTGAAAACGGGCTAGAATATTTTGCCGTCATCCTGAGCGGAGCGAAGCGGAGTCGAAGGATCCCGCAGCATAACCAAACAGTCGTGCAACGGGATTCCTCGACTTTCGCTCGGAATGACCGCGAACCAAACGGAATGAACGAGGAATCAATCACTGATCGCTACACACTTGCCGATCTTGAGCGCTGGCACGAAGTCGCAGGCGAGATTGATCCGCCGATTCGTTTGGGTGTTTTCGGCGACCCCGTGGCGCACTCGCTTTCGCCGCAGATGCAGAACGCGGCGCTGCGCGCATTCGAGATCAACATGCAATACGTGCGGTTTCACATCCGGGCGAATGAATTGCGGTCAGCCTTGCGGTTTATGCGTGAGCTCGATTTTGTTGGGATCAATCTCACCGTGCCGCACAAGATCGCAGGACTTACGCAAATTGACGTGGCCGATGAATCGGCGAGCCATTGCGGCGCAGTGAACACCCTTCGGCCGCACGAGGACAAATTGATCGGTGCAAATACCGACGGTGAAGGATTTTCACGCGCAGTTCGCAGCGAGTTCTCAATCGATTTGCGCGATCTGCGAATAATGATCCTTGGTGCCGGCGGAGGCACAGGTCATGCAATAGCCTGGCAATGTGCGTTGGAAAATTGTGAGCGTCTGGTCCTGGTCAATCGCACTCCGGCAAAGACAACCCCGCTTGCAGATCGGTTGCGACCTTTCTTCGCCGAACCACGCGTGCTTGGTCCAGTTGCGCGCCTCGAAGCCGTGCAATGGGACGAGACCACCGTGCGCGCGCAACTCGCAGACATCGACTTGGTCGTCAACGCTACGCCGCTGGGAATGAACCCTAGCGATCCCGCACCGATTCCGGCACGATTGCTCTTGCCGCACCACATTGTGTTCGACTGCGTGTATCGCCCGTCGAAAACTGCGCTGCTTCGTGCAGCGGATGAAGCCGGCGCGCGCGGCGCGAATGGCTTGTCAATGTTGCTGCATCAAGGCGCACTGTCATTTTCGCTCTGGTTCAATCGCGAAGCACCGATTGAAGCGATGCGCTCAGCGATCGCGCTGTGATTCGTTAGCTGCCGGTTCAATCGCAACAAAGGCGCCGTTGCCTTCATCGAGATAGATCGTCGAACCAACACGCGAGATTTGAAGCGATTGCCGCCACGTTCCCGATCGGAAATGTTTTGTAGCTTCGATTGTCTTGGTTTCGGGTGCTCGGGAAGACATCGCAACGGTCATGGCTTCGGACAAAATTCTGCCATCCATCTTTTGTGACGGTTTGATGCCGAGAATCTGCAAAATTGTTGGCGCCAGATCGACATTGCCACTCGCGAGATCATTCGTTTCGCCGCGCTTAAAATCCGGGCCGGCAGCAATCAAGGTGTTGTGCATGTCGAATCGGCTGAGTGTAGCGTGAGTCCCCTTTCCTGCCGCTCGTTGCCAATCCGCGTCGATCATCCCCGGGACGTCGAATTGATTTTTTGAGGCGTCCCAGCGAAACGCCATCACCACATCAGGTGCGCGATCATTTTGGATGTTCGCTTGCTCCAGGGCGAACGTTCCCTCCATCGGTTGTTTTGTAAAAATCACTCCAGCGAAATCCGACTGCTGCAAGAACTCAACAAGGCGACGCGCCACCGTAGAGTCGTGTTCGATAATGTAGAAAAGTACGCAGCCGCCGTTCCCTGCCAGCATGATGTCTCCTGGTTTGAATTCACCGGTGAATTCGGTCGTCGCTGCGAAGCCCGCCTCGTTCAAGATTTTTCGCACATCAATCGAACGTCTGATCGTGGAAAAACCATGATCCGACACAACGAAGACGTCTGTTGTTTCGCGCGCTTTGCGTTCATCTAATCCCGAGAGAACGGCGGCGAGATTTTCATCAGATGACTTGATCGCAGCGACGGCCGCCGGCGCTCCCGGCGCGGTTTCATGTTCCGTAAGGTCCGGCTCACCCAGCCACAGAATCGAAAAAGCAGGGACGCCGTCTTTCCAAAGAACATCTGTTAATGCTTTGGTCGTCCAGGAATCTTTTTGCAATTGACCAGACGGAAATGGGCCAAGTTTTTCGGTGATCGGAGCAATTGCGGCGCTCGGCAAGCATTGCCCGCTAAAGAGCGTCACGCGATTGCTCAGTGCAGCAGCAGTTCCCTGCTTCACGTCCGGCGGGGTGCCGTGTCGTGCAGATAAAGCGCCGACGTCTCCGCGGACGCTAACTTGTCGATCCAATAGCAGGCCGACACCCTTTGCAGCCGCAACGACGCTGCGAGCGCCTGCGCGTTCGACGAGATCGGCAATTGTTGGAACGGCAATGTATTTTCCACCCGAGAGTTCATCGCCCTTTTTCACGGTAGGCGGCAATTCAACATCCACCGCATGGTGAAGATCGATGTCCGGCCGATAGAAATGGTTCGCAATGACACCGCTCTTGCCGGGATAAATTCCGGTCACAATGGCCGCGCCGTTTACCATCGTCGCACTGGGATATACGGCATGGTGGTTCCGAAAAGTGACCCCCTCGCGCGCAAGCTTCCAAAGCGTCGGAGTGTTTTGCTCGCTCACAAAATCCGGACGCATCCCGTCCCACACAACCACCACCACATGACGCTCGGGTTTCGCGGGTACGATCGCTGCGACAGACCAGCAGACGATAATGGACAACAATGAAATTATTCGCCGCATTCGCCAATCATAGAACAAAGAGCGGCGGTCTCCAGTCCGCTGTGCTAACGACAACCACGTCGCGTCATTTGTAGGGCCTCTGTGTCAGACGTCGAATCTCCGGTTGATTTCGCCCGGCGTTTCACAGAAACGCCCTACAAAATCGGATTATTTTTTCGGTCGCAGCAAAGGAAATAGAATCACGTCGCGAATGGATTCGGCGCCGGTAAGCAACATCGTGAGCCTGTCTATCCCGATTCCAAAACCGCCAGCCGGCGGCATGCCGTATTCAAGAGCGAGCAGAAATTCCTCGTCGACGTTTTGTTTCTCTTCGCCCGCCTGTTCGAGCAAACGCTGACGTTGCACAAGCGGGTCATTCAGCTCGCTGTAACCTGGCGCGATCTCCACGCCGTTGATGACCAGTTCAAAAACGTCGACGAGCGAGCTGTCTTCCGCGTTTTGTTTGGCCAGCGGTACGAGTTCTTTTGGACAATGCGTTACGAACAAAGGATCCATCGTTTTTTCTTCGATGAGTTTCTCAAACACATGCTGCGTCACCTCGAAGTCCGCGAGCTGCGGTAGAATCTCGAGCTTGAACTCGTTCATGGCGCGTTCGCGCCTCTGCTCGGGCGAGAGCTCAAACCAATCCTTGCCTGCAACTTCGCGCATCAGATCGTGGTAACGCACGCGCCGCCACGGCCGTTCCAAATTGATCGTGCGCGTAACGTTTCCGTTAGCGTCTCGATGCTCAATGCTCAGCGAGCCGCAGATTTTCTCGCCGAGATAACAGATCAGCTCTTCCACGAGATTCGCCATCTTCTCGAAATCGGCATAGGCCCAATAGGCTTCAAGCATTGTGAATTCCGGATTGTGCTTCCTGGAGATGCCTTCGTTGCGAAAGTTGCGATTGATTTCGAATACCTTGTTGAATCCGGCCACCAGCAGACGTTTCAGATAAAGCTCCAGCGCAATGCGCAGATAGAGATCGATGCCAAGTGCGTTGTGATGTGTTTTGAACGGTTCGGCCGCCGCACCTCCAGCCATTGTTTGCAAAATTGGCGTCTCCACTTCAACGAATCCCCGTTCCTCGAAAAAGCGCCGGGTTTCGCGAACGATGGCAATCCGTTTTTCGAACACCGCGCGCGAACGTTCGTTGGTGAGAAGATCAAGATAACGCTGTCTGTAACGCGCTTCGATGTCCTGCAGTCCATGCCATTTTTCCGGGAGCGGCCGCAACGTCTTGGAGAGCAACTGGAATGTTTGGGCTTTTACTGTCGGTTCGCTGCTTTTGGTGACAAAACATGTCCCTTCCACGCCAATGAAATCGCCTATGTCGAGCAATCGAAAAAGGTCGAACAATTCCGGGCCAATCTCCTTGGCGTGAATGTAAATTTGAATGCGACCGGTGACGTCACGCAGATCGAGAAAATGGCTTTTGCCCATGTCGCGATGCGCGGTGATGCGGCCGGCGACACGCCGCTTTTCACCTTCCTCAAATTGCTCGCGCACCTCCGCGATCGAGCCGCTAACATCAAAGCCGGTGCCGAACGGCTCGATGCCTTTCGCACGCAGCGCTTCAAGTTTTTTTCGCCTGAGCGCGATCAGCTCGTTTTCGTCTTCCATATTCGAACTGCGAATGTAAGGCGCGACACCTGCTTCGCCACGTCAAATCGTGAAGCGGTCTTGAAATGCTGGCTTCAACTCTCGAAACCAACATATTACGTTTGCCAACGAAACACCTACAATGAGATAGTTTGATCTGGCGCGTCCAAATGAGCTTCCGTCGCGCCGCCATTATTCAAATGACTGCTAACTTGCCGCAAACGAGTTCCAAGCTGGACGGGCCGCTGATCAAGCAGTTCTCGGTTTTTCTGCCGAACAAAGTGGGGGCGATGCTGGAAATTGTGAAGTTGCTTAGCGCACATCACACGCACGTTGTCGCCCTTAGCGTATCGGAATCCACTGACTCAGCTATTGCGCGGATCATCGCGAGCGACCCGCAGGGTGTAGAAAAATTATTCAGGGAAAACAATGTTGGCTTCGGTGTCAGCCAGGTAGTTGTTGTTGAGATGCGAGAAGTAGCGACGCAACTGGTAAAACTGCTCGCAGCATTGGTCATGGCCGAGGTCAATGTGCATTTCGCTTATCCGCTGCTGATCCGTCCACGCGGATTTTCTGCGATCGCTCTGCACCTAGATGACACCGATTGCGCTTCTTCTGTACTCATGGGCGAAGGATTCAAACTGTTGAGCCAGGACGATATCTCACGATAGCCGACGGTTACCGTTCTAACGTTTTAACGTTTCAGCGGTCAAATATCCGGCAGATTGTTGACAGGCTGGCAACAGCGCGCATAACAACACTGGGTTATTCTCCCCATGCGGACTCTTTTCTCACGGGCTATTCAAATCGATCCAGGCTTTCACGTCGCCCTCGGTGTGCTTGTAATTTTCGCCGTAGCCGAGGTTTTCTTTGCAACGTCGTATTATGTCGGCCGGGCGCGAGCGAACCGCGTATCGGCACAGCCAGTTGCGCCGACGCTCGCGCGTGCGCCTGCGACTTCGTCGGCTCCAGCGTTAGCGCCAGCGGCGGCGCAGCCAAGCGTTTCGCCGTCGACGGCAGTGAGCACACCGCCCCCATCCATCGTTGATCAATTGCTGCGACAAGGTACAGAACTCCGCGAACGCGGCGACACGACAAACGCGCTCGCACGTTTTCAGGAAGCATTGGATAGCGAACCGGACAATACTGCCGTGCTCCAGGAAACGGCACAGACCTACGAGTCAATGCAAATGTTCGATCGCGCGAACGACGTCTGGCGCAGAATCAAGCAAATCAGTCCGTCCGATAGCGCGACATACGCTTTAGCCGATCGTCGCTTGAAGGTCGGAGTTCCCGCTCCGCCGGCCGTCGAGCCGGGCGGCGCCCCTGCGGAAATGGAAGTTCCCTCAAGCAAAGATGTTGGCGGCAATACGGAGGGTCCAATCATGGGAATTTCCGACGTCAAAACCAAGGAAACGTCCGATCCGGAAGCCGAAACGAATCTGACATTGGAGATCGGGATAAAAAAACAACCAGGTACCGTTGTCGACCATAACAAAGTGAAAATCCTGGTGTTTCTTTACGATGTCGTGAACGACAAAGACATCAAGCTGACCGATGCCGATGTGAGCAACGAATGGCTTACCTCGAAACATGACTGGTCCGACACGAATCCGGAAGTGCTTCTCGTACGCTATGTGCGCGCAAAAACCAGAGGCGCATTATCCGAATCGTCACTTTCGGAGGCGGCGGCAAAAGTTCGGCCCGGCCAAAAGAGTCGCGGCTCAAAAGGTTCCGCGGACATCGGACAACGCAAATATCTCGGCTACATCGTTCGCGTTTATTATGGTGACGACCTGCAGGCTGTTCAGGCGGAACCGTCGCGGCTTTTGCAGCAGTTTCCTGCTTTGAAAAGTCCCTCGGCACGATGACGCGATTGCTTCGAGGCTGTGTTGCTTGCGTCCGAACCAGACGGAGCCACACAGATAATCTTCGACGCGTTCTTCCCTGGTTCTGTATTTTTCTTTTTGCCGCCGGAGCAGAAGCGCAGGTTCAGGTCGACCTGAAATTCAAGCGATTGCAATACATTGCTTACGAACCGGTCGTGGCGACAGTTGCCATCACGAATCTGGCCGGACGCGATATTGAACTTCACGACGCGGAGGGGCAACCCTGGTTGGGCTTTGAGATCACGGGCAGTGAGGAACAGCCGATCGCGCCGCTCAGCGGTGCAAATGGAGAGCCACCGCTGAGAGTCCAAGCCGGCCAGAGAGTCACCCGCCAAATCGATCTTACACCGCTGTATCCCGTAAATGAATTCGGCGCCTATCATGTGCGCACGAATATTTACTTCGCGGATCTGGGAAAATTCTTCTACTCCGGCACCCGGGTCTTCGAAGTCACAGACGCACGGCCGATCTGGCAGCAAACCGTTGGAGTTCCAGGCGGCGCGGGCGCGTCCGGCGATGTGCGGACGTATTCGCTCATGACCAATCGTTTTCCAGACCACACTTCTTTGTACGTTCGGGTGCAGGACAAAGACACGGGCGTCGTTTATGCCACCTACTCGTTAGGCCGCACCATCTCTTTCGAGCAGCCGCAGGCGGAAATCGATCGCGCGAATCAATTGCATGTTTTGCATTGCGCGGCTCCGCGCGCATGGTCGTATGCCCGCATCGGACTAGACGGTAAATTGCTCACGCACTCTTCTTTCATGGAAACCAAAACGCGGCCTCGTCTTGTTCACTCGGGTAACGGCGAAGTAGCCGTGCATGGCGGCATTGCCGAAGCGCCTGCGCAGAACTCGGGTAGCAAGGCACCAAAACTTTCGGCGCGTCCGCCCGGCGCGCCCACAACCGAACGGTGATGCGCAGGAATTTTTTCCGAATCCCCTTATTAGGTGCCGGTCTGCTGACGACATTTCTGGCATGCAGCTCGTACGCAGCGAGCGGCGACAGCTCACCCATAACTGTAGTGATCGATGCAGGACACGGTGGGTTTGACCGCGGAGGGATCCCAGGCCAGAGGGTTTCAGAGAAAGACATGACACTCGACGTCGCGCGGCGACTTAAAAGTGTTCTCGCAGCCAGCGGTTATCGGGTTGTGATGACCAGGGACAGCGACGTCTTTGTTCCGTTGGGAACGCGGTCCGCAATAGCCAACTCCAACCGCAATGCCATTTTTGTATCTGTCCATTTCAATTCAGCGACACGAGGTGGAGCAAGCGGCATAGAAACATACTTTTACAGTCGCGACAGCTTAGCTCTCGCGTCGGCGATTCATCATTACGTTGTCGGAGGTGCGCCGTCAGCAAGCCGCGGTGTGCGTCGCCGTGGCTACTACGTCCTGCGAAGGACAAACATACCGGCCGTGCTCGTCGAGTGTGGTTTTCTCACTAACCCGACCGAAGCTGGGTACGCTCAGAACGCTTCCTATCGTCAAAAGCTTGCCGAAGAGATTGCAGCCGGAGTCCGGAGCCGCAATTCCGTCGCCAGCTCCCGTAGTACGACCCGAGTCGCGACAGACGAAACCATTCCGCTGCAACCGTACATGGACCAAACCAGGGTAACCCAATCCAAAAAGAGCCGGTCGAAGCGTTCGGCCAAGAAAAGCAGTCGACGGAAAAAGAAGACTTCATGGAAACCGGCCGAGATAGAAGCACGCGTGGCGTCATCGGATCGGGAGGGTTAATTGGACCTGCCAATTTTGACTTCGGCGCAGATGCGCGCCGCTGAACAGGCTGCATTTGCCAGTGGCGTCGAAGTCGAGGCGCTAATGAACAAGGCTGGCGCCGGCATCGCTCAGGCAGTCACCAAATATTTTAAGGAACCCGGTCGATGCATCGTGTTCGCTGGGAAAGGACATAACGCGGGAGACGCCTTATTCGCCGCGCAGTGTTTAGAGCGGCGCGGATGGAAAATCGAGGTGCGTCTCGCTTTCAAAGAAGCTGATTGCAGTGATCTAACGCGCAAGAAGCTCGGAGACTTGTGCCGGAAACCGCCGGAAATTCTGGGCGCTACGCCATCGAAAATGGTGAATACAGATCTGGTCGCCAGGCTTATCGAACTCTCGCCGGGTGCCACAGACGAGAAGGCCTCGAAACAGAATTCAACTGCCACAGAAGCGTGTTCGGACGTTGCGGCTCCGCTCGTCATTCTGGATGGTTTGCTCGGCGTTGGCGCAAAACCACCGCTCCGCGAGCCGATCCGCGCCGCTTGTCGCGCCATCAATCAGTTGCGAACAACGAAGGCCGCCTACGTCTTTGCGGTCGATCTTCCAACCGGTCTCGATTCCGATTCAGGCAAGGCAGATCGCGACTGCGTAGTCGCCGATTTTACCGTTACCGTTGGTTACGCGAAGCCGGGTCTCGTCGCCGACAGCGCGCTGAATTATGTCGGCCGGATCGAGGTTGTTCCGCTCGACGAATTGCGGCCACCGAAAACGAAACCGAAAGAAAGCATTGCCAGCCCGACCGCTTTTCGCGCTTTGCTGCCGAGACGCAAATATGACTCCTACAAGAATCAATTTGGCCGCGTCGGCGTGGTAGCCGGCTCCAAAGGATTCGTCGGCGCGGCGCTGATGGCATCACAAGGTGCTCTCAGGGCGGGTGCAGGACTGGTAGAAGTTTTTGTTCCCGAAGAAATCTACGAAATCGTCGCCGGAGCGGCGTTCATGGAAGCAATGGTAAAGCCGGTCGCGTCGTACCGCCAGTTGCTGAAAGAGAAAATTGACGTCTGGGCCGTGGGACCGGGACTTGGCAAATCGCGCGCGGCTGAGGTCCTGGAGTTCGTTGAAAAAATTAAGCAACCCATGGTGCTAGACGCGGATGGGCTGAATATCGTGTCTGAAAACATTTTGGTGCTGCGGCGCTGCAAAGGCAAACGGTTGCTGACCCCGCATCCCGGCGAAATGAAACGGCTTTTTCCCGTAGACCAACGGTCGCGCAGCAAAACAGCGACGAAATTCTGTGACCGCTTTCCGGTCACACTTTTACTCAAAGGCAGTCGCACCATCGTCGCTGAACACGGTCGCCCGTTGAGCTACAACACGACGGGTGACCCTGGAATGGCTACCGGTGGCATGGGCGACGTTCTCACTGGAGTCTGCGCCGGTTTGCTGGGGCAAGGCCTCTCGCTTTACGATGCTGCGCGAGTCGGCGCATGGCTATGCGGTCGCGCAGCGGAGATCGCAATCTTCAACGGCAACCAGAGCGAGCAATCGCTGTTGCCGCGTGACGTTCTTGATCACCTCGGCAACGCCTTCAAGGAACTGTAGGGCGTCTGTGTCAGACGCCGTGAAATGGGATCCGGTCGTCGGGCCCTATCGCCTTTTCCTGCTTTCCTGCGTTCCTGATTCGTAGATTCTTTGGGAGTGGCAAAATTTGTTCTGATTGGCAGTGGACTGGCGGGGGGCTTGCTCGCGGCATATCTCGGACGGCGCGGATACGAAGTGGATCTTTACGAGCGGCGCGCTGACCCTCGCGAAGGGAACATGGTCGGCGGGCGCTCGATCAATCTGGCCATTTCGACACGCGGGATTCACGCGCTGGAACAGATCGGGATCGCCGAGGAAGCATTGCAACACGCGATTCCAATGCGCGGCCGCATGATTCACGATAGATCCGGAGAGCTGCATTTTAGCCCATACGATGTCGATCCGAAAAAGTGTATCAACTCGATCGGACGCGCAGCGCTCAACACCACTGTTATCGAAGCGGCACAGCGTTATCCAAACGTCCGCGTGCATTTCAATCATAAATGCACCGAGGTCGATCTCGACTCTGCGACCGCCCATTTGGAAACTTCTCCTGTAGCGGCAGGCGTGTCGCCTGCGAATTCCGAGAATCAAATAATCTCCGCACGAGGCGATGCAGTGATCGGCGTCGATGGCGCGTTTTCTGCAGTGAGACAATCGATGCAGATGCAGATCAATCGCTTCGAGTACGACGAAAGTTATCTCGCTCACGGCTACAAGGAATTAACCATTCCGCCCGGGCCGGAAGGTTCTTGGCGAATGGAAAAGAATGCGCTTCACATCTGGCCACGGAAAAGTTTCATGATGATCGCGCTGCCGAATCCCGACGCGTCATTCACCTGCACGCTGTTTTGGGAGTTTGAAGGGCCACGCAGCTTCGCCACGATGAAGACCGACGATGATGTGCGCCGATTTTTTGAGGAAGAGTTCCCGGATGCCGTGCCGCTCATGCCAAGTTTGCTCGACGATTTTCGGAATAATCCAACGGGTTCACTCGTGACCATTCGCTGCGCGCCATGGTTTTACCGAGACAAGGCTTGCCTCGTCGGCGATGCCGCTCACGCAGTCGTCCCATTTTATGGCCAGGGGATGAACGCTGCCTTCGAAGATTGCGTCGTGCTGGATGAGTGCCTTGAACTATTTCCCGAGAACCGCGAGCGCGCATTCGCCGAATACTTTCGTCGTCGAAAAGAAAACGCCGATGCGCTGGCTGATCTGGCGATCGGGAATTTCATCGAGATGCGAGACAAGACCGCGTCGAAAACGTTTCGCGCAAAGAAGAAACTGGATCACGCGCTGGAAGCAGCGCTGCCCGGAATATATCTGCCGCTTTACACGATGGTCACTTTCACAAGAATGCCCTACGCAAAAGCGGCGAAGCGAGCGCACATCCAGGACGCATTGGTGTATGCAAGCCTGATCTTAATCGCAGCGATGTTGGTTGCGACGATACTTTGGTTAGTCGCAATCTAAGACATCTGCTGGACTGCGAGCGTATTTTCGATTGCAGGAAATCAGCCATGCCGATTATCCGCGCCGCGTGTTTTTGAAATACTTGCCAACCCCTGTCCTGGCCGTCTGGCTCTTGTTAGCAGCGTCCCTCTGCGCGCAGGACAATCCGATGGACGATCCTGACCTTCAGCAGTTGCTGAAACAGGCGCAGGAAATGCAAAAGAGTTCCGGATCGCCGGATGCCAGAAAAAAACTTGCCGAGATGGAAGCGATGGCAAAAGAGCAAGCGGCTCAACAAGAGAAGGAAGAAAAGGACGAGAAGGAAAAATTACAGGTTGCGCTAAAGAAACAGCTCGATGCACCAGGCCCGGTCGCGTTCCCCGATTGGATGCCGGCCACACCGGAGTTCAAACCCGGAGGTAAGCCGGCGAAAAAGGTGGTCGATGAGGAGGTGAAAATCGTTCAAACCGGAACGTCGTCGTTTACTCCTGAGAAAATAGCGGAAAGTTGGCAAACGGCTGCAGCCGCAGCGAACAATCTCAATCAGAGCCTTAACAAGATGAATGTTAACGGCAAAATTACGAGGATCTTGTTTCTCAGTACGCGCACCGATCCCAGGCAAGAAGTGGAACTCGAGGCCAGCCCGAGCCGGACAGCAAGGTCACTCAGGTCGAAATTTCATCTCCCCTGCCCAAGCCAGAGATCGAAAGCGAATAGACGATTCTGCAACGCCTAACCAATGGCTGTCATGTTAAGCGCAGCGCTGCAGCGAAATGCGAAGCATGAGGCCGGGCTTTCAAACATCTCTGACCCAAATTCTGATTTTACAGTGTGTCTAACTGGAATCCGAGATTCTTCGCTTCGCTCAGAATGACATTCTCGCAGTGCTTGTCGTAAAGCAGACGTTGCTCTGAGTGGAAACTTGCAATTAACCGATGGCGGGATTACCGAAATTGTTATTATGGCCGAAACATATGTTCCATTGATCAGTTCCGGTATTGCCGGTCCACTTGGCGTTCTTCATCTCCCGCGTCTGTGGCAGAAGGTTTCGCTGGAGGAATCGGGAAAACTTGCTTCTGGTTATCCCGGCGTCGGGAAGGGTTTCGACGCCATGACGCTCGCCGCGCTCGGACTCGAAGAACAGGCAGCGCGAGACTACATCAGGCAAAGCAAGCCGACCTACCCGCAGTTCGAGGCGTGGGTAAAGAAAAACGCGAAATCGTTAAATCGGGACGCCGTCGAGAAACACAACGCGGCGGTGCGCGGTTACAATCACGACGATGAAACGCGTAAGGGGATTCTGGGCGCATGCAAGATCGCGGATGATGCTGCTTCGCCAAAAGACGCCGTGAACTTGAACAATCTTGATGACTGGTACGAGTTTCATCAGGCGGTGCTGGCGTAAGGGGCTTCACGGAAACGTCGAACGTCGAACATCCAACGCCGAATATAGAAGTGGGTTGCGGCCGACGCGACGTTCCATACCGGATGCTGAACACAAATCCGGTTTCTCATCGAGCGTCTAGCACTTAAAGTTCAAAACGATGCACACCACGGAGGCAAACAGAACACCGAACTTTCACAAAACGGCTGCGACCTTTCAGCCCGGCGCGAAGACGCTGCCGCAGCGCTATTTTGTTTCATCGGAGATTTTTGCCGAAGAGTTGCAGAAGATATTCGCGACCAATTGGGTGCTGGTCGGCCATCAAAGCCAGCTCGCTGAACCCGGCGACTATTTCCTAGCGGAAGTAGCTGGCGAAAGCTTGATCGTCGCGAAGGACCAGCGATCGACGATCCGCGCGTTTTACAACGTTTGCCGTCACCGCGGGGCGCGACTTTGCGAAGAACAAAACGGACAGACCACAGCGATTCAGTGCCCGTATCACGCGTGGACATACGCGCTGGATGGCCGATTGCTTGGCGCGCCGCATATGGATGAGACGCCAGGCTTTGATAAGGCTGAATATCCGTTGAAGCCGGCGCGGCTTGGTCTTTGGGAAGGTTTTATTTTCCTGAATCTCGCAGATAGCTCTGTTGCACTGGAGAAATGGTTTGACCCGCTCGGCGGAAAGTTTTCGCCGTGGAACCTGGCAGCGCTGCGCTCAGCGAAACGGATCGAGTACGACGTCCGAGCCAATTGGAAGTTAATGTTTCAAAATTACTCGGAGTGTTACCACTGTTTGGGCGTGCATCCGGAGTTGTCGAGAATTTCACCATACGACTCCGCAGAGAACGATCTGACCGAAGGACCGTTTTTAGGCGGATTCATGCGGATCGCCAGCGACAAAAGCCTGACGATGAGCGGCAATGCCTGCGCATTGCCCGTGGGCAATTTCGGAAACGAAGACTTCCGGTTTGTTTTCTACTATTCCATTTTTCCGAACATGCTGCTGAGTCTGCATCCGGATTACGTGATGCTGCATCGACTTGAGCCGCAGTCACCGGAACGCACACTGATCTTCTGCGATTGGTTCTTTAATCCGGAAGCATTCAAGCGTAGCGATTTTGATCCGGAAGATGCCGTTGAGTTTTGGGACATGGTTAACAAGCAAGACTGGCACGTGTGCGAGTTGAGTCAGCAAGGTATTTCTTCGCGCGCGTATGAACCGGGACCGTACTCGGCTCGCGAGAGTATCCCGGCAGCATGGGATCGGGAATATCTGGGAGTGATGCGCTGAGTTTTCGTCCACGCATTAAAACAGAACGACTTTTGTCATTCTGAGCGAAGCGAAGAATCTCTAGTCAGAGATGTTTGAAAGCCTCGCCTCATGCTTGGCATTTCGTTGCAGCGCTTCGCTCAAGATGAAAGGCTGAACTGACTCTCACTTTTGCTTATCGTTTGTCTAATCTGCGTAAATCTGCGAAATCTGTGGATCACTTGCATCCATGCCGCCGCTAACCTACGCGAGCTATCTTGATCTGGAGAAACTGCTTTCACTTCAGAAGCCGCGCTCCAGCCCTCCGGAACACGATGAGACGCTGTTCATCATCATCCATCAAACGTACGAGCTTTGGTTTAAACAGTTGCTGCATGAGTTTGACAAAATTAACAGGGATTTTTCCGGAGGCGATCTCTTCGGGGCGATCCACGCTTTTAAGCGTGTGCGCACCATCATGAAAGTACTCGTGGCGCAGATCGACATTCTCGAAACGATGACGCCATCGTCGTTTTCGAGTTTCCGCGACCGGCTCGAGACGGCATCGGGATTTCAATCCGTGCAGTTTCGGGAGGTCGAGTTCGCACTTGGATATAAGCGCGCATCAACGGTCCATTATCTAAAGCCGGACTATCCGGGTTACGATCGGCTGAACCAGCGGCTGCATGGCCGCACAGTGGTGGACCATTTCTATGATTTTCTTGAGACGCGAGGCGCACAGATTCCGCCTGAGTTGAAGAACCGCGATCTGACGCAACCGAATGGGCCGGACGAACGAGTGCAGAAGGAGATTTTGCGCTTGTACAAAAATTCGCCCGAGTGCTCGATCCTTTTCGAGCTGATGACCGACTTTGACGAAGGTCTGCAGGAGTGGCGTTATCGACACGTGAAACTTGTGGAGCGCACCATCGGCGCGAAGAAAGGCACAGGCGGATCGCCGGGTGTGCCGTTTTTGAAGGAGTCGTTATTCAGACCGGTCTTTCACGATCTCTGGGCGATCCGGCACGAAATGTGATTTCTGTCATTCCGACCGAAGTGGAGGAATCCCGTTGCAGAATTTTCAGTAGCGCCACGGGATCCTTCGACTCCGCTTCGCTTCGCTCAGGATGACTACCCCGGAATGACGAGGCACGAATGTCGAATACCGAAAACTAAAGTCGAAGAAATTCGCGCACGGTTCCGGAAAACAGTTGCGCTTTCTCTTTTTCGCAAAACTTCATGGATTCAATCAGTTTGCCCGGATGCGTTTCGCCTAACGAGAATGGATAATCTGAGCCAAACGCAATGCGTTCTGCGCCGAACAACTTGAGAAGCAGCCTCAGCGCGTCGGCATCATGGACAAGCGAATCGACATAGAACCGCGCCGGCATGCCGTCGTGAGCGAGATAGCGACGCGGACTGGTGCTGTTTTCCGCCTCCACCACATCAGGACGCACATGAAATGCGTGATCGACGCGGCCGATGGTAAATGGAAACGCGCCGCCGCCGTGCGCAAACGCGACGCGGAGCTTCGGAAACCGCTCGAACACGCCTCCAAAAATCATCGAACAAATCGCGAGAGACGTTTCTGCTGGCATGGCGACCAGCCACGGCAGCCAGTATTTGGGCATGCGCTCGCTGCCGAGCATGTCCCAGGGATGAACAAAGATCGCCGCATCGAGTTCTTCAGCGGCGCTCCAGACCGGCTGAAGCGCTGCGTTATCGAGGTTCAGAGTATCTACGCGTCCGAAATGCGGATTCGCATCAACGTGCGTTCCGATCTCCGCGCCACGCAGCCCGAGTTGCCGGACGCAGCGTTCCAGTTCGCCTGCGGCGAGGTCGGGGTCCTGCATTGGAATGGTTCCAAGACCGGTGAAGCGCGTCGGATGATCGCGAACCACTTGCGCAATGTGGTCGTTTAGCCGCCGGGAAAGATCGAGCGCATCGGTCGGTTTTGCCCAATAGTTGAACATCACCGGAACTGTGGAAAGGACTTGCATTGAGACACCAGCCCCGTCCATCTCCTCGATTCGGCTCGTCGGCTCCCAAACATTGTCGCTGATTTCGCGAAACAGCCGGTCGCCGACCATCATTCGCGCGCAGCACGGCTTATAGTGGTCGAGTCGGATAAACCCGCCGTAGCCGTATTTCGCGTCTAGGTCCGGCCAGTCGCGTGGCAGAATGTGGGTGTGCAGATCGATCTTCACGGGCTGGAATTGTAGGGCGTTTTTGTGAAACGCCAATGTCGAAAGGCGTCTGATACAGACGCCCTACAGTAACGCTTACAGCGCCTTTACCGGCTGCGCTTTTTCCACTTTTTTGCCGCACTTTTTGCAGGTCCGGCGCGCATCGTCACTCCAAAATTCGAGCATTGCCTTGCTAAAATGGTCGACGATGTCTTTGCAATCGAAGTTGATGTCTTCCACCAGTGCTCCACAATTTTCACAGTAAAAAATGACATGCTCCTTTTCACCCGGAGGACGGCGTCGCTCTACAACCAACCCGATCGTGTTTGGAGGGCGCTGGGGCGAGTGGGGCACATTCGGCGGAATGAAAAACGTCTCGGCTTCGCGGACAATGTGATCAACGATGCGATCCCCTTCGCGGATACGCACCTTAATGTCGCCTTTGAGCTGATAGAAATACTCTTCCGAATCGACCAGATGAAAATCGTTCCGCGCATTGGGGCCTTTGATGACCATCACAAAAAAATCCCGGCCGTCATAAAGATACCGGTTGCTTACTGGCGGCTTAAATTTCTCAGCATTCTCTTCAATCCACTTCTCTATATTAATCGGCGATTGCACGCTGCTCATAGATATGAGCGTATTTCTGCGGGTGCAAAGCGTCAAACTGCGTCATCGCCCGCAGAATGGAATCGGGCGTAGGCATTTTGCATATCTGGATTCTCTCCGCTTCCGCAGCGGGATTTTGAGCGACCACCAATTTTCCGATCTCGATTGAAACCTAGCGGCTCTACCCCCGGCAGCCGAAACCCGGCGATTTTTGAGGCAACCACCTGGCCTATTAAAACCGACTTTACAGTTGAATGCGTAACCTTCCGTTGAATAGTATCCGCCGCTTTGTGAATAATGGCCGAATACTGAGAATTGCAGGCACGCTGCTCGCAGCGCTGATTATTTGCAGTTGCGAAGAGTACCCAGAGCCGTATGCCAGGAACGGGGGCCTATATCCGAGCGCCGCTCCCATCGGCTGGTGGCACGAGGAAGGCGCTTCGGGAAAGCCGCGGATCGTCGTGCACATAGGCGAGCAGAAAGCTTACTTTTACAAAGGCAACACTTTGGTCGGCGAAACAACCGTCTCCACTGGTAAGCCTGGCTTTTCGACTCCGCCAGGCCATTACACGGTTCTTACGAAAAGTGCGGACCACGTCTCGAGCCTGTTCGGGGATTACGTGGATGGTTATGGGAATGTCGTTAGGTCAAATATCGACTCACGAAAGGACCGTCAGCCGAAAGGAACCCATTTCGATGGCGCGCGAATGCCGTATGCGATGTTCTTCAGAGGCGGTTACGCAATGCATCAGGGCTATGTCCCGCCATTCGCAGCGTCCCACGGTTGCATCCGTTTACCTGGACGAATCGCGAGAAGTTTTTTCGAGAATGCTCCCGTCGGAACTCCGGTCACTGTAACCGAGTAGTTTGATGACTGATTCGACTCGGATCAGTCAAATATAGCCGGCAAAGTGCCGGCTTCGTGTTCGATACTTGTCCGCGGATGGACAACGCACGCGGGTGCTCCAAATCCGAGCCGTGCTAACTTATAGCGAGCCATGCATAAAAGTGTCATTGCGGCAGAAAGGGTTTCCGATGCCGCCCTAACGAAGGAGGAGCTGCAACGCTATTCGCGGCACCTCATCATGCCCGAAGTGACTGTCGAGGGACAGAAACGACTCAAGGCAGCGCGTGTTTTGTGCATTGGCGCCGGTGGTTTGGGTTCCCCTGCCGCGCTGTATCTGGCAGCAGCCGGTGTGGGACGACTTGGGCTTGTCGATTTCGACCGTGTTGATCTCACCAATCTGCAACGACAGATTCTTCACGGAACAAAGGACATCGGCCGCAGCAAACTGGATTCCGCGCGCGACCGCCTGCACGACATCAACCCAGCCATTGAAATTCAATTGCACGAGTGCCGATTATCGAGCGAAAACGCGGAGACAATTGTTGCTGACTACGACGTGATCGTCGACGGCTCGGACAATTTTGCCACGCGCTACCTGTCGAACGACGTCTGTGTTTTTGCCGGGAAGCCAAATGTCTACGGCTCTGTATTTCGGTTCGAGGGTCAAACCACTGTGTTCGCGCCGGTGTTGGGCGGGCCATGTTATCGTTGTCTGTTTCCCGAGCCACCTCCGCCAGACTCAGTCCCGAACTGTGCGCAAGCGGGTGTGCTCGGCGTTCTGCCCGGCATCATCGGAATGCTTCAGGCCATTGAGGCAATCAAGCTGATCGTGGGCATTGGCGAACCCTTGATTGGACGTCTGCTGCACTTCGATGCGCTTAAGGTCACATTTCGCGAGCTTAAGTTGCGGCGCGATCCGGAGTGCCCGGTTTGCGGTGAAAACCCAACAATCTTTGAGCCGATTGATTACGATCAGTTTTGCGGAACGCGGGATGGCACAAGCGTTCCTCGAATGTCCGTGCAGGAATTGAAAAGGAAGATGGAGGCGCGCGAAGTGTTCGAGTTGATCGATGTACGGGAGCCGTTCGAATTCGAGATCGCACGAATCGATGGCGCAAAATTGATTCCGCTAGGGGAAATCCCTGAGCGCGCAGACGAGTTGCACCGCGAGCAAATGTTCGTCGTCCATTGTCATAGCGGCCGCCGCAGCGCAGAGGCCGTGCGACTGCTGAAGCAACGAGGTTTCGCCAACGTGTATAATCTCGAAGGCGGAATCGATGCCTGGTCGGATTTTGTCGATCCGACCGTGCCGAAATACTGAGAGAATTTCATTAACACCGCGGCTTTAGCCCGGTGCATGACACGCCCAGGTGGGAGTGAACCGTTTTAACGGTTTCGGCACTTTCTATGTCGTTGAAACGGCTTGGGCTTCTAACTTGCGATGGAACCACAGCGCTAAGCCGCGGTGTTAATCGGATTTCTTTAGGGCCGCAGCTAGTTCGTCCGCGCTGGGAACGCTATGCCATTGCGCTAACAATTCCCCAGTTTGTCCAAATACGAACACGCAGAAATCCGTCGCTTCCGCCGATTGACCTAACTGCGAAGCGATTGTCCCGTCAAAATCGGTGACGACAAATATGTCGCTCTTGGCATCGCGCGAGATTTTCTGGGCGTCATACCGCGCCTGAAGCCGTTTTGCCGCTTCACCCACCCGGTGCCGGATGAACGCAGTCGCCATCCGGCGCCCCATTGCCATGTGGCTGCGGGTGAAATGAATAACGGTAATCATTTTGTAAGCCGGATTGCCGAGACAAAAATCAGGAACATGGTCGCCCACGATGCGCGCCTGTTCGCGATCAGCACTCGTCGTCAACACGACGATGGTGACGTGTCCATCGGCTGTGGAAAGTTTGTTGCCGTCGAGGTCGACAAAGCTAATCGAATGCGTGGTACCAGTTGAAAGCTCGCCACGAACGAGCGTGGCCGGGAGGAAAAACGCCGTCGTCAGCAGCAAAAAAATTTGAAGTGCGCGCACGTTTACTAATAGCAAATTGCCGAGAATGCGTTCGAGTGACAACCTCCAGGCTCACCAATCCCGCTCCATGTCTGAATCGCCGGCAGCCGCGAATCTGGTCTGGGTTTGTCTCTCGATACTTTTCCTTTGCAGGTTAGCTGGGTGCGATCAAGTAGGTAATTCCCGTCACTCTCAACTGATGCAGGATGCAGACAATAAATCAGCCCAGGGCGACTTCGAACGGGCGGTGAACCTCTATGAAGCTGCACTCGATGACAGCCCACGCGGTGCCGAGATCCACTACAAACTGGCTCTTATTTACGATGATAAGCTCAACGATCCCATGAGTGCCCTGCACCATTTCAAACGGTACGTCGCGCTAAGTCCAAATGGCCCGCACGCAAAAGACGTCAAGGACTCGATCAAGCGTGACGAGATCGCTGCGCTCACGGCGTTGTCCGGCGATTCTGCTATCACTCGGGGGGAAGCGGCGCGGTTGCGCAATGAAAATCTAACGTTGCACAAACAACTGGAAGAGCGCGCAGCATCGCGAACCGCATTTGAGAAGTCTGAAGGAAAGGACGCCAGGAAAACGGGATCAAAGAAAGCGGGCCAAACCTACGTTGTACAGTCGGGTGACACGCTCTTCTCAATTTCGCGAAAGTTTTATAAGTCTCCGAAACGTTGGAAAGCCATCCTTGAAGCGAACAAAAAGAATATTCGCGATCCAAAAGACCTCACGGTCGGTCAGACATTGGTCATTCCTTAAACGCACTGTCCCGTGACGGCTTTGGGAGTGCGCGCGCGTGCTCGCGCCGCTTTTTCGTTTCACCGTACTGAATCGATTCCGATCAACTCACGTTGCCAGGGAACTAGCAAAGCCGTTGCCCGCGCAGGATCAGCTGCAATAGCCTCGAGAGCACCTCGCGATGCAATGAAGGATCGCTCCAATCCAAGTTGCTCGGCCACTTTGTCGCGGCGTTCGCGCAACTCATCGGCGCGCTGACGCATTTCGGCGGTCGGCCGAGAACCGGCGCGGCGGCGCATAACCGGCCACTCCGATTGCGGCGATTGCAACGCAATTTTTGCCGCTTCGCGGAACGTCTGCCCCCGTCGAGCGGAAAACTGCTTGTAATCCGGCACGTGACCCGAAGCGAAACTTTCTGCCGCGTTCAAGAGCTCGCGGCTCTGTAAAATATGAAATGGCGGCCGATCTGTCATTTCGGCTTCTGTCTCCCGCCATTGCCATAGCGCGCGAAGAACCGCTCCCGTATGCGGATCGAGCGCGCCAGCTCCTCCGATGCGCCAAAGTTCATCCTGGTCGCGTTCGCGCTCGGCGGCGGCCAGCTCAATTGCACGCCCACAAGATTGCCGAAACCAATCGCGGCGATGAACTCGCCCAAGCTCCTCCTCTAATTTTGCGGCAAGTGGCAACAAATAATGCACGTCGTCCACTGCGTATTGCAGCATTCGTGCCGGCAGCGGTCGCAGCGCCCAATTTGCCTTCTGCGAATGTTTGTGAAGCTCGACACCAAAGAAGCGATTAACCAGCGCACCCAGACTAAATTCGCGGATTCCAAGCAAACGCGCCGCAATTACTGTATCGAAGATTTTGCTCGCCGTGAAATTCAAGCCGCGTCGCAGCATGCGCAGATCATAATCGGCGGCGTGTAAAACAATCTCTCTCGGTTCTAACGCGTGGCGCAGCGGTTCCAAATCGAGATTGCTCAACGGATCAACAATGAAATCGCAAACCGACTGGACAGTCATCCCGACCGAAGGCGAGGCTGGTCTCGCCGCCTCTGGCGGCCGCGTTGCAGGTTTTCCATCCGGTTGCGCTACCTTTGAGCCAGTTCCGGGGGATCCTTCGACGTTGCTCAGGATGACGGCGGACGGCGCGCTGATCTGGACTAAACAAAGTTTTTCCCGGTATGAATGCAGGCTGTCTGCCTCAGTATCGAGCGCGACGCGATCGGCCGCCTGGATTTGTCGAATCAAATCGGCAAGCTTCTGCTCCGACGCGATAACGTGGCGTGAAGCAGATTTTGCGAGTGACATCTCCCTCACCGCAGTCCGCTCAACAGCAATTCGGCGTTCGTTTTGGTCGCGTGCAGGTTATCGATGAGTTTTTCCATCGATTCGAGCGGCGGCAACGCGGCCATTGTTTTGCGGAGCATCAGCACGCGCTCCCATTCCTCTGGATGATAAAGCAATTCCTCGCGTCTTGTAGCCGAGAGCATCGGGTGAATTGCCGGATAAATCCTTTTCTCCTGCAACCCACGGTCGAGATGCAATTCCATGTTGCCCGTGCCCTTGAACTCTTCGAAGATCAGTTCGTCCATCCGGCTGCCGGTTTCAGTCAACGCCGTAGCGAGCACGGTGAGGCTGCCGCCTTCTTCCGCGTTCCGCGCCGATCCGAAAAATTTCTTGGGTTTAGTCAGCGCCTTCGCTTCGACGCCGCCCGACATGATGCGGCCTTTGCCCGGCTCCAGATTATTATAGCCTCGTGAAAGCCGTGTGAGGCTGTCGAGCAACAGCACCACGTCGTGTTTCATTTCCACGAGGCGTTTCGCGCGCTCCAGCACCATCTCCGCCACTTGCACATGGCGCTGCACGTTTTCGTCGAAGTTTGAATGATAAATCTCGCAGTCGATCTCCCGCTGCAAATCCGTCACTTCTTCCGGTCGCTCGTCCACCAGCAGCAGGATAAGAACAATCTCGGGATAATTTACCCGGATCGCTTTCGCAATTTCCTTGAGCAAAATCGTCTTCCCCACGCGCGGCGGCGCAACAATGAGGCCGCGTTGCCCGCGACCGAGCGGTGTCATTAAATCGACCGCTCTCGCGCAGACGGAGTTCGTGCTTGGATTCTCCAGAATGATTCTGCCCTGCGGAAACTGCGGTGTGAGCTTGTCGAACGCGGTCGATTGCTTCCATTCGTCAGCAGGTTGATTCTCGACCTTTGTAACTTTGTCGAGCGACAGGAACTTCTCGCGTTGCACCGGCAATCGCACCGTGCCGGCAACTTTTTGGCCGGGCCGCAGATCGTATTGCTCAATCAGTGCACGCGGAACGGCCACATCCTCGGGAACAGGCAGGAAATTTAATTTGGGCCAGCGCAGCATCGCGAACGCATCGCTTACCTGATCGACGAATCCTTCCGCCGTAAGAGTTGCGCCACTCGAGATTGCCGCGCGCACGAAATCGAGAATGTGCTGATGTCGCGAGCGGGCGGGATGCAGATGCAGATCGAAATCGCGCGCGAGCGCTTTGAGCTTCTTCTCCGACAACTCCTGCAGCTCGTTTAGATCAAGCGCGCGCAGCGCTATAGTGGCGGCCGTGTCGGCCGCATCTTGTTCCTGCGCAGGCGGCACGCCTTCCCCTTGGGTTTCCGTTTCCGTTTGTGATTCCAATGTCTCTACTTTTTCGTCCATGTTTGCCCTTGCCATGATGCGACCAAAAATCGCGCCTGCTCCATAAGCGAGGTTCGATCCCCGTTGTTCCAAACGACGTGGTCCGCCCGTCTGATTTTTTCCTCGAGCGGCATTTGTGAGTTAATCATTTGTTTCGCTTCGGCGCTTTTGACAGAAATTCGTTTTCGCAAGCGGGCCAGCTGCACCTTCGGCGAACAGGCCGCCACGACCACTCGGTCGCAAAAGGTTTCACCGCCGGTCTCATAAAGAAGTGGAATATCAGCAAAGAAAAATCTGGGAGAATTGCGATGCCCTTTCGCCTCTGTCCTCCATTGGCGGCGAATCCGCGGATGAAGGATCTGCTCAAGCGCGAGTTTTTTGGTCGCGTCGGCAAACACTATCGCGCGAAGCTTCGTTCGATTCAAGTCGCCTCCGCTTGAAAACACTTGCGCGCCAAATTCACGCCGGATTTGCTTTTCAACTTCTTGCCGATTCAGGAGCGCATGAGCCGCTTCGTCTGCATCGAAAAATGTTGCGACCGGAAGAAGCTCGCGCAGACATTCGACGAACGTGCTTTTACCCGTGGAAATTCCGCCGGTAATCCCAATTGCAGGCATAACTCAGGAATGTACAAGTTAGTGACGCCACAGCTTTGCGCTGCCTGAAATGCGCGTATCATGCAGAATTCATGACGCAAGAAGTTTTGGCAGGAAAGATCGGGCTTGTTTTCGGCGTAGCAAACAAGCGCAGCATCGCCTGGGCAATCGCAAAGGCTTGGGCCGCAGCCGGTGCGCGCCTGATTTTCAATTATCAGGGAGAACGGCTAAAGGAAAATCTGGAGGAACTAGTCGGCGAGTTCGGAGAAAAGACTCCTCTGTTTCCCTGCGATGTTACGAGCGACGATGAGATCAAAGCATTTTTCGAGAACATTCGGAGCCAAACCGATCGCGTCGATTTAATGCTGCACTCTCTGGCGTATGCGCCGCGCGAAGCGTTGGAAGGCGATTTTGTCAGCACGACTCGTGAAGCCTTTCGCGTTGCGCAGGATGTCAGCGCGTATTCGTTAGTCGCGCTCGCGCGCGAAACGGCGCCGCTGATGACCAACGGCGGCAGTATCGTGGCGATGACCTATTACGGCTCGGAAAAAGTCGTGCCGCATTACAACGTGATGGGCGTGGCCAAGGCCAGTCTCGAAGCCAGCACGCGTTATCTTGCCTACGATCTCGGCCCGAAAAAAATTCGCGTGAACTGTATTTCCGCAGGCCCTGTGCAAACGCTGGCCGCGCGCGGCATCAGCGGTTTCACCTCCATGCTGAAGCATTATCAGGAGCGAGCGCCGCTGAAGCGCAGTTGCGAAACCGCCGAGTTAGGCGCTGCGGGAGTTTTCCTCGCCAGCGATGGGGCTGCGGCCATTACCGGCCAGGTCATCTATGTCGATGGCGGGTATCAGGTAATGGGCATGTGAATTGTATCGTGCTCCTGATCGCGCTCGTCCTCGTAATCGAACAACAATTTTTCGAGAACGATTACGATCACGAGCAGGAGCACGAGAAGCATTGAAATGATCGCGCGCATTTGGCACGGATGGACGAACCCTGAAGATGCAAACGCATACGAGAAATTGCTGCGCGATGAGATTTTCCCGAGCATCGCCGCGCGAAAGATCGAGGGTTACCGCGGCGCGGAATTGTTCGTTCGCGAAGACGGCGACGAAGTGGAATTCGTCACACTACTTCGCTTCGATTCCATGGATGCCGTGACGAAATTTGCCGGACCAGACGCGAGCAAGCCCGTGATCTTTCCAAAAGCCGAAGCGCTCATCACGCGAATGGAACAGGCACGGCATTATCGCGTCTCGATCAGCAAGTGAATTGCACGGCAAGCGGAGCGCTTGCCCTACAACTGACGTGCGCGACGTTCCTCGTAATGCAACTCGCTTCGAAGCTCCGAGAGATCCTCGATGACGAAATTGTCGCGAACGATCCGGAAACGATCGCTGCGCACAGCGGCGACAAATGGTTCGCAACGCATCCGCCGGAAGTTGTCGTCTTTGCAAGATCGACAGCTGATGTGAGCAAGCTTCTTCAGTTCGCTTCGCGCGAGAAAGTTCCGGTCACCGCGCGCGGCGGCGGGTTTGGTTATGTGGGAGGATGCGTGCCGACACGAGGCGGGATTGCCCTGTCGCTCATGCGTATGAACCGGATCAAGGAAATCAGTTTTGCCGATGCGGTTGCAATTGTTGAACCGGGTGTGTTTACCGCGGACCTGAAAGCGGCGGTGCGCGAGCAAAAATTATTTTATCCGCCTGATCCGGCGAGTATGAAAGATTGCACCATCGGTGGAAACGTGGCTACGAACGCGGGCGGCCCGCGTTGTTTGAAATACGGCGTGACGCGCAATTACGTGGTTGGTCTCGAAGTAGTGCTGGCGAATGGCGACGTGCTGCAGACTGGTGGACGTGTCCACAAAAACAAAACCGGCTTCGATTTGATCGGTCTATTTGTTGGCTCGGAAGGACTCCTCGGCGTCGTTACCCAGGTCACGCTTCGTTTGCTCCCGCTTCCGCCCGGACGCGCTACGCTCTCGGCCGCGTTTGCTACGGCGGCGCAAGCAGCCGAAGCTGTGCAGGCGATTTTTGCGGCCGGATTTCTGCCGTCGGCTCTTGAAATTGCCGATCATTTTACGCTCGAGGCGGCGCGGCGCGATTTGGGCGAGAAGATCGTGCCAGCGGGAAACGCGCATTTGCTCGTCGATCTGGATGGGCAACAAGAGAGCGTCCGCAGCGAGGCCGCGGCTATTCCCGATTTGATTGAGATGAGAAGACCAAACTCGCTTCAGATGGCCAACGGTGAAGCCGATTGCGAGAGGCTTTGGGCGTTCCGTCGGCAGTTCAGCAACTCGCTCCGCGCAACTGGCCTAACGAAATTAAACGAGGACGTGGTCGTGCCGCGCAGTCATCTGGTCGATCTGATGGAGTTCGCCGAAAAGCTGCAGGCGAAACATGGATTTCCCATCGCCTGCTTCGGCCACGCCGGGGACGGCAACATTCACGTCAACATCATGGCAGACCGCTACAATCGCGACGCTGCTGTGCGCGAAAAGGTCGAACACGCGCTCGACGATCTTTTCGCCCAAGTGCTGGCGTGGGGCGGCGTGATCACAGGCGAACACGGAATCGGTCTGGCAAAAAAACGTTGGTGGCCGGAAGCAACGAGCGCCGTGGCGCGTGAGCTTCATCGTCGGCTGAAGGAAGCGCTCGATCCTGACGAAATTTTGAATCCCGGCAAATTTCTTTGATTCAGGAACCCGGCCAAGCAATAGTTATAACGCGCGAATATTCTGAAATTTAGGTTGACTAGGGCGGGTCAGCATCAACATTGGGGCCACTTTTTAGGCGCATCCTAATTCGCAGCGACTGACGCGCATCCGCGTCCTCGTTCACGAACTATAAAGAAAGAAGCAAGGCCGTTCCGTTTTGCGCCGGCTGTAACAACAAATGAAACCTGGGAAATTTACTCACGCGATTGCGGTTCTGCTTTCGTCCATCGCATCGCTGTTCGCACATGGCGGCGCTTCGAAGGCGGAACCTGCGAAAACGAAATTCAGCAAAAAATCTGAGAAGACGGCGGACGATCGCGTGCTCGATGTCAGTTCACTTGCGTTCACGCCGGGACAGTTGGCCGCAGAATTCCAACCGGGACAGCGTTACCCTTGGAAGAGCAACATAGTAACTACCGTTTTCTGGATTGGCGAGAAACCGTCCGACAACAATCCAGTCCCGAATCGCGCGAGTTCGTGGGACAAAGAATGGACCAAAAATTACGGTGGAATGGATGACCCTGCTCCTGCTCATCGCAGCAATTATATGCCCGTGAAATTCACCCCAGGGCTTAATCCGTTTTACTGTGCATTACCTTACAATGACAAAGCGAAGGAGGGCCATCGCCCCGAAGCGCCGCGTGTTGTTCCCTGGTTCAACCAAGCGTATCAGGGCCCTGCGGTTTCTACCTGCAAAGGCCGATGGGTGGCGATCCGCAAAGGCAATCGAACCGTGTATGCACAGTGGGAAGACGCTGGACCATTCCGAACCGACCATTGGCAATACGTTTTCGGTAACGAACGGCCAAAGCCGAATCTCAACAAAGGCGCCGGCCTCGATGTTTCGCCTGCTGTGCGCGATTACTTAGGATTGCAACCAACTGACGTCACCGAATGGCGGTTCGTGGATTTCAGTGAAGTGCCCCGCGGTCCGTGGTCAACGCATGGCGAAAACAACACATTCGTTATTAACGATCGCGCAAAGGGCAAGGCGCTGGTTGAACGACTGAGCGCCATTGCGCGCTAAATTCCACAGAACATCAATATCGAAACGTAGCTTTTGATACGTTTCGTGAATGACACGTACGGAATCCAGATGGCTGCAGCCAGCATGAAAGACCAGCTTGCCATGAGCTTGATTGACACTGCGGAGATGTACGGTGATGGCGAGGCGGAGCAGGATTATCGCCGAATCGACCATCGGACAACATCAAGACATCTTACCGGTTACGAAAGTTTATCCGCATAATGCTTAACGACCCTGAGTTGCCGATACCGTGTAAGCGCAATCGCAAGCGCCTCCGCATCGACGCTAATGCGAAAAGTCAGATGCCCAAGCCGGAGAGCACCGCGGAATATTCGGTGACGAACGCGGTCAGCTGCGGATGAGAGGCCTCGAACTTTTCAACAGTTTGTCTTAGTTTGTGCAAAACTTTCTCGACGCTTTCCGGTCGTTCCTTTTTGTTAGCGACCTCATGCGCCGAGGCTTCGACGAACCGACTGATGCTCTCAGCCTCCTCCTCGCTTGTTTGCGCAATCTCGGCAATAGCGGGTTTGAGCTTCGCGAGCACGGCCAAAAGCTCAGTCTTTTTCTCGGGCGAGATATGATCGGCCGCCTCAACTGCTGATTTGATTTTCTGGATGCGTTCGTCGGTCATGTCCGAATATCATCCGTTGCGTACCTCTCCACAATCTCCTTTGGGCCATCGACAGAGATCTCGTGTGGCACGTGGCAGCCAATTAATTTGCTGTGGCGTCCCTCGCCTTATCGGAATCAGATGCATACGCCGCTTGCGAATGCCCCGAGGACAACATGCTACAGCTCCGATCGTACGCTTAATCCACGACGACTTGCCTAGTCGTGGTTGTAAGGATTCCAAGCCGCGTCACTATTTGCCTGTCGATCTTCATCGCCATCTTCGCCGCCGACGGGACGATGATTCTTCTTCCACTTCACTTTCCACTTGCCGTGTTTGAATTTCGTCACGGGCATCCAGGTTTCATAACTGCGAGATGCAGGCGGCGCCGCACTCGCGAAGTCCGTGTCGGATGACCCGAGCGCCTTTACGGTCTCGATGTCGAGACGCCCAGTCGGCGGAAGTCCGGCGCTTGATTGAAACGCGCGCACGGCAAAAGCTGTGCGCGATCCGTACTTTCCATTAACGCGTCCACTAAAATATCCGCGGCTCATCAGTTGGTACTGCGCGCCGGCGATGATCCGGCGGTTCACCCGAAGCGGCGCGGATTGATAAAAGCTTGCCGAGTACGGCGAATTGGTCTCCAGAGGACGATCTGGTTGGTTGAATGACGGCGGCGGCGAACTTTGACTCTGACGACCGCTTGCATCAGGGCGAACGCTGTTGGGTTGAATGGCGGCAGGTTTAGAAGCCGATTGCGATGTCGACGCAACGGAATTCGAACTCGGATTGACTGAGCGCAACGTTTCCTCATTAATCTCGCCGGTTACCGGCAAACCATTGCGAATCTGATAACGCCGAATCGCCGCAGTCGTCTCGGCATTCTTGTCGCCCGTAACGGAGCCGTAGTAAAAACCCTGGTCCTTTAGAGTTTGTTGCAGCGACCGAATCCCCTGGTCGGCACGCACCAAACTGACGGCACACAACGTGACGACAAAACATAGCAACGATCGTTTCATAACCACCAATATTCGACTCGCTATTGGATTCGTATGCGCATGCGCGAGTGCGCGTTTCTGCGCAACCGGTCAGCTGTTCGACTTCGCCTGCGCGACGTAGCTTTTCACTTTTTCAAAATCGACGCCGAGCACGGTGCCAACGAGACGGCCACTTCGATCGTAAACGTTCACTTGCGGAATCGAGTGAATGTTGAATTGCTGCGCGACTGCCGTTTTCCAATTGACTATATCGATCTTGCGCAGCGCAATCTCGGGATCATTTCTCGCCATTTCTTCGAGGCTCGGCGCGAACTGCCTGCACGGGCCGCACCAATCCGCATAAAAATCGATAACGGTCACACTACCAAGTGCGAGATGTTGATTGATGTCGACCTGCGTGCCGTGAGAAATCACTTTGATCGGCTCGCCCCGATGGGCAGCGGCCATCGTCGACTGATTGACTGCTAGTTGTGCGGAATAAGCCGAGGCGATCGCCGCGTTGTAATGAAAACGTTCCTGAACATCGTTAGGCAACTCGACGAAATAGACTTTCGAGATTCCCGATTTCGTTTTTAGGACAATGCCGTCAGGCTCCACCCGAGTCACGGTGACATTCTTGTATTCTTTCCCGCTAACCAGTTTGAAATCGTCAGCCACAGCGACTGTCGTCAAACACAGAATCAAAAAGGGAACAACCGTCATCTTGCAACGAAGCAAGCGTTTTTGAGGGATCACGTTGTGCAACAGAAGACTTTTCTGGCCGCAACGCAATGAGAAATTGAAGCTAAGCAAGAGTCGCTAGTGGCAGGAATATGATGATTGTTGTCATTGCTGCCACGCACCTATTATCAGAGAATCGGAATATGAATGCACGTACGATCAATAGAATAGAGCTGGTTTACCGGGCAGTTCGATTCGGATTCCTGCTTGCACTTGGTGTGCTGGCGCTCAGCGCGTTGTTCGCAACCGGAGCTCCGGTCAAAACAGGAAACCGGTCGAATCCGAACGCTGCCTCGACCGCCACAACTTCACTAAAATCGCCGGACAAGGGTCAGATTCCGGTCGCGTTTCTGATTTCCGACGGCGCGGTCGTAATCGATTTCTGCGGGCCATGGGAAGTTTTTCAGGACGTCATGATCCCTGGGCGCGAACAAATGCCGTTCGGTTTGTACACGGTGGCCGAAACGAAGAAGCCGATCCGCACCAGCGGCGGAATGCAGATCGTTCTCGATTACACGTTTGAAAACGCTCCACGGCCGAAAGTGATCGTCATTCCCGCCCAAAGTGCACCGAGCCCTGCTGTGTTGGATTGGATCAGAAAATCTTCGAAGACCACCGATGTCACCATGTCGGTTTGCACAGGTGCATTTGTTCTGGCGAAAACTGGACTGCTGAACGGCAAATCCGCGACCACCTATCACGGGGCGTTTGGACGTTTCGCCACGCAATTTCCGGACGTTCAGCTCAAGCGCGGCGCACGCTTCGTCGAGAATGGAAATCTCGCAACCGCCGGCGGTCTTTCTTCCGGAATCGATCTCGCGCTCCGCGTGGTCGAACGCTATTACGGTCGCGAGGTTGCCCGGAAGACAGCTTACAACATGGAATACCAGGGAGAAGGGTGGATGAATCCAGATTCAAATCAGATCTACGCCACATCACCTGTCTCCACTTCCGAGCACCCGCTTTGCACCGTTTGCGGAATGGACGTTGATCCGAAGAGCGCGCCGAAATCCATCTTTAATGGCACGACTTATTATTTCTGCTCGGAAGACGACAAGAAAACTTTCGATGCGGCGCCGGATAAGTTTATCACCGCCGTTACGCCTCAATCGGCAATATCCGGCTCCTCCAATTGAACTCGAAGCGCTTACGTAAAAACAACACAACGTCATTCGAACCGAGCACACGGCGAATCGTGTTCGTGGCCGGACCCGGCGTCGAGATTCTCGATTTGGTCGGACCGCTCCAAGTGTTCGCCCGCGCATCGGAAATGCACGCAAGGGAGAATCCCGGATCGCCTCCGATATACCTGGTCGAAGTGGCGACCATCTCTTCGCGTCGATCGTTGACCGCGAACTGCGGTCTGCGCATTACCGCAGACAAGACCTCACGCGAACTCCGCGGAAAAATCGACACGTTGCTCGTGGCCGGAGGCGACGCGATCGAGCAGAACGAAATTGACGCGGAAGCGGTGCGCTGGTTGAAAAGAATTTCCCCACGAATCCGGCGAGTCGGCTCGGTCTGCACTGGCGCAATGCTTTTGGCCCGCGCCGGCTTGCTCGACGGGCGCCGCGCTACGACTCATTGGAACTGGTGTCAGACGTTGATCAAGCGTGCTCCGCGCGCGCGCGTCGATGCGGATCCGATATTTGTCCGGGATGAAAATATTTATACGTCCGCCGGAGTCACAGCCGGAATGGATTTGGCGCTAGCGCTAGTCGAGGAAGACCATGGTTCCCGGCTCGCTCTGCAGGTTGCGCGCAATCTGGTGCTCTATTTGCGGCGGCCGGGCGGCCAATCGCAATTCAGCGCCGCCTTATCACTGCAACTGACCGATCGAAAACCGTTGCGCGAATTGGAAGCATGGGTGCTCGATAACTTGCCGAAACCGCTCACCGTGCCGCTGCTGGCACAACGCGTAGCGATGAGTCCGCGTAATTTCGCGCGCGTCTTTACCAGGGAAATGAAAACCACGCCGGCAAAATTTGTTGAGCGCTTGCGCGTCGAAGCAGCTCGCCGTCGGTTGGAAGAAAGTCACAACAGCATGGAAATGATCGCAGACGAATGCGGCTTCGGGAACGTCAACTCGATGCGCAATGTTTTTCAGCGCACCCTGAAAATCGCGCCGGGCCAATACCGTCGCCACTTTCGCCACCTGAAACATTCGACTCAGAAGAAATCAAATTAGGAGAGAAGGAACGCAGAAGATTTAATCAGAAAGGCAGGAATATCTTTTTCCGGGAAGGTGGGTTTCTGGCTTCCAGATTTAAAATTTCCGGGACTAAAGGGTTCCTGCTTTCCTGATTCGGAAACTTTCAGGTCTGTAACAGCTATTTTGTGAAGTACTCCAGTGATCGTTGAATTGTGATTTCTTTAGGATCACAACAGGTGGCAGAGATCTCCAGTTCGTCCGCGCCTCCCTTTCCTCCGCCAGTCCGTAGAGTAATCTTCGCGTTTTCCAAATCTTCCGCGGTGAATCCGTTTCTAAGGAGGACTTGTTTGGCCATGGCTACCTCATTCGTCTTGACCGCTATCATCAGCTGATCGCGATCGTCCTTGTTGGCGTGAATCCGAGCCTGCGCTTGAATGGCTTTTTTTTGAAGCGCTGCGGCGTCAGCGAACTGAGGGTTTTGTTCTCCACTAGTCACTTGCGCCGGCATCATGGGCGAAATAACAATAACGCCGAGTGATGCAAGGATGAAAGATAGGATGCATCTGCGCCGGAGGTTCATAGCGTGACAGGCTAATAAAGTGCCGTCTCAGGTTCTGAGGGTCAATCGGACGGCTGTAGTCTCATTCCCCGGTAACCCACCGACGAAAATAAAAATCAATTCACCGCCGGACCGATCACAAAAGCGGATCGAACCTGAATGCTTCGCGTTTCCGGATAGATATTCAGACACCCGAAGCGAATGTCCAGCACCGCTTCGTTAGTGGGCGCGTTCGGGACGGTCCAATCGAAATATTGAATCTTCGGATTACGCGACTCTATAAGACGCATGTAGATCGTCTTGCCGCCATCGAGCGAAAGGAGAACTTCCATCTCACACATCGTTAGGTCCACGTCTGGAAAGTCCGCCGTCCATGCAACCCTCACAACTTGGCCAGGCACCAAGACCTGTCCCGCTCTTGGCGAAATCAGTTTGGCACTGTATCCCGGCTTGTAAGGCCGCGAGAACGCGGTTTTAGGCGATTGCGGAGCCAAAGCAACTGTCACCGCAAGCAGTGCTAGAATGAATCGTGGAGCTTTCATGTTTTCACTCCATCTGAGTGAGCATCGATTGTCAATAACAGTTTGCGCCGCAAGCACGCTCTTTATTGTTCTTGGTTCGTCACGTCGCAAAAAAATCCACTTGGGCGCAAACGCATTTATTCAGCCTGCATACTGCTGCAAAAAAGGGCACGAAAGTAAACTTAGACGCCGATATCGCTCAACGGCTTAGAGCCAGGGTCTTCGCATTCAAAATAAGCCTCGACATTCATCGGGACATCATTGAAGAATCGCGTCGCTTCTGTCTTCTTCAATCCACTCTGACTCTTCACATCAATAAGAACACACTTATGAACACACGCCTCCGCCTGACTGTCCTTGCCGCCGTTTTATCGCTCCTCACGCCTGCTACATCCATCTTGCAAGCGCAGGTGCGCACGGTGACCGGGCGTATGGATGTGCCCGATGGAACTCGCAAATGCATAATCCCCCAAGAGCGTGCACCGAAGCCGACCGATCTGCTGTTGGTGCCGCTGACCTGCCTTGAGCCGGTGGTAAACGTGAGCGCCACGACCGGTAACCAAGCTGAGAGTTTTGTGAACGTCAACCCGACCAACCCAAACAACCTCGTAGCCACCTCGAACACCAACTCAAACAGCATCTTCCGCGCGTACTCAACGGATGCTGGCGCAACCTGGACGCGCGGCACGATCGCCACCGGTGTGGCGTGCTGCGACGGACAGGCGGCCTGGGACACGTTCGGCAATCTGTTCCTGGTCTACATCAACAATAGCGTCAACCAAATCAACGTGATCTTGAGCACCGATGGCGGCGCCACATTCAGTGCGCCCGTAACCGCGGGCACGGGCAGCGTTGACCAACCCTCGATCGCTGTCGGCAACGGCAGCGTGTGGGTCGACTGGAATTCGGGCGGGAGTATGGTCGCCCGCGGGGCACCTGTAACAGGTCTCGGTGCTTGGGGGCC
>Ga0193750_1000035_pt1 | contig 73553 bp, 84 predicted proteins | sample L1c1metaG_FD_160569 | JGI IMG/M metagenome (GOLD analysis project Ga0193750, IMG submission 160569) | Soil microbial communities from a riparian zone of the East river system, Colorado, United States - L1c1 | ecosystem: Environmental > Terrestrial > Soil > Riparian zone | place: USA: East River... | reverse complement strand
ACCCGCTCCTACTTAGCTATTACACAACAGAGCGATGCAAACACTCGCACCAGACTCCTTTTGCCTGTTGACAAATCCACAGCCATATCAACGAGACGGAGCTCAGCCACCACTGGCGGGAGCGAGCTTTGCCGCACAGTTTAATGTTGAAGTCATATGAAAGCTATTCAACGGAACGGCCAGCGGTTGGCTGGAGCGATTGGTTAGATGGGTCCGTGTAATGCCAACGGCCAAATCGAGCGACGCACTCCTTTCTGTAATCCAAACGCCAGTCTAAGTCCTTGCTAACGATCTTGAGTGGGCGGCCGTCAAAAAACTTTTCTGACTGCGCAAGAATGTCACCCCAAGCAATGCTCGTCCAATCGTTGTAGCCACCACCGAGCACGAAAGCGTCTGAGGACTCTGAGATGTTTTTGCTGCGCAGCCACTCAAGGAGCCTCTCGCGATGTGCGTCATCTTCAAGCGACGCGTAAACCCACTCGCTCTCCGGCACTGTGCCGCGATCCCAGTGAATATCGAAACGCTTACGAGCGACGATATGCTTGATATCGCGCAGCCTAAGATCAGGATGACGCAGTGTAGTGTGCATCATCTAACTATAATTAGACCCCATTTTTTGTATGGGACGAGAAATTTTTGTGTGCATGAGGAGTCTTGATTTATGGCTCGCTTGTAGGGGTTTGTCACGTTAAGAGGGAGCATGCCGCGGCCCAAAGCGCACTATTCGCTGGTGCTTAAGAATCATCAAACCGGAGAACGGCTCAAACTGGAATTGGTGGATCTGCCATTTGCAACGGGCAAGAGTTTCCGCGTCCGGGTGAACGGGAGTTGGGCAAAAAAACTTCCCGTCGCGAGCAAGACAGCGGTCCTGCGCCAGTTGCGCAGCTGGTGGGTAATACATTGAAGGGACAGGCACATCGCAGCCCGGCGCGAGCGGCTGCGATTTTTTCTGGCGCCGCAGCGCAGCGTCTCCTCAGCTCCCTATTGGTCTGCCGCGCTGGTTATTGTCCGCGGCTTTGCGAGAAAACGGTCAACTTCGTCGTTGTAAGTCTCGAAGGGATTACCCATGACGAGAAAATCGCGGCTGTCGCAGGCGATGGAGTCCCAGTTGATCACGTACGGGAAATTGCAGTTCTGGAAAAAGGTAACAGCACGGGCGCGGCCCGATGCGCGCGTGTTGGCCGGAGGAACATGCATCGCGCTGGCACGGCGAACGCCGTTATTCCAGTCTGAGATTCGTTTGCCGGGCGTAATGCTGAAGAATAATCCGCGGCGCGGGTCGATGTTGTGATATTCCAGGTCGATGCTTTGCAGCCATGGATCGTCCCAGCTTAGTCCTTCGGCGTGGACAAAACTTTCCAGCAACCATTTCTTGGTGATCCAGTCAACGCCGCCGATCAGCGCCTGCCGGTTGTGCGGGATTGCTTCGAGAACGTATCCCCAGTTTTCCAGTAACCAGTTGGTTTCCGCGTTGCTATGTCCCAGATGTTTCTGCGCGAGATGATGAAATTCCCATTGCACGTCCAGCGCGCTCATTGTTTTGCCGTTCTCGAGCCGGACGATCCATTGCTCGCTCGTATCGCGAGAAATGTCGCGCGTGCTTTGCACGGCATCAGCCAAAACAAGGTTTCGCGGCAAACGGCCTTCCTCCAGCAACGACAAAACGCACGCTGTCGTCCCGATCTTTAGCGCCGTGGCATACGGACTCATGTTCGAGTCGCCGATGAGCAAATGCAGCCGCCGATATTTTCGGTAATCGGCCAGCGGCTCGTCGCGCGCATTGATGATGGCGCGATTGAATTGCACCCACTGATAAATGTCGTTGACGATGTGATCAGCGCGTTGGCTCAGCTGGAAATTGACCTGGCCCTCCGGTTGCGGCGGCTCGAAGTCGAACGCCAATGGGTTCGACTGCCCAACGCGCCCCGCGCCGGTAAAAATCTGGCGTGTCGCTAAAAAGGTCAGCAGCGTTCCGAGAATCGGCGGCGTGAACTGCGCCTCGCGTCGCATCAGATAATTCTCGTGACAACCGAACGTCGCCCCGGTGTGATGGTCCACGTTGTTCTTGATAAATGAGACCCGTTCTTCCGCACCGAGAGCGATGAGCGCCGATTGTAATAGGTCGTCTCCAGCCAACTCGTAAGTCACAAGATCGTGCAGATGCAAACATTCCGGCGACGCGTACTCGATGTGCCCCATGTCGAGATACAGCCGCCCGCCGTTTAGGAGAAAGCCGCCGTTGCCCGGCGGTTCCTCGTAGTCGCGGTAATGCAAATCGATCGTCCCGGCGTCGGCTTTGCGGAACAAATAATTTTTGACCTTCGCCGGCCAAAGCTCGGAATTCACGTGCGGCTCGTCTTCGCTGAGAAGACAGCCGTACTCGGTTTCGATTCCAACGACTCGATCCATTCGAATCAGATTACGCACCGAATCGCAATTTGGCTAAACCAAAAACCAGACCCCTCACCTTAATCCTCTTCCCAAATGGTAGAGGCGAATCGCATGACCAATAAGCCGGACGAATAACTCGCCGTAAAGAGCCACGGATGAACACGGATTTGCACGGATGAAGCACGAACGCAGGAAGTTTTTCGCCGCGGATTTTTGTACGGAATGAATCAGGAAACAAGCACCAAGGAACGACGGCTTGGGCAGCCGTCGACAAATGATGGCTGGGAAGCCGTCACTCGTTGAGCTTCAAGTTCGCCTCGCTTTCACAAAGGGAGAGGACTGAGGTGAGGGATTACTTTCGCGCCTTTTCACGCACCGAATGGGAAGTGACGAAGGCAACATGTCCTCACACCGCTAGACGGCCCTCTCTTAGCAGAACTGCGCAAAAAAAAGCGGCAGAGAGCAAAGCACACAAGCGACCCAATCTTCCCTGCGCCTGGCACTTTGCTCTCTACCGCTCTTGCCCAAGCGGGGAGTTGCTATTCTACCTAGACTTCATCTGTAGCTCACGGCACGCGTCTGCCCCGCCACCCGAAAACCAAAGAGACACGAATAGCACAAGGAATATGAAGAACAGAAGTTTCGCGATGCCTGCCGATGCCGCAGCGATACCGCCAAATCCGAAGACCGCTGCCACAAGTGCGATGATTAGAAATACTACAGCCCAACCTAACATATCTTCACTCCTCACCGACTGAATCGGATCTGCAGATTGGCTCGCGTGCCTTTGCATGGGTGTTCGCGTCCAGACATTCGGAATCACCTCAACGAGCTGCTCCAGCCGGAAACATCACCTTCTCGGGAGCAGCATTGAGCGCCGCGAGAAGTTTTTTGATCAAGCGAGTTTTGATGCGTCCTGCTTCACGCGGCGCAACCAGATAGCGAACGATCGCTTCCAGCCATGTGTTTTCGCCGACGCGAAAAATCACGCGCGGATGCTCGTGCACATCTAATTCGTCCACCGGCGTGCGGGCGAGCAACTCGCGAAAAGTTTGCACGCGTTCGAGCATTTCCTTTCCCAGCTCTTCCTCGGTGATCTTCTGCATCGTGCTGGCGATGAACTCCAGGTCGGCATTGTAACCGATCTGGAATTTTACCTCGTTCCAGATATACGGAAAAAGAGGCCACGAATAATTGTAAACGAGTTCGTCGAGCACCTTTTCATTCGGGAATTTGATCAGCCGCCCGCTGGGATGATCACTAGAGAGATATTGGCCGCCGAATTCCCACAAGGTGGTGTCGAGGTAGCTGACATCGATTACGTCGCCGGTGGCATCCGCTATTTTGATGCGGTCACCCACGCGATAAGGCTGGCGCACCAGGATGTAAATCCAGCCGATGAAACTCTTCATCGGAGTTTGCACAGCCAATCCGATGATGATCGAACCAATACCAAACGCGGCGACCGCCGTGTACCAATTAACAAAAATAATCGAGATAACAATAACCGCGACGGCCAGCGCAACGGCCAGCCGCGCGATACGCTTGAGGGTGAAACGGGTAGAAGCATCTTCGATCCGGCCAATTACATAGAATGAAATCGCACGCGCAACAGTCAGCACCACCGTGATCAGCGCTACGCCCCGGAGAATTCGCTGCGTAACACCAATCCCGGCATCCGGCAACGGAATGAGTTTCGCGCCAATTAGAAAGTAACCAGCCGCGCAGACGGCAAGAACAACCACGTATATGACGAACCAGAATCTGTCGCGACCGTGAGTTTCGACCTTTTCAGGACGTTCCTCTCCCCTCGCCCGCTCCAATTCTTTGCGAATTTCGGGTCGCTTACGAAGTTCCTCCGTCGTTTCGGCCATCAACATTGGATTCGAAGCACGCGCGGAAACAGGTCGCACTGGCCGAGGCACTTCCCATCGTCCAAGCCACTGAATATCCATCCGGAAACGAATCCACAATGTGCTATCGAACACTGACATTGCGGAGTTGCTTGCTCAGCAGGCGGAAAGCGAGACTGGAATTCTTTCGCGCGCGTTTCGCCGAGCTGCGCGCAGCGCGTTTCTGTGGCCGGAAGAAGTATCGGATCTTGTCACGCAGAACCGGTCTTTGACCGAACTGCGCAGCATCGGCCCGTTTATCGAGAAACAAATTAAGCAGTGGATGGAGAAGCCGCACCGCTCGAAAACGGTACCTGCAATTCGCCACGATTTTCTTTCCCTCGCCGAGGCACGACACCTCCTCTCAGCGCGACCTGCCTGGACAAAGAAGCTGCGCGGCGATTTGCAGATGCACACTCGGTGGAGCGATGGATCCGGCACAGTCGCGGAAATGGCGGATGCCGCCGCGAACCGTTCCTATGAGTACATCGCCATCACCGATCACTCCAAGGGCTTGAAAATCGCCGGCGGGATCGACGAGCAAGCGTTGAAACGCCAGGGAACCGAGATAGCGAAAGTGAACGCCGCACTTTCAAAATCAGGCTCACAGCTGATTGTGCTCCGCTCGATCGAAATGAATTTGAACCCGCGCGGCGAAGGCGACATGTCGCCGGATTCGCTGCGATCCTTGGATCTTGTTCTCGGCTCGTTCCATTCGGCTTTACGTACTACCGAAGATCAAACCGAGCGTTATCTCGCAGCAATGCGCAATCCACACGTTCACATCCTCGGTCACCCACGCGGTCGTATTTACAACTTTCGGATCGGGTTGAAGGCAGATTGGCCACGTGTCTTTGCAGAAGCTACTCGGCTCGATAAGGCGCTGGAAATTGACTCTTATCCGGACCGCCAGGACTTGAACGTTGAGCTACTCAAAATCGCGCGCGATCACGGAACGCGTATTTCGCTCGGCACAGATGCTCATCACGGCTGGCAGCTAGAGTTTATTGATCTGGGGCTGGCCGCGGCACTGCGAGCGAAAATTTCGGCTGACCCGATCGTTAACTTCATGTCGCTTCCGGAATTAAGGGCTTGGGCGCAAGCGCTACGACATGGCAACGCGTCGGAAAAGTAAGCTGCCATCAGCGGACGTTTTTTCTGTCGCGTGCTGATCACGACGAAATGTGCCAAATCAACAACGCGCCGGGTTTGACCGTGATCTTGGGTGCGCTGCGATGCCGTTTGCTGCTCGTGTAATTATTCGGCCACTGTTCGCCATCAATATGCATCGCGCCCGGTGGCGACGTAATAACGAGCTCGCGAAATTTGTGCGGCGTCAACGGAACCCGTGCTTTTCGTCCGGCCAGGTGCGCATCAACGTGCTTGATGAAAATCTCGCGTTCGTCCTCGCGCACCGCCACAAAGTCCAGCCCGCCATCGTCTGTTTTTGCTTTGGGAGCGAGATGTAGCGCCGGGCCGGCGGAGCGAATGTTCATTGCTCCCCAAAGGATGTAGTGACCGGAAATATCTTTTCCATCGATGCTTATCTTCCAGTGGCGCGCCGGATAATCGAGCGACAACTGGCGCAGAAGCGATAGGTGCGCTGTGAGCTCTTCCTCCGGCGAAGCTCCTTTTTGTTCGTTCGCTATTGCGGCGGGAAAGTAGTCAGCAAACAGCCCGCCACCCGCCGCTTCCAAAAAGTATTCAGTCCGCGATGATCTGCGCGCAACGCCGATGTCGAACGGGCGGCTTTTTCCGCAGTGAAGCGATTGAAGAATTTCGTCAACAGATTCGGTGAAACCGAGGCTGCGCGCCAGATTGTTCGCCGTGCCGAGAGGCAAAATCGCCAACGGAATTCCGCTGCCCATGAGTTGCCACGCAGTTTTGTGCACCGTGCCGTCTCCTCCGGCTGCGACGACGAGATCCACTGGCTTTTTGAACGCCTTTTTCCAGCCGCGCTCCTTTATCGATTGATAGAATGCCTGATGCCCGCACCTCGTCAGGCTCGCCATCAATTGTTTCTTGCTATGTTTACGGTCTCCCGCTTTCGGGTTATGAATCAACAGGACTCGCATGATTTGCTCGCTACTTGAAGCATCCTTATCACCTAATCGGCCAAAACCACTCGCATACGCGTTTTGTTTGTGAAGATGCGGATTCTGGTCTCAAACGACGATGGTGTTTACAGTCCGGGGATCGCAGCGCTGGCGAAAGCAGCAAAGCGGTTCGGAGATGTGCGCATCGTCGCACCCGATGTGGAGCAATCTTCGATGGGTCATGCGATCACGGCATCGCGTCCGCTGCGTCTTAAACGTGTTCACCTCGATAGCTTCGAAGCGCATCGCGTCAACGGCACGCCGGCGGACTGCGTTGCGCTCGGCATGCATCGGTGGGGCCATGTTGATGTCGTTCTTTCGGGAATCAATCTTGGTTTGAATCTTGGCAACTCGTGCTGGCATTCCGGCACACTCGCAGCGGCGAAGCAGGCAGCATTGCTTGGCTCGCGCGGCATCGCGTTCAGCACAAACGTCAGCGACAGTCGTGAACCGGATTTCGCAGCGCTCGAACCCTACGTTGTGCGGGTGTTCGAGTTGCTGTTGCCGATCAAAACGCTTTCGCTGGTCAATGTAAATCTACCGGAGAAGCCGAAGGGCATCCGTTGGACGCGGCAGTCTGTGCGGCATTACGACGGCAAAGTTGTTCCCGACAAAGACCCAGCAGGCCGGCCGATTTTTTGGTTCACAGTTACCCCGCTTGAGGGCGCTGCGGAAGGGACGGATCGCTGGGCGGTCGAGCACGGTTGGGCATCGATTACTCCGTTGCGTCTTGATCTCACAGATGAAGCGGACCTTGCTCGCGCCTTGGCCCTTTCAGATACCCCGGCCACAAAGATCTCCGGCAAACGCCGTCAACAACGACGCTCTTCCTCTAAATCTAAATCGTCTTCCAGAGGATAGAAGTAGAGGAAGCGGAAGAGGAAGAGTCCCACAGCAGGAAATCAATACGTGCACGGCCCACAGGGCCGTGGCTACAGGGATTGGGTTCAAAGGATCGGGTGAGTGCAAGCTGCCACTGCTTAGGGGACAGCTTCTTTCAATAAAATTATTTGTACGGAGGGAACCAGATCAGAGGCAAGGCTCGAATCGTATTCGAGACTTGCCGCCGCAGCCCGATGTCTAAGAAGTTGCCCAGCAGCGCCGCACTGCACGAGACCATCGAACAATTCCACATTTTGGTGGATAGCGTCGAGGAGTACGCCATTTACCTGCTGGATGCCAGCGGCAACGTGATCACCTGGAACACGGGCGCGGAAAAAATCAAAGGTTACTCCGCGGACGAAATCATCGGAAAAAACTTCGCTTCCTTTTATACAGCAGACGACGTTGCTGCCGGCAAACCGCAACGCAATCTGCGCGAAGCGAGCCGTCGCGGATCCATTCGTGATCAGGGTCTGCGAGTCCGAAAAGACGGATCAACTTTCGAAGCAGAGGTCGTCATTACTGTCCTTCGTGACTCTGTCGGTGAAATTCGCGGTTTCTCCAAAGTCACCCGCGACATCACCGACCAAGTACGCAGCCGGGAGTTTGAAGCGGAAAAAATTGCAGCGCAAAAAGCAGGCAAGGCGAAGGACGATTTTCTGGCAGCGCTCAGTCATGAACTGCGCACGCCACTGACCCCTGCTTTGGCAGCAGCCACATACCTTCAAAATCAGGCGGAGAAATTTCCGCGAGAGTTCGCGCAAGATATTGAGATCATAAAGCGCAACGTGCAATTGCAGGCCCGGTTGATTGACGACCTGCTGGACCTCACCCGCATTGCTCGTGGCAAGCTTCATCTCGAACTGGAAGATTGCGACGCGCACAAAATTATCGAAAACGCGCTCGAGACAGCACACTCAGCGATCGCGGCGAAGCAGTTGAAAATCGCGACCGGGCTTGAGGCGAAAGAGTATCACATCCTGGCTGATTGCATCCGGCTTCAGCAAGTGTTTTGGAACTTGATCAATAACGCGGTGAAATTCACTTCGCAGGGCGGACAGATCACCATCCGCACGTTTAGCGACAAAAGTAAACGGTTTCATTTCGAAATTACCGACACCGGGATTGGAATTGAGCCGCAGCGATTGGCTTCGTTGTTTCAGCCATTTGAGCAGGCTGATGCCTCTGTAACCCGACAGTTCGGCGGGTTAGGTCTCGGACTCGCAATTTCTAAACGTCTCGTCGATCTCCACCACGGCAGAATTGAAGCGGATAGCCGTGGCCGAAGTTGCGGCGCGACGTTCAAGGTTACGCTGGACGCTCTGCCAAACGGGTCCGGAGCGATCGGCCTGAACCATCGCCTCGGTGGCAAGACATCAAAACCCCTGCGTATACTGCTTGTGGAAGATCACCATGATACCCGGCGCACATTATCGCGTCTGCTTACCCATTTTGGTCACAACGTTTTAACAGCGGACAATGTGGAGAGAGCGATCGACATTATGGGATCTGACAAGCTCGACGCCGTGTTGTGTGACATCGGCTTGCCAGATGGAAGTGGTTACGAAGTGGCAGCACAAGTGCGGGCGAAAGGGAACATCAAGGCAATTGCCCTCACCGGCTTCGGCTCCGAGCAAGACCTGCAACGTTCTAAAGAAGCCGGATTCGATTTTCACCTGGTCAAGCCCATTAACTTCCAAGAGCTGCAAACCGTTCTCGACCAGTCAGGCGCGTAGCTTACCCAACAGCTACTTCACGAACGACGCTAGGTGTACGGCTGCCAGGCAGATTGGCAAATAGATATTTACTCGTTAGGCATGGGCGCATCGCTCGACAAGGCTAAAACACAACATAACTAGGGCGAGCAGCCCTCTGCACGCCACCGCGTCCATGCATTGCTTGCGCCCGACGCAGCGAAGCGACACGAGCTGCAAGCAATGCACCCCAATTGGGCTACGAAACTTGTGTGGAGGACTACCGGGCTGAAGAAGCCGATGCCAGTTCCGGCTCCATCAGAGCCTCTGGGTTCACGATATCTTCGGCCAGCTTGTTCAGCAGTTCGTTTGCCTCAGATTCCTCATCCAAAGTTTGTTGGAGAAGCTCCGCGGATTTATCCTGTCCGAGCAGTTGCGCAAAGGTGCGCACACTGCCGTAGCTGGCGATCTCGTAGTGCTCGACTTTTTGCGCAGCCACAATGATGGCGGCGTCGAGGACTGAATCCTCGCCATCTGCCTTGAGTACCTCCGATCCTTCTTCGATCAGGCCTTTCATGGCCTGGCAGGTTTTCCCTTTTGTCTTCTCGCCGAGTTCTTCAAAGACTTGCTCCAGCCTCTGCACATGACCCTTCGTCTGTTCGAGATGCTTTTCGAAAGCTTCCTTTAAGTCGTCCGATGAAGCCCCTTTCGCCATCTTCGGCAATGCTTTAATGAGTTGGCTCTCGGCATTGTACAAATCCCGAAGTTCATTCACGTAAAGTTCTTTTAGTGTGTCCAAATTCATATTCCCTTTTTTTCCTTTCTGTTTCCGGTTTGGTTACGATTTGTTGTACGCGCGGTACGCTTGCACCGGCTACAGAAAAGAAACGTGGCAAAATATCGGAGCGCGTGTCTTGGTTTTGAAACTTTTTCGAACCGAGAGGGTACGTAGTTGGTTTTCAGATTAATCCTTACAAGACGAAAACAATTTGCCTTAGGAGCCGTATTTCCGTCCGGTTTCGGGTCGATTCCGAAAGCCTTAGCAACGATGGCGACCCTCGCAGCATGTGGTTACTAAGGCGTGCGTCGGCCTTTGTTAGATGTCAGGTAAGAACAGGGCTGCTCCAGCTGGCACCCCAGTTAATTGGAAACACGCAAAAGGCCTGTCAATCCGATTCACTGGAAAGGACACACGTTATGAAGCTTAATACAACAATTCAGCAAGCAGGTGCGGCCGGGTACATCTTATTGTGGCTCCTCGGCATTCCAATTCCCATTTTGCTCCTTATCTTTCTACTGCGCGGTTGCACATAAGGGTCCCGGTGACGTTGTCACCAGCGTATTCGATTAGCCGCGCTTCAAGATTTCCGGGTTAGGTGTTTTCAGCGATGCCTTTCCGAATCGCGGCACGCCCGAGGACGTAATATGATGCGAGAAGCCGGGCGCGTGTCAGCTTTCAAGAATTTCTTCATTAGCCGAAGCGCTGAGTCATTCTCCCTCTTCGTATTGGAAACCGCGCAATCCGAGGGCACAAACAAATTAAAGTCCCGCATATAGGCATCGTTTGCGGTGAAAAGAACGCAAAAGTTTCCAGCAATGCCGGTGAGAATCAAAGTTTGAGTGTGCAAGTAGCGGAGGAGAGTTTCGAGAGCGCTGGAAAAAAATCCGGAATGCTTTGGTTTGAGTACAAAGTAATCATTTTCTTCCGGTCGCAGTAATCTCACCACATCGCGGCCGCGGCCATATCGTGCACAATGATCAAGCGTTCGTCGAAAGTCAGATTTCCATCGGCCAAAATTATCATTTACATAAATTACTGGGACCCCAGCTTTGTAAGAGCGTCGCTTCAAGCGTAGAAGATTTCTGGCCATTGGACGCGCGTATCTCAGTAGTTGATCCGCGCCTGGAAAATCGAAATCGTTGATCACGTCGATCACAAGGAGAGCGATCTCGTGTTTGTCTGGTGCGCTGCCGTGGAGATCAACGTTTTTCTCTGGTATGGGGACGCTCATTTCCAAGCCCGTCGCTTCAAGCGTAGGAGATTTCCCGCCATTGGGGGTGCATATTTCATCAAATCAGCGGTGAGGGTCATTTACGCGCTTACCAGAGCAGACGGTGCCATTGAGAGGTTGGTTCGAGTTCCCTCCACATCGCTATCAATCAGCCGCTTGTAAACGTCGACATAGTCGGTTGCCATTCGCTCCGCGGCGAAGCGTTTCTCAAACACTTCCCTGCAATGCGATCGACTAAGATCGCGAATCCGGTTAACCCCTTTAACGGCCTCATCCAGATCTCGTACGATGAAACCCGTTACTCCGTCTTCCATCACCTCAGGAACAGATCCACAGTCGTAAGCGATGACAGGTGTACCGCATGCCATCGATTCAATCATCACAAGTCCGAACGGCTCGGGCCAGTCAATGGGAAAGAGTAATGCGCAGGCGTTCCCCAGAAATTCGTCCTTGTCCTTATCGCTGATTTCTCCCAGCCACTCTATATGCGGATCGTTCAGCAGCGGTTCGATCTCCTGCTTGAAATAGCGTCTGTCAGCGCGATCGACTTTCGCAGCGATCTTGAGCGGCATTCCCACTTTCTTGGCAATCTCGATTGCGCGATCCACCCGTTTTTCCGGCGAGGCGCGCCCCAGAAATGCCAGATAGTTACCGGGCTCCGGGTGAAACCGAAATAAATCCTTCGGTAATCCATGATAGATCGTCGCCTGCCAATTTGCGCAAGGCCAGGGTGTGCGCTGAGCGTTTGAGATCGAGATCAATGGCATTTCTCGAAACCGCTCATACAGCCGAAGCGACTCGGGAGTATCCAGCCGGCCATGCAACGTTGTCACATGGGGAACTGTCAGGTGACGCGAAATGAGATAATGCAAACAACCCGTATGGAAATGAACCACATCGAATTCACCTGCGCGCTGCATTACATGGTCCATGAGCAGGACTTCGCGCGATAAATAATCCTTAGCACGCTTGTTTTGCCTGAATGAACGCCGGCATACAGGAACCAGCTCCGCGCTTGTGACCGAATCACCACTGGCAAAGAGAGTCACATCGTGTCCGGCGCGAACCAATTCCTCAGTGAGGTAAGAGACGATCCGTTCCGTTCCTCCATAGCGTTTCGGAGGCACGCTCTCGATGAGCGGCGCAACTTGAGCAATTCGCATTCTATCTTTTCCCCTCGGGTACTGCTTCGGATAATCGAGATCCATCGGTGGATATTCGAACCGGACGCCAGCTTTGGTTTTGTCGCGTTCGGAAGGGAATGAACGCAAAGAATAATGTTACATCCGTTGCTCACAGCGTTCTCGAACACTTTAGACAAAACGCGGAAAGAAACTTGGAACTGGGACAGGGGTTGCTCATAACCTTGGGGAGGCGGCTAAGGACGGCAGTGGTCTGCCAAAATTCGTGAACCTCTAAATAGCTGTCCCCGACGAGCTACGAAATGTTATATGCCGAACTTCGACGCAATAGCGCTGGTACTTAGCTGCATCGGAACGCTGTGCTGGATCGTGTGCTTTTGGTGGATGCACCGCATCTCATCCCGTCAGGATGCGACGTTGGATGAGCTCCATGAAATGACAGCCCGCATTGAAAAGCTTTCTCGGGCCGAGCACGATTTGATTCGCGACGTGCATCCGCAGGTAAGCGAAATCAAAGAGAAGGTGGAAAACGTTAGAGAAGCCGTTTCGCCCGAAAGAAGTTGAGCGTTTCGATTTGCTTCATGGGACGCTCAGGATTTATCACCCGCTACCCCAATCGCGGCGCGTCGACGGCTTGATTGTGAAGTTTTTGCTTGATTACTTCACGAGACTCTGTCCAAATACGGCGCTCAAACAAACTTAACGGAAAGGCATATCATGCTCTGGACCATAATCGTCATTCTCATCGTTCTTTGGCTTCTTGGCTTCATCGGCCACGTCGGCGGCAGTCTAATTCATCTCCTGCTCGTGATTGCCGTTGTTGTCCTGATCATTAACCTGCTCCAAGGCAGACGAGGTCTCTGAACCCAACGCCCTGCCGAATTGCTGCAGGGGAGGGTCAGCCGAACGCGACACCGGTCACAGGCGTCCCGTTAAGGCGAGAATTATTAAGATCAAAACAATCAATCCGAGCCCTCCGCTCGGCCAGTAGCCCCAGCCCGAGCTATAAGGCCAGGCCGGCAAAGCGCCGACCAGCAGTAGGATTAGTATGATTAGTAGAATTGTTCCCATGGCTATTCCTTTCTGAAGTAAGTTCGCTGCAGCGAGGCACTTTGGATGTTGTGATAACTCCGACGGCTGCAGTTAAAGAGTCCGCGCGGGAAGAAGAGGTGCCCACGTTGCACCTCAGCTCTCCTAAAAATTTGATCTGGCCGCCGTACGTGTACGCAAAACGCGCCCTACCTGTTCGCCATCGGCGAAACGGGAAAGGCGCGCTGGTAGATTGCTCTTCTACTTCTTAATCTTCGTCGAGAATCACTCGATCAACCATCACGTTGTCCCCAGTGCCAATGTAGTGAACCCGGACGGGAGCGCCGACTTTCACTCTCGTCTTTACAACATCTTCATCGAGCACCTTACCGCTTCGCGTCACATAAGTGACTGTCTTACCAAAATGGTATGTCCGCGGTCCGCTGGTTTCCTTGAGCACGATTACGCTGCCCGGAGTGTACTCGGTGATCGTTCCGTTGCCCTCCGTAGTGGTCGTTGTTGTAGTTGTCTCTGAGACCTGCGCCCATGCGAACGGAGCTGCAATCGCGAGGGCCATACTAATCAGTGTTTTCTTCATTTGTTTTTTTCTTTCTATTACGCGGCGGGTAAAAACTTCCGCCAACGAGCTTTCCTCGGTAACGGAAGCGCGTCCCGCCGTTGTTCCTGCAGTAATCGCGCGCCGCGCTTGGTTCGGATGCAACAGCGCCACACTCCTCACTGGATTGACACAAGCGACCGTGCTTTAACGTTTCTCCACTTCTTTTGTTTCAACACGCACCGCGTATTCACTCGGTTTTACGTCGCGCCCCGCTCGATCGGCATACACCTGAGTGAACTCAGCGCCGAACAACAGAATCTGCGACGAGTAATAAATCCAGAGTAACAGTGTAATTAGAGAACTGGCTGGTCCATAGGCTGACCCGGCAGCGCCGCTGCCCAGATATAAACCGAGCAGCCATTTGCCGATACCGAAAAGAATCGCGGTGAGGACCGCCCCAATCCAGACGTCTCGCCACTGAATCTTGGCATCGGGCAGGAACTTAAAGATCATCGCGAAAAGCAGAACAATGACTGCAAAATCGAATATCAGATAAACACTCATCGCGACGATAAGACCCCCCGGCAAAACAGATTGCATGTAGTGGCTGAATGCTTTGAGCAGGCTTTCCAACGTCAGTGAGACGAGTAACATAAAACAGATGCCCCCCACCATCGCAAACGAAAGGAATCGGGTCCGCAGAAATCCCCAAATACCGCGAGTGGGTTTTGCTTTTACATCCCAAATTGTGTTCAAAGCGTCCTGCAGTTGACCGAACACGCCGCTTGCGCCGAAAAGCGCGAGGGCAACCCCCATTATCGTAGCGATCGTGCTTTTACCCGGGTGCGATGCTTGTTGCGCGATGTTTTGCACGACCTGCACAGCGCTCGAGTCGAGAAAGTAACTCATCTGCTGCGTGATCTTTTCCCAAGCTCCCGCTGGATCATTCCGGAAGATCATCCCAACAACCGCGAGCAAAACGAGAATCAAGGGCGCAAGTGAAAAAACTGTGTAGTATGCGAGCGCCGCGCCTAGTTGCGGCCCTTTGTCCTCTAGAAATTCCTGTCCCGTTTGCTTGAGCAGACCAAAAGCGTTGGCGAAGAACGATGAGTCGGATGCCGATGCTTTTGGTTGTTTCGTCACGACACGCCCCAAAACAGATCGCTGACAGGCGCGTATTTGGCCGTTGCGTAGGGTTCTGTTAAGCCTTTGCTGTTAGGACGCCGCCGAGCGGCGTGGCTACAGTGCGTCCAGTAATGCACGCGCCGCGAAACTTAGTTTAAAGATGCTGCTGAAACCGTCCATACCGCCGATGGAAGCACGCTCGGTCGAAGAAATTCCGACCGGCGACGAGTGGCAATATGAGCCGAAATGGGACGGGTTTCGCTGCCTTGCGTTTCGCGATGGTGACAAGATTTTTTTGCAATCAAAGAACGGCCAACCACTGGCCCGTTACTTTCCAGATGTCGCTGCCAACGTGGCGAAGCTGGCACAGCAACAGTTCATTCTCGACGGCGAATTGGTGATTCCGATTGGCGGCGCACTTTCGTTCGATGAATTGCAATTGCGTCTGCATCCTGCCGCGAGTCGCGTTGAGAAACTGGCTGCAGCTCATCCAGCACTTTATATCGCGTTCGATCTGCTGGCCGAGGACGGCGAATCATATTTGAACCTGAATCTGCGCGAGCGGAGGCGGCTTTTGGAAAAATTCGCGCGTTCGAATCTACGATCAGCAAAGAACATACGACTCTCCCCTGCTACGAGTGATTATCGCGTTGCGAGCGGTTGGTTTCGAAAAACCGGTCGGGATCTTGACGGCATCATCGCTAAACGCCTGGACGCTCCGTATGCATCGGGAGAACGCACTGCCGCGGTGAAGGTAAAACAAATTCGAACAGTTGATTGCGTGGTAGGCGGATTTCGTTACGCGACTGGCGCTCACGTGATCGGTTCTCTTTTACTCGGACTTTACGGCGAGGACGGGTTACTGCATCACGTTGGATTTATCTCCGGATTCAAAGCTTCGGAACGACGCGCATTAACAGAAAAATTTGAGCGACTGAAAAAACCACCCGGTTTCACGGGCAACGCGCCCGGAGGACCGAGCCGTTGGAGCACGGAGCGCACGGGAGAATGGGAACCACTCGCGCCAAAAACTGTGGTGGAAGTCGGCTATGATCATTTTACCGGAGGCCGCTTTCGACACGGCACAAGATTTCTGCGGTGGCGACCGGACAAAGATCCTCGTCAATGCACGATGGACCAGGTGGAGCATCGCGAAGGAAAAGCGCTGGCTCTTTTGTAAGCCTTTACGATTAGCGCGCGTGCAGGAACTTTAGAACTGCTCCTTCCGCTGCGCGGAGATTGGGAGGCGCCAATGATTTGGTGTCACCATCGAGACCGGCAATACGCGTCCGCTTCAGGTAAGCTTCCACGATCACCGGATGAACGTAGCACTTGCGGCAAACCGCAGGTGTGTTGCCAAGAAGTTCCGCGACCGCGCAAATCGCCGTTTTGATATTCGCCTTTGCCTGTTGCTTCGTTTGGAACTCTTCCTGTTTACTCAGCGCGATTGCGGCCAATACCGTGCCACCCCAGGTGCGGAAATCTTTTGCGGTAAAATCTTCACCTGCGATTTCGCGTAAATACTCATTTACGTCTTGCGAGGTAACGTCTCGTGCTTCGCCATTCTCCTCGAGGTACTGGAATAAATCCTGACCGGGTAAGTCCTCGCATTTCGCAATTACTTTCGCAATCCTGCGATCGGTGACATCCACTTCGTGTTGACGCCCGCTCTTGCCGCGGAACCGAAACCGTACCTTCGCGCCTTTGACCTTCACATGACGATTTTTAAGTGTGGTCAAACCGAATGACTTGTTGTCGCGCGCGTATTCTTCGTTTCCGACGCGTATGAACGTTTGCTCCAGAAGCCGCACGATCGTCGCGAGCACTTTTTGCCGCGGCAGACCCGGCAACTTCAGGTCCTGAGCAACGCGCCGGCGAATCTTCGGCAGGGCTTTAGCAAATTGACCGAGCCGGTCGAACTTGTTTTCGTCGCGCACTTCGCGCCAGCGCTCGTGATAGCGGTATTGCTTCCGACCACGTGCATCGCGACCTGTCGCCTGAATGTGGCCATTCGATGACGGACAAATCCACACCTCGGTCCACGCAGGCGGAATGGCCAAACGTTTTATCCGGAGAAGCCGCTGCTCGTCGCGGATTGTTTTTCCTTCCGTGTCCAAATACTCGAAGTTTTTGCCTTTCGCTTTGCGGCTGTAACCGGGTCGCTCGTCATTGACGTATTGCAGACCGGCATCCTCCGCAGCCTCTGCAGAATCAGCCGCGACGGCGGATTCGATCGCTTTCCCGTTCCGAGTGTTTGTCCCACGCGTCCCCATTGAGGAAACACTCACTTCGAGCGAGTAGCTCCTGTAAATGCCTGGCGGATCGCCGACATCCGTTCGGCTTCAATCCGCTCAACCTGTTGTTCTGTCCGATGCTGGAGCTGCTCGAAGTTATAGGTGTTTAACGGTGGCAGTTTCGCCGCGGCCAGCGAAGCCCAAAGCAGTTTCTTTCCAGTTACTCCCATGATTAATCCCTCCAGTGTTAGCACCAATCCCAAGCTCCCCGGCTCGTTGCCGGCAATTATCAATCGTGCGCGGCCAAGCTTTTCGACTGCCCATGCACCGGCCTTTCGCACTTTGCTTTCTTCGACTCCGAGAGTACGCATGATGCCGCGCAACGTCTCTTGATCTTCTTTGATCTCCCTTTCGATCTCCCCGAAGAAACTGCCGAGTGGCTCGCCTTTCTGAGTCTCTGCCCAATGGTCAATGACTTCCAACGCGCTGATAGAACCGGCGAGATGATCATTTAGATATGAGTCCAGGTCTTTCATTGGGTGAATGGCAGGCGCGAGATTCAAATAGGAGGCAGCGGTTCTTCGGCCGGACCGGCGATCACTTCACCAGTAGGTTTGAAACGTGAGCCATGACAAGGGCAATCCCATGTCGATTCAGAGGGGTTCCATCTGACGAGACAGCCCAAGTGAGTACAAACAGGCGAGAGTCGATGAATGTTCCCGTTAGCGTCGCGGAAAGCGGCAACTTTCTTCCCACGCCGCCCGATAATCATTCCGTCGCCAGGCCTTAGGTCGCGGACGGAATCCGCTTCGGAACGAGCGAGCCGATCCTTGATCATGTAGTAAGGATAATCCTTGTTTTCTCGCAAATAATTCCACGCAGCGCCTTTTATTTTTTTCCGGTCCACGGCAAACAGATCCGTCCATGGATTCCTTCGTCCCGTGATCCAATCGCGCGCCATCATTGCTGCTACGGTCCCGAATGTAATGCCGTTACCGCAATACCCAGTCGCCACAAACTGCTGTTCCGCGTTCTCTCCTATGTAAGGCAAGCCGTCCGGCGTGGAAATAATCTGCCCCGACCAGCGATGATCAACACGCGCCTCTGGAATTATCTTCTTCAAGCGAGCGAGCAAGCGCGCATAAGCGCTTTTCGTGTTTCTTTGCTGACCTGTCTTGTGATCTTCACCGCCGAACACGACGTAATCGAAGCCGCTGCGTTTATCGATTCTCAGATAGTCGTAAGGTTCTCGTGTATCCCAAAAGAGGGCTTCCGGAATTGTCCCGATTGGGACGCGGGCACCTAGGACGTAGCTGGTATACAGAGAGAGTTTTGTCTGGAAGAGCGTCGCGGCCGTCGTACTCGCAAGGCCGACAAGGGGGTTGTTCGTCGCCATCACCACGCGATCGAAACTGATCCAGTTACGGTTAACCTTAACGCGGCGATTCTTCGCATCGAATTCAGTGGCTGCGCTGTTTTCAAAAACGTGCGAACCGCTCCCAGGAATTTCCGCAACCAAAGATCGAAGATATTTTCTGGGGTGGAACTTGGCCTGATCGGCAAAGCGCACGGCCGGCAATTCAAAGTACGGGGCCGCGTCTAAGTAAGTCGCTTCAAATCCAAGCTTCGCAGCGCGATCAGCCTCTTTCTTGAGTGAGAAAGCTTCCTTTTTCGAAGAAGCGCCCACCGGCGCATGCAGATACGCCGGCACGCGCGCGAACTCACACTCGATTCGTTCTCCTTCGACGATCCTCTCGATTTCATCGATCGCGGCTGCGCCTGCATCCCAGACCGCTTGTGCATGATCCTCGCCGAAATTGCGTAATAGCTGCTGGAGCGGGACGTCGGTGACATAGGTGAGATGAGCAGTTGTGTGGCCCGTATCAATTGAGGCCACCCGTTCGCGCTCGATAAGTGCGACTGTCGATCCGGCCTTTTTCAGGAGATAGGCAGCCGTGATGCCAGTAACACCGGCTCCGACAACAAGAACGCCGACATTGATGTTCCTCTGTAGCTTCGGGAACTTTCGAATTGGCGTGTCGTCGATCCAGACAGGAACAGTCTTCATCTTTCATTGTTCGCTGCGCATCTGCGTTTTAGCCGTGCGCAACCGCTTCTTTGAATCGCTAGAAACGAAAAGACGCGCGGACTTACGGCCTGATACGACTTACTCTTATATGAAAAAGGAAAGTACTGTTCTAAACAATTTAATCGAAACGCTCAAAGATGGTCAGGAAGGTTTTAAGCAAGCCGCGGAAGGCGTTAGTAACCCGAACTTGAAGTCGCTCTTTCGCGATTATTCGCAGCAGCGTTCGCGCTTCGCCACCGCTCTACAGACCGAAGCTCGGCGCCATGGAGAAACCGATCCGGAAACCAGCAGCAGCGCGGCCGGGGCGTTGCATCGCGGCTGGATCAACCTGAAATCGGCGATCACAGGCGGCGATGAACATGCAGTCCTCGCTGAATGCGAACGGGGCGAAGATTCAGCAGTAGGAGAATACAAGAAGGCCCTGGACAACGGTTTGTCTCCATCAGCTCAGGAGGTCGTTTCCAGTCAATTCGCCGAGATCAAAGCGGCCCATGATCGGATCAGAGGCCTGCGCGACGCTGCCAAAGGCTAAGGACGAACGATAGCGGATCTCAACGAGATAACCTGACCGCAGGTCCCGGTAGGATTTTGCCTGATAAGGCAACCAGCTGTTAGTCCGATTGTGTGTTTCAGTCCAAATCGTTTCCCACGTCGATTTGATTAAAAACGGTCCATTCGCCAAGTGCGAACGACCTAAATACCTAATTCAATAAGAAAGGCATCATGAACACAGAAAAAAATCCAAACGAGCGTGAAAAACAGGGTGGCGGCCAAAAGGGTGGCGGCCAGGGCGGCGGTCAACAGGGCGGACGATAAGACTGGCTCTTTGAAACAACAAAGCGGCGGGAGGTAATTCCCGTCGCTTTGTATGAAGATAATTCGTTAGGCAATAGGCTTTAAACCAGCCGCTCGAAATACTGGAAAGCCATCGCCGAAGATCCGCATGGCAAGAAGGTTTCAGTATGAAGTTATTGCGCAAGTTAAAGCCGTTCGATCGAAAATCGGGAAATCTAAACGTCGTTATCGACACTCCGAAAGGTAGTCGCAACAAATATGCATTCGATTTCAAGATTAATGCTTACAAACTGAAGGCCGTTCTGCCTCATGGCACTGTCTTTCCCTTCGATTTCGGATCGATCCCGGGCACCGTCGCTGAAGACGGCGATCCTCTCGATGTTCTCGTGTTGATGGACGAACCCGTGTTTATCGGATGCCTCATCGAAGCGCGACTGCTCGGAGTGATCGAAGCGGAGCAAACTGAGGCCGGCAAAACCGAACGCAATGATCGTCTGATCGCCGTAGCCGCTGAATCACACACTAATGGAGCTTTGAAATCGCTGAAGGAGCTGGATTCAAAGTTGATAGGCGAAATCGAGCACTTCTTTGTTTCTTACAACGATGCGCGCGGCAAGAAATTCAAACCGAGAGGCCGCAAGGGACCAGCCGTGGCGAAACGGCTAATCAAAAATCAGACAAAGCAGCGAAAGTAAAACGGCTGCGTCACTTGAAATCGGGGATTGGACACCGGCACTCGCCGCTCCACGCCAAATTTCTTCGCGAGCGAGGCCCGCAAGGCTGCGCGACAAACCACAGACAGAGTTGAAAGCTGACCGGCTATTCCTCCTCTCGAGTACCTGGCGTCATTTATTACGTCCAGACGGGTGGCTAAAGGCGAAATTATTTTGTTATGCCAGAAGACGAAACAATTGAACGCGCGCGCGAAGATGAGCGCGAAGGCAAGTCGCCTTCCACTCAGGCGGGCGAGTTTGTGCGCGAAGAAATGGAACACATTCGGGAAGGCGAACATGGCGCCCGCTCGCCAGAGCAGGCGATCGCAATTGGTCTCTCCAAGGCGCGTCGAGCCGGAGTAAAGTTACCGCCCCCAAAACGCGGACCGCAACGAATACAGCGCCAGGCAAAGCGCGATCTTGCAAAGGGTCGCGCTGGTCGTCGCAAAAAGCCGTCACTGAAACGCTCCCGCGCGACCAAAAGCGCGCTCAAGCGCGAGAGCCGGCGCTCCGCATCAAGGCAGGCGTTGTCGAAACACGCGAAGCGGGTAGCTAGGCAACGCTCTGCACGATCGCGTTCAGCCGCCGCGAAGAAAGCAGCGCGCACGCGGAAGCGCCGCCGCTGAGATGCTACTGTGACTCGCGGCGCGCGGAGGTAGCATGCCCAAAGAAAAGAAGCTTCAGCCGCCGCAGCACCAGCGACGGCAACCCGGCCGCGAACACAAGATGAAGCCGCGACCGCAAGCCGAGGACGAAAAGCACCGCGGCAGCGGCAAATTGCAAGACAAAGTAGCGATCATTACTGGCGGCGACAGTGGCATCGGCCGCGCGGTTGCCATCGCGTTCGCCAAGGAAGGCGCTCACATTTCAGTTATTTACCTGGAAGAACAAAGGGATGCGACTGAAACGAAGAGTCTGGTGGAAGAATACGGGCGCAAATGCATATTGATCAAAGGCGATGTCGGCCAGGAACAATTTTGCCGAAAGGCTGTCGCGCAAACGGTAAAAGAGTTCGGAAAGGTGGATATTCTTGTCAACAATGCCGCCGAACAGCACCTGCAGGATTCGATTGAAAGAATCACCGAAAAACAGCTCGAGCGAACGTTTCGGACAAACATTTTCTCGTTGTTTTTCATGGTGAAGGCGGCCATGAAACATTTGAAAAAAGGCGCTGTAATTATCAACACGACTTCGGTCACCGCCTACAAAGGCAGCGCGCATCTACTCGATTACTCTTCAACTAAAGGCGCAATAACTTCTTTTACCCGTTCGCTCTCGCAAACGCTGGCAGACAAATGCATTCGCGTGAATGGCGTCGCGCCGGGGCCGGTCTGGACGCCACTCATTCCATCGACGTTCCCAGCCAAAGACGTTGAAACATTTGGCTCCGATGTTCCGCTCGGTCGAGCTGGCCAACCGGAGGAAATCGCGCCGAGCTATGTGTTTCTCGCGTCCGACGATTCTTCGTACATGACAGGCCAGATCCTACATCCAAATGGTGGCACCATAGTAAATGGCTGAAAGCGAGCTATGCGCAGGCCTTTGGTCGACTGACCTGTTCGCTGGGGATATGATAACAAAAAAACAACGCGCCGCTGCGAAGCGGAACATTAAGAAGCCGGTCAAAGCTGCACGGCGAAAGAGAACGATTGCGCATTTGTCGAAAAAGACGCGCACAGCTCTCGGGAAAGAGGGAGCCAAGACTGCGCGAAAGAAACGAACGCGAACAAATTAAAGTCGATTCACGTTATGTAACGGTTTAATCGCGATCGGCGTTCGAGTGGGAGCTAAATCACAACGCGTAATGCCTCGTTCTGCTAAAAAGAATCCGCTCAAGCGTTTCTTCTCAGTCCTTGGACCGGGTCTGATCACCGGTGCGGCGGACGATGATCCATCTGGTATCGCAACATATTCGATCGCCGGCGCACAATTGGGCACGGCCCAATTATGGACGGCATTCCTAACCTGGCCGTTCATGGGCTGCGTGCAGTTCATGTGTGCGCGCATTGGAATGGTGACTGGCCGCGGACTTGGCGGCGCGCTCCGGCAGAAATTTCCGCGCTGGGTGCTGATCATAGTCGCCTGCGCGCTGTTCGCAGCAAATTCGATCAACGTCGGCGCGGACTTGATCGGGATGGCAGACGCAGGCGAGATGCTGACCGGACTAAACTCCCATGTTTTGGTGTTGCTCTTCGGAATCGGCATAGCCTGGGTCACAATCCGGTGCCGTTATTATCAAATCGTGATGATCTTGAAATGGCTCGCGCTCTTTCTCTTTGCCTATGTCATCACCGCGTTTGTGGTGAAGCCCGACTGGAAGCTGGTCCTGCACGATACGTTCCTGCCTTCTTGGCCGCAGGGACACGCCGCCTGGCAGAATCTCGTGGCCATCCTCGGCACAACGATCAGCCCTTATTTATTCTTTTGGCAATCCTCCAATGAAGTCGAGGACGAGAAAGCGATGGGTCGGCGCATGCTGCGCCAACGCGAAAGGGCAACTAAGCGCGAACTCACCGATCGCCGACTCGATGTCGGCATCGGCACGTTCTTTTCAAACTTCGTCATGTATTTCATTATTCTCACCACCGCGCTGACATTGCATCGGCATGGAATAACCAACATCGAGACTACCAAGCAGGCCGCTGAAGCGCTTCGTCCGTTGGCCGGTCCGATCGCATATTTTTTATTTACCGGCGGCTTGATCGGCGTGGGCTTGCTGGCGATCCCCACGCTTACCGGCTCAGCCGCCTACGCCTTTGCCGAAACGTTCGCCTGGAAGGAAGGCTTGGATCACGGCTTCAAAGGAGCACGGGCCTTTTACAGCGTGATTATCTTTTCCACAGTGCTTGGTATCGCCATGGATTTTTTGAGAATTAATCCAGTAAAAGCGCTCTTCTGGACCGCGATTATCAATGGATTGCTCGCGCCGTTTCTTTTGGTCGGCATTGTGATCGTGGCGTCAGATCGCATGATCATGCAAGGGCAGCCAAGTCCGTGGTTATCACGGATCACGGTGGGAATCATTACGCTTGTGATGTTTGGCGCCGCGATTGCGATGTTTGTTCTGTAAGGGCGATCGCGCTTTATCTTCGACCACCTTTTCTGCCACCTTTACGTGAACTTGATTTGCTTCGCTTTTTCCCTCGACCTCCCCCGCCTTTCTTTCGGCCACCTTTATCTGATTTGTTTACGGTCGCCCATGCGCGGCGCTCCGCTTCTTTGCTGCTGACGCCGCGCTTTTCATAACCCTTCTCGATGTCATGGGCTTTCCGCTTTTGTTTGGACGTGTATTTCTTTTTACTCCCTTGTGCCATAGGTCCTCCATTTGAAGTGTTCGATAAAGCGAACGCATTTCGCTGACCGACCGGATTTGATTACTTAGCAAGCTTAAGATGCCTGCTTGGCAGTTTTGGCCGGTAATGGGAACCTTCAGACATGAATACGTTCTCACAATTGCTTCACACGTTGCTTGGAATCGGCACTGAACCCAAAGCGTTAACATTCCTGCAAGTTTCAGTTCGCGGGGTAATTGTTTTCATCGCGACTCTGGTAATGATGAGACTCGGCAGTAAACGTTCGCTTGCCGAGAAAACCGCCTTCGATGCTGTCCTAATAGTTATCATCGGCTCGATGCTGGCACGCGCCATTAATGGATCAGAAGCCTTTTTTCCGACCTTGGGCACTGGATTCGTGCTGGTGTTCTTGCATCGGCTTTTCGGTGTCGCGGCGTACTATTCACATGTTTTTGGGATACTGGTTAAGGGAAAACCAGTGGTGCTCGTGCAGGACGGCAGGTTGCAGCGGAAACACATGTTCTGGGAACACATTTCGAAACATGATCTGGAAGAAGATATGCGCCTCGATGCGAATACCGAGGACCTGTCAAAAATACAAGTTGCGCGACTCGAACGCAGCGGAGACATCAGCTTTATCAAAGCGAATAGTGTCAGGCAACAGGCAAGGTAATTGAAACTGTGGCATCGTTTGCTGAACGGTATTAATTCATTGAGAGGAGAATGAGATGTCTGAACAACGGTTAACGATTACAGACGATCGCACGGGCAAATCGTACAAGTTGCCAATCGAGAATGGGACGGTGCGCGCGATGGATTTGCGCCAGATCAAAACGGACTCGGACGACTTCGGGCTGATGACCTACGACCCTGCGTTGATGAACACCGCGTCCACCAAGAGCGCGATTACGTTCATTGACGGCGACAAGGGAATCCTCGAATACCGCGGCTACCCGGTCGAACAACTCGCGGAGAGATGCAACTTCTTGGAAGTCGCATACCTGGTTCTTTTTGGCGAGCTGCCTAACGAGGAACAGTTGGCGGGGTGGACCTACGACATCACGCATCACACCTTCGTCCACGAAAATATCAAGACGCTGATGCAGGCGTTCCGCTACGATGCGCATCCGATGGGAATGTTCATCAGTACTGTCGCTGCGCTTTCAACTTTTTATCCCGACGCTAACAAGGTTAGTGACGCCGACAATCGACTGGCGCAAATCAAACGCCTCATCGCCAAGGTGCCGACGATCGCTGCGTACACTTATCGCCACAATCGTGGCTTGCGTTATATTTATCCCGATAACGATCTGAGCTATACCGGCAACTTCTTAAACATGATGTTCAAGATGACTGACGCCAAGTACACGCCGAACCGGGCTCTCGAACACGCGCTCGACGTGCTTTTCATTCTGCACGCGGACCACGAACAGAATTGCAGCACCAACGCAATGCGCGCGATCGGTTCAAGCTGCGTGGATCCCTACAGTGCGATGGCTGGCGCGGCAGCGGCGCTCTATGGCCCGCTGCACGGCGGTGCGAATGAAGCAGTGCTGAAGATGCTCTCGCGCATTGATGACACGCGCAACATTCCCGAATTCATCCAACGCGTTAAAAACGGCGAAGGCAAATTGATGGGTTTCGGGCATCGCATTTACAAAAATTATGATCCCCGCGCGCGCATCATTAAACGCGTGGCGGACGAAGTATTCGAGGTTACCGGGCGCAATCGGTTGCTCGACATCGCGCTGGAACTCGAACGCATCGCGCTGGAAGACGAATATTTCATCTCGCGCAAACTTTACCCGAACGTCGATTTTTATTCCGGCATTATCTATCAGGCGATGGGTCTACCGGAAGCAATGTTCCCGGTAATGTTCGCCATTCCGCGCACGGCAGGCTGGCTGGCGCAATGGCAGGAGATGATCACCGACCCGGAGCAAAAGATTGCGCGGCCACGCCAGATCTTTGTCGGCCAGCCGCGCCGCGAGTTACCAAAGCGAAAGGTTTAGCAGCGCGATAGCCTTGATTCAACACGGCGCAGGCTTCGCTGAAACTAATCCAACGTAAACGCGCTATCTCACAGATTGGCGAAGCAAGACCAGCCTGCTGATTATTGCGACTCATTCGATTTCCCATAGTTCACCGACGGACGTCTTCCAAAACTTCAATAAATATCTGCGACGCGCATCGGCCCCGGTTTCGCCCGCCACCGCATAACTGCCTGAACCCATAACTTTGTCTAAGGCGGAAACGGCATCGCCTTTCGCATTAGAAAATCGCTCATCATAGACTTCGGCAACCGCAAATCCTTTTAAGATCGATTGATGATCCGCGCCCGCGCAGCCAATTAGCATGATTCCAGTGAAGAGAGTCATCAGCGTTTTCATTGGCTCTTTTTTACGAACCGTATTTGTTTACATGTCCGCAACTTTGAAATCCCGGCGGTTTCAATCTTTGGGGATCAATAACGCTATGAACCCGAGAGAAATCGTTCTCCTTGGTTGCGCGGTAGCCTGCGTTTTCGCAGCTTCGACTGCGATGGCGCAGATAAGAGGGCAGCCTAATTCGGTGCCCCGGATTGGAATGCGCGGCGCTTTCACGCCACGTTCGATTGCCCGAATGCCGATGCACCGCGCTCCAATGATGAATCCAGCCTCAGGCCTTCGGTCCTTTAACCGTTTCAACGACGGCCACTTTGATCGAGGCGATCGATTTCGTCGCTTCCACCATTTCAATAAAATCATCTTTATTGGAAACTTTGGGTTTCCATGGTGGTGGGGTTGGAACCCGGGCTACTTCCCATACGAACCCTACAAATATTCTGAATATTCTTATCCGTCCTACTACTCCGGCTACGGATACGGGTATGGTAACTATGGCTTTGGTTACGACTACGCCTATCCATCTGTGTTGTACTACGGCAGCTATAACAGCGGCACGAACTACGAAAATGCCGATGAAAGTGTTGTGCGGAATGTCCTCGCCGAATACACAGTTTCTTGGAACCGCCATGACACGGCTGCCGTCGGTCGTCTCTTCACAGAAAACTGCGACTACGTAAACATCGCCGGTGTCCACTTGAAAGGGGTGCAAGAGATTGTGCAGCGGCAGGCGGAACTGTTTCAGAACAGATTAAAGACCGCCGTTCGGAGACTTACCGGTGCAGAAGTTCGTTTTTCAACCCCCGATGTTGCACTTGTTCATGCCACATGGGACGTGACCGGTTCCAGTCGTCCCACCAGAGAGGCCGGTCCGGTCCTGAAAGAAATCACCACGATGACGATGGTCAAAACTGACGGGAAGTGGCTAATCACGGCTTTTCAAGACACAGAGAGCGGGGGCTCAACGAAGTAAAAGAGCAGAATCTTGTGATCCGCGTCTACGATGCGGCTGGCAACGTGATCGAAACGCACGAGCACAAGAGCGATTTCAACGAGTGGTGAGTTTTTTAAATCAAGTCACTTCGCGTGAGTTTACGTCGGTCTTGCCGCGAATCGCGACCAGCCCGCCACCGATGACCAACGCCGTGCCCAGGACGACCAACAACGTCGGCGACCGATGCCAAATGGCCCAGTCGATCAACGCTGTGAAGACAATCGTTGTATAGATGAACGGACCGAGCTTGACTGACGACGCGTAGCGGTACGCGAGCACGATGAACACTTGCGAAAAAAGCTGCGCAACTCCGACACCGATCAGGTAGATCCAGGTCCGTGGCTCGAGCGGGCGCCATTCGACTAGTGCGAGTGGGAGCACCATCACGGTGGAAAAAAGGAAGTAGTAGAACAGAATTCGAGGCATCGGCTTCGTCGCGCCAAGCCAACGGACGGACATCAGGGCGACGGCGAGCAACAGCGCACCGGCCAGCGCCAACGGGGTGCCGATATTGAAGTGATGGTGTCGGGGCTGAAGCACGAGGATCACACCCACAAATCCGATCGCGGCACCGGCCCACGTCGCCACCGATGCTTTCTGACGAGACACCAACCAGGCAATCCCTGGCATCCACAGCGGAGCGCTGAAGGTCAGCAGGACCGCGTTGGTCAGCGGCATCATCGTGATTGCCACAAACAGCGCGTACCAGCAGGCCGTTCCGGTTGCGGCACGCAAGACATGCAGGCCGATCTTGTCGGTTCGCAGCGATGCCGGGCCGCCGCGGATTGCCATGAACGTAAGCAGCTACACCAGCCCATGGTACACCGAAAAGGAAATGACCTCTGGCCATGCAATGCAGTCAATGCACGTTTACAAAATGCGATCGCGCAAAGATAACCGCAGCGTCGATCTGATTTTTCCGATGCGCTGCCTTTCGGTCGGCTGTGGTACGGTGAACCAAATGCAGTCGGCTACGCCAAGCTCTACAACCGGTCAAATGATGCTGTGATTCGGGTTTACGATGCTGCTGGCAACGTGATCAAGATGCACGGTGCGCGTAATCTATTTCACGTCAATAATCCCACTTCCCAACGCCATCTGGGCCAATGCCACCGGTAACTGTCGTTTGGCTCGGTCGGTGATGATGATGATGATGTTTCTGGCCGCCTATGGCGTCTTTCTTCGGCTTCAGGTCACGGACTTTGATGTGTATCTTCTTTTGCTTTTTCATTTCAGGCGATCCTTTCTAGTTTGTTCCACTCCACCACGAGTTGTGTTTTCTCACACAAGTGGTGCGTAAAGTCCGGCTCGAGGTTACGCGGAAAGATACGGAAATGCGTTAAACCTATTACGGCATAGAATCGAGACGCGCGAGCACACCGGCGATTTCAAAGATTGATAACTTGCTTGCGTTTGCCGAGGGGCTGAGCTTCTGGCTCGTTTTATGAACTATCGAACGTTGACTGTCGCTGTGGCGCTTATCGCTGTTCGCTTGGTCGTTCCCTTCGCCTCCGCTGAGCCAAAAGCCTACGATACCGTCTTCTACAAGGGGAAAGCGGCTGGCCTGAGAATCATCTTGGAGTTCGACCACGGCCATGTGGAGGCCAGCAATGTCAAGATCACCGAATCTGCGAGCGGGAAAACAACGAAGTTTTATCTGACGGGTAGAGATGGACAGATGGGAACGGGCAAGATACGATTTGCTCCTGCGAAGGGCGCAAAAAAAGAGGTTTTGTTAGAGATGGATCCGTTTGGGGATCCTCAGTCCACTATCAAGGGCAGCTATACGGCCGCCGGCACAACCGTTCCGTTCACTCTTACAAAAAGGAAGAAGCACTGAACGGCTCGACTGCCGAAGCCAATTCCAAACGACGTCAGCTTTCCTCTGCATGCACAACGAGACGCTTTCCATCGCCGCGATGTGCGTCGGCAATCCAGATTGCTCGTCCCGCAGAATCGAGGGCTGATACACACCCCCAGTCCAACGGCTTTGCCCAGATTGTCAGCGATGATTTCCCAGTACTTCACGGGCGGGGCTGCGTTTGATTGTTCAGAACCGTCTGTGGCGCGGCCTTACTCATCTCAATCTGCGCACTCACCGTCTGCAAGCCTGCCGTTAGCGCTTCAACCTGCTTTTGCAGGCTCGCGATTGTCACTTCTTGTTCTTCGTTCTTGCGGTGCTCCTTGAGGAACTCGTTAAGCAGCATCGCGTTCACGGCGTCGTAGCGCGCGGTATAGATGTCGCCTTTGTCGTCCCGCACCACTAGGTCCGGGCTTACTTGGGCAACTTCCTCGGCGATTAGACCAAATTGCGGGGTATTTGTGTTGTCCCTCTTGTAGTTAAACGTCACAGGCTTGAGCAACAGGATGGCTTCGCTGGCGGTATCCATCGGTTTGATCTCGTGTTTGAACCGGCGCGACGAGCTCATCGTGCCGAGTTGGCCATCCGAGTCGATCATGACGGGTATAGCGTTGGCGTTTCCGGTTGTCACCCCACGAATACCGGAAATAAAGGTCCTGAACTGGCTCAGACCGATGCGCATGGTATTGGCCTCGCCAGCAACACCACCAAGAAGATTGCCGATAACGATATTGCTATTGCCCGTAGTGAGATTAGCACCGGCGAGAGTGCCCAATGCGACGTTACCGCTGCCGGTGTTGTTGAGGAGTGCGCCGAAACCAATAGCTATGTTGTCGGTGCCGGTTATGTTGTTAAAAAGTGCGCTAGCGCCCACTGCAACGTTCTCGTCGCCTGTCGTATTGTGATTGAGCGCCTGCTGACCGGTGGCGACGTTGATGGTGCCGGTGGTGTTGCTCTGAAGCGCAAAAAAACCGGTGGCCGTGTTAGAGTTGCCCGTCAAGTTATTCAAGAGCGCTTGGAATCCATTGGCCGTATTGCCGAACCCGCTCGTGTTGCTTGTAAGTGCTGCTGCTCCCGTGGCTGTGTTTTGGGCGCCGGTTGTGTTGGCAAACAGCGCCTCGTCGCCATTAGCCGTATTTTGGTTGCCCGTGGTGTTGGCAAAAAGCGCAGAGGCACCAGTGGCCGTATTGCTGCTGCCCTCTGTGTTGAGAAAAAGCGCTTGGGATCCAATGGCCGTGTTGCCCTCGCCGATCGTGTTGCTCTGGAGCGCAGAAGAGCCGTTTGCAGTGTTCTCGACACCGGTATTGCTCATAAGTGCTCGAAAACCAGTGGCCGTGTTATCAACACCAGTTGTATTGTCTTTGAGCGCCTCAACACCGATGGCTGTGTTTTCGCTGCCGGTCGTGTTGCTAAAGAGTACGAACGCGCCATTGGCGGTGTTGTTGCTGCCGGTTTCGTTAAATTCAAGCGCGGCTGTTCCATTGGCCGTGTTTTCCGTGCCGTGGTGTTCAACAAAAGCGCTGCAGCGCCAGTGGCCGTATTTGAATCCGCGGTATTAAGATCAAGCGATCCAGCGCCAACAGCGGTGTTGAAGCTGCCAGTGGTGACCCTAAACAACGAATACGTGCCAAGTGCTGTGTTCCCAAGGCCCAAGGTGAGAGCCTGAAGGGCGTGGTCCCCCGCAGCAGTGGTGAAGTTGGGATAACCCCCGGGGGTGGCGGGCTGACTGCTTGCGCTCTTGGCAAAAGCCCAATGCAGACAATCCCCATCAGAATGCGAATTAAGTTTTGAAGTTTCATGTTTATTTTCCTTTGTCGGTTTGCCCCCGGTGGGTTGACCCTTCGCAGTGCAGATCTGAAAAAGGGGAAGAAAGCTCCGGGAGAAAAGCTTCCTGCCCTGACCCCGGTTTCCAGACAACGCCGAGTGTGGAAAAAATCTCGCCTGCTCGTCAAGCCAACTTGCTGCAAGCGCGAGTCACCGCTTCCAGTTCCAGAAACACTCTGAGCTTTTCGTCGGCGTGCACAATTAAGCGCTTTCCGTCATCGCGGTGCACATCTGCAATCCAGATCGTTCGCCCGTGAGAATCAACGGCTGAAACCCAGCCCAAACTCCAACCGGCTTTGCTGAGATTGTCAGTGATGATTTCCCAGTACCGTTTCATGCTATCACGGATGGCCTTGCAGCCACGCTTGGTACAACTTTTTTTCGTTTGGCGTCATATTTCCCTCAAGGACTTTCGTGAGCAAACCCTTGCGAACGCCTGCCGCGCTCCCGGGCTGTGACTGCAATAGCCGTTTGTTGATAACCCTTAAAGGTGTTCGCAAATAGGTCACGACGCGGGTCGCCTTGGGGAAGTTTCTTCTGCAAGTCTATAAACACACCTTCAATGGGCGTTGCCGCTGCAATAAACTCCGCGCTACTGCAACCACGCCTATATAGCGCGTCCAGTTCATCCGTCATTTTCAACGCATTCATAATTTCATCTTTCAATTCAGCCGCGATTGGCGGCAAGCCTTCGGTGCTGCCGGATGTTGCCATCGGCTCAGGAGCGACAATTAGGTTTTTGCGAGCTTCGGTTGTGCCGCCTCTTCTTGCCGTTCTCGGATTGCTTCTCTTTGCCGTTTCTGTATCGCGTCCAACTCCAGATTTGGCTCGGCAGAAGGACTTGGCGTCTGAACATTGTAATGAAAGCGTTCCTGAACCTCTTTAGGCAGTTCAGTGAAATAAACTTTTGAGATTCCCGATTTACTCTTGAGCACAATGCCGTCCGGTTCGACGCGGCGCACTGTGGCGTTTTTGTATTCCTTTCCGCTAATCGTTTTGAAGTCCTCGGCGAGTGCGAGTGACGCTGATATTGCCGCTAGAATTGCCAATACGGTTTGCGAGTATTTCACGCGGCGGATTCTGTGGCTTTTGCTCCACATCGCAACGACAAAATGATGCTAGGGGACGCGATGACGCGCACGAGCACGCGGGCGATTTCAAAGAAGTCGTAACGCGCGTGAAACAAAAGCCGCCACGCGGTGAAGCGTGACGGCTGATTGTGAAATGCGGTTTATCTCTTGCCGCAGTTCTAATGGTTATCCGCGACCACCTGGGGTGCAGTTTTGCTCGCCTCGACCTGCGCACTTACCTTCTGCAAGCCCGCAGTAAGCGCTTCGATTTGCTTCTGCTGCCCAGCGACAATCGCTTTCAAGTCTTGCACTTGATGATGCTCCTTCAGAAATTCATTGAGCAACATCGCATTCACAGCGTCATAGCGCACCGTATAGATTTCACCGTTCTTATCGCGCACCACTAAGTCGGGATTCACCTTGGCCACTTGCTCGGCGATCAAGCCAAACTGCGGCGTGGCATCTTTGTGTACCTTGTAGCGAAAACTGACCGGTTTGAGCGCCAGAATGGACTCACTACCTTTGTCCATGGGTTTAATATCCGTTTTGTACCGGCGCGAAGAACTGACCGTGCCAAGCTGGCCGGCGGAGTCGATCATGACTTGGGTGGCGTCATTGTTCACCGTTGTTATCCCGCGAATGTTGCCGATAAAGCAGCTGTTGCTCACGTTTGCACCGTTGCTGCCGATAGAGATGACGTTAGTGGCCGTGGTGACGTTGCCGCCGGCTCCATCGCCCAAAGCCGTGTTGCCGTGGCCGGAAGTGTTGAAACCGAGCGCACCAGAACCAATGGCCGTGTTGCCGCTGCCGGTGATGTTGGCCACGAGCGCGTTGAGACCATTGGCTGTATTGTCGACGCCGGTGGTGTTGGCAGCGAGTGCTCCTAGACCGGTGGCGGTGTTCTCGACGCCGATGGTGTTGCTGAAGAGCGCTCCAGTACCGATGGCAGTGTTTTTGCCGCCTGTGGTGTTACTAGATAGGGCTTGATAGCCGTTGGCCACGTTGGTGAGGCCGGTGGTGTTGCTGACGAGGGCGAACGCTCCAGTGGCTGTGTTGCCGAAGCCGATAGTGTTGCTGAGCAGCGCCCCCGCCCCAACGGCGGTATTACTGCTTACTGTGTTCGCAAAGAGTGTCCCAGCGCCGAGCGCCGTGTTGAAACTGCCGGTGGTGTTGCTATCGAGCGCGAAGAAGCCAACTGCTGTGTTGAACTCGCCGGTGGTGAGGGTGAACAGAGCGTTCTGGCCTTCCGCCGTGTTGCCTCCGGAATATCCTCCATCGGGCGGCGGACTGACCGCTTGCGCTGCCGGCGAAACCGCAAGGCAGGCGAGGGCGAGCGGAATCAGGAGGAGACCGATTCGCAAAGGCGACCGGACAGTTGATGTTCCGAAGTGTAGAATTGTCATGTTTTTCGTTTTCATTTTCTTGTTGAGACTGAATTGTTGAACTGCATTAACTGCAATCCAGTTCCGCGCGGAACCAGGAACCATCCTCACGAGGCGCTTTGAACAGCGGCCTCACTTCGGCTGACTCGGGGCTCCAGTTGGATCTGGGGGATCGCGCTAAACGGTGTCTCAGCGAAGGTCCAGCCCTTGAGGCTTATTCAGCCGTGCCGAAGATAAGTTGAAACGTCGGATGACGTAATCAAGGAGGCTTTTAGGTGATCGGCGACAGTTTGTCGAACTTTATTTCACGCCCTCCACATTCCTTTGAGCCTACCGCTGCCCGAATCGCCGATTCAAGTTCCAGGAACGCCGTCAGCTTTTCATCCGCATACATAACGAAACGCTTCCGTCTCCGCGATTCGCGTCAGCAATCCAGATTGTCCGCCCCCCACGATCGATGGCTGACACACAGCCCCAACTCCATCCGGCTTTGCTGAGATTGTCGGCGATGATCTCCCAGTACTTCACGCGCAGGGTTGCTGTTACTGATTGTTCACCACTTGCGGCGCAGGTTTGCTCGCTTCAAGCTGTGCGCTCACTTTCTGTAGAATCGCAGTCACGGTCTCAAGCTGCTTTTCCAGCCGTGCGATGGTCTGTCCCTGCTGCTGCACTGTTTTATGTTCTTTGAGAAACTCGTTTAGCAACATCGCGTTCACTGCCTCATAGCGCACAGTTTGGGGATTACCTTTCTCATCACGGCTGGTCAGGTCGGGATTGACCTTGGCCACTTCCTCTGCGATCAAGCCGAAGGAGAGTATCTGCGTCGGATCGACTTCTTTCTTATAGCGGAACGTAACCGGTTTGAGCGCAAACAACGTTTCGCTGGCTTTATCCATCGGTTCAATCTCTTCCTTGTAGCGACGTGACGAGGAAAGCGTGCCAAGCTTGTTATCGGAGTCAACGTAAACTGCCCGCCCAGACGCCAGGGAAGCGTAAACGTTTTTGATCCGGGTAGTATGGTCCTCAGCAAGATTACCCCGGACCCCTGCACCAATATAAACATTCCCGTTGCCAGTTATTAGACGATCTCCCGCGTCAGTGCCCAACCCGACGTTATCCGAACCCTTGCAGCCATTGAGCGCGGCGATGCCAACCGCCGTGTTGTTGATGCCAGCGATGTTAAAGAAGAGCGTTGCACTCCCAACCGCCGTGTTGTTCCGGCCGGTGCTATTGTCGTGGAGCGCCCCAGAACCAATAGCCGTATTATGTATGCCGTTGGTGAGGCTGAAGAGAGCACTAGATCCCTCAGCGGTGTTGCCTCCGGGATAGTCTCCGTCCGGTGGGGGCTGGATCGCGTGTGCGTTTTGCAGCGACACGAGGCAAACGATTTGGACGACGATGAGAAATTGTGGAAATGGTGTTTTCATGGGTCGGATTCTGCTTCTTTTGCTGTTAACAATGCAATGAGAAATGCTAAAGCGAGATGAAGGGATGAGAGAGCACCAACGCGTTTACGAAGTCCGCCAACGCAAAGATAAACGCGGCGTCGATCTAATTTCCAATGCACTCCCATTCGGCAGGCTGTGATACGGTGAATAGAATGTGAGAGGGGCAGCCACCCGGAAGGATGACCGCCCCAAGCGTTTGCCCCAAGCCCGTGGGTTGGATCTGTGTCAGACCGCCCGCGGCGTGGCTAGCGCAGTATAGACAAACTCGCTTGAATTCTTCGCGAGATTCTTCTGAGCAAATTAGTGACATTTCAGTCACCTTTCGATTCGGATGGCACCGCAGCTGATGACATGACGCCGTGATTCGCGTTTACGATCCAACCGGCAACGTGATCGAGACGCACGAGCAAAAACTAGCTGTCAGGCGGCGCCTGACTTGACAATATGTGCATGGGCTGCGCATAAAAGGCGGCGTCAACAACTGCACACAAACTGGAGGCGAAGATACATAATGAGCAAACGAACTTTATCAGCAATCGCAGCGGTGATCACCATCGCCTGCATGACCGTCAGCGCGCAAACGCTGACCACTCTGCACTCGTTCAACGGCGCCGACGGACTGTCGCCGGATGGGGCCCTGGTGCGAGGAAGCGACGGCAATTTCTACGGCACGACGGCGCTAGGGGGTGCGAACTCCAAGGGAACAGCGTTCAAGATCGATGCAGCGGGCACCCTGACCACGCTTCACTCTTTTAGCGGTTTTCCTACCGACGGTGCCCTCCCAGCCGCTGGGCTGGTGCAAGACAGCCTCGGTATTTTCCACGGCACGACCGCTTCCGGCGGATTGTTCTATCAGGGAACGGTGTTTGGAATGACTTCCTCCGGCGTAACTTTAGTGCTGCACTCGTTCAACAGCTTTCTTGGCGAGGGCGCCGTTCCGACTGCCGGGCTGGTGCAAGGCACTGACGGCAATTTCTACGGCACCACCGTCTCCGGCGGCGATCACTTTAAGGGCACTGTCTTCAAGATCACCTTACTAGGGACCTTGACCACGCTGCACTCGTTCAGCGGCTCTCCGAGCGACGGTGCCGTCCCAACAGCTGGGCTGGTGCAGGGCACTGACGGCAATTTCTACGGCACCACCGCCTCAGGCGGCGCGCATTTTCAGGGGACAGTGTTTCAAATCACGCCCGCAGGCGTCCTTACAGTTCTGCACTCGTTTAGCGGCTATCCTACTGAGGGCGCCGTTCCAAGCGCGGCGTTAGTACGTGGCAACGATGGCAATTTCTACGGCACGACCGGCTCAGGCGGCGCGCACTTTCAGGGCACCGTCTTCAAGATAGATGCGACAGGAAACCTGATGACACTTCACTCATTTAGCGGTTCTCCCAGCGACGGCACTGTTCCGGTCGCCGGGCTGGTACAAGGCACTGACGGTAATTTCTATGGCACGACCGCCGCTGGCGGCGCGCACTATCAAGGCACAGCGTTTGAAATCACTCCAGCGGGTGTCCTCTCAGTTCTGCACTCGTTTAGCGGCTCACCCAGCGAAGGCGCTGGTCCTGTCGCTGGGCTGCTGCAAGGCACTGACGGTAATTTCTACGGCAGCACCGCACTAGGCGGCGCGAACAGCAAAGGCACCCTGTTCAAGCTCTCAAGCAGCAGTATCAGCAACAATTGATTCTTGCTCTCGCTGAGGTCGTGCTCTTTGTGCTCACGAGCGAATGCGAAATGCCGAACTCGCTAACACGGGTGGCCGTGTTGTCGTAGCCGGTTGTGACTCTTTACTTTTCGGCGCTTGGACAAGCCTCGTTTTCGCAACTTGTGCCTTGCACAGGTGATTTTCACTCATAACACTTGGGCCAAAATGTTATGAGCGAAGAACGACCTTTGCAGGGCAACAGCCGTAAAAACGAGGCTAGTCGAAGCGCCGAAAAGTAAAGAGTCGCTTACATGACGCTGTGATCCGCGTTTACGATGATGCGGGCAACGTGATCGTCACGTACGAGCACGCGGGCGATTGCAAAAAGTGGTGAGTCGCCTCGACATGCAACGAATCGAACGAAAAAGCGGTCGCTTAGGATCCTCGTCTGGCTAGATGAGGTTAATGATCAGGACGACTACGGCAACCACGAGCAGAAGGTGGCTCAAACTGCAGCCAACATGTACGATCAAGCCAAGAAGCCAGAGCACGGCCAAGATAGCAATTATAGTCCAGAGAAATGCTATTCCGTTCGGTTGGGTTAAACTTTGGCCGGCCCATTTCGCCAAGCTTTTTCGCATCTCACGCATGTCGCGTGGATCAGATCGCATGGGACTTCCGGACGAAGCCAAAGTCCAGGCACTTCATCCGCTAATTTGGGCATTCGATCCCCCTGTCGCCCGCAGTGAACTTGGCAAATCGACGGATACACCCATTGCCGATAGGCCATTCTGAAAAACTAATGTCGCCCCTGTTGCTCGATGTTAATTAGGCGCGGCATGAGTTTGTCGTTGGCATGCTTGAGCGATTTAAAGAGCAGTAGGTAAAACGACAGCACTGCGACGAGCAGCACACCGCCCGTGATGTAATGATGCGAGCGCGTTTGCTGCCAACGCGGCATGAAGGCAATCAACCCAAATGCGCTTAACACCACGATCACTGCATCAAAACTCGCCCGTTGCCAGTAACTGCCGCCGAGATGTAACCACATGCCGAACTCATCAAAGGTGAGCGCCATGCCAACCCCGTAGATGAGCGCACAAATACTGCGCTGGGTCTCATTCAGCCTGGCGAAGAGCAAAAAGGCCGCCACTGCTGAAAGTAGAAAAATGCCATAGTTAAGGTGATGTACATGTGTGCCTCCCATGTGAAGAAACAGATCGGGGATGCGGCGCGTCATGATCAAAATCACGATGGTGCGCGAGGCAATGAACGTGAGCAGAAATGCGATAAATGTGAGTCGCGCCAGATGCCGGGTTGGTGAAGGGGGAATGTTCATGTTTGTTCAGGAAGAGACCCCACGCCTGTGCACCTAACGAAGCTAACACTTCCCGTTGCGCGTTCAGCGCTGACCATGATTAGCTTATCCTCATTCCAATTCAGGCTCGTTCTCGGAAGGCGTAGCTGATCTTATTCTTGTTAGATGCGCTCCCGCCTCAGAATGATTGCTTTATCCTGCGATTCCACAGGTCGACTTGATAGCTAATTTGGCCGATCAAACCAAAAAGCCAGAGAATGACCAAAATGACAATTATGGTCCAGGGCATGGGTATGCCTTTCGATTGACTTAAACTTTCGTCGGCGATTATCCAAAGGTTCATCTCTCGCCAAGCTTCTTTCAGAGCATCGAGTTGAGAACTCCTCTTTTTTTCCACAAAATTTAAGAGCTGCGGGACACCACGTACGACCTCTGTGTGTAAAAGCGTATTCGGGCGGGCTGACTTGGCGAGCAATCGGCCGGTTTGTGTGGTCGGGACTTGGCAACCCCGCTGCATGAATGAACGGAATTATGGTTGCAGACGACGGTGTATTAGGTTGCAGCGCGGCAAAAGAACCGATGAAGCGAATAGCAGAGCCGTCACAATTAAATTGGTCAAAGCGCGAACATCGGAAATATTCTTTGTGTCCAACGAGCACCGCGTCAATGGTGACTGTCGATGGAATAGGTGCTATGTAAAGCAAGATGGGCAAAAAACTCAAAGGCAGATGGTTAGATAAGCCAAATGCGGACGATTATGCCGCAGCAGAGTCCTTTTTGACCTTGATCTACGACGAGCAAAGCACTGCGAGTTTTGTCAAGAAGCTCAAGAAAGCTGAAGTTCTACAATTTGAGGCGAAAGATATTTTTAGAGCTTCGGGGCTACCATTGCTGGGGACAAACAACTCCCACGTGAAAGCGGATCATAAAAAGCTTGTGGCGGGAAAAAAACTTTCACCTCTTCTTCTCGTAAGACAGGCGAGCAGTGGCAAAGTCATCATTGCCGACGGATATCATCGGCTGTGCGCCGCTTATTCGCTTGATGAAGATGCTTCAATTCCCTGCAAGATCGTTTAACAGTTATCGAATTTACCGCGGATGTTGCGGACTTCTCCCTGACGAAAGGGAACGATGACCAATTCACAACACGTTTACGAAGTCCGCCCGCGCAAAGACGACCGTGCCGTCGATCTGATCTCCGATGCGCTGCCCTTCGGTCGGCTGTGGTATGTCGAACCGAATGCAATCAGCAATGCGATTCGACTACGCTAAGTTTTCAGAAGGATTTTCCAACAACTACCTTCCCACTCGCCAAACCGCTATGTTTGCGCCGGCTCCCTTGGGCTGCTGCCTAGACTTTGCAAGAGCGCCGGAAGCAACTTGGCCAAACTCTGTTGATGGTCCGCGGTGGGATCCACTTTTCCCTCGGGCGTTAGTTTATCGACGATCTTTGGCAGGTACTCTGCTAGGAAATGTGAGGCTTGGTCCGGATCCACTCCCATTTTTGCGGCGAGTGCCTTGACCTGTTCGGAACCAAGCACGTTTTGAATTTGATTGCTGGAAATCGACTGGTTTTCGCCCATGCCAACCCAGGACGAGAACGTATCACTTTGGCCGCTCTGTGAAAATTTGTTAGCCAAGCCTTGCAGTCCTCCGCTCTGCGCGAGGCGACCACTGAGAACTCCAATCAGCGGACCTGCTTGGCCGGAAGCATCACCTTTCCCACTCATTGCACCGAGTATCGAGTCGAGTAATCCCATATGCTTTGCTGTTCGATTGATCTGTTAGTGTCCCTTGGCTGCGGCTCTGTCGCCCTCTTTAATTGCATCAGCTTCGCTTACGTATTTGCCCTTTTTGGTTGTGCCGTAAAAGCGAGAGCCTTCCTTGTGATAGACGTGTGTCTCGGTGTTGACCCACACCAGCCCATGCCCACCGCCCGCTGCTGGAGTGGCGGCAGTAGTAGACGCGGTAGCATGCGCGGCGGCAGGCGACGCGCTAACTGAACTCTTAGGTTTAAACAAATCACTGAACGAGGATTTCGGGGGCGCGGTGGGACTTGCAGCTGAAGTTGCTGTTGCCTGAGTCGTTGCTTTTTTGCGAGCGCGTTTCGCCTCGGGCGAAACCGCGGGAGTTACAGACGTAGTCGCTGCTGCTTCAGCCTGCTTTTTTCGATTACGTTTCGGTTTGGGCGACGCCGCTGGCGATTGGGCGGTTGAAGGCGACGCAGCTTGCTCAGCTGGTGAGGCCGCCGGTTCAGGTTTTTTTTGTGTGCGATGTTTTTTTGGCGAAGGCGATTCAGCGGGCGAAGGTGATTGAGCCTTGATGGTGCAGGTACCTGCAAGACCAATAGCTAATGCGAGGGCGAGGAGTTTGGTATGCATGAATTGAAATGTAGCGAACAGCCGCAAGCCTGAGAAGCTCAAAAAGTATGTGCGCTACTACTGTGACCTGAACGTGCCCCGGATTTAGCTTGTCGCGGGTGATTCCTCACGAGCGATTTTGCGGGTGACTCTTTCGAGTTCCAGAAACGCCGTCAGCGTACAAGCACTCGTGGGAATCTCCGTAAGTGTCGCCCACGCGGGGGAGCGGCACTCTCGGCCCCCCGCGAGAAAAACAGTCGCGTGCGGGAGGGGGGAACACGACGATGGAGGGAACCGCCGCCCTTCTGGTTCGTGAGACTATCCTCTGTGGAGAGTCGAGAAAATAAAGAAAAATCGCACGAGGGATCGAACCAACAGTGCGGCTCTTCTACTGACCTTATATATGAAGGTTAGCTTGCCGACTGTGGGCGCTACGGCTCGCGCTGATGTTGGTGCTGACATTGGCAACCACACCGCCCTTGGCATCTTTTTTCGGCTTCAGGTCGTTGAGTTTGATATTCGTTTTCTTTTTCTTGTCCTGCTTGTCTTTCATGTTTGTTATTTGTCCTTCGTAGGGTTGTTTGTTGACTGTGGTTTGTCAGTGACACCGAACAGCAATCGTTGCCCGCCCGTGACGTCCTGTTTTGGAATCAGGTCATTCAAGCGAATCAATTTATCTTTCCTGCGCTTAGACCTTTGATTTCCTGCTTCTCCGGCGGCGGGCGCGTTTTTCGATGCACTCACTTTGGCTGCCTCCTTATCAGTATCCGTGCCAAGTCGCGCAAAAATTGGTCTAAATAAAATTGGCGACGGATATCTCTTTAAAGAGGAAGCGGTTACGCAGAGCTCCCCTACCGAAAATAAGCGACCGCCATGGCAGATAGAGCGAACGTCGGATTTCATTCTAAAGGCCACTTGGACTCATTTTCAGGCCTACGGTGCTCTATTTTAGGCCGCCTCTCGGAGATATCGTGCAAGCATCGAGCGAGAAATACCGAGTAATTTTACCCTCCGCCGCTGATTTTGCGCCGCTTGTTCATAGACGAATCGGAACCGCCTTTTCAACGCGCTTTCCATCTATAGATCGTGCGCGAGGGACCCTGATGCAGCTTTTAGGGATTGTTGACCACTTGCGGCGCAGATTTGCTCGCTTCAAGTCCGCCACGGGACGGACTCGCTGTGGCGAGCTGTGCGCTCACGCTTTGGATTTGTGCTTTCAATTCAGCAACGGCGGCCTCGAAACTCTTACGCTGCTGAGCAACCGTCGCCTCCAATTTCTCTACTTTGTGGTGCTCTTTGAGAAACTCGTTGAGCAGCATCGCGTTTACGGCGTCGTAGCGCACGGTCTCGGCCTCGCCTTTGTCATCGCGAGTCACCAGGTCGGGATCCACTTTTTCCACTTCCTCGGCGATAAGTCCAAACATGGTTCCGCCATTGGGCTCAATCTCCTTTTTATAACGGAAGGTGACCGGTTTGAGCGCCAGGATGGCTTCGCTGGCGTTATCCATGGGCTTGATCTCTTCCTTGAAGCGGCGCGAGGAGACCAGCGTCCCGATCTTGTTGTCGGAATTGACGTAAACTACTCGGCCAGACGCGACCGAGGAGTAAACATTTTTGATCCGGGTGATGTTGCTCTCGCCAGCAACCCCCAGGACACCGGCGCCAATGTCGACATTGCCACTGCCAGTGGTCAGACTGCCACCGGCGTTATAGCCCAACCCGATGTTATTTGAGCCGGTGCTATGAAGGAGCGCTTGAAAGCCGCTGGCCGTGTTGTAGTTGCCGGCAGCGTTGGAATAGAGCGCACCAACCCCGTTGGCCGTGTTGTTGATGCCGGTTGTATTTGTAAAGAGCGCATTATAACCGCTGGCCGTGTTTTGGTTGCCGATACTGTTGTTATAGAGCGCGACAGCGCCGTTAGCCGTGTTGTTGGTGCCAGTGGCGTTGTGATAGAGCGCCTGAAGACCGGTGGCCGTATTTTGGCGCCCGGTGGTGTTGCTAAGAAGCGCGTCGAAACCGTTGGCCGTGTTTTGGCTGCCGGCGGTGTTGGAATAGAGCGCTTGATAACCCGCGGCCGTGTTGTTGGCGCCAGTGGTGTTGCTAAAGAGCGTAGAAACCCCGGTGGCCGTGTTTTCGTAGCCAGTCGTGTTGTTTCTAAGCGCTAGTGTACCGGTAGCCGTGTTGTCGTGGCCGACTGCGCCGGTAGTAGTATCGGTTGTGTTGTTTAAGAGTGCGAAGGTACCAGTAGCCGTGTTGTCGTAGCCAGTGGTGTTGGCTTGAAGCGCGACAGTACCGGTGGCCGTGTTGTAGTAGCCGGTGGTGTTGTTTTGGAGCGCTTGATAGCCGCTGGCCACGTTCTCGAAGCCCATGTCGTTGAATTCGAGCGCTTGGGAGCCACTTGCCGTGTTGTAGTTGCCGGTGCTGTTGATACCGAGTGCATTAGCACCGTTGGCCGTGTTGTCGTGGCCGGTGCGGTTATCCAGGAGCGCTCTAGCGCCACTTGCCGTGTTGTCGTGGCCGGTTGTATTGAGATAGAGCGCACCCTCACCGTTGGCCGTGTTGAAGCTGCCGGTTGTGTTGTGTTGGAGCGCTCCGGATCCACTTGCCGTGTTTTCGCTGCCAGCCGTGTTGCTGTTGAGTGCTGCATAACCGCTGGCGGTGTTGTGTTCACCGGTGTTGGCGTTTAGCGCGCCATAACCGCTGGCCGTGTTGTAGGAGCCGGTTGTATCGCTATAGAGCGCTTCAAAACCAATGGCCGTGTTTGCTTGGCCGGTGGTAAGGAGGAAGAGGGCGTCAGTGCCCTCCGCCGTGTTGCCGCCGGTGTAGCCGCCGTCCGGTGCCGGGGAAACCCCGAAAGCTTTCGGGATCGGGGAAAACGCAAACCAGGCGAGCGCCAGTGTGATGAGGAGGAAACCGAGCCGCAGAGGCGACCGGCCAATTGATTTTCCTGAGTGTAGAGTTGTCATATTCTTTGTTTTCATTCTTCTTGTTGAGGCTGGATTGTTGATTGTTTAACTGCAGTCCAGTCCCGCCCGGAACCAGGAGCATGTTTCTTCATCTCACCATCGTCCTCCGGGGATTGGTGGACGAAGTTTCGGTAAATCTTTCGAGAAACGACACTTCGGCTGATGCGGGGCTCCAGTTGAATCTGGGGGATCGCGCTAAACGGCGTCTCAGCGAAGGTCTAGCCCCTTGCGGCTCATTCAGCCGTGCCGAAGATAAGTTGAAACGTCAGATGACGTAATCAAGGGGTCTTTTAGATGATCCACGACAATTTATCGAGCTTTTTGACTGTCGGGCATCGCGTAATTCTCATGTAGGGCTCTACCTGACATGCGGCGAGTCGTCCCTGAGAATCAATGGCTGACACGCAGCCCCAGCTCCAGCGGGCTTTACTGAGATTGTCAGACGGCATTCTCTCTGTCGTTGCGATCAATTCTACATCCGGCGCAATCCCTTCCCATGCGTAAATCTGCGATGGCAATAACTAGTCTGCGATTCCTCCGGCGGGCTTCGATTTTGTTCTTGAATCCAGCCTGCTCGTTTTGCCTAATCTAGGCTGGTTCGGAGAAGCCGCCGGATATTCGAAAAGTGACGAGCCGCGATGGCAAAATGGAAAGAGCAGCTCGACGTGTCATGGGCACGAGTCGATTCATTCTCCTCTTTGCCTTTATGCTCATCGCGGGGCTTGTCGCTATCGGACTCTGGGCCTTTCGCGCCTCGCTGCCTCCCCCACCGCCGGTTCTCACCGGCACCTACCGCGCGGACGACGGCGGCATTTATTATGTGCAGAGGTCATCCAATACCCTTTGGTGGGCGGGAATGAGTCTCGAGAAAGAGAAGAAGCTATCAGCACAGGTACAGTGGCATCGAGGCCTTGCCTTTACCAATGTCTTCTGCGGGACCATTCACAGCGATAACACGATCACCGGGGAATGGTGCGAGGTCCCCCGAGGCGCGAGCTTAAATGGCGGCACTCTGACGATTCGATTCAGCCATTCCGGTGGTGTGACTCAACTTAGCAAAATCAGCGCCACTGGCGGATTCAGAGCCACGACATGGCACAAGGGTGATCCGCTTGATGATCTCAGGTTCAACGGCGCAACCATGGACATCATCACGAGATTTGATCAGGTCCGCAAGAACGACGGACAGAGCATTCACGATAACAACTTGAAACCATATCGAGACCAGACGGTACTCTATGGGCGGCTGATTAATTCCCATCTTGAATATCTTAACGATAACTGTGTCGAGTTAGAGGTGCCCCATGTAAATTACGGCCCTGCTGAGCCCAAAATTTTCCAAGGCACTGACAAAGGCCAGTGTGGCCACGAGGCTGCGGTTTTCTTGAATTTTGGTCGACAAGATCGGGAATACGACGACTTCGTCTGCTTTCACGCCAGTGATGGCGATGCAGACTTCGATATGCGACTTAAGGTCGATCTGAACAAGTTAGAGCGAGCCTTTTATACTACCGGCTGGGGCGATCGCACCTCCGGCCCGGCGGTTTTTTCGCTTAAGTTGAATGATGAGACGACCCGAGAGAAACTCGGCTTTGCGCCCCATGAAGCCTACATGGGATTGGAAGCAATCATGTACGGCAGATCGGGCGTTTGCGACGATAATCGCGCTTCACCGATCAACGGAGGCACTTCGATGTTGCCCGGATGGGCCGACCTTTCTTCTAACAGCGTCTTGATCAACGGGCGGCCTATCAATGGTTTGCTTCGGGGTCCGAACGCGCCGTGCGATTTTCTCGAGCCTTGCCCTTATCTGATTGGGTACAATGGTAGAAACCTCTTTGATATTCCAGCGGGCATCCGACTTGGTAATCTGCTACTTTCGGCACACGGCAATGGACAGATTGATGCGAATGGCAATACCGGTAAAGGTTCGGGGGCGTACCTAAGAGTAACCGGGACCCTTGTGCTGGATTGTGGACACGCCACCGACTGGGGACTGGACCATCCCTGCTTTGACGATCATCCCGAAGGCGATTCCGATGACAGAAATGACATCAGTAGTCATTCAAACCAGGAAATTCATCCTATCTATTCGATCGACATCATTAACTCTCCCTATCGGCCGGAAGACATAAAAATTCCAGGAGCGGCCGACCTCACAGGCACTTACGGCGGGAGTGACGGCAGCACTTATTACGTGCGACAAACCGGGAGCACTAACATCCATCAACTCGGCCGCACGATCTGGTGGCTGGGACTCATGCGCGACCGGCAACCTATGCAACGCGGCACGCACTTTCCCATTATTGGGTTCGAACAACTTGAGCCTGTGTTCAATTTCAACAATCCTCCTTGTCCCGGCTCCAACCAGTGCTGGGCATTTGCCAATGTCTTTAAAGGAACAATCACGGAGTCTCCGAGCCAAACACTAATTGAAGGAGATTGGGCTGGAGTGCCGCAAAGTAATACAGCAGGTAGTTCCGGCGGACACGTTAGATTCTTCGTCTCCAACCACAAGATCATCACGCCTGCGCCGTTTCCGCCGACCAGCATCTTCCCCGCGATCGAAAAGATGTACGATTACAATGCGCCTGACCAGACCGGATCGGTCGGTAATCTACCGTGATTCGAAAGACCTTTCGCTCTTAAAGAGAATTAGGATTGGACGGCTGCACGGCACGGCATACAGCGTTATACCCGAGATCGGGTATCTCTTTACGAAACGGCCATAATGTTAGGAGTTGGGAACGTTCTTCTAGCAACGGTCAGGAAACTGGGCATGTCTCCGAACGGCCAAAAAATAAAGAGGTCGGTTCGGCCAATTACACCGGCAGCGCCGCCAGATTGCAGCCGGTGTTTCTGTTGAGATGGTAACAAGCGGGGTACCGGCAAGTGCGTGAGCAGTATTCATTGGGGAACTCGATTAGCGAGCGTGCGAAACTTTGAATCGTCGGTCGAATTGCCACGCGTACTTTCGTCTAGTCACACGTGCAAGCGGCAACACGTCCGTCGAGGCTTTACCAGCGACGTGTGCTGCAATAGACCGAGCTGAGAGCAGCGGCTCCAATATGATCTCGCATCCTTCCTCCACACGCGTTGGCATTGTATCCGACTCACCCGACGGAGCGTCACCCACTGGCACTGAACCTCGGAGATGTTCGGAAAACCGGATCCCCACCTGAATGCGCGTCAGTGTCTCGGGCAGCGGAAACTTCGCGGCGGTGCAGAGCTGGACTTCGTTGCCTATGGCATCGATTGCGACCCCCGCTTCGACGACAACACTCCAGTGCGCGTTTTCTTTCGTGGTGGAAACCTGCAAGCCTTGAACAACACCAACACCATGACAATAGAGATTGTGGCGTCGCTGCTTGTTTCGATGATATTCCTGCTCGGCGTGAAAATCGTCCGTACCAAGCACCTGGCCTTCAAAGTAGTTCACCCGCCGAAGGGGATTGTTACAAAAGACTACATGTCGTACTGACAAGTTACCGTTTTCACTGATGTTCGCTTTGCTCATAATTCTCCTTTGAAGACGCGCTGTGAGCTGTGAGCCAAGCGCATCGCGTGCTGGTTGTTGTTCTGTTTTCGGATTCCACCGCTGGGAAGGATCAGGCACGAGTGGACGGTGGTAAACGCGCTCGGGTCGACGCCTTTTACCAATTTGTCATCCAGTGGTCAAGAAGCACAATGGGAGAAAGCTGCTTTCAAAACCAACTCCACGTCCAACACATATAAGTAAAAGGGATTTTTCAACGGCCTATTCTATGTAAAGGATCATTGCAGCGCTGCGAGCTGTTCGCGCCCCCAATCGAGATGCTGCTGTGCTTTTGCCCGCAGCGCCGCTGTTTGCTTCTGGTAATCAGTGTCACTGGCGTCATTAGCGTGGGCGTCGATAACCTTCAACCCGTTCTGCACCAAGCTGAGGAATTCGTTGAGCGCTTTCACCAACGTGTCATGCTCCTCTTTGCATGCTTGACTGTCGGTGTGTCCGCTGCATTCCTGCTGGAACTTTTTGATGGCGGGCTCAATCTTCGCGTGCTGCTCCTCGATCAGACTCTGTCAGGATTTATTCCGAACATCCAATTCGTCGGGCAGGTTATCGCGATATGCGTCAGCGATCCAGATCGCGTTCGCCCGTTCGTGGTCGAAATGGAGCTTGCCAGCTTGCAGTGTTTCAAGTCAAACTGCCGATGTGCGGCTGTCGAGAGACAATACTGGCACGTTGCGTCGCCGTTAAAAATGTCGTTTACGTTTAAATAGTATGCCGAACTACTGGCGCATTTCTGACCGGGCGATTCGGAACGGGCAGCCGAGCAGCACCGAGCAGGGGCCGCTAACCTATTGGACAGCCGATAATCTGGCGAACGATGGCGCGATTGCGTGGCAAAAGATTTCTAAAAATCAGTTTCAAACGCAGCTCAAAGCCGCGGCTAATGCGTTGAATCCGAACAATGATGTCCAACAGGAAGACCAACCGCACGTAACGTTTTTCGTGCACGGCTTTAACGTCGGCTGGCAGGCAGCGTCCGCCAGTTACCTGAACCTGTGCAATCGGTTATTCAGCGGTGATAAGAGCATGGGTTTATGCGTCAGCTTTGATTGGCCGTCTTTCGGCAACGTGCTCGGCTATTACCCCGACCGCGTTCACGCACGGTCGTGCGCTAATGACCTGACGACTGTGTTATCGACACTTTACGATTACCTGCTCGATAGACAGACCGCGGCTGTCAAGAATCCGGATAACGCCTGCAAAGCCAAGGTCTCGATGATTGCTCACAGCATGGGCAATTACGTTTTGCAAAAGGCGATGGCCGCCGCGTGGACACGGCAGAATCAGCCGCTGTTGACGGTTTTGCTCAATCAACTTTTGATGGTTGCCGCGGATGTGGACAACGATCTTTTTGATGCTGGCGCACCGGACAACGGTGATGGGCAAGCGGTTGTGAATTTATCTTATCGAATCACCGCGCTTTACAGTGGGAAAGATGCTGTCCTTGGAATGTCAGCCGGTCTCAAGCATTTCGGCACGCGAAGGCTAGGTCGCTCAGGTCTGGCGAATCAACCACCTTTGGTTACGCAACCACCGGCGACCGACAATGTGTGGGATGTTGATTGCTCGAGCTTTTTCGCTGCGAACATAAGCGGCGAAAACATTCACGGCACATATTTTGTTACGGACGGAACCATTGAGCTCATGCGTCAAATACTACGCGGCATCGACAGAGGGGTTTTACAAGCAGCTGGAGCAACGGTTGGTTCGGCCGACCAACGATTCATTCCGTCCAGCAACCCCACATGACGCCGTGATTCGGGTTTACGATGATGCTGCCAACCTGATTCGAAACGCACGAGCACGCGGGACGATTTCAAAGAGTGGTGACTGTGAGACAAAGAGCCGCCACGCGGTGAAGCGTGACGGCTCATTGCAAGTTGCTGCTGTTGGGGAGGCACCAGCAAAAGGCTTATTTAAGCTGGAATCTAGTGCGGTCGCGGAGTCGGTTTCGGCGGCGGAGTCGGGTGAGGCGGGGGAGTTGGATGGGGCTTTGCTGTTGGTGTCGGAGTTGGCGTAGGTGTGGCTGTCGCCGTTGGTGTTACAGTTGCCGTGGCCGTAGCTGTCGCTGTAGGTGTAACCGTAGCTGTCGCTGTTGCAGTTGGCGTAGCTGTAGCTGTTGCTGTGGCTGTCGCAGTAGGTGTTGGCGTCGGTGATTCCTCCGGTGTAGACGTAGGTGTAAATGTGGCCGTTGCCGTAGGTGTTGGAGTAAGCGTGGCTGTTGCCGTTGCTGTCGGCGTAAACGTAGCTGTAGCTGTCGCGGTCGCAGTAGGCGTGGGCGTGAACGTGGCCGTAGCAGTCGCAGTGGCTGTGGCCGCTGGCGTAGGCGATGGACAATCGCCGCCCAAGCCACTCACCGTCACCGTATAGCTTGGACAGAATAGCGCTGGTGCGAACTGGTCGACCACCACCCAGAACGTGGCACTGCCTGGCACCGTTACCGAGTACGAGGCGCTCAGATTGCTGTCTGCCAGGTAGTTGGTGCACGAATTGTTCGGGTCGAAGCTACCCAGATAGACCTCGGAGTAGATGCAGTTCGAGTCATGCGTAACAGTGATGCACGTGGGGTTACTCGACGGGTTGGTCAACTGATACGCGTCATAGTGGAAATTGGCGCCGAACTGGCCAGGGCACGGCTGCGTCACGGCGCACGAGCTGCTGGGCCCCCCAGCATTTACGCTGCTGTGGGTCGGGTCAGTGTTAGTGAGTGAGCCTTGGAGGATCACTGGGCCGCAGCTCGGCGTTGCTATTGGCGTCGCTGTAGCCGTTGCGGCAGCCGTTGAAGTAGCTGTTGCTGTCGCTGTAGCCGTAGCTGTGGCTGTAGGTGTTGGACTCGGCGCGGAAGTCGCTACGAGCACATATTTCGAGTCGCTGGGGATGCCGTTGGTGAAGACAGTAACAAGCGCATACCCGATGGGGAAGCCGCTCGAACTGGTAGTCATCAGAGCGATCGGCGTAGAAGTGAAAGAGGTGTCAGACCAGCCTGTCGCTCCATCCACGGGAAGGAAAAGCGTCTGCTCGTTGGCGAGGCTCAATAGTTGGACGAGCGGATAGTTGGAGGATGAATTCTGGGAGGCGTTGCCACCGGAAGCTTCGGAGATGCCTTTGAAACGGGAACCGGACGCCGTCAGTGCACTACCACTCAGTAGCGGTGAGGGCGAGACCGTAGTGAGTAAAGGTTGCCAGGCCGGCTGATAACCGAGCCCTTGATCATAGAGTTCCGCGCTGGTTAGAGGGGTGATGCCATTAGCTCCCCCTGCGACCAGCACCTTGCCGTTGGGCAGCAGCGTCGCCGTGTGATACTGGTGTGCGGTGCCTAGGCTGCCGGTCGCCGTCCACAGCCCCGCAGCCTGATCGTACAGTTCCGCGCTGCTCAAGGAAAAATTGTTACCGCCTCCTGCCACCAGCACCTTGCCTGAGGGCAGCAGCGTCGCCGTGTGATCGCGACGTGTGGCACCGAGGCTGCCGGTCGCCGTCCAGCTCCCCGTAGCCGGATTGTACAGTTCCGCGCTGCTCAAGTAACCACTATTGTATCCTCCCGCCACCAGCACCTTGCCTGAGGGCAACAGCGTCGCCGTGTGAGCAAACCGTGCGGTGCCCAGGCTACCGGTCGCCGTCCACGTCCCAGCCGCCGGATCATAGAGTTCCGCACTGGAACCGCCACCGACTCCTCCGGCCGCCAGCACCTTGCCTGACGGGAGCAGCGTCGCCGTGTGATCATAGCGTGCGGTGTTGAGGCTGCCCGTAGCCGTCCAAGTCCCGGTCGCCGGATCGTAGAGTTCCGCGCTGGAACCGCCACCGTCTCCTCCAGCCACCAGCACCTTGCCTGAGGGCAGTAGCGTCGCCGTGTGATTGTTGCGTGCCGTGCCAAGGGGGCCGGTCGCCGTCCAGCTCCCCGTCACAGGATCGTAGAGCTCCGCGCTGCTCAAGGAACCACCATTGTATCCTCCAGCCACCAGCACCTTGCCTGAGGGCAGCAGCGTCGCCGTGTGCAAGAAGCGTCCGGTGCCGAGGCTGCCGGTCGCCGTCCACAGCCCAGTCGCCGGATCGTAGCGTTCCGCGCTGCTCAAGGAGACAAAACTACTGCCTTGCCCGCCCGCCACCAGCACCTTGCCCGAGGGCAGTAGCGTCGCCGTGTGAGCGAGGCGTGCCGTTCCTAGGCTACCGGTGCTGCTCCAGCTTCCCGTAGCGGGATCGTAGAACTCCGCGCTGCTCAAGTTACCGCTGCTACCCTGTCCTCCCGCCACGAGCACCTTGCCTGAGGGCAAAAGCGTCGCCGTGTGAGACTGGCGTGCGTTGCCGAGGGAGGCGGTGAACGTCCACAGCCCACTTGCCGGATCGTAGAGTTCCGCGCTACTCATGGGACTGATTAGGTTTCCTCCCGTCACCAGCACCTTGCCTGAGGACAGCAGCGTCGCCGTGTGAAAGTAGCGTGCGGCGCTAAGGCTACCGGTCGCCGTCCACAGCCCAGTCGCCGGATCATACAGCTCAGCGCTGCTCAAGTAACTGCCATTATATCCTCCCGCCACCAGCACCTTGCCTGAGGGCAGCAGCGTCGCCGTGTGTTGGTAACGTGCGGTGCCCATGGGGGCGGTCGGCGTCCACAGCCCAGTCGTCGGATCGTAGAGCTCCGCGCTGCTCAAGTAACTGCTAATTATATCATTATATCCTCCCGTCACCAGCACCTTGCCTGAGGACAGCAGCGTCGCCGTGTGATTGCGGCGTGCGGTTAGGAGACCGGCGGCCGTCCACTGCCCCGTCGCCGGATCGTAGAGTTCCGCGGTACCCAAGGGGAAACCATTGATATCCTGTCCTCCCACCACCAGCACCTTGCCTGAGGGCAGTAGCGTCGCCGTGTGATGGATACGTGCGGTGGTGAGGCTTCCGGTCGCGTCCCACACCCCCAGCGCAGGATAATACAGCTCAGCGCTGTTCAAGTGGAAGCTAGCGGCATTGAATCCTCCCGCCACCAGCACTCTGCCGTCGGGCAAAAGGGTCGTCGTGTGCAATTTGCGTGCGGTGCGTAGGCTGCCGGTCGCCGTCCACAGCCCAGTCGCCGGATCATACAATTCCGCGCTCGCAAGCTCGCCGATGCTATTAACTCCTCCTGCCACCAGCACCTTGCCGTTGGGCAGCAGCGTCGCCGTGTGCTCGAAACGTGCTGTGCTCATGCTGCCCGTCGCCGTCCAACTCGGATCAATTACCACCGGATAGCGCAGCCCTTGCGCCACCACTAAGCGTACCCGTTGCGAGCCCGAGTCTTTCTTCGCCGAGTCCAACTCCCAATGCAGCGCATCGGATCGCAGCGCACCATTCGCTTCGATCAGCCATGGCGCTTCGATTTTCACCCCCTGCCCGGCCTTGTTGGTAAAATGCACTTCGCCCTTCAGCAATTCGACGCGCGTCCCGGCGCTTAGCTCGCTCAACTCGTATGCGAACTCGCGCGGCGCACATTCATTTTGCAAAACCAGGAACTCTTCACTGCGCCCGGAGCTGACCACGTGCACACTGTCCGTTTCTGGATAGGCCTCGCGATAGATCACCTGTCCGTTTGCGATCTGCGCCGCCACATCCGTGCCGCCCACAGGCCACGCCGCCACGCGCACCCCTGCGCCTTCCACAACAAACGGCTCGCCATAACGCGCCGGATAAAAGCTGGCCAATACCATTCCGTCGCTGGCTTCCTGCCGTCGCGCCATTGCCAGCCACGCTTCCTGCTCCACCGGCTTGAGTCCGGCCGGCGGTGTCAAATTTTCCTCCTGCGCCGTCCGCGTCTGCCGCGCCCTGAACCCGGCGATTTCGCGGCCGCCCACACGTTGGCGGCTCGCGGAAAATTCCACGCGCGCGGATTTCAGCGCGTTTGTGCGTTTTTCAGCAGCAAAGGACTCTAACGCAGCTGCATGGCGATGCGCATCTTGCACAGCCATACCGGCGTCAGTCGGCTTTTGCTCGAATTGGTTTCTCGCAGGCGCGGCGGCGAGCGTCAGTAACACCGCCGAGAGCGAGATGAATGTGATTTGAAGCGCCGAAGTGCGTACGGAATTATTTTGTTTCTTTTTCATAAAGTTGCCGTTTGAACTGCATTAACTGCAATCCAGTTCCGCGCAGAAACCGGGAAACCATCCTCACGAGGCGCTTTTGAACGGCGACCTCATTTCGGCTGACTCGGGGCTCCAGTTCGATCTGGGGGATCGCGCTAAACGGTGTCTCAGCGAAGGTCCAGCCCCTGCGGCTTATTCAGCCGTGCCGAAGATAAGTTGAAACGTCGGATGACGTAATCGAGGAGGCTTTTACGTGATCCGCGACAGTTTGTCGAACTTTACTTGCACGCGCTCCGCAATCCTCTGGGCGTTCCGCCGCACGAATCACCGATTCGTTCCAAAAACGCCGCCAACTTTTCGTCTGTGCGCACGATGAAACGCTTTCTGTCGCCGAGATGCGCCTCGGCAATCCCGATTGTTCGCGCCCTGGAATCAACGGCTCAGACGCAGCCCCAGTTCCAACCGGCTTTACTGAGATTGTCAGCGATGGTTTCCCAGTACTTCACGGTCGGTGCCCGTGCTTTACTGATTGTTCACAACCACTTGCGGCGCAGGTTTGCTCGCTTCAAGCTGAGCGCTCACTTTTTGGATTTGTGCCGCCTGTTCGTCGAGACGCGCAGTAAGCTGCGCAATCGTTGCGCCGAAGTCTTTCTTCAGCTGCCCGATCGTCGCTTGCTGTTCCTGCACGGTGCGGTGTTCCTCTGTGACTGCCTTATGCTCTTTGAGGAACTCGTTCAACAACATCGCGTTGACTGCATCATAACGAACGGTGTAGATCTCGCCGTTCCCGTCGCGCACCACCAGGTCTGGGTTCACTTCAGCTACTTCCTCGGCGATCAACCCAAATTGTGGTGTATTTGTCTTGTCGGTGTTGTAGTGGAACGTCACCGGCTTAAGGCCTAGGATGGTTTCGCTGGTTTGATCCATCGGTTTAATCTCTTTCTTAAACCGCCGCGAAGAACTCATCGTGCCGAGCTGGCCCGTGGAGTCGATCAGGACTGGTACGGCATCTGCATTTTGCGTCGTCACCCCACGAATGTTGCCGATAAAACAGCTGTCGTTCACGTTGTTACCATTGGCGCCGATACAAATAACGTTACTGGCCGTGGTTATACCCTCGCCGGCATAAGCACCCAAGGCGATATTGTTGTTCCCGGTGGTGTTCAGGTCGAGCGCCAGCTCACCGATGGCCGTGTTGTTTACACCGATGGTGTTACCTTGGAGCGCATTCCAACCATTGGCCGTGTTGCCGATCCCGGTGGTGTTGCTAAAAAGCGCACCCAAACCAACTGCCGTGTTGAACTCGCCCGTGGTGTTGTTAAAGAGCGCGAACGCTCCGTCGGCCGTGTTTTGTCGCCCAACGTTGTTGCTTAGAAGCGCCGCCGCGCCAGTGGCTGTATTTTCGTCTGCGGTGTTCGCGAGGAGCGTCCCAGCGCCAAGAGCGGTATTGAAGCTGCCTGTGGTGAGGCTTAGGAGCGAATATATCCCGATCGCCGTGTTGTATGTCCCCGTGCTACGGCTCAAAAGGGCGTTGGTTCCTTCCGCCGTGTTGCCTCCGGGATAGCCGCCATCCGGTGCCGGACTGACCGCTTGCGTGGTTTGGACGAGCGCAAAGCAGACGAGTGCAAACATGATGAAGACTGGTGGAATGGTTGGTTTCATACCGGCGAATTTCCGAAAATCTCGCCAGCTTGTCGAGGCTATTCGCCCCAAGCGCAGACCGTAAATTCGAGTTCGATAAATGCCGTCAACTTTTCATTGGCACGCTTGCAGCGATTCGCTGCGATTATGCTTAGCATTGTTCGCTCAATAGGTGGATACAAACCGCCCTTTCCAATTCCAGAAAGGCAGTCAGCTTTTCATCGGAGCGCACAATCAAACGCTTCCGTCGTGGCGGTGCGCATCAGCAATCCAGATTGTTCGCCCTTCAAGATCAATTGCTGAGACCCAGCCCCAACTCCATCCGGCTTTGCTGACATTGTCAGCGATGATTTCCCAGTCCTTCACTGTACCCTTACTGCCGATTTAACACCGTTTGCGGTGCAGGCTTGTTCAGTTCAAGCTGTGCGCTCACTTTCTGTAGGCCCGCAGTAAGCGCTTCGACTCTACTTTTGCAGACGGGGGCTCATACTCAGTGCTTTACGTTCGCTTTCGAGTTCGGCAAGCGAAGGATCGTGTTATTACCAGTGTCCCGAGAATGCCTAGGCCTAAGAACCAAGACCGCCTCAGTGGGAACAGTCTATCCCTTTGGCCTGCAACATACGAAAGCTTGCGATGCGATGGCAAAGAACCGATCAATCCAGCTACGTTGGGCAATGTTCGTGAGTATGCTCCGCGTCCGTAGGTAAAGGCGACCACTCGATTGGTCGTTCGATTGATTTTGATGTCATTAACAATTACTCTGGGTATCTGATTCGAAGGCACGGCAGCCCAAGTCGCGCCACCGTTGGTGCTGACGACCATGCCTACATCCGTGCCGACGTACAGGTCATTGGGTATGTGCGGATCCACGGCAATAGTGTTGTGCGGCGAATTTAACGGGGGCGAGATGTCAAGCCAGGTTGGATTGGCAGATGTGATGTCGCTACAGACATAAACATGACCGGGGTGCCCTCCTTCTGTGTTGAATCCAGACAGCGTCGCGTACAGTTTTCGAGCGTCCTGAGGGTCGAACGCAAGGCCCGTTACAACTCGTGCCGGTAATTGGTTCGCCGGGCCAATCTGTGACCACGTTGCTCCAGCGTTTGTCGTCGCCCAGATCTTGCCCAAAGGAGCACCAATCGCGTACGTGCCGCAAGTCGCGTCAGATGGCGCGAAGGCCATGCCTCGAGGATCCTCGCCAAGGCTCGGACTATTGACGTTCCATGTTGCTTGATCCGCACTGAAGGCGTCATCACTTCGCCAGATGTGCGTGCATGTACCGGTGATTACCACGTCACCAGCAGGACAACTAACAAGTCGAGTAAGAAACGGGCGACAGTTTGGCTGGATTCCCTTATCAATAGGTTTCCAAGACACTCCACCATCGCGACTGCGATAAATACGCACATTATAGCTTGAGGCGATCCATTGAGTATCAGGGTTAACCACCGATATCGCGTTTGACATGCCATCGCCGGTTGCACCAAACTGCTGCCAAATTCTGCTGCCACCGTAGATGGGCGTGGCGTTGTCCTGTGTTCCTCCCAGGGCCACGTTAGGATTTGTTGGATGAATCGCTGCACCTGGGTAAAACTCCGCAATTGGGAGGTCGCTGTTTCGACTCTGGTACGTCGCGCCTTTGTCCGAAGTACGGAAAATACCGCCATCGTTCGTTACAACGAAGTCGCCACCGATCCATTGCAATCGCCAGAAATCAACGTGCGTTCCATTTGGTGGGCATCCCCAAATGTTTGTCCATTGCCCGTTATGGTACTTGAAGAGATATGTCCCGCCAGCGTATAGATCGCTGGAGTTAGAGGGATCCACGCTGAGCGGCCGACCGAAATTGATGTTATATTTCGCCGGCGGGCTAGGCAACTGCTTCCAAGTTGGACTCGGGTCCCATGCATTTGAGGTTTGCCAGATTCCTAGCGCATGTGAGAAGTTGGTATTGTCCTCGACAGCGACATACAGAACTGAGGGATCCGAGGGTGCAAGCGCCAACGAAATCCGATCTGCATGCGAATCCCACGGCCCCGCGATGCGCTGCCAGTTCTGCCCCGAATCCGTTGACCGGTAAATGCCATTAGGTGCGTACCCTAATTCTCCAATCGCAGCATACTGCCTTGTAAAGTCCCCGGCGACCGAGACAAGGTCCGATGCCGAATGGGACAACTTTTGGGTCCAAGTAAAACCACCATCAGTAGTTCGATAGATTCCATAGGAAGCATCCGATCCGAATAGTTTATCGACCGCGGCAACTACGACGTTAGGATCACTGGGTGAAATGACAAAGCCCCGAGCACCGCGCCCCCCAAAGATAGCTTTCTCCACTAACGTCCAAGTCGTTCCCCCGTCGCCGGACTTAAGCAAGCCTGCGAAGGCGCTCGCGTATACTATACTTGAGTTTACCATCGGTGATGCAAAGGCTATCGCTGCGCTTGCCGAGCTTAGCTGTAGCGTGCTCTGATCATCGGTTCGGGGAGTCCAGGTCCCTCCAGCGTCTGCCGTCTCCCATATCCCACCCGAATCGGCTGTGATGAGCCAGTGCGAAGCATCTGCCGGATCCACTGCCAACGACACGATGCGACCGCTATTCTCCGCCCCGTAAGAACAGCGGCTGGACGCGATGTGTGCAGGACCGATATTTGTCCAAGTACTCGGTGGCTGGCGTCCTTGTTCGGGTTCAAACTTTCCTTTCTCAAGTTGCGTGATTTGTGCAACTGCTTCCCCATACCGTTGGCTCAGGGTCGGGCCATCAACGGGCACAGCCGACGGGCTGGAGCGCTCTTTCAGCATCCACCACCACGGTTGTGTTTCCAGCCACTCGTGCCGAGTCTTTGCGCCTGGAGATTCAGGGTCATTGGAGCCAGCCAAATCTCGCTCGGCGAGAACCGAACTCTGTGTGAGCGGCACAACGACGGCGGCAAACACAGTTAAAACGCTGCGATTAACGTGGGAACGAAAGGACTTTGCTTTAACAAATGTGACTAAGTTGGCGAACGCGCTTTTTCTCTTTTCCGCGCCTAACTTGATTCGTGATCGCACAGTCTTCCCCTTTGATTCCAGAGCCGTTTAAGCAACGCCGAGTCTGGCGAAGATTATACCAGCTAGTCAAGATAATTCACTACAAGCGCCCATCGAGCTCGGAAACTTTATACGACCAACGGCGCATCGAACACCTCCGTTGTTGAGCTAAAACCCACAAGCTCGTGGTTAATGGGTATTTAATTCAATGACGCGGTGGTGCAATAACCGGAATATCTTGCATTTGCGTTTCGCGCACTGCCAGCGGGTAATCGATTCCGCGAATTCGCAGAACGTATTGACCGGGATGAACTTTATTAAAGTAATACTTCCCATCAGGAGCTGTCACTGTCTCGCGAACACGCCGCAACGACTTATTCGGCTTCGCTTCGAAAAGCGCGACTCCAACGCCGACAAGGGGACCCGCAAGACCGACGACACCTCCTCCCAGGTCGGTAGCACGCAGTATCGGGGCGGACACTACGAGCATTTCCAGGAAAAGAACGAGACACAGAAGCTTGTAGCGCATCAGGAAATTAATGACTCGATGTTACCTACCAGTGCCCCGAAATTCTAAAAAATCTACAGCCGCTCACACAATGCTGTGATTCGCGTTTACAATGATGCTGGCGGCGACCGGATGAGAATTTTACCCGAGGGTGATGCTACGGGCGAGGCGCCGGCGTGGGCCGCGACCGCGGTGGGGGCGTAAATCTCGGTGACGGTGTAGGTCTTGGAGTAGAAACCGGCGTTGGGGTCGGCGTAGGCGTAGAGGTTGCAGTTGGAGTTGTTGGCGGTGTAACCGTTGCCGTTGGCGTGGCTGTAGGTGTTACCGTGGGCGGAACCGACGGCGTAGGTGTAAGCGTCGGCTCCTGCACTTCAAATGAACCTATATCGACACGGCTGTTCACTACCCGATCGAAACCGGGACCGCGCTGGTCGAAGAATGGCGGCGGAGTAAAGCCTGGGTTCCCAGCATTGATCCCCGGGCTACCAGGCAACAGTTCGTGCGTGAATGTCGGCCCGCCATTATCTTGCAATGGACCAAGCAATGGATCGGTGTTGATCTGGTCGCTAGGACCGGTCAGAAAACCACCGGCATCATCGCTACTAAGGTTGTAGCCCAGTGATGTGACTGTGCCGAAATTGGTGATATTCACCCCTGAGTCGCCTCTGTTCAGGATGGTGTTTCCGATCTGAAACGTGCCGAGGTTGAGAACGCCGCCAGCGAAAAGAACAGACGAGTTACCGCTGAGCGTGCTATTAGCGATCTGCAGTGCCCCGAGGTTGAAGCTGGCGCCGCCATAGTTTGCAGCTGCATTCCCGCTGAACGTGCTGTTGGTGATCGTCAACGTACTGGCATCGGCGTTGTAGGTGCCGGCGCCCTCGGCAGCAGGATTACCGATAGCCGCGGTGTTACCGCTAATCGTACAGTTAACGATGGTCAGCGTTCCAGCATTAAAGGTGCCGCCGCCGTGACCAGCCGTGTTGCCGCTGACAGTGCAGTTGGTGATGGTCAGCGTCGCGTCATTCAAGATGCCGCCGCCGTCGGCGGCGGGGGCGTGGCCATTTCTGATCGTGAGATCAGAAATCGTGACGGTTCGACCTGGGGTGACCTGAAAAACTCGGCTGCTGGCATTGCCGTCAACAGCCAGCAAGTCAGCACCTGCGCCGTTGATCGTTACGCTCCTGCTCACTAGCAATTCACCACTGGTGAGAATGATCACGCCTGAGATCCCAGTGGCATCAATCACGTCGCCGTCGTTCGCGATGCTGAGCGCTTGACGCAATGAGCCCGGGCCGCTGTCATTGGTGTTACTGACTATAATGGTCGTCGCGTCCGCGGAAATTGTGAGAGCGCAGGCCAAGATTACGCAAATTGCCGCGGATTTGATATTACTCACCCTTATTACACCGTAGAATTGCAAGAGAATTGCAACCATTTGAAAGTAACATGATTGTTACTTTCACGAACCATCGGAGCGCGTGAGCGCCGCAAAAAGGCAAGAAAAGCCGCCGTACGCACAACGAAACGCTTTCCGTCATCACGATGCGCGTCAACAATCCAGATTGTCCGCCCCTCACGATCCAAGACCGAGACCAGCCCCAACTCCAACCGGCTTTGCTGAGTCTGTCTGCGATGACTTCCCGGTGTTTCACAAAGAAAGACAGATCGCAGCTGCGGTTATGGCGGACATTGGATGAATAAATGAACGGATTGCTCATTCGGATTAGGAGTAGCGGTTACTCGACTGTCGTTTGCAATGAATCCCACAACGGCCTCAAATCTTCATCTTCCAACGCCAACTCGAATCAATTTTAAACGCTTGTTTTAAATAGCATTTGGCTTTTGCCATTTCTCCAAGTTGGCAATAGTAACACGCAAGATTATATGGAATTGCTGCCTCTCTTGGGAACTTCGCCTCTGCGTCAAGGAGAATTTCCATCGCTACATCAATGGAATATGTTCGCCGGGTCGCGTATGCCAACGAGATTGTCCATTCGACATTATCGGGCTGGAACTCCTTGAGACGTTTGGCCATTTGCTGCATCAATTCCCATTTCTTTAGTTCACGATAAATGACGACCCTGACCGCTAACACTTCGGGAGCAGCGCGATTAAACGGATCAATTTTCTCTAATTGATCATTTGCATCTTCGAACATCCCAAGTTCGACATACCCAACAGCCGCTTGCCAATATTGCTGGTCTGGGGGTTCGAGTGGCACGCTTATGGAAACCAGCATAAACGGGGATAATTGGCAACCAATTGCCGGTTCAGCAAAGGACTCTCAGTTTCCTTTGCAGTGGCCCTTAACGATTCGATTCCCACTTTTGCTCTCCACACGGCAACGACAAAATGATGTGAACGGTCGCGATGACTAAGTCTCAGCACGTGTACGAAGTCCGACCGGGTGCGAATCGAATCGTGGGGCAATAATGCCCAATGTCGTTTCCACGCGTGACAAATCAAAACAGGCAAGGCAACATCACGACCCATTATGGACGTTGGCAAACGCGATAAAATGGCGAATGAACTAGCAAGCGAAGCTGCTGGTCAATTCCTTCATGAGTATGAGATCGGAAATAAAAACGTTAAGTCTTCTCCCGAAACAGTTCTCCAGTACACGATCCCGTACCTTACAGTCCGGATGCTTCATTCGGTGGGAGACACCCTCGACCGCCATGAAAAAGCTCTCGATAGGCAGGAAAAAGCTCTCGCGAGTTTGGAACGCGATTCGCGATGGATTAAACGGTCTGCAGTAATAACCCTTCTTTTGACCGCCGTCTTAGCGTTTTTGACCGTCGTATTGGCGAACTACGCCGAGCGTCTGGATGTGGCAGTAAATGAGGCTCGCCAATCGAGCGAGTCTATTACTCCCACTCCTTCGCCATCGCCTTAATGCCGCGATCAACGATCCACATTTACGAAGTCCGCCCGCGCAAAGATCATCGCGGCGTCGATCTGATTTCCGGTGTGCTGCCATTCGGTCGCCTTTGGTACGACACGCCAGATAATGCGGTCGGTTACGCGATGCACAGCAGCCGTTCACACGATGCCGTGATCCGCGTTTATGATGCAGCTAGCAACGTGATCCAAACGCACGAGCACCCGGGCGATTTCAAAGAGTGGTAAAAATTACTCCACCTACGGCACAGGCAATGGCTCGACAATAGTCTGGATGGCTCTTCTTGTGCCCTTCACCACGCTGTGTCCGACATTCTTGGCAGTGTGCGCAGTACTCTTTGCCACGTGTGCTGCCCTATGGACCGGCCCCGCCTGAACGCTGCCAATGGAGAAGGCAACCGCGAGAATTACTGAAAACAACGCTTTCATGGTACTTAAGGCATCGTTGCTGATAGCTCGTGTGCGTTTATCCAATCGTCGTCACGGTTGCGCGGCAGATCACCGATTCAAGTTCAAGAACGCAGTCAGCTTTTCATCGGCGCGGAAGATGAAACGTGTTCCGTGGCAATGTGCGTCCCCAATTTAGGGATTGTTGACCACTTGCGGCGCAGGTTTGCTCGCTTCAAGGGACCGTGTATGAGCCAGAATTTGCTCGACTCAGTCAGGGGAACGTTTTACACTTGAGTTCGTTTGGGGGGCTCGCAAGGATAACCGAATCATGCGAATACGTTTCGCTTCAATTTGCGCAGTGCTGCTTTGCGCGATGGCAATGACCGCGCATTCAACCGTGATAACACGCAGTGACACAAACGACATTAGCTCGGACGGCAGCCAGAACACTTATGTGGCGCGTGGTGTCTACCCCGCAGTCAGCCCAACCCCCACTGCGACTCCTTGCGCTTCGGTCGGCACTTGGACCGAGCGGGCTCCCTATCCCATCGCAGTCTCTGGACACGCCGTGGCCTCAGTAGGTGGCAACGTTTATAGTTTCGGCGGCATCGTCAACAACGCCGCCATCGCAAACGCGTACCAATACAACCCCACGACCAATACTTGGATGCCCATTGCTCCCCTTCCAGCACCGCGTAATTGGTTCAGCGCCGTGAGCGACGGCACATACATCTACCTGCTAGGCGGCGTGGACCAAAACTTCAATACAACGGCCACGCTTTGGCGCTATGACCCGGCCACCAATACCTACAACACGAGTCTGCCCTCTTATACCATCCCCACCTACTTCCATGCCTCCGCCTACCTCAACGGCAAAATCTACCGCATCGCAGGGGCCGCTATCGGCACCGATTTTCATGTCGAGGTTTACGACATTGCGGCAAATACCTGGTCCATGGCTGCCAATTATCCGGTTGCCAACCACACCCTGATGGCAGCTGCCCTGGGCGGGTATGTTTACGCGGGCGGTGGCAATGCCTTTCCTACCAACGCTTATCGCTACGATCCAAATACCGACACGTGGACTGCAATCGCCGATCTGCCTGCGGGTCGCACGGCTGCCGCCTCCGGTGTTTACAACGGCAGGTGGCTCCTTGCAGGGGGCGACGTCAATTTCGCCATCAGCAACAGCGTGATCGCCTGGGATCCCGCTACCAACACTTGGAGTAACCTGCCAAACATGGTCCAGGCCCGCGATTACCTCGCAGGCGCAACTGCGGGCGTGAACGAACCGGGGAACTTTTACGCCATCGCCGGCGGGCTTGGCCCCGGCAATCCCACCAATGACAACCAGCAGTACACCGAAACCTGCGCTACAGGGACACCGACACCAACAACAACTCCGACGCCCACAGCGACTCACACACCAACGCCTACACCAACAGCCACAGCTACTCACACGCCCACACCTACAGCAACAGCTAGCTTTACTCCCACGCCGACAGCCACAGCTACGCCAACTGCAACTGTAGGTCCGAGTCCGACTCCGACAGCTATGGCATCGCCAACGGCAACCCCGACTACTACACCAAGGCCGACGCCCACGCCGAGGCTTGCACCATCACCGAGGTCTCGCCCGACTCCGCCCCCACGTCCGTAGCTATCGTCGATGAACAAGAAATGCACTCGTTTCGCAGTTTTAGACAGCTTTCTGTTCCCAGGCGCCATTGATTCCGTTTCGGCAACGAATCGCTGAATTCCAGTTCCACAAACGCCGTCAGTTTTTCATCAGTACAACGAAACGCTTCCCGTCGTCGCGATGTGTATCAACAATCCAGATCGTGCGGCCTTCAAGATCCAGAGCTGAAACGTAGCCCCAACTCCAACCGGCTTGCTGAGATTATCAGCGATGATTTCCCAACGCTTCACCGGCAAGCCTGCGTTTAGTGATTGTTCACCACTTGCGGCGCAGGTTTGCTCATCTCGAGTTGCGTGCTCACCTTTTGCAAGCCCGCAGTAAGCATTTGAATTTGCTTTTGCTGTTTCGCGACCGTCGTTTTCAATTCTTGCACCGTGCTGTGCTCTTTGAGGAACTCGTTGAGCAACATTGCGTTCACCATTTCGTAATGCACGCTCTCAGGCTGGCCTCGAGGATTGCGTGCGACCAAATCTGGGTTCACCTCAGCCACCTCCTCGGCAATCAGACCAAAGGCGGGCGATTGGCTTGGATCAATCTCCTTGTTGTAACGGTACGTGACCGGTTTCAGCGCGAAGAGCACTTCACTAGCTCTGTCCATAGCTTTAATGTCCTCCTTGTAACGTCGTGACGAACTCAAGTGACCAAGTAGGCCAGTAGCTAGATTCACGGTAACAGTGTCAGTGCCAGTGCCGCTTACAGTGGTGTCCTTAATATTCCGGATGTAAGTGTGATGGGCCTCGCCAGCAACACCCTCCATGCCAGTGCCAATGTAAACGTTACCATCGCCTGTTGTGGCATTTTTGCCGGCTTGAGCCCCTAAGGCGACGTTGCCTCTGCCTTGCGTGTTGCTGATCAGCGCCTCAAAACCGCCGGCCGTGTTGGAGTTGCCGCTGGTGTTAAAACGGAGCGCCGAAGCACCGGTGGCAGTGTTGTCGCTGCCGGTTGTGTTCTGTACGAGCGCAAAAACCCCATTTGCCGTGTTGTTACTGCCGGTGCTGTTAAAGAGCGCCGAAGCACCAGTGGCCGTGTTGCCGCTGCTGGTTGTGTTGCGAGTGAGCGCGTTACTACCGGTGGCCGTGTTACCGTCGCCGGTGGTGTTGTGACCAAGAGCTTCCTTACCGGCGGCCGTGTTGCCGCCGCCGGTAGTGTTAAAACGGAGCGCCGAAGCACCGGCGGCCGTGTTGCTGCCGCCGAAGGTGTTGCTTTGGAGCGCAAAGCAGCCCTCGGCAGTATTATTAAGCTGATAACAGCCGTCCGGTACCGGTGGCGGTAGTTGCGCTTGGGCCGTTGGCGAAACCGCAACGTAGGCGAGCGGGAGAATAAAAAGCAAAGAGCGGGTATTTGTTTTCATATGCGCGGTATTCTGCCTCTTTTGCGCTCCACACAGCAATAACAAAGTGATTGAATGTCCACCGCTGATGGAATCGACGATCCACGTTTATCAAGTCCACCCGCCCAAACATCATCGCGGCTTTGATCTAATTTCCGATGTTCTACCACTCGGCCGTCTCTGGTACGACAGGCCGAATGCGGTCACGAATGCAATCGGCTACGCGATGCACCGCAGCCGCTCACATGATGCGCCGGTCAGCCTTTGATACCAGACCGCATCCAACGAATATACACCCGCACGTTATGAAACGCTTGTTTCACTGCAAGGATTGTGCTGATGATTCTTGTTTTCATCTTATTCAGTTTCCTTCCACTGTTTTGGCCTTTTTTTGATGCCTCATCGTGAGAACTGATTTCGGGCCTTTACCCTTTCCTTCGGAACATTTTGGCGGCCATGGCAAAAAAGTTTGCGGGAGCCCGGGGACGATCTTGCCACGACACCATGCCATGGTTTATCTCTTTCCCGTTAAATGGTGAGCGCTCTGTGAAAGAACTTGCCGAGATGAAGAGACTGATTCTTCCAGTAATTCTTCTGTCGTGCTTGATCTTCGGTGGCGGATGCGCTTCGCAACACCCACGCGACGTTCAAAGTCACAACGCGAATCTCAATCGGCTAAAGATAGGAATGGCAACTAAGGCAGTCTACGCCTTGGTAGGACCGCCGATACGTAGTGAACAACCCGCCAGCGCAGCGGGAACAACCGTGGATTGGTATTATGTTGACTCGCAATTCACGACTGGGCCGCGTGTCATCAAAGTAACTTTCACAAACGGCAGAGTCTTCTCGGTTCAGGACGTGAGTGCTATACCCTGAGCACCGTCGCGCTGAAGTATTGCCAAAATATCCGATGCATGTTTACGAAATCCGCCCGCGCAAAGATAAGCGCGGCGTCGACCTGATTTCCGATGTTCTGCCATTCGGTCGGCTGTGGTATGGCGAGCCAAACGCAGTCAGGAATGCAGTTGACTACGCAAAGTCTCGCAGTCGATCACATGACGCTGTGATCCACGTTTACGATTAAGCTGGTAACGTGATCGAAACGCACGATCACGTGGGCGATGTCAAAGAGTGGTAACGCGTGAAACAAAAAGCCGCCACGCGGCGAAAGCGTGACGGCTGATTGAAAGGTTGCTGCTGTTTGGGGGCAACAGCAAAAAGCTTATTCAAGCTGGAAGGTAGTGCTGCCTACAACTTTACTGTTGATCTTGATCTAAACGTGATAGGTGCCGGGGTCCGGGGAAAGTCGCGGTCCTCCTCTTATGGAAAGCCTAGCGGTTCCGTCCACTTCCCTGGGGGGTGTGAACGGACGGACGGCAATGGGCGATACGTTACCCGCTCAGCTTTACTGATCGTTGAGGTCCGTTGTTTAGAATGTGTCGCAGGGCGAGATGGTTTGGGTGCCGCTGAGCCCGCCGGTGTAATTGGAACCGCCGCCACCACGGGCGCCACCTGCCACGCTAGACTTATATTGCTCCGGCGTGCCCGCGTGATCGGAATTGAGGTAAGTGCAGTCACGATGGTTATCGTCGGTCGCCTTCACGCCTAGGACGCCGTTGTTAGCGTTGAAGGTGGTGTAGACGGCTGCGGCCCACTGCCAGTTGATGCCTAAGCCCTGGGTATCGGTGGTGAACGTGCCCGACCAACTCACGGGATTGATTCCGCCAGGGAGGCCTGCCGCCGGCACTTGGTAGGATAGCCCGGAAAGGAAGGTGTTACCCGAGAGCCCGGACTTCGGCGCCGTAATCGTCCATTGGCCGGTGTTCGTCACCACCGCGCTGGCGCAAGTGGCGTTCGGATCGAAGACCACGGTGGTATCCGGTGGGTTCAGGTTGAAGTTGCCGGAGGTAATCGTCTGATTGGTGAACCTGACCGTCACGGGCCCGTTGGTCCCATTCAACCCGCTCGGTTTGAGTACGGCATTAAACCAGAGGTAACTGTTTCCCGGAATCAGTGTCCCGTTGAAATTGGACGTGATCGTTCTGTTGTTGGTGACTGTGACCCTGAACACGCAGGTGCTCGTGTTGCCGCAGGCATCCGTTGCCGTGGATGTCACCGTCGTCGAGCCTACGGGGTATTGGGCAGTGACCAATTGTCCGTCGCTGCGCGTGGATGCTACTGTAATTGTGCCCGGGCAGTTACCGTTCGCCGTGATCGTGAGTGGTACTGTAACCGCTGCGCATTGGCCGTTATTGCTCACTGTTTTGACGCTGCCGCAGGGCACGAGATTGCCGTCCGCATCGGTGATCGTGATCGTTGGCGGCGCGTTGGGCTCAACCACCGCGATGCCATATGGGCCATTCAAACCGGAAACCAATGAGGCGTTAATCGTCGCCCCAGTGGTGGCGTTGTATTTGCCAATCGTCCCAGAGCTATTGATGGCGACAAAGAGATTTCCTCCGGACTGCGCGATGCCTCCTGCGAAAACCAACCCCGAGACCAGCGAGGCATTGATCGGCGCCCCAGTGGTTGCGTTGTATTCGCCAACCGTGCCTTGGTCGGTGACCCACAGATTTCCTCCAGATACCGCGACGCCTGCCGGGCTATTCAACCCCGAAACCAGCGAGGCGTTTATCGTTGCCCCAGTAGTTGCGTTGTATTCGCCAATTGTGCCGGAGCTTGAGTTCACGACAAAAAGATTTCCTCCGGATACCGTGATCATTTGCGGGCCATCCAATCCGAAGACCAGCGAGGCGTTGATCGCGGCCCCAGTGTTTGCGTCGTATTCGCCAATCGTGCCGTCGTAATAGCTCGTGACCCACAGACTTCCTCCAGACACCGCGACGCCAAATGGGCCACTCAACCCAGAAACCAGCGAGGCGTTTATCGTTGCCCCAGTGGTTGCGTTGTATTTGCCAACCGTGCCGGCAAAAAAGTTGCAGACCCACAGATTTCCTTCAGACACCGCGATTCCTGCCGCGCCAAAGGAATAATATGAGACCAGCGACGAGTTGATGGTCGCCCCGGTCGCAGCATCGTATTCTCCAACCGTGCCGCTATTTTGCGTCACAAAGATTTGCCCACGCGCCTGCGTAGCCAACAGCGTTCCCAGAAATATGATTAGGAGGCTGTTCCATAGAGTTTTCGTTATTATTCGTTTTGTTTTCATTTCTTGTTTAGGACTGAATTGTTGATTGTTTTCGCTGCAATCCAGTTCCACGCGGAACCAGGAACCATCCTCGCGAGGCGCTTTGAACAGCGACCTCACTTCGGCTGACTCGGGGCTCCAGTTGGATCTGGGGGGATCGCGCTAAACGGTGTCTCAGCGAAGATCCAGCCCCTGCGGCTTATTCAGCCGTGCCGAAGATAAGTTGAAACGTCGGATGACGTAATCGAGGAGGCTTTTACGCCTATCGCGAAGGCTTGTCGAGCTTTATGTTCGCCCGTTGGAATCAAGCGCTGCGACACGCAGCCCCAACTCCAACCGGCGTTGCTTAGATTGTCAGCGATAATATCCCAGTATTACTTCACACGGCTTGCGTTTTCAAAATCATCGTTTGCAAATGCCACACATCCCTCCTTCTTTCGCGCAGTGTTTGCAGTAATGGCAGTTTTGGCACGCATAGCACGGATCACTTCCCGTGCACGTCGCACATGTATCGCTCAGTGGACTTTTTCGGCTACAGGAAATGAGCTACCAAGCGACAGGACACAAACCCAGAAAGTTCGCATTACTTGTTATCTCTTATGGGACGACGAGCGCAACGGGAAGCGCAGATGTGGATTCAACGATCCATTACTTCAGCAAAAACGGGTTTCGCTCCCTTGGTGGTGCATAAACAAGAGCCGGTCCCTCATCGCAGCGGTCATTTTTCTCGTTCTGGCCGTCGATTACGGACAGGCAACAACTACTTCTCAGCTCAAGAATGCGACGGTGTTGATTATCCGTCATGCCGAGAAGCCTGAAAGCGGGAAGCATCTATCACCGGCTGGAGTCAGACGCGCTCAGGCGTACGTAGGTTTCTTCAAGTCATTCACACTCAACTCCCATCTTGTGAAAGTTGACCACTTGTTTGCAGCCAAAAAATCCAAAAACAGCGATCGCCCCTCGGAAACATTACTGCCTCTCAGCAACGCGCTTCATTTGAAGATCCACTCAACCTTCGATCTCAGTGAGAGCCAGGAGTTAGCCGACAAAGTTCGGCGCTCCTACAGTGGCGAAACCGTGCTCATCTGCTGGCATCATGGGGCAATTCCTGATCTCTTGAGGGCCTTCGGAGCTAACCCCAAAGCGCTGCTTCCGGGGGGCGAATGGCCGGACGACGTCTTTGGTTGGCTGATCGTGCTTCGCTACGATCAGAATGGAAAAGCTTCCGCGAACGTGTCCAATGAAAGAATAAATCCCGACGATGCTAAACATCCGCCTCCACTAGGACGGTTGTGAAGCAACTGTGGCATCCGCCGCTAAAGCCGGACGCAATCGCCTACGCGAAGTTTTGCAGCCGCTCACATGATGCTGTGATTCGTGTTTACGATAAAGCTGGCAAGGTGATACAAACTGGGATCAAATTCAATGAGAAGTCGTTTCGCTCACTACACAAATGAGAGATTTCACCACGATAGATGTTACGGGGTTCGCAACGAAAATGATTCCGCTTCTGCGAGCCGGGTTCAATTGGAATCCGCCGATTTCACTGATCGGCATCCGTGCAGCACTTGAGCCGTCACCGGCTGAGAATCGGATGGACGTTTACGATGATATTATCCTGCGAATCATTGACGGAACCATTACGCAGTGGGTCACTTCAACCGATCCGAGCAAGGCGTTAGTCATGACGCCAATCAAAGGCCAAAAGTACGCAGCTCAACTCTGTAAAGGGATTTATCTTTTCCAAAAACATTTAATGCATGGGAAATATCCGTGTCTCGGCCAAGCTGAGGATGTTGGGATCGAAAGGTTGAATCGCGATGGCACTGTCAATCACACGGAAAAAGGTCAGTTCGGGATCTGTATTCATTCCGGGGGGTTAGGCATGAATACCGGCCGATTTAGCGCTGGTTGCCAGATCATCGACAATCCAGACGGCTATTTCCGTGATCCGACTTGGAGCAACTTCTGGCTACCAATTCGCAATGGAATGAAAGAACACGACCTCCCCACAATTCCATATATGCTCGTTGACGTGGGTGATTTGGGTTAAATCCGACACCGTCGGGCATGAGGATTTCGTTTCGCCTCCTCTCGAGATTGAACGATAGCAATCCTCATGAAATGGAAATGACGACAACTGGAAATGGCGTCCGGTCGATTGCGGTGTGTACCGGCCGTGAAACAACTCGTTTGCTTTAGAGCCGCACGGCCATCTCGAGTTGCACATCGCCTTGGAAACTAGCAGGGATCAATGACGTGCCAGCTATTCGCAATTCTTTGGCGGGATTGGCTCCATACCCAGGAAAATTTCGGGCTCTGAATCAAATAGGAGAGTTCCATTGTCACAGTTTTCTTTCAGAATTGAGGCCACTTCCTGTAGCCGTGCAATAACTCCCTTGGCTTCATCACTCGTCATAAGAGTTTGATTTTGAAAATACGCGAGTAAATCGTCCGGATTTGTTTTTGCAAAACTCTGGACGTGTTTGTAGACGCTAGAACTGATGTGACGAAGATGCTGAACCATATTACTTTTTCGAACTACATTGCTATCTTGCCGCAATCCGCAATCGTTATCGGCAAGAACCATTACGGGAAACTGAACATAAGGGAGATGGTTCGCGTTTAGATACTGCATCGTCGTTTGATTGGTACCATCAATCGGTTTGTTTGCCTTCGTAGCTTTTACAGAATGAAGCTTTTGACCAACGGCTGTTTGCTCTAACCAAAAAAATTTTTCCTTCTTAGCTACATTTCCGAACCTGTCCTGTTGAGCCAATATGTGATCGATAATCGCCATTTCACCTACATCGCGAATGGCCATCATTTGCCCGAGTGTCTCCAGCGAAGGCGGAATTTGACTCCTTATCTCTGAGCCTTTCGTAGCCATGGTCCAAGTTGAAGATGCAAGAAAAGGAGCTGCAGGATTGGAATCGGGACCCCTGTGATTCAAAGTAGGATGGTGATCAATTCCACCCTTATGGTCGACCATTGCTCCGTAAAGAAGTCCGTCCTTTATCACTTTGGAACTTGAAGCTGCAATTTTGCTAACGAGTCCAGCCCAAGTTTGCTTTATGAGACCTTGAGCATAGACGTCGGCCATTTTTTCGACTCCCTTGTGGGTTGCCAGTTCCATCGTTCGATAGATAACTGCCGGAACATCAACATGAATTTTGAGCGCATCAGCCAGCTTTCCGTAAGCCAATATCGCCGGAGTGTAAGAGCAGCTTGTTGATTGCTTAAATTTTGCTAGAAAGTCGCCGTTTCTCCCTGTCTCCTTGGCGCATTCCTTCTGTTCAAAGGATGCTCTTGAAACTCCAGTTGGTAATTCGTAGATATCAGTCCCAGGATTTGTGCTATGAAGCGCGGGACAGAAAATCACGTTCGGATCGTCGAATTCAATTTTGCAAAGGGCGTCTTCGTCATCCTTTCGGCCTGAATCAATTTCAGTTCCAGGAGCCGGAGGAAGTGCTACGCATTCTTCTCTGCCGTAGGAAACACGTGATCTACCAAATGTGTCCGGGACCGAAGCCATACATTTTGTTGACGGTATCCTTGCTAACCGCCATTTGTTTATTCCCCTGTCATTAATCTCATGAAAATTAGATGATCGTCAACTTTGTGCAGCAACCGGACGGTGGTCATACTTCGACTATGCCTCTTTTGCTCTCCACACGGCAAGGACAAAGTGATATGCACTGGGCCGCAGTGACTCGCTCTCAACACGTTTACGAAGTCCGCCCGCGCAAAGACCATCGCCTGCGTCCATCTGATCTCCGTTGCGCTGCCATTCGGTCGGCTGTGGTATGGCGAGCCGAACGCAATTGCGAGCGCAATCTATACGCGCAGTTCTACAGCTGCTCACATGATGCTGTTATCCGCATTTACGATGATGCTGGCAACGTGATTGACACGCATGAACACAAGGGCGACTCAAAGAATGGAAAGGAGTTTCCGTGACCAAGCGCAACGCGAGCCGGGATAGATTACTTTTTGTCTCGATCACCGCGCTGGTGTTGTTTAATCCGGCGAGGGCGTGGCCGCAAGAGACGGTAATGGCGACGGTCGAAGGTCCGGGTGAATACGGAATATCCGGTTCCACCGAGTGCGGCGGTGAAGCAACTTCGACCATAAAGCCAGGTGAACGATTCATCGCACGTGAATTATCTCACGGCGAAGGGTACTGGGAGGTGTATCTCAAGTCGGGAATCAGCGGTAACATCCCTCGTAACAGGATTCGTCTCCTGCCGGGTGAGCCGCTGGCAAGACTGAACTACGAGAGCTGCAAGAAAGAATGGCGAAAGTTGCAGTCTCAACCAGTCAAAACGACCGACGTTGTTGCCTATTCGGCAAAAAAGTATCATGGCGTTTCAAACTATTATAAGACTCTGGTGCAAGCCAGTGAAGGGGATGCAAAAGCATTCGCGCAATTTAATTCTCTCTTCCACATGGACGGAGAGGCCGGCGAAGGGCATGAAGAGACTACTTGGGTACTTCTTCATGTCGCGGGCGATGACACTTTCGCCAAGCTCCTCGCACGGCAGTCTCCCAACGTCCGGGAAGGATTCGGGGAAGTTTTCGCAGGCGAGGGATTCCCACCTTCAAACCCGAAGGCGTACATCAAACTACATTTCCCCAAAACCTACGCGATCCTTTACGGTAAGTAGCCTAACTAAATGTTCTCATCGTTTGGCCGCCCCAAGCGGTACAGCTCGTGTTGCACCCTAGTGGTTGGGTGACTTGGCGCGATTTAACGGATCAATTTTCTCTAATTGATCATTTGCATCTTGGAACATCCCAAGTTCGACATACCCAACAGCCGCTTGCCAATATTGCTGGTCTGGGGGTTCCAGTGGCACGCTTATGGAAACCAGCATAAACGGGGATAATTGGCAACCAATTGCCGGTTCAGCAACGGACACTCAATTTCCTTTGAAGTGGCCTAACGATTCGATTCCCCATTTTTGCTCTCCACAGGCAACGACAAAGTGATATGCAACAGGCAAATGAAATTGAAGGCCTCGGCTCCATGAATCAGGAGATAGACCATGCATTTCGAGTCGGAGAACGCTACGAGAACCGCAAGGGCGTGTTCGAGGTGCTTGCTCTTGATGGCACGAACATGACTATTCGATGGGACACAGGCGAGCAGGCGATCTCACCGATTGAGCTGCAAGCAAAGATTCTCCGCAATATCGAGAGGGAGAGAGCCGAAGCGGTCCCGAAAAGCGGGTATCGACCACCTAGATCGTACGGGGAGCTTTTCACCGGACTTCATCCTGAGGATTTCTCGGAGGATGTCACTGGGCACGCATTGGAGGGCCCGCAAGCAGCTTGGCGGAGCAGTGACGCGAGCACTGGGCGTTCGCGAGCCATTCGATTCCTGGTCTATCTACAGGCGATCGGAAATTCATTGGGCAAGCGTTACACGTTACCGATTAGTCCATCCATCGCTCCAAACGAAATATTTTGTCTGGATCGACCGCCAAGAAATAGGTTTTGGCCTTTACATCGAGCGCTCAAACAAGCGCAGCGACAACCAAGATGATTGGATTCGTTTCCTTTCATGGGTTGGAACCCCCGACAACTGCAGATGGCTACACCGTGTCCTTCAGAGCACAGGAGCCAGCTTAACTCACCCTTATCAGGATTGGCCCAATTTGGCTCTGTATGGGAACGTCACAGCTCTCGCTGATGGTTCATTTTGCCACCAAGCGGAGAAGCCCTCCAAGTTTGTCGCGACTGAATTGTCCGAGTTTCTTATTTCACTGCCACAGGATTTCTGGCTCAACCTAGTTATCGGCCGCACGATTTCGCGAGATGAGGCTGTCGCGCAAGGCACACGCATTGCCTCTACGATCGGAGAATTCTTCAATGTTCTTTTACCGATTTATGAGAACAAGCGGCCAAGAGATGCGTAACCAAGCGATAAGAACGAATGGCTCAACGGGCCGGCTTGGGCTTGCCCTGATTTCTCGGACAGTTAGGTAAGGGTGATTTGGTTTAGTTGGGATTCAAAATTGATTGGGCTTTGGTAGGCAAGACTGGAGTGGAGTCTGGTGCGGTTGTAAAAGGTTTCGATGTAATCGAAGATGGCGGTACGAGCTGCGGCGTAGGTGGCGA